>Ga0326727_10006906_pt1 | contig 30607 bp, 25 predicted proteins | sample MB2enrmetagenome_FD_207643 | JGI IMG/M metagenome (GOLD analysis project Ga0326727, IMG submission 207643) | Lab enriched peat soil microbial communities from McLean, Ithaca, NY, United States - MB29MY | ecosystem: Environmental > Terrestrial > Soil > Wetlands > Peat | place: USA: New York... | reverse complement strand
TTCGTAGATTCCAGTCAGGCGGGTTTTGGATGGCCGCGGGGGCTGAGCAGGCCCGGCGGCCATTTCCATTTAGAGCGCAATGAAGTTCATTGACGAAGCGATCATCTCGGTGAAGGCCGGCGACGGCGGCAACGGTTGCATGGCGTTTCGCCGCGAGAAGTACGTGCCGCGCGGCGGTCCCAGCGGCGGCGACGGCGGGCGCGGGGGCGACGTAATCATGGTGGCCAGCGAACACTACAACACGCTGCTGCATTTCCGCTTCAATCCCGAGCACGAGGCGCAGCGCGGGCGGCACGGAGAGGGCAGCAATCGGTCCGGGCGCGAGGGGGAGTCGATCGAGCTGCCCGTGCCGGTGGGAACCGTGGTTTACGACGCCGGTAGCGGCGAGCTGGTGCACGATTTCACGACGAAAGGCGAGCGGTTTCTGCTGGCTCGCGGCGGACGCGGCGGACGGGGCAACCAGCATTTCGCCACGCCGACGCATCAGGCCCCCACCGAACACGAGCCCGGAAAGCCGGGTGAGCAGAAGCGGCTGCGGCTGGAGCTGAAGCTGCTGGCCGACGCCGGGCTGGTTGGGTTTCCCAATGCCGGCAAGTCGACGCTGATTTCGCGCATTTCGGCGGCGAAGCCGAAGATCGCGGATTATCCGTTTACCACGCTCGAACCGAACCTTGGCGTGGTACTGGTGGACGACCGCACATTCGTGGTGGCGGACATTCCCGGGTTGATCGAAGGCGCGCACGAAGGAGCCGGCCTGGGCATCCAGTTCCTGCGGCATGTAGAGCGAACCCGCCTGCTGGTTCACCTTGTGGATGTGTCGGATTTCACCGGCCGCGATCCGGTACAGGATTTCGAGGTCATCCGGCGCGAACTGGACAGCTTCAGCGAGGCGATGGCCAGCAAGCCGATGCTCGTCGTCGCTTCGAAGATCGATGCCTGCCAGGATCGGGAGCGGCTGGAAGCGGTTCGGCGCGTCGCGGACCAGCGGGGACTGCCGTTTTTCGCCATCTCGGCGGTGACCGGAGAAGGACTGGACGGTCTGGTGTATGCGATGGCAGAGGAGATTTCTAAGACTCCGGCGCCGGCGTCCGATATGTTAGACAAGGACCCAACCAGATGATCAGCGCAATGCAATCGGCGCTCGATGGCATGCAGGCCGCCGGAACCCAGATCGATACAACAGCCGCCCGCATCGCCAATTATCCCTTCGCCATGCCGCCCGCGAACTCGGGCGACGCTCTTGACCTCAGCACCGACATGGTGAACCTGCTCCAGGCCAGCGACAACTTCGCCGCCGACACGAAGACGGCGCAAGTGGCCGACCAAATGCAGCAGAGCACTATTAGTATGCTGGCTTAGTGGCAGAAGCTGAGCCGGAGCGGCTCGTCTCGCTGGATGTGTTTCGCGGCGGCACCATGGCCCTGATGGTGCTGGTGAACACGCCGGGCGATTTCCATCACGTTTATTGGCCCCTTCAACATGCCGAATGGCACGGGTGGACGCCTACCGACGTGGTCTTCCCTTCTTTCCTGTGGATCGTCGGCGTGGCCATCACGCTGTCCCTGGACCGCCGGCTCGCGGCGGGCGTGTCGCGAGGATGGTTGCTGGCGCAGGCATTCCGCCGCGCGGTCATCCTCTATGTGCTCGGCGTGGCGATCTACGCATGGCCCGGCTGGAGCCTTTCGACGCAGCGCCTGATGGGCGTGCTGCAGCGAATCGCCATCTGTTATTTCATCGCCGTGGCCATCTACCTGGGCACGCGAGTGCGTGGGCAGGTCGTCTGGATTGTCTCGCTGCTTGTCGCGTACTGGCTCATGATGACGCTGATCCCGGTGCCGGGCTATGGCGCGGGGCGTCTCGATGTGGAGGGGAATCTCGCTCATTATGTTGATCGCGTGGTTCTGGGATCGCACAACTACATGTGGACAAAAACCTGGGATCCGGAAGGAATTGTCAGCACGCTTCCGGCGATTGCGACCACGCTGTTGGGGATCATGGCTGGACACCTGTTACGGCTGCGGCGCACGCTCGCGGAACGGACCACATGGCTTTTTCTGGCCGGGAATCTGTTGCTGGGCGCGGGAGCGATCTGCAACTTCTGGCTTCCCATCAACAAGAAGCTGTGGACCACGTCCTTCACGCTGTTCATGGCCGGCCTCGACTTTGCGATGTTCGCGATGCTGCTCTGGCTGGTGGATGGCCTCGGCCGGAAACGCGCGGTCAAGCCGCTGGTGATTCTGGGGATGAACGCGATAACGGTGTACCTGGCGTCGGAGTTCCTTGAGGAGTTCCTGGACGCATACCATCTGCACACGTGGATTTACGACCACCTGTTCGCGCCGCTGGCCTCGCCAATGAACGCGTCACTGCTCTACGCCGTCGCCTACACGCTGCTCATGTACGCGCTGGCCTGGGGGATGTATCGAAAGAGATGGTTTGTGAGGGTGTAGGGAACATGCGTTGCGGAGAATGACCATGCCTGTATACGTTGCACTGCTGCGCGGGATCAACGTCGGCGGAACGGGCCTTCTGGCAATGAGGGACCTGACCGCCATGTGCGGGAAGCTGGGGTTCGCGCAAGCGCGGACGTACATCCAGAGCGGCAATGCGATCTTCGAATGCGCGTTGAAGGAAGACGCTGTCCGGCACAAGCTGGAGGAGGCGCTCGAAACGAAGATGGGGAAAAGGATTGACGTGATGGTCCGAACGGCGGCGGAGCTGCGCGCGACGCTCGATGCGAATCCCTTCCCGGATAAGGAACCCGCGAAGGTTGCCGTGTTCTTTCTGTCGGGCGAACCGCCCGTTGAGCAGTTGCGTGGGCTGACCGGGCCGGCGGGTGAGCAGGTGCGTGCCGGCAAACGGGAAGTCTACGTTTACTACCCGGAGGGAATGGGCCGGTCGAAGCTGAAGCTGACGTTAAGCGGAGCGGCGGCCACGGTGCGCAATATCAACACTGTCGCGAAACTGACCGCCCTGGCGGAGGGATGAACCGCGGAGAAGACCCGGTGTGCATGATGGTAAGATCGTCTTACCATGCAAACCCGGGTTTCAAGCAAGGGTCAGGTGGTTCTGCCGATCACGGTGCGTCGAAAGCTGGGGCTCGGCCCAGGCGATCCACTCGACGTTAACGTGAGTAAGGGCCGAGCTGTTCTGACGCCACAGCGGTCCCCCGCACGCAGGCCGAAGATCGTCATTGATCGCGTGACCGGCCTTCCTGCCCTGACCGCGGGCCCGGACGCTCCTTTGCTGACCAGCGCGCAAGTGCAAGAGATTCTGGCTACATTCCCGTGAGATATCTCCTCGACGTCAACGCCCTTGTTGCCCTGGCCGTCATTCAACACGAGTTTCATGGGCGCATGGCTGCGTGGATACGCCGCATGTCTTCGAAGGGAGAGGGGCGTCTGGCAACTTGCGCGATTACGGAACTCGGGTTCATCCGCGTTCTTGCGCAGGTTCCACAGTACGGCGCCTCGGTGAGCCTGGCACGCGACCTGCTGCGTCGCCTGAAGAACGAAGCGGGCCTCGATGTCACGTTCCTCGCCGACACGCTTGATGCCTCCCGCCTGCCCGGGTGGGTGCGATCGGCGAAGCAAATCACGGATGGTCATCTGGTGCAACTGGCGCGAGCGGGCGGGGCGGTGCTGGCAACGTTGGACAAGAGGCTTCCCGCCGCATATCGGATTCCGTGAACACACGACGGTCCGCACCTGCGGCACGGGCTGTGGCTGTCCCCAGCGTCAGAGCCGTTCGGCCCGGCGATTTGTCGAGGGAGCTTTCATGAGCACGCTAACGATGCGGATTCCAGAGGACAAACATCAACGCCTGAGGAGCCTTGCCAAGGCTGGAGGCGTAAGCGTCAATCGGCTCATCGACGAATTGGCGACGGTAGCCCTGGCGGGTTACGACGCCGAGGTCCGTTTCAAAGCGATGTCTGCGCGAGGTTCGCGCCGAAAGGGCCTCGCGCTGCTGGACAAGCTGGATCGCGGCTTCGCGGCGCGTTGAGGCAGGAAGCGGCCCGCACTTGTGGGCACGGGCCGCGGCTGGTCTTACAGACCTTTCTTCGCGAGGAACTCGATGAGATCGACAACGCGCATGGAGTAGCCCCACTCGTTGTCGTACCAGGCAAGGACTTTCAACAGATTGCCGTCCAGCACCTTGGTCATCAGCGAATCCACGATCGAGCTGTTGGGGTTGTGCAGCATGTCGGTGGAAACCACCGGATCTTCGGTGTAGCCGAGAATGCCCTTCATGGGGCCTTCCGCGGCGGCCTTCAGAGCGGCGTTCACTTCTTCACTGGTGGCCGGCTTCTTCAGGATGCACACGAAATCGACGGCGGAGACATCGGGTGTGGGGACGCGCATGGAGTAGCCGTCCAGCTTGCCCTTGAGCTCCGGCATTACCAGACCGATTGCCTTGGCTGCGCCAGTGCTGGTGGGGATCATGTTCAGGGCGGCGGCGCGGGCGCGGCGCAGATCCTTGTGCGGAAAGTCCAGCACGTTCTGGTCGTTGGTGTAACTGTGGATCGTGGTCATCGTGCCCTTCTCGATGCCGAAGGCTTCCTGGATCACCTTCACCACCGGCGCCAGGCAGTTCGTGGTGCACGATGCATTGGAGATGATGTTGTGCTTTGCCGGATCGTAGGCCTTTTCGTTGACGCCCAGCACGATGGTGATGTCCTCATTCTTCGCCGGGGCGGTGATGATGACCTTCTTCACCGAGCCCTTCAGGTGTTTGACGGCCTGCGTGGCGTCGGTGAACTTGCCGGTGGATTCCACGACGATCTGGACGCCGAGAGACGACCAGTCGAGCTCCGCCGGGTCCTTGATGGCGAAGATCTTTATGCGTTTCCCGTTGACCACGATCGCATCCGCCTCCGCCTTCACGTCGGCGTGGATGGGGCCGAGGATCGAATCGTACTTGAGAAGGTGAGCAAGAGTTTTCGTATCGGTGAGGTCGTTGGCCGCAACAAACTCGATGTTCGGGTTATTAAGAGCGGCGCGCACGACATTTCGACCGATACGGCCGAAACCGTTGATACCAACTTTGATTGCCATATGCCCCTATTCTATCAATGGCTCGCGCAGCAGGTTGTTACCGTGACGCGGAAGGAGGGCGGGTCGCAGGGAAACGCTTGCTCACGCGCGCGGCTCGGAAACGCGCACGTCTTCGCGGGTGCTCACGGAGCCACGACGGTGACGGAGTGGAGGCGGTGGCTGCGTCAACGGGCCGGGCCGGGCGGATTGGGGGCGGTGGTGCCGCCGAGATCGGCGTATTCTTCCTTCACGCGAATCACTTTGGAGTTGGCGAAAGTGACGAAGGTGATCTTGCCGGGGGCCTCGCCATAGACCCAGTCTTCGGTTTCGAGACCATCCGCGTCGGTCTCTCGCGACTTCAGCCGAGGCCGCCCCATGGCCAACAGGACGGCGTCGCGCGACATGCCCACGATGACACGGTTCTCCTTCACCGCCTTCTGCTGCTCGGGCGGAAGAGTGTCGATGAAGTTCTCGGTGGGCGAATCCTTCTGGAAGTCGAGGATGGGCGCGAGCATCTTCTTGATGTCGTCCGATTGCAGTGGCGGCAGAGGTTTGTGGAAGACCACGGCAATGTTGGTGCCGGTGGCGGAGGCCGTCGAGTTGGACATTCCGCCCGCCTGGCCGCCGACGCCCACCTGCACGTGTTGTTTCCAGTTCTTCTTCTGCCCGCCGTTGATCTCGAGTACGATCTTGTCGTCTTCGAAGTGGATATGGGTAATCTGCACAAGGTCGCCGACGCGCGCCGCTGGTCCGGCCTGGCCCCTGGCCATCTCCGCCCATTTCGCGGGGTCCCATTTGCCGTCGGTTTCCACGGGGAGAGCCCGCGCGGTACGAGGAAGCATCACCTTCGCCTTGGCGTACTCGGCATCCAGACCGCGGAGAATCTGAACGCGATCGTCGTCGCTCAGTTTCGGTTCCGAAGCGCGGATCGGCAGACCGCAGAAAAGGAGAAGCAGAGCCGCCGTGAATCTCATGAGAACGGCTCCAGCGGGCGCGTGCGAATCAGGAACGGGCGCTGCGTGCGAAACGGCGCTTTCCACAGATAGTAGCCGAGGATCAGAACCACAACCGTCGTGAGAACGCCGCCTTCCGGCCCGTACTCCCCTCCGCTCCAGAGCCAGCCTGCATTCCATCTTAGCGCGTACGGTACGCCGATTCCCTGCGCGAAAATGCCGCTGAGATTCGCGCCGCAGAAGGGCAGCGCGAGGTTCCAGCCGTAGTGCAGGCCGATGGGCAGCCACAGATCGCCGCTGCGCAGGAAAGCGAAGCCCAGCAGCACGCCCCACAGGAAGGTGTTGATGAATCCCAGCGTAGTGATGCCCGGATTCAGCCCGTGCATCAGGCTGAAGAGCATGCTCACCGGGAGTATGGTGGCGAAGATGCCGGTCTCGGTGAGCAGCACCTGAAAGGCGTAGCCGCGGAACATGATCTCTTCGCCCACGGCGCCGAATAACAGCACCACGGCGACGAACACGGCCGAGCGCCAACTGGCTCCCATGGGAGCGGGAACAAACGCCGCTTTGCGGAAAAGAACCGGCACCAGAATGACCAGCGCTCCGGCGGCGACACCGCCAATCAGTCCGAGCGCGAGATTCCACTGCGAGGAGCGGTTCCACGCGAGGCCGATGTCTTCGATCCGCGCGCGCTCGTAGATTCTCAGTGAGATCACGGTGGCGATGGCCGCCGCCGCGAAGTTCGCAAGGGCCGCGTTCACCAGCCCCTTGTCGCCGGTGGTGATGCGGATGAGGTCGGAAGCAATCACCAGCGCGATCAGCGTGAGCAGCACAAAAACGCCGATGCGCAGCAGAAAGCCATAGCGGGAACGTGGCTCCGCTGGATGCGGGGGTTGCGTGGGCGCTTCCGGCGTCATCACCTCAAGTATAAGGAGACGGCGTCGTCACCCCATGAGCGCGAGAACTTCGTGCGTCGACCCGGGTGCCTGCAGCGGGATGGGACCGTGGACGGGTTGACCGTTGAGGGTGATGGAGCGGACGCCTTTCTGCACGCCGCTGGGGTTGCGGACGGTGATATGGAATGTCGCATCGCGCCATCGGCGGGTGACCTTGAACTCGCCCCATGCGGCTGGGATGCACGGGTCGATAATGAGGCCGTCGAAGGTGAGACGAATGCCGAGAATCCAGCGGGTGGCCGCGGTATAGTTCCAGCCAGCGCTGCCGGTCAGCCAGGGATGGCGTGCCCGGCCGAAGGCGGTGTGATCGCGGCCCATGATGAACTGGCAGTACGAATAGGGCTCGGCTTCCCGGATTTCGATGATGTCGTTCTGGTTGCAGGGAAGGAGAGCGTCGTAGAATTTCATGGCGCGATCGCCGCGACCGAGCTTGCACTCGGCGATCACCGCCCAGGGATTGGGATGACTGAAGATGGCGGCGTTTTCCTTGATGCCCTTGTAGACGCGGGTGACGAAACCGATATCGTCGTCGGGTTTCGAGAATGCCGGCCAGAGCAGATGGAGGCCGTATGGCGAGTAGAGGTGCGTGTCCAGCGCGTCCATCGCGAAGCGGCCACGGTCGGGGGATGCGGCATCGGAGACCACCGCCCACGTGTTGCTCTCGATGAAAACCTTTCCTTCTTCGCTGGCGCGCGAGCCGATGCGTACGCCCTTTCCGGTGATGCCGCGGATGTACCATTCGCCATCCCAGAGCTCTTTTTCGCAGGCCTCGCGGACCTTGCGGGCGATTTGGCGGTAGTGGCCGGCGTCTTGCTGGCGGCCGAGGAATTCGGCGGCTTCGACGAAAGCGAGCAGCGCCCAGTGGTGGAGGAATGAAACCATGGCGCTTTCGCCACCGCCGAGATTGAGGCAATCGTTCCAGTCGGCGCGGAGACCCTTGCAGATACCGGTCGGGCCGACATGTTCGGCGGAGAAATCGAGGGCGCGCTTCAGGTGCTGGTAGACGGTGACCTCGCCTTCGTCGGCGAAAGGCACGACCTCGTCGAAAAGGCCGATCTCGCCGGTTTCCTTTACGTATTCACAGACAGAGACCACCAGCCAGAGAGCGTCGTCGGAGCAAACATCGGCAAGGCCATGGACGATACTCTTGCGGTCCGGCGTGGGCACCACCGTGGGCGACTTAAACTTCGGTGCGTCCTGCTTTGCGGGGTCGAACCAGTCGGGATCGAATAAGTGAAGCCCGTAACCCGGACTTACCTGCCCGCGAAGCAGCTCAATAATGCGCTGGCGGCACTTAGCCGGGTTGCTGTGAACGACGCTCATCACGTCCTGAGACGTATCCCGGTAACCCAGACCGGTGCGGCCGCCAACTTCGATGAATGACGCGAAGCGCGACCAGACTACGCAGGTCTCGGCCTGATACAGCGTCCAGGTGTTGACCATGGTGTCGAGGCCGATATGGGGCGTGGTGCACTGGAACGCCGAGATCTTTCGGTCCCAATACCGACCCAGGTCCGCGAAGGCCTGATCCACGGCGCCAGGCGCTGAATACTTGCGGCGCATTTCCTGACCCGTGGCGCGCGCGCCGACGCCGAGCAGGAACAGAAGACGCACTTCCTCGCCGGGCTCGAGGGTCAGGCGCTTGTGCAATGCCGCGCAATGGTTGCCGCCGAGCTCCGCGCTGCCACTGCAGTGGCCCTGCTCCACCGCAAGCGGATTGCTCTCCGTGCGGTAGTTGCCGAGGAAGCGATCGCGAACACAGTCAAAGCTGACGGGTTCGAAGCTGGCGGTGAAGTAGTGGCAAGTCCACGGTTCGTAGAAGAAGTCGTACTCGATGACGCCATCCCGATAACTCGAGCCAGCGGCGTACAGGCTCATCTGAAAGTTCTGGTTGTCGATGTCGACGTGATGGAACGAAAACTCGGCGTACGAGAAGACACTCAGACTGCGCCGCCGCGCGCCGGTGTTACGGATGGAAACGTCCCACAACTCGACGTCGTCGTCGAGCGGAATGAATATCGTCTGCTCGGCGTGGATGTCCCGATAATCGCAGGAGAACCTCGAGTACGAAAGACCGTGCCGGCACTCGTACTGAGCGGTCGAAAGATCCTTGCCCACGGGCTGCCAGGAGACCGACCAGTAATCGCCGCCGTCGTCGTCGCGGAGATAAACGTAGTGACCGGGCCGGTCCAGTGGAACGCCGTTGGGCCGGAACCGGGTAACTCGGCCATGCTCGGCGTGGCGATAAAAGGAGTATCCGCCGGCGTTGTGCGAAATGACGGTGCACAGATCCTTCACGCCGAGGTAATTCGTCCATGACACCGGCACGTCGACGCGGTCAACGACATACTCCCGACGCTCGTTATCGAAATAACCGTAGCGCATAAGTGAGATTCAGGCAGTTACAAACTGGCGAAGCCAGCTCATTAGTTCGTGGCACTTTCCCGCGGAATCGGCCTCCACAACCAGCCGGAGGATCGGCTCCGTGCCCGAGAAGCGCAGAAGGGCCCAGTTATCGTTCTCCAGCAGGATCTTCGTGCCGTCCAGATGGGAGACGCCAACAACCGGGTACCGGCCGATTTGACTGGCGGGCGCTTCCTGCATTCGTTTCGGCACGGCCACACGCATTTCCGGGGTGGCGGGAATGTTCTCTTCGAGGTCGTACAGCCGCCCCGTGATCGCGTAGACGCGCTCCAGAAGCTGTGAAATTCGTTGTCCGGTGCGGGCGAGCATCTCCACCACAAGCGCGGAGGCGAAGATACCGTCCTTGCCCAGAATGTGACCGCGAATGGTGAGGCCGCCCGAGGACTCGCCGCCCAGCAGGGCGTTGTGCTCCAGGAGTCCGGAAACGATGTGTTTGAAGCCTACCGGGGTCTCGTAGCATTCTTCCCCGAAATGGTGCGCCAGACGGTCGAGCAGGTGACTGGTGGACAGATTTCGCACCACGCCGCCGCGCTCGTTGCGAATCTCGTGCAGATACCAGTACAGGAGCAGCAGGATGTCGTTGATCGAAATGTATTCGCCGCGTTCGTCCACGATGGCGATCCGGTCGGCATCGCCGTCCATCGCCAGGCCGACGTCGTAGCGGTACTGCTGCATCTGCGAGCTGAGCGTTCGCAGGGCTTCAAGGTTTGGAGCGGGCGACCGGCCGCCGAACAGCGGGTTGTGCCGGTCGTGGATGAAAGTAACGCGGCACCGCGCTTCGGTCAGTACGGTGCCGAGGGTAAGCTGGCCGACGCCGTACATGGGATCGACGATGACGCGGAGCGCGGCTTTGCGAATGGCCTCGAGATCGATGAGCTTCTCGACGGCATCGACATACTCGTTGGTGAAGTCGCCGTACCGAACAATGCCCGCATCGAGTGCGATGTCCAGCTCGAGCTTGATGACATCTTCCGTAGTGAGTAAGTTGGTCTCTTTCTCGATTTGCTGCGTTTCGTGATCGAGGAGAAGCGAGCCGTCGCCATGGAAAACCTTCAGCCCGTTCCACTCGGGCGGATTATGACTGGCAGTGAAGGCCAGACCGTAGGCGGAACCTTTCATCGCAGTCGCATAAGTGATGAGCGGAGTGGGCGCATCCTCAGTTAGTAAGATGCTGGGGATATTATTCCCGGCAAACACCTCAACAGCCGCCTCCGCGGCTTGCTTCGATAGAAAGCGGCGGTCGTAGCCCACTATGACGCCGTGCCTCTCCTGGCCCCGGCGCGTGATTTCGTTCGCAAGAGCCTGCGTGAGCCGGCGGACGTTATGGAGGGTGAAGCCTTCGCCGATCATCGCGCGCCAACCGCCCGTGCCGAAGGTCACCATATTCTGTTCTTCCTGCCGGCGCGGCCGGAAAAGACGTTTCTGCAGGATGAGGGCGGCGCGCTCCAGGTCTTCGCAGGTATTGATTCCCTGCACTTCGTCCTGATCGTAGATCTGGTAGCTTTCCACCCGGAGGCCGGAACGAATAATCTCGTAGACACAGTCGGTGAGGCGGTACTCACCATCGATCGGGGACGGCGAAAGACGGCGCAGAGCGGAGAAGATGGCGCCGGCGGCCACCACGTAGGCGCCGACGTTCAGTTCACGGATCTCGCGGACGTCCGGCGTGGCCTCGGCCTGCTCGATCACGTCGATGATCCGGCCTGCGCCGTCGCGAATGATGCGGCCGTAGGGAAGGAGGCGATCGACCACAGCGGCCAACAACGTCAGGTCCGCGTTGCGCAGGCGATGGCGATTGAGCAGCCCGCGCAGAGAAGCAGGGCGGAACAGCGGCGTGTCGCCGTAGAGGATCAGCAGATTGCCCCCGAAGTCCTTCAGCGCTTCGGCCGCCTGCAGGACGGCGTGGCCAGTACCGAGGACTTCGCTCTGCATGACGTAATGGAATCGCTCGCCGAGGCGGCTGCGGATTTCCCGCTGCCGGCATCCGACGACGACATAGATGTCCTCGGGCGCGACGAATTCCATCGCGTTTTGCACCACGCATTCGAGGATGCTGCGATCGCCCAGAGTGTGCAGCACCAGAGGAGAACCCTCCGCGGTGATCGCTTCCTTACCCGCCGCGAGAATGATTGCTTTCAGCATGAGTCTACGTTGCTACCGGAATCTGCGCCGCCGGCTCGGGCGCGGGAGCCTCGGCGCCTCCCCGAATCGGAATAAATCGCGCCATCAGCAGCGACGGTATCGCCGAAATCAGCGCCCATATAAAGAAGCTTCGATAACCGATGCGCATCTGAATGAACCCGCTCACCGCGCCCGGAACGATCAGCCCGAGATTCATCAGCGAGTTCGCGAACGCATAATGCGCGGTCTGATACCGGCCTGGGGCGATCTCCTGCATCATGAGCAGAATCACGCCGACGAACCCAAACCCGTAACCGAACATCTCCACGCTCATCGCCGTGGCGATAAGAGCCGGGTTTGTCGGCAGCGCGACGCTGAGGTAGAAGTAAGCCAGCATGGGAAGATTCAGCACGCAGATAAGCGGCAGCAGTGCGCGTTTGAGCCCCAGCCATGAAGTGAAGTAACCGCCGCAAACGCTCCCCAGAATATACGCCCCGCTCCCAAATGTGCCGTAAATGGTGCCAAACTGCTGCATGGTAAGGCCCAGACCGCCCCTGAGGCGATCCGCCTGCAAAAAGAGAGGTCCAATTTTGGCCACCTGACCTTCCCCCGCGCGATAAAGGAAGATAAATATCAATAAAAGCACAATTTTCCGTTTGCGGAAAAAGCTCACGACCACGTCGCGGAAGGTTCCCGCCATGGCGTTAAGACTGCCGGCATGCCGTTCGTCACCGCCGGAAGGCAGCACGCGCGCGTGATACACGCTCAGGGCAACCAGCAACGCTCCCAGGCCGGCGAAGATGGCCATCCACGCGCGAATCATCGGCATTGTGACATGCGCTCGCAGAAACCTTTCCTGCAGCGCTCCGGCCAGGAAAATCAAACCGCCCAGCGAGAAGATGCGCGCGACGTTGTAAAAGCCTCCCTGCCAGCCCGCGTACGCGGCCTGTTCGCGCGGGGAAAGACTTGCGATATACAGGCCATCGGCGGCGATATCGTGCGTGGACGAGCAAAAGGCGATCAAAAGGAAAATAGCAATCGAATATCGGAAATACCCCTCGAGAGGCAGGCACAGAGCCAGAAGAACCAGGCTCAGTCCGCCCAGGAACTGGCAGAGCACCACGAAGAACTTCTTCGTGCGCGACATCTCCAGCAGCGGGCTCCACAGCGGCTTCAGGGTCCACAACCAGCCCAGCAGGCTGATCACCAGCGTATTCACCGCGTTGCTGATACCCATGCGCTGGTAAAAGGTCAGCGCCATGAGATTCACGGCATAGAACGGCAGGCCCTCCGCAAAATAGAGAGTCGCTACCCACGAGGCGGGATGCCGGCGCGCGTGCTGGGTCGATTCGTTCACTGTGTCTTTCAGGGCTTCCATCTGCCCAGCCGGGCCGCGACGTCGGCGCGGAATTCGTCGATGAAGCGCAGCACATAGTCGGCGGGGGTGAGCGTCAGGTCCGTCACCAGCGGCGTCAGGTCCATCGCGAACGTGAGGGCGGACTCCACGTCGGTGGCGTGCGACGAGGCGTAGGTCGCGTTCGCCAGACGCCGGCCCGCCGTGGCCAGGTCGTAGCGCTTACCGCCGCTCACCTGCGAATCGAACACGCCAACCAGCGCCGCAGCAATGTTGGAGCGCTCGAAAACGGGCAGACCGTGTTTGTGCGGATCGGGCAACCAATCCAGATCCCGCCAGACCTCGCAGCCGTAAACTTTCTTCGGCCTGTCGGCGTACGGCAGGGACCGCAGCGCAGCGATGCAGTGCAGAGCCACGCCGATATGCGTGTCGTGCTTGTCGGCCAGATTGTGCAGATAGACCACCTCGGGGTGGCACGCGGCGAAGATGCCGGCCAGTTCAGCGCGCAGCGAAGTATTCGACTGGTCTTTCGCCTCCGCACTGGTGTAGCCAAACTGGAGCTGGCAGGAGTAATCGCCGACGAAGGCTGCTTTGCGCTGCTCCTGCACGCGGATCTTCTGCATGTCCTGGTCGCTGCAACCGGTATAGATGCCGGCACGCGGGCTGCCCGCGCCATTGGTGACGACGACCCCGGTGAACCAGCGGTCGGGACGCCCGAAACACTCGGCAATGCCGTGGTAGGCCATGATCTCGATGTCGTCCTGGTGCGCGGAGACGCTCATGTGCGTGGTGCGTGCCAGCGCTGCATCGAGCGAAGCGCCGTCTGGCACGAAGATGTCGGAATTCGGATTTCGCAGGTTCATACGCTTAACCTATCTCCAGTGCCGGCAGCGTTGCGGCCGCCGCAGCCTGTCCGTGGCGTTTATCCTGCTCGCTGGCGAGATGCAGGCCAATTCCGGCGTGTTCGGAAAAACTCGCGAGAACGCGGCGGGCCTCGCCGAGCATTATGTCTCCCGCTTCGCCCGAAGTGACCCGCCCCATGACGAATACATGCCGCACCTCGTAGAAATCGGCGTAATGAGCAACGGCGTAGCCCAGGTAACTGCCGATGGTCTCGAAGACGCGATGTGCGCGCTCATCGCCGCCGGACAGCAACTGCTGCGTGCGCGAGAGACGTTCGGCAAAGGGCATGGCCGACGGTACATCGATCCCCGCCGCGGGCAGCAATCGCGCCACCGCCTGCTGCGAAAAATACTGCGCGCCCACGCCGATGTCGCCGGACCATTCATCGCGCGGGACATTGTCGTATCGATCCGGCTCGCGATAGTCGATGGGCGCGAAGGCCAGTTCGTTGAGCCAGTCCGTGATGAAGCCCTCCGGCGTCACGTAGCCCGCCGCCTGACTGGTGCCCATGGAGATGCCGAGTACGGCGTTGTCGCCAAGCGCCATGGACGCGCCGAGAGCGGCCACTTCGCCGTCGTTCACCACGAGAAAGGGCACGTTATTCCAGCGTTCGCGCAGGCGATGAAACATCGGCCTCGCGCAGGATTCGAACTGCTCGGCCGTCAGCCCGCGGAAGATGGACGCTACTCGAGGCTCGCTGTCGATGTAGACACCGGCGGCGCTCCCACCGACCGCATCGACGCGCGGCAGGTGAGCGGCGGCGCGACGGAGCGAGTCGTCAATGCCATCGAGGTGATAGCGCGGATCGGTCTGATAGTAAGGATCCCAGGCGACCTCCTCGCTGAAGACGATGTTGCCATCGATCATCGCCGCCGATTTGCGGTCGCTGCCGCCGAGGTCGAACCCGATGCGGCAGCCATCGAAGTGACGCCCGAGCGGCGCGGCTTTCTCGGAACACCGCGGCGCGTCTTCGAGAGGCACCGATTCGATCGCGAACCGCGCTTTGTACACACGCTCGCCCATGAATTCGCAGTCGAACGCGCGGGCGCCGCCGGGCGAGTAAACCCCACGCAGATGGTCTGCGACGAGCGGGTTGCCAGCGATGGTTATGCGGTGTCCACCCTTCTGCCACAGCAGAAACTTGAGGGCTCGCTCAACATAGCGGTTGTTCAGGCTGATGAACTCGCCGGTATGCGGCAGGATTGTCGCTTCGTAAACGGAAACTGCGCCCTGGCCGCGCTCGAGAGCGATGATGAGGGGATCACCACCGCTCTCGCGCACTTTCGTGCGATACGCGCGATTCCATGATGCGGCGGGCTGGAAACCCGAATCGAGCACAGGAGTAAGGTCGGCTACCATGAGTTACTCCGCGATACTGCTCCATCCACGCCGCGATAAGTCAAAGTAAATGAGAACGCCAGCGGCAGCGCCCAGCGCCAACAACCCTGCTCCCGCCGCGTACTCCATCAACACGAGTTTGCCCACGCCAAAAAGAAATCCGTAGATGAGAACAAGACCTGCCACCCAATCCAGAGCGTTGCTCCAGCCATCGCCGGAGGGCCGGACATCCGGGGCCAGCCTGGCGACAGGCCGCCAACCCGCGAGCGAGGGCCGCGTCCGGCGATAAAACTCGACCAGCACCTCCTTCGGTTCCGGCCGTGTAAGCAGCGTGACAACGAGCCAGACGACGGTGGTGACGGCGACAGTGATGATCATGAGCCAGGCGAACTGGCGCGGCTGGCCGTTGTCCAGATGCCATACGGTCTGCAAAGAAACCGAAACGACAATCGCGGCGATCATCGACGATATCTCGCTCCATGCGTTGATGCGCCACCAGTACCAGCGCAGCAACAATACAAGCCCGGTACCGGCGCCGGTGGCAAGCAATAACTTCCACATGCCGGCGATGGAATCGAGATAGAAAGTGATGATTGCCGAGACGATAGTTAGTAACACCGTAGCGAGCTGCGACACGCGCACATAGTGCTTGTCCGACGCGGCCGGACGCCAGAACCGCCGGTAGAAATCGTTGACCAGGTAGCTCGCCCCCCAGTTGAGTTGCGTCGCGATGGTGGACATGAATGCCGCCATGAAGGCCGCCACCATCAGACCACGCAGCGAAGCCGGCAGGCAGCGGATCATCACCAGCACGTAACCGCTCTCCGCGTCCTTCAACCCGGGAAACATGACCAGTGAAACCAGCCCGACAAGGATCCACGGCCAGGGCCGCAGTCCATAATGCGCGATGTTGAACCACAGGGTCGAGAGCAGCGAGTGCCGCTCGTCCTTTGCGGAAAACATGCGCTGCGCCACGTATCCGCCGCCACCCGGCTCCGCTCCCGGGTACCAGGTGGCCCACCAGCTCATCCCGATGTACACGAGAAACGTAATCAGCGGCATCCACGTGGAGTCGGTATCGGGAACGAACGAGAGCACCGAGCCGTGTCCACCAGCCAGCGTGCGCGCGTGGTCCACAGCCGCGAGCTTTATCTTCAGTGCGCCGATGCCGCCGACTGCGCCCACTGCAAAGACGGCGAGCACGACGATCATTCCCATCTTCACGACAAACTGGAAAAGGTCCGTGACCAGCACTCCCCAGAGCCCGGACAACGTCGAAATGAGCGCCGTCAACGCGATAATCCCGATCACCAGCAGGAGCGCCCGCGGCTTGGAGACGCCCAGCACCAGCATCAGAATCTTCACCATTGCGAGGTTCACCCAGCCGAGGATGATGCAATTGATGGGGATACCCAGATACAGCGCGCGAAAACCGCGCAGGAAGGCCGCCGCTTTGCCGCTGTAGCGGATCTCGGCGAACTCGATGTCGGTCATGACGCCGGAACGCCGCCACAGGCGAGCGTAGAAGAACACGGTCATCATCCCGCTGGCCACCATGTTCCACCAGAGCCAGTTCCCCGCGATGCCTCCCACGGCGACCAGCCCGGTAACCGCCAGCGGCGTGTCCGCGCCGAACGTAGTGGCCACCATGGAAGTGCCCGCCAGCCACCAGGGCACGTTTCTGCCGGAGAGGAAGAACTCGGAAATGTTCTTTCCCGCGCGGGCACGATAGTAAAGCCCGATGGCGATGTTGAACACGAAGTAGAGAGCGACAACCGTCCAGTCCACATAAGTCAGTTGCATCAGGTTCGCCTGCGAGCGATGGTAACTGAAAAATGCGGGCTGATGTGCTGCGCCCTCACAGCGTCTGCGTCACCTTGGAGAGCATGCGCGGGCAGTCGGGATTGAGGCCCTTGATCTCGGCCAGGTGCGCGGCCAGTAACTGACCGGGCATGGCATACGGAATTGGCGTAAACAAATCTGCAGGGAGGCGGCTTCCTCCAAAACCGGGATCGGGGAGAAGAATCACGTTGTCAGCCGGCCCCGCCGCTTCGCGATTGCGTTCATCGGTGATCAGCAGCGGCCAGGCCAGGGCGCCACGCAGCTTTTCGATAACGGCGTGCATCCCCGGCCACGTGGGGCCCGGCGGGGCGAAGGCAAAGGCCGGAATGCCGCGCTCCGTGATAGCCACCGGTCCATGCAGAAAATCTGCGGAGGAAAAACTACCCGTGACGATATAACAGGCCTCCATCAGCTTCAGCGCGAATTCCAGCGCGTTGCAGTAATTGAAGCCGCGGCCCACGACAATCGCCTTCTCCGCGAAAGTGTATGCCCGCGCGCGCTCGGCGATGTCGGCCTCGCACTCGAGCGCTGCCTGCACCCAGGCGGGAATGCGACCGATGTCGTCGAGCGACAACGGCGCGCCCAGACTCCACGCCAGCAGGTACATCATCAGAAGCTGCGAGGTCCAGGTCTTGGTGGCCGCCACGCTGCTCTCGTCGCCGGCGTGCAGGAGGATAACGTGATCGGCCATCTGCGACAGCGGGCTGCCGATCACATTGGTAATGCCCATGGTGGTGGCGCCGCAGCGTCGCGCCTCTTCCACCGCGATGTTGACGTCGGTCGATTCGCCCGATTGCGAAATGCCGACGAACAGGACCTCGCGGAAATCGAGCTGTCCGTCGTAGAGCGTAAATACCGAGGGCGCGGCCAGAGAAACCGGGATCGCCGTCGTGATTTCGATCAGATAGCGGCCAAACTGCGCCGCATTATCCGAGGTTCCCCGCGCCGCGATTACGATGAAGCGTGGCCGGTGCTGCTCGAAGTGCGCCTGAAGATCGCGAAATCGCTGCACCTCGGTGCTCAGCGCGTGTTCAAGCGCGGCCGGCTGTTGCCGGATTTCGTCCAACATGAGCGACATGGCAGTGGCCTCGCGGGATAGTGGACAAATGCGCGGCTCGACCAACTGCACTGCCGAGCCGCGCCCGTGTGAAACGAACTAGAACACGTATTTCAAAGCAAGTTGCATGTTGCGCGCGCCGAGCGATGTATTCACCACGCCGGCCGGACCGCTGATCGGACCGCCGTTCAGCTCCGATTGTTTCTGAGCGTCGTTGAACACATCCACGGAATAGCCATTGGCGTAGAGAATCGGCGTGTTGAAGGCGTTGATGGCCTGGGCCTTGAATTCGAGGTACTGCTTTTCATGACCCGGAATCGCGAACTGCTTCGCGAGTTCCATGTCGATCGTCTTCAGACCGGGGCCTCTTTCGGTACTCACGGCGCAATTGCCGAACTGCCCCGCGGGCGGATCCGCCATGTTGGCCAAACTGAACCATACATAGCCGCCGCCGTTGGAAGCGGGGTTCTCCGCGTACGGAGTTGCGACAGACGGTCCGAGGCAGCTCGGACGGGGCTGAGCCGATCCGGTACCGGGATCGCCGGCCCAGTCGAGCATCGAAATGGGGAAGCCGCCGTGAACGGTGAAGATCGCGTTCAGGTTCCACCCGCCCAGAACAGCGTTCAGGATCGGGCTCGCGTTCTGGCCGAACGTGCGGCCTTTGCCGTAAGGCAGCTCATAGTTGACATATCCGTTGAACACGTTGGTGACGTCGTGATCGCACAGACCGTAGTCGGCATTCATGGCGTAAGCGTTCTGTTGGAAGGCGATGTCTGCGCTTGCCTGGCTCGCGGTTGCGTCACCGTAACGGCCGTAGTAACCGAAGTTGTTCGTCAGGCACTTAGCCCACGTGTAGTTCGCCTGCAGCCCGAGCCCATGGCTCAGCCGCTGCTGAACCGTGAGCTGCATGGCGTTGTAGTTCTCGATGCCCCACGTTGCGTTGAGTCGAATCTGGCCGGGACCGTCGGCGTGGATTGCCGGATTCCCGGCGAGATAGGGGCTGGGAGCCACGGTACCGTTCGGCTCAAGAACACCTTGTCCCGCGAAAATAATGGACGCCAGATGGTCGGTGTGCTGTCCCACATACGCGGCCTGCACCGTGGTCGCGCTGCCGAACTGCTGTTCAATCGAGAAATTCCACTGGTTCGATACCGCGGGCCGGTAGTTCGGGTCGGTCATGTGGATGCGGATGCCGGAGAAGCACGCCGGCGGAGCCGATGTCACGTTCGCAACCGTGCAGCCGCCGATGGCGCCCAGGCCCGTGAAGCCCTGGTCGAGAGTAAGCTGATTCGCGGGAATTCCATTGGCGCCGTTCCACTGCTGGGACAAATCGATGTTCCAGGGAGCATTGGTGGCCAGGCGATTGTATTCGCCCGTGCCTTCCTGAAAGCTGGTGCGGCTGAACGCCGTGCGGATGACCGTATTGGTGAACGGATTCCAGGCGATGCCCAAACGCGGCAGGAAGTTGGCGATGCCATTGTACTGGTTGTAGAGCGCGCGGCTGTTGCCGTTCACTCCCGCCAGTTCGATGGCGCCGGTGGTCTCGCCGAAGTTGGTCATACGGTTGCCGACTTCATAAATCGGCGTGAAGAGCTGCCAGCGAAGTCCGAGGTTCAGCGTCAGCTTCGGAGTGACCTTCCAGTCGTCCTGGAAGTAAGCACCCTCGGCGTTGTTCCGCTGGCCCACGGTTCCGGAATAGCCCAGCCCGTAGCCCATATAGGAAGGCAGGCCCAGCAGGAAATCAGCCTCCGCATTGCCCGTGTAAGTTCCATTGAACTGGATCTGTCCGGACGCGCCGTCGTTGCTGGTGGACGGAACATAGTCATTCCGATAGCGGATGAACTGATATCCGAACTTCATGCTGTGCGAGCCGTGCGTCCAGATGGCCGTGTCTTCGGCCAGGATGGACGTCTGATGGAAGATTTCCGCGGCGTCTACCGTGCCAAACTGCCCCAGGTTCGTGCCCGAGAAGCTGATGAGCGGAAGGAAGCTCGTCGGCTCGCCGGCAATCAGTTTCCCGTAGTCAGTGGAACCGGGGCTCTGGATGTTGCCCTCGGCCGGAAAATAGGTCGCACCGACGCGAAATTCATTCAGAAACGATGGCGAGAAGGTGTGGGTGTAGTTGATCACACCGCTCCACAGCGGAAGGTTGTTGCCGCCAGCGCCACTGTACAGCAGAGGCTGGGTATTGACAAACTGCTGCAGGTTGCGCTGCTGCGAGTAACGCGCCGATAAATGATCGTTGTCGGTAGGCGCATAGTCAACCTTGGCGTCGCCCTGGTCGATGTTCACGAAGTCATGTTCCCCGTCGGAGGCATTATTCGTCAGACCACTGAAACCCGCCTGCGGCATGATGTTCATGATCGAGAGCGCCGTTTTGCTCAGACCCGTGATGCACGGATCCACGCCCATCTTCTGATTGGCGCCGCAGATGGCGGCATTGTTGAGATTCGCAGGCATGTTCACGTTGGTGCCGGGATAATGCAGTGTCACGCCAAGGTCGGTGAGATCGCCGGTTCTTTCGGCGCTCGTGAACGTAGTAACCGGCACAACGGTGGTTGGGTGATCGAAGCGCGAGCCCTGATAGTCGACGAAGAAGAACAGCTTGTTCTTTTTGATCGGGCCGCCGAACGTGGTCCCAAAGTTATTCCAGCGGAGAGCCTGCGGCTTGCTGCTGGTGTTGGGATCCTGACTGAAGTTTCGCGACCACTCATTGGCATTCATGGCGTCGTTGCGCAGATACTCATAAGCGTCGCCGTGAAACTCGTTCGTTCCCGACTTGGTGACCACGCTGATGACGCCGCCGAGGAACTGGCCGTATTCCGCCGACGGGTTATTGGTGATGAGACTGAATTCTTCCATCGCATCCGGGTTCGGCACGTAGGCGACGTTGTTGTCGACAAACTCGGTGTTCTCCATGCCGTCCAACAGATAGTAGTTGGCCTGTTCGCGGTTGCCGTTAATGTAGGGCCGGCCGGCGTTGAACCCCGGCTCACCAGTATTGAACGCAGCCGGGCTGGTGGTGATTGCGCCGGGACCCAGCAGCGTCAATTGGTTATAGTTACGGGTCTCCAGCGGCAGGTTAGCGATGGCGCTCGCTTCCATCACCGAGTTGAGCGAGGTGGTCTCGGTCTGCAGAAGCGGGGCGATGCTGGTTACTTCCACGGTCTGGCTGACGTTGCCGATCTTCAGCTGAAAGTCGAGTTTCGCGACCTGACCGACCTGGAGCTGGACGTTTGGATTGACGGCGGTCTCAAACCCGGCATTTTGCACCTTCACTTCATAATGGCCGACGGGAACGCGCGAGAGATTGTAGAATCCCGCACTGTCAGTCGCCGTCGGATACGTGGTTCCGCGATCAATATCCCTGGCCACCACTGTGGCCCCGGCGACCACGGCACCGCTGGTATCGGTCACGGTTCCGGTGATAGACGCGGTCACGTCCTGCGCTCCCAGCGGGATCGCCGAAACAAGGGCCGCGACCAGAATCAGCGCCAGAACCCATCCTGTCGAGTAGCGCTTTTGTTGCATTCAAGCTCCTTTCAAACGACTGCGAGTTGTTGGGAGCGCCCTCTCGTGCCGGCGCGTCGCCATCCCGGCTACGCAAAAAATGTCCGCGCGGAAAAACGTGACCGCCGGACCACCGACCGTAGTCCCCTGAGCGCTGTACACGCAATCCTGTGCCGCTTGCCGGCGTGTGTCCAGTTCAAAACCGTTGTGCCAGGTGTTACGAACGTGTTCATTACGCCGCGCAAACTGCTCATTTCGTTCGGATTCGCGACCCGTGGCGGATTCCCCGGGGCCATCGTGAAAAGCTTTTTTCGTGGAGTGTGATCGCGTAGACTTGAACAGGACAACACAAGTGCAACGTGCTGCAATAATTCTGTTTTTCATAGGAATAGCAGGCGCTCAATCCGCGCCTCCGGATACCGCTGCTCACGCCGCCGACCTCGCCGAGCACGGGCAATGCGCCGACGCCATGCCGCTCATCCGCCAGGCGCTGGAACAGGCAGAGCAGATCAAGGACCCTCAGCTCAAGCGCCGCATGGGCGCCGCCGGCGTCCGTTGCGCGATGGTGCTGGATCACCAGGGTGCCGCTACCACTTTGCTGGCGTGGCTGGACAGCGAGTTTCCGCACGATCCGGAAATCCTGTTCATGGCCACGCATGTCTATTCGGACCTGGCGGCGCGGACTTCAAAGGAGCTGATGGACGCCGCTCCCGATTCACCCCTGGTGGTGGAGCTCAATGCCGAGAAATTCGAAAAGCAGGGTCAGTGGGACAAGGCCATCGCCGAATATAAGATCCTGCTGGCGCGGGAGCCGCGGATGCCGGGCATTCACTTCCGCATCGGCCAGCTCATCCTGACTCTGCCGGCCACGGCCACCTCCAATGACGATGCGCGCAAGGAGTTCGAGGAAGAGTTAAAGGTCTATCCGCGGAACACCGGCGCCGAATATTTGCTGGGAGAGCTGGCGCGCAAGGGCGGCCGGCTGCAGAAGGCCATTGAACACTACACCAATGCCACCAGGCTGAGCCCCAACCTCGCCGAGCCATGGTTTGGTTTGGGGCGCTGTCTGCTCGATTCCGATCGCGCGTCGGACGCAGTTGCGCCGCTGGAAACCGCCGCAAAGCTGGCGCCCGATAACCCAACCATCCATATGACACTCGCCCATGCCTACCAGGAACTGGGCCGCAGGGATGATGCCGCCCGCGAATTTGCGTTGCAGAAGAGCGCCGCCGAGAAGATCCAGCAGAACACCGAGACACTCAAAAGAAATGTCTCCGGAGTGCCGGACCCGGCGAGCGGAACAAAATGAAGTGGTTCCTCGGCGCCACGTGCGCAGCCTGCCTGCTGATCGGCAGCGCGGTGGCTTTTCAGCCGGTGCAGCCCCGTTTTACCGATATCGCCCGGCGCTCCAGATTCACTTACATCACCAATAACGACTTATCGCCACGCAAGTACTTCGTCCAGCCAATGGCGGGCGGCGTGGCCATCTTCGATTACGATAACGACGGCCGCGAGGATATCTTCTTCACCAACGGCGCCAAGCTACCGGAGATGAAGAAAACCAATGCGAGCTTCTATAACTGCCTTCTCCACAACAAAGGGGACGGCACCTTCGAGGACGTGACGAAAAAAGCCGGTCTGCTCGGCGAGAACCTCGATTACAACCTCGGGGTGGCCATCGGCGACTACGACAACGATGGCTACGAGGACATCTTTATCTGCGGCGCTGGCCGCAACGTCCTCTACCACAATAATGGCGACGGCACTTTCACCGATGTCACCGAGCAATCGGGCATCCGCAAGCCGCCGAACACGCTCAGCGTCGAGGCCGCCTGGTTCGATTACGACAACGACGGCCTGCTCGATCTTGTTGTCGCCAACTACACCACGTGGACGCCGCAAACCGACCGCCGCTGCAGCGTGGCCGGCGTCGAGTACTACTGCAGCCCCACTTTCTACCCGCGCGCCGTTCATCGTCTCTATCACAACCTCGGCCACGGCCGCTTCGAGGATGTCACGGAGAAATCCGGCTTCGCCGCCGCGCCCGGAAAAGGCATGGGCATCTCCATCGCCGATTTCAACAACGACGGATATCAGGACGTGTTCATCGCCAACGATACGGAACCCAACTCCCTGTTCATTAATAAAGGCGACGGCACCTTCGAAGAACAAGGGCTGCAACTCGGCGTCGCCTACAACGACGATGCCCGGGCGGTCTCGTCGATGGGCAGCGATGCGAAGGATTACGATAACGACGGCCGCGTCGATATCTTTACCAACAATCTGATGGGCCAGATCTGGCAGCTATACCGCAATCGCGGCGCGTTCTTTCGTTATGTGCCCGACCAGGTGAAGATCCAGCAGCTCAGCCAGCAGCTCTCCGGCTGGAGCAACGCGTTCATCGATTACGACAACGACGGCTGGCTGGATCTTTACTCCGCCAACGGCGACGTCGATGACGTGAAGCCCAACGCGCGCCAGCATGACACCATGTTCCGCAATATCGAAGGGAAGCAATTCGTGGACGTCTCCGATCAGATGGGCCCCGACTTCCTTCACGTCGGCTTTCAGCGCGGCTCGGCCGTGGGCGATCTCAACAACGACGGCTTTGAAGATCTGGTGGTCACCTCGCTGATGGAGCGCCCGCGCATTCTCATGAATTCCGGCGGAAATGGCCATCACTGGCTGACCCTGGAACTGGTGGGCCACTACAGCAACCGCGACGCCATCGGAGCGAAAGTGAAGCTTGTTACCGCCTCCGGCCGCGTGCTCTACAACCACGTCTCGATCAGCGTCGGGTTCATGTCTTCCAGCGACAAGCGCGTGCACTTCGGCCTCGGCGAGGAGAAGCAGATCCGCGAGGTGGATATCACGTGGCCGCGCGGCGCGGTCCAGCAACTGGCCAATGTGCGCGCCGATCAGTTCCTGAAGGTGGAAGAGCCGCTTCCCGCGCGCTGATATACTTGCTTGGTAAGCCGGCACAGGGCGGAGCCGCCTGCAATGTACTCGAGCAAAGCCGGGCGGTACGCTCCGCTGTGCCGGCATTTGCTTCGAGGTGGGGTTGGCGAGGTTAGGGCATGGCCGACGGGCGAAGTCCGGTAGTGTCGCACGTCACGGGCCGGGACGCGGTTGGCCCGGGGCGCGATCAGCAGACTGCAGTGCGTGAAGAACTCGCCCGCGTTCTTGCCAGCCAGGAGTTCCGCACCAGCAAGCGCTCGCAGGAATTCCTCCGCTACGTCGTCGAAAATACCCTGGCCGGCCGCACCGACACGCTCAAAGAGCGCACCATTGGCATCGACGTCTTTGCCCGTCCCGCGTCCTACGATCCCGCCGACGATGCCACCGTCCGAGTGAAAGCCGGCGAAGTCCGCAAACGCCTCGACAGATACTACGGCACCGAAGGCGCGCGCGACACTCTGCGCATCGAGCTGCCCGCCGGCACCTACATCCCTGAATTCCACGCGTTCGCGCCATCCGATGAGCATGGCGATCTCGCCACAGGCGCCCAGCCCGCCAGGCGGCGTTCCGGCATGTTGCTGATCGCGCTGGCCGCGGTTGTCGCGATCGTGGCTGCCGCTCTTTTTCTCTTCCGCGCCCGCCCGGCCGAGACCGCCCTCGATCAGTTCTGGGCTCCCATGCTGCAGGGCTCGCAGCCGGTCCTCATCTCCGCCGCCTACGTGCCAGTCTATGCGCTCGACCGGCCGGCCGGCGAAACCGGACCACCGCGCCTGAACGAGTTCACCCTGCTCACCGATCAGTTCGTCGGCGGCGGCGACCTGATGGCCGTCTCGCGTCTGGGCTCGCTGCTGAGCCGTATGAATCAACGCTGGCAGGTGAAGATCGGCAACGATGTTTCTTTTGCCGACCTGCGCACTTCTCCCACCGTGCTGGTCGGTTATTCCTACACGCGTTGGAAGGAAATCAGCAGCGAATTACGCTATTTTATCGACGCCGACAAACGCCCCCTGACGGTCACCGATAACGGGAAGCCGACGCGGTGGTCGGTGGCGCACGAAGGCCTCGATCGCCGTACGGACGAAGACTACGCCATCGTCTCCCGCATGTTCCATCCGGAAACGCACGCCATGCTTCTGGAGATCGCCGGCGCCACCCAGTACGGCACGAATGCCGCGGCCGAGCTGGTCAGCCGGCCGGAGCTAATGGCCGACGCTTTTCGCAACGCCCCGCGCGGCTGGCAGCGGAAGAACCTTCAGCTCGTCCTGCACGTCAGGGTGATCTCGGGAACGCCGGCGTCCCCGACCGTTGTAGCCACTTATTTCTGGTAATCCGCCGCGATCCCCGATCCGAGCCGCCACCGGAGGAAGCGGTCATTCAAACCAGATAGTAATGCCCGTCTCGCTCCAACAATTCCACCGGGATCCCAAACAGCGAGCCAATTCGTTCCGCCGTGAGAATCTCGCGCTTTCTCCCATCCGCCTCGATCCGCCCCGCTCGCAACAGAATCACGCGCTCCACCTCGGGAATGATGTCCGCCAGATCGTGCGTCACCACAATCAACCCGAGTCCCCACTGCGCCAGATTTCGAAAGATCCGTCGAACCTCGCGCTGCGCCCGCAGATCCAGCGAAGTGCACGGTTCATCGAGCAGCAGGGCCCGCGGCTTGTGCACCAGCGCCCGCGCTGTCACCACGCGGTGGACTTCGCCGGACGACATCTCGGTCATCTCGCGATCCGCCAGGTGATCCACTTCCATGGTCCGCAGCGCCTCCATGGAAGCTTCCACCATTTCCCGCTCCACGCGATGGTACGGCATCACCCGAACGCTGCTGAAGAAACCCGACAGCACGATCTCCAGCCCGCTTGCCTCGCGCGTACAGGAAGTGACCAAATCGTTGGTGATGATCCCCAGAAGCGAGCGCAGCTCAAACACATTCCACCGCTCACGACCGAGAATCCGCAGCGACGCTCCATCCCGCGCCAGTGGATAGCACTCGCGGGTGATGGTTTTGATGAAGGTGGATTTCCCGCAGCCGTTCGGCCCCAGAATCGCCACGTGCTCGCCCGGCTCGATGCGCAGCGAGACTTCGTGCAGCGCCAGACGCTCGCCGCGCATGACGGACACGTTACGAAACTCGATCAGGGCAGGGGATGAATCCGGCATTCCCTATCAGCATATCGAGGGAACGAAGCGTCTCCGCGGCGCGTTGCACATAGCAGACCCTCATGAATCAGCAATCTCTCGGCCTGCTGTGCGATCCCGACACGCACGCGCGGCTGGAGCTGGCCGGCGACGCCCTGGTCAACCCGGAAACCGGCACACGTTTCCCCGTTCGGGAAGGCATTCCGATTTTTCTGCGCGATGTGGAAGGACTGAATCGCAAGTATCAGACGATGTACGACCGGCTCGCGCCCGGCTATGACATTTCAGAGCGCCTCTACCTGTGGATTATGCGCAAGCCGGATTTTCGCCTCGAATACACCGGCGAGCTCGAAGTCCCGCCCGGCGCACGAGTTCTCGAAGTTTCCGTGGGCACCGGCGGCAACCTGCGCCATCTCCGGCTGGACGCCGAGATCTTCGGCCTCGACCTGTCCTGGGGCATGCTGTACCGCTGCGTTCGCAACCTGCGCAAATGGCACCGCGCCGCGGAGTTGTTCCAGGGAGAAGCCGAGCGGCTCCCTTTCGTCGATGCCGCTTTCGACTGCGTGTTCCACGTCGGCGGCATCAACTTCTTCAACGACAAGTCGCGCGCCATCGAGGAAATGATCCGCGTCGCCCGGCCGGGCACGAAGATCGTAATCATCGATGAGACCGACAAGGTGATCAGCGGGATGTACAGCAAGAACCCGCTGACCCGGAAGTACTATCAGGGCGCCGAGGGAGCCGCCTTCTGCCCGGTCGGTCTGGTGCCCCCGGCGATGACCGAAGTGCAGTCGCGGCTCATTGTCCAAGGCAGGATGTACTGCCTGACGTTTCGCAAGCCATGAGCGAAAGAGTGTGGGGCAGGTTCTTAACCTGTCCCGATGGGCCTGCGGCCTACGAAGAATAGTGAAAACCGGCGTGGGGCAGCCTCTCACGCTGCGGCGGTCTCTCAGACCGCCCCGTCGAGCACTCAGGAACAGGCGGGCAGGGGTGCCCGCCGCAGGCTGCAATCCTGCCCCACCCAATCCAGGTTTTCAAATCACGGATACAGACCGCGCAGCTTGGTCGCTTCGGCGACCCGGCTGATGCCCAGCATGTTCGCCGCGGTGCGCATGGCCACGCGCCGCTCGACGCGCAGCTTCAGTACGTCGTTGAACGCGGTCTTCATCACCTTCTCCAGCCGGTTGTAAATGTCCTGCGCATCCCAGAACAGGTGCGATTCGTCCTGCACCCACTCGAAGTAGGACACCGTGACGCCGCCGGCGTTGCAGAGAATGTCCGGAATGATAAAAACGCCCTTGTCTTCGAGAATGGCATCGGCAGCCGGCGTCAGCGGCCCGTTCGCCGCCTCGGCCACAATCCGCGCCTTCACGCGGCCGGCGTTTTCTTCGGTAACCGTGGCCTCCAGAGCGGCGGGAACCAGAATGTCGCAATCCAGAGCCAGTAGTTCCTCGGGCCCGATCGCCTCGGCCTCGGGGAACCCGGCGACCCGTCCGGTGGTCTCCTTGTGCTGGATGAGCTTCGGCACGTCCAGTCCCCGGCGGTTGAAAACGCATCCGGTGGAATCGCTGGCGCCAACCACGCGCGCCCCCAGCCCATGCAGCAGGCTGGCCGAAATCGAGCCCGCGTTTCCGAAGCCCTGCACCACCACACTCAGCTCTTTCGGATTCGCGCGCAGGTATTCGCAGGCGCTCTGAATCGTGTAGAACACGCCGCGCCCGGTCGCCTCGTTGCGTCCCAGAGATCCGCCCAGGCTGATCGGCTTCCCGGTCACCACGCCGGGAATCGTATAGCCGCGCGTCATGCTATACGTGTCCATAATCCACGCCATGGTCTGCGGGTTCGTGTACACGTCGGGCGCGGGAATGTCCTGCTCGGGGCCGATCAGCGGCAGAATCGCGCTGGCATAGCGCCGCGTGAGCCGCTCCAGCTCGCCCTGCGTCATCTCCTTCGGATTGCAGGTGACCCCGCCCTTGGCGCCGCCGAACGGGATGTTCACCACCGCGCACTTCCAGGTCATCCAGGTGGCCAGCGCCTTCACTTCGTCCAGCGTGACTCGCGGGTGGTAGCGGATTCCGCCCTTTCCGGGTCCGCGGACGGTGCTGTGCTGCACCCGGTATCCTTCAAAACGCCGCACTGTGCCGTTCTCCATGCGCACGGGCACGTTCACAGTCAGCGTTCGTTCGGGATACTTGATCATCTCCCGCGTACTCTTGTCCATCTCCAGCGCGTCCGCCGCGATCTCGAAATTCTCGGTCGCGATATCGTACGCGTTCTTCTCTGCGATTGCTGCTAACATGGCAGCCTCCTTTCGGGATAAAAGGCCTGATGAAATGTGGCCAGGCAAATGGTTCCTGACGGGTTGGGAAACGACGCGTTGCTTGCGGCAGGGACGCCGCGCGAGGCAGGCTGGTTCGAAAAACCCATTCTCAACCTCCAGCAGCCCGGGTGCGGGATGCTGAACGCAGAACAATCGCGCCGCGGCATGTAACGCCGCCGGCGTTTCAACGGCTCAAGCTGCGCGCAGAGGGCCTGGATCTCTGTCATTCACCGCACGCGCTGGATCGAGCCGATTCGATGATATCACGAAAGACACCCTCGTCAAGGTGGTGCTATTTCGAGGACGACCCGACGGATTGCTTATAGATCTGCTGTTCCTGCCGTTAGGGTGGTAGAATCTTCCCGTCGAACGAATGGTCCTTACGCCTGAACACGTCAAGACGCGAGAAAGACCTATCGTGGTCGGTTTGTACCTTTCGAAGTACGATTCCGTGGGCTTGAAGCGTCTTGGATTCGAGAGTTTCACGGAAGCCTTTAACGTCATCGGTTACGCTCTACGATCAAGACCGGCGTCGATCAAGAACTACCGCGATGAGTTCGATCCTCTTTTTCCCAACCGCCGGAAAGGGTGGCGCAAACGTCCGATCCGGTCCAATTGCCTTAGCGTGTTCGAGGAGTACGAGAACCTGGATCTGGAATCATTCACCGGCCTTATCAGATCGTTCGTCGGCTACGACGAAAACGCCGGGAGCGAAGTCCATGCGGTGGAAGAACGGGCGGACGGTGAATCCCATTTCGCGAAAAGACTCATTACGGGACTCGCTGCCGAACATTACTTCGAGTCTGTGCACGCCAGTATTCCCGAGTTCAAGGACCATGTGCTGGAGAACACGACACGGCTCGGATGCGGCTTCGACTTTCGATTACGACTGGGTGACGCCGGCGACTTCCTGGCCGTAGAGGTGAAGGGCTTGAAGGAGCGATCAGGAGGACTGTTGCTCACGCCCAGGGAGTACGAGGTCGCCACGACCTTGAAAGACCGGTTTTTTCTTTTCGTCGTGAAGAACTTTCAGGAATCGCCATTTCATGAGATCTTCCGGAATCCACTGGACAGCCGACTTCAATTTCGGAGAACTGAGAGAATCACGGTTCACGTTTCGTGGCTGGCTAACGTGTAGCGCCAGAACCCTCCGCCTGCTCCGACCGCACGAACACGGCCGCAACACCATCCGAATACGCCCGTCGCCACCCGGCCAGGTGCCGCATCACCTGTGCCTGCGCCCCGTCAGCTGGCAGCAGGCAGAACCCGATCCGGTAGTCGTCAAGCAACCGCTCGGGATCGCTCTCCAGCGACACCCACTGGCGATAGCGCCGCAGCACACCGGCCCAGTCGAACACGTCGGCACGGCCGTCGATGAAGACCTTGTGTTCGGGCAGCGCCCACACCAGGTACCCGCCCCACTTGTAGTCGTTCATCATGGGCCCGGCGAGCCGCGCCTGTCGAATGAACTGCACGGCCTTCACCGGATTGCGCGCTTCAATGTCGGCGTCGATCTTCCCCGCCGATGGGAACATCGCGAAACAAAGCAGCACGATGAATCCCAGCAGCACCGCATTTGTCGGCAGGTGGTCGCGGCTCGGCGCGCGCGGACCGCGAAGGTCCGCCACTATCCGCGCGGCCAGCGGCGCGCAGACGATTCCAAACACGAACAGCATCCGCAGGTGCTGAATCGCCA
>Ga0326727_10006905_pt1 | contig 30609 bp, 26 predicted proteins | sample MB2enrmetagenome_FD_207643 | JGI IMG/M metagenome (GOLD analysis project Ga0326727, IMG submission 207643) | Lab enriched peat soil microbial communities from McLean, Ithaca, NY, United States - MB29MY | ecosystem: Environmental > Terrestrial > Soil > Wetlands > Peat | place: USA: New York... | reverse complement strand
ACATTCCCAACGATTATGCAGCTAGAAATGGGTCGTTCTGTGCCTTGTCCTGCCCAAGGAGCCTCTAACTTACTTGGTTACGCGACTACGTTCCTTGGAAGCCACTGTTTTTTGAAAGAGGCTCAACTAATACAGTTTCTGGAATGATCTGGAAACCAGGATAAATAAAGATCATTATCGAACGCGAATCCAGTATGATTTGTGGCATTGTCAAGTGTGCCATCGACTGCGATATTTTATCCTCATCCAGCACTAGAAGAAAAAATACATCATAAACTAAGGAAGTATCGAATGAAACTTGGCATAGCGCTTAAAATTCAAGGCCTTATCATTTTTTCGACGATTATCGTCGGCGCCGCCGTTTGCACTGTGTCCTTTGTCTCATTCGATAGTAACTTCCATCAATATGAGCATGCCGCGTTGAGAACTACCGCTGCGTCTGTCTTGGAATACTGGAGGGACCTCGAGCAGCGATCCGCCGGCGCTTGCCCCCAGCTGGCCTCGCGCCCCGATATGATCGAGGCGATTCAAAAGAAAAATACTCCCGAAGTCCATAAGATCGCTGCGGACGCGAAGACACAGCTGGGGCTCGATTTCGTCACCGTATCAAACACGAATGGCCTGGTTGTTGGACGCGGGCATTCGGACAAAGTCGGAGATAGTGTCGCCTACCAGAAAGCCGTAGCCAAAGCCCTATCGGGGGATGCGACGGTCGGTGTCGAAGAGGGTACGGTCGTCAAGTTCTCCCTTCGTGCCGGCGCTCCCGTATATTCGGACGGCAAGATCGTCGGGACTGTCACTGCCGGCTATGATCTAGCCACTGTCGACTTCGTCGACACCGTCAAGCGGAAGTTCGCGGTCGACTGTACAATCTTTCAAGGGGACACGAGCGTAGCGTCGACGCTTGTCGACACGGACGGCAAGCGCATCGTCGGCACAAAGCTTGATAACCGAAACATCGCCTCCATGGTACTCGATAAATCCGATACCTATTTCGGCAGCAATAAGATTCAGGGGAGACTATTCGATACAATGTATTCGCCTATACGGGATGTCGATGGAAAAACCGTCGGCATGCTCTTCCTCGGCGGAGACATCAGCATCATCGCTAGGCAGATGGAGAGCCTGTTGAGACTTTGCATAGCCTTGACTCTCCTCATCGCCGCTATCACCGTGTCCGTCTCCTTCCTCTTTATCCGGAGCATCGTCAATCCCATCAAGTCGGTAACAGCTATGCTCAAGGATATTTCCGAAGGCTCCGGCGACTTGACGAAGCGCCTGACCGTGCAGTCGAGCGACGAGATAGCGGCCATGGCAACCTACTTCAACAATACCCTCGATACGGTGGAGGACTTGGTTTCGGAAATCGTGAAGCAGTCTACGAAACTGTCCTCGATCGGCGTCGAACTCGCCGCGAACATGAACGAGACTGCGGCCTCAGTTCACGAGATCAACGCCAACATCAACAGCATCAAGAAGCAGACGGACAACCAATCGACCAGCGTTGTGCAGACCGGAGCCACCATCGATCGGATCAAACAGAGCATTTCCGCGCTCGACGCGCACATCGGGGAACAGGCCGAAAATATCTCGAACTCGTCGGCGGCGATCGAGGAGATGCTTGCAAATATCAACTCGGTGACGAACATGCTGGCGAAGAACACGAGCTATCTTCACGAATTGGAGAAATCGTCGGGCAAGGGGCGGTCGGATCTCGCCGTGGTCATGAAAGAGGTTGGGACGATCGCGAAAGATTCGGCCGGGCTACTCGAGATCAGCAGCTTGATACAGTCAATCGCGAGCCAGACCAATCTGCTGTCGATGAATGCGGCTATCGAGGCTGCCCACGCTGGCGACTCGGGCCGAGGCTTCGCAGTCGTCGCCTCTGAAATCCGAAAGCTCGCGGAATCATCCTCGTCACAGGCCGCGACGATTTCGAAAGTGCTGGTGGGAATCAAAACATCGGTCGATCGCATATCGGCCGCGTCGAACGTCGTGCAGGAGCGGTTCACGGAGATCGACAGTAAGATTACGACGCTAGCGGATATGGAGGAAGGTATCCGCCGCGCGATGGAGGAGCAGGGCGAAGGGAGTCAGGAGATAAACAAGACTATCGTCGAGCTCAATTCGATCTCGTCGCGCGTGAAAGAGGGTTCCTCGGAGATGCTCGAAGGCAGCGAAGAAGTTGCGGAGGAGAGCCGCGTGCTGGGGCGGATAACCGAGGAAGTCGAGCAGAGCATGATCGAGATGGCCGCCGGCATCGAGCAAATATCGAAGACCATGCACGAAGTCAATCAGCATGCGGGGACGAATAAGGAGAGCATCGACGCGCTCATTGCACGCGTGGGAAAGTTCAAGATTTCATGATTACGCTTCACTTTGGGCCGGAAAGAGAAACGTGAACGCCTGTGAAAGTAGGAGTATGGATAAACGAACAAGAGTCGGCTGAAAGCATACATGATGCCCCCACAGATACCAGCTATTCTTTTCGCTGCTTTTCAAAAACCACCTTCAGAAAAAATCCGGGGTTATTGATTTTGCTCAAAGGCGCAATGGGATAGGTTTATCCGTGAAAGTGGACGAGGCGTTGACAAGTTGAATTGAGGCGATAAACTAGGGACGAATACGGCAGGGAATTCCGATTCCTCCGACTAAAAAATGGAGTGTGCCATGACGACAAAAGACCTCCCACCTAGAACCGCAGAGATGTGCTCGTACTCACTGGCCGCCATCGCCTATCCTCTCGGGGGAAATGTCGCCGCGATGAAGCTTGAGATGGACATACTGCTGAACAGCCTCGGACACGGCGCGCTCAAGGTGATCTGGGGCGGCATCGCTCCGGCCTCGACCCTGGCTCCTGGAGACGCGAGTGAGTGGAACGCTGCCCTCGTAATCGTCGTTCACAAACTCGGCACGCACGACTACATTGTCGTATCTCGCGGCACAAATCCGCTCTCGTGGAACTCCTGGAAACTCGAGGACTTCGACGTATGCACGAAGGTGCCATGGAACAGTGGAGATACCAGCAAAGGAGCCGTCTCGAACGCGACCAACACGGCACTCTCCATCCATCTGGGCCTTTCGGACGGAGGGAAACAGCTCATGCAGTTCCTCCAGGGCCTCGCAAGCAGCGACCCCGATGCCACGTTTAGCTTCACGGGACACAGCCTCGGCGGTTGTATGGCTCCTGTCCTCGCCCTCCGGTTCGCCGAGCTTTCGGGGATTAAGCGATCGAGGCTCAGCCTCTATGCGTACGCCGGCCCTACGCCAGGCGATGCCGCGTTCGCCGCCTACATGACGAGCGTCTTCGTGAGCTTCGCTCTCGTGTCCTTTGTCCGCGACACCGAGGACGTAGTGCCCCACGCGTGGAACGTGGGCGACCTCGATCTGACCACGTCGCTCTATCCCATCCGTCCGGCGACGAATGCGGTCCTCAAGCTCGTGAAGTACGTGCAGGACTGTGTCTCGAACAATAATTACACGCACGCCTATCCCGGCTTCATCCCCATCTTGCACGAGATCGAGCTTAATGAGGACATCGCGAAGATTCTGGACGAAGGCAGGCTTATGTCGATGTCCAGGGAGAGTGCCGCCCTCCAAACCAGCGCCTGGATCAAAAAGGAGCTTGTAAGAATCGATGCCTTCACAGAGGAGGAAGTTTTGTCGGGTTTTCTCGACACCCTCGCCTGGTTCCTCTGCGTTATGTGCATGCACGTGCTGCCCTACCTAGCGCTCTGCCTGGCTGGGGCGCAAAGCATCCTGTTTGAAAAAGTGATCAAGCCCTACTATTTCAAGGGGCATCTCGCCATGCCGACAACCTAAAGGAGCCGCATGATCGACGGAGCCAAGCCCATCTATAGCCTCGACACCTGGATACCTAGGCCGAAACTCCGGCTAGCAGGCTCAGGCTTTCCCATAGCTCGTCCGGGTAGCGGCTCGGCTTCTCAGGCTCGGGCGGCAGAGGGGGGTGCGCCTCTTCCCACTCGGAGCGGCGCTTGCCCTTCAGGAACTTCTCGGCGACGCTCGGGAAAAGCTCGAGGAGGAGCTCCTCTTTCTCGCCCTGGGCGAGGCGCTCGCTACCGAACTCGATGAGCTGGGGATTGTCGGGCTTCTTGTAGGCCGAAACATCGTAGGGCCTCTCCTCCTCGTGCCCGCAGATTTTCGCGCGAAAACGGGGATCTATGGCCAGGGGTGTCTTGCCATAGGAACCGCGCACGAGCTCGGCGAAGTTCTTCGAGACATTCGTGTACATGGCTTTGCCCTGGGCCTTGTCGACGATACAGTTGACCGCCTGCGCGCCAACTATCTGGCTCGTCGGCGTAACGAGGGGAGGAAGCCCCGCATCGAGCCTTACCTGGGGCACGAGCGCGAGAACTTCGCCAAGCCTCGCCTCGAGCTTGTAGTCCTTGAGCTGGGCGAGCATGTTCGTATACATGCCGCCGGGGATCTGCGCCTTCTGTACGATCGCGTCCGGTTCGGGGTAGCGGAAGCGAGCCTCGATGGCGCGGCAGAGTTCCAAGACTCGGTCGAACTTGGGGCGAGGCGCGGTAGCCGCCTCGACGGCGAGGTCGAAGAGCTTGCCGTCCTCGGGAGGAAGAACGTGCACGGAGAGGTCGAGGACAGGAGGCTTGTTCGCCTTGAAATGGTCATAGTCCGCAAGCTCGGAGCGTATCGAGCGCAGCTGGGCGTCGATGGCGGCCACTGCCGCCTTGTCCACGCCGGTATCCGTGCCCAGGCGATCGGCGAGGAGCTGGACTATCTCGTAAGCCGGCGCGGCCGGGCCGCCCGACCAGGAGAGCACGACCGTGTCGACGATGTCGACGCCGGCAACCATGGCCATGAGGACCGAGGCGAGGCCGAATCCTGGCGTGCAATGGGTGTGGAAATCTACGGGCAGCCCGGTTTCGGACTTGAGAGCGGTTACGAGCTCGAAGGCTCGCTTGGGCTCCACGAGTCCGGCCATGTCCTTGATCGTGATCATGTCCGCGCCGAGCGCCGCCAGGTCCTTGGCTTTACCCGCGAAGTAGCGATCTGTGAATATGGCCCTGGGGAGAGCCTTGCCCCTGAAGGCCGCGGCTATGCGTCTGCCTGTGCCGAAACGGGGATCTGTCGTGTAGCAGAGGGCGCAGTCGGCTATGCCTCCAGCTTCCTTTACGAATCGCACCGAGCTGGCCATGTTGTCCGAGTCGTTCAAGGCGTCGAAGATGCGCATGATGTCGACGCCTGAGCGGACAGAGTTCTCGCAGAAACCCTTGATAACCGAGTCGGGGTAGGGGCTGTAGCCGAATAGATTGCGCCCGCGGGAGAGGGCGGTCAGCTTTGAAGCGCCTCCTACGCCCGCCTTGACCGACTCGAGGCGATGCCAGGGATCCTCGTTCAGATAGCGCATCACCGAATCGGGGACGGCCCCGCCCCATACTTCCATAGCGTAGAAGCCCGCCTTCCTATATAAAGGCAATACTCGATCTACCTGCGCCTGGTTCATGCGTGTCGCGAATTGGGACTGTTGACCGTCGCGGAGCGTGAGGTCGCGGATCTTGAGCGCTGTAGCCATAGCGTTTCGCCTCCGAGGGCTTCCGAGCCCTTGTAAACTACAGTATTACAAAATCGGTAGAAATGTCACTATCCCGTACTGAGGCTCTTCAGCGCCATTGGCGCGCCAATGGCGGCCGAGATGGATTCCGCATGTTTCTTTACCTTCGCGACTTTTTCCGAGAATCCCGCGCCCTCGAAGCGTACGGAAGGACCGGACATGGCGAGTGCCGCTATGACTGTGCCTTCCGCGTCCAAGATGGGGGCCGCGATCGAGGACACTCCTTCCTCGCGCTCGCCTAAGCTGACGGCGTAACCGGCGTGCCTGAGCTCGTCCAGGGCTTCTTCGGTCGTGAAAGGGTCGCTTTTCAGGAGCTCCGCTTGTTTTTCCTTTGGCAATGAGGCGAGGAGAACCCTCCCCGCTGCGCCGCGCGTCAGAGGATGGCGATCCCCGATGTTGATAACCCTCCGCAGAGGCTGCTTGCTTTCGATTCGCTCCACGCAGACGCGCTCGTCTCCTTGGGGAACATAGAGGCTTACTCCTTCGTCGTATATTTGGTTGAGAGCATGCATGAAAGGCAGGGCGATCTTTCGCAGATCGAGGTTTGAAAAACCGAGCACGCCGAGCTGCGTGATCCTCGAGCCCAGGGAATAGCGCTGTGTATCGGAGCTTCGTGCCAGGTATCTTCGCTTCTCGAGGGTCGAGACGAGTCGAGATGTCGTGCTCATGGAGAGGCCGATCCGATGGGCTATCTCGGTCAAAGTCAGCTCGAAGTGCCCCGGAGTGAAAGAGTCCAGAATATCGAGAGCTCGGAGCACTGAGCGGACTGTCGTATCGTTTTCTTGCATGCACTACCTTGCGAATTTGATATTCCATAGCATGGAATACAAAACCGTAATACGATATTGATAAAATTTGCTGGGACTGTCAAGAATAAAAACCTTTCCTATTTTCAGATTGAATAAACAGTGCTATCGTAAGCCAGAGTGCAAATGTATAACTGAAATATCAGTATGGTCGCCCTCTCTGGTTCCCCCTTGATAGGCTTTCAATAACTCCGTAATATGATTTTGTATTCCACCAGGCGGAAGTATGATCGTTATTCAAAAGGTTCCGGCACTATCACAAGGAGACTCTATATGGATCAGAGAGCGCGCAAGCCGCGCAGGTTGATACCATGAGCGACCAACCTAAGACGTATATCCACGTTATTCGCAGGCGCTATTGCAAGGGCTGCGGCATATGCGTGGCATTTTGCCCCAAAAAGGTGCTGGCCCTCAACGAAGGCAAAGTGGCCATAGAAAGACCTGAGCTCTGCATTGGCTGCAGGTTCTGTGAGCTGCGCTGCCCCGACTATGCCATAGAGGTCCAGGAGTCCGACGGCGCTCAGGAGTCGGGCAGGAACGGCGGCGAGCTCGATTTCTCGATACCTCCGGAGGCCATGCATGACTAAGAATGCCAAGCTCATGCAGGGCAACGAGGCCTGTACATTGGGCGCCCTCGCGGCGGGACTCGAGTTCTACGCGGGCTACCCGATCACGCCTTCGACCGAGATAGCCGAGCTCTGCGCCGAGGAGCTGCCAAAAGTGGGCGGCCGATTTATCCAGATGGAGGACGAGATAGGCTCCATCGCTGCCTGCATCGGCGCCTCCCTGGCGGGCAAGAAAGCGATGACCGCGACCAGCGGCCCCGGCTTCTCCCTCATGCAGGAATGCCTTGGCTACGCCTCACTCACCGAAGTGCCTATCGTCATCGTGGATGTGCAGCGCATGGGGCCCTCCACGGGCATGCCCACCTCGCTCTCCCAGTCCGACCTCATGCAGGCGCGATGGGGCACCCACGGTGACCATCCGGTGATCGTCCTCGCGCCTGGCAGTGTAAAGGAATGCTTCGAGCTCACGTTCAGGGCTTTCGACATCGCCGAGACCTATCGGGTGCCCGTCATCGTCCTCATGGACGAGACTGTGGGTCACATGCGCGAGAAAGTCGTGCTGCCCGATCCGGCTACTCTAAAGCCGAAGCGCAGGCTAGAGCCCGATACTCCCGCCGGGTACTTGCCCTACGCTGCGGACGAGGACGGCGGCGTGCCCCTAATGGCGGCCTTCGGCGACGGCTACCGCTGGCATGTCACGGGTCTCTTCCACGACGAGGCCGGCAGGCCCACGAACTCGGGCGACTCGGCGAGCCGCCTCCTTAAGCGCCTCATGCGCAAAGTCGAAAAGGCCGCGCCTTGGATCGAGGACCACTTCGAGGAGTCCCTGGAGGGCGCCGAGATCGTCGTCGTCTCCTTCGGCTCCTCCGCCATGTCGAGCCTTTCGGCGGTGCGCCGCGCGAGGCGGGAAGGCATAGCGGCGGGAATGCTGAGGCTCAAATCGGTCTGGCCCTTCCCCGACGAGCTGGTCAAGAAAGCCACCTCGGGCGCGAGGCGCGTCATCGTGCCGGAGATGAACTTGGGCCAGCTCGTCCTCGAAGTCGAGCGCGCGATCGGCTGCGATGTGACCGTGACCCGTCTGGGCAAGGTGAACGGCGAGCTCTTCCGCCCTGAGGAGATATTCTCCGCGATCGAGGCTGCACTATGAGCGAGTTCCTGAGCTACTTCCGGCGCGACATGTTGCCGCACATCTGGTGCCCGGGCTGCGGGCACGGTACGGTCACCGGCGCCCTTGTGCGCGCGATAGACCGGGTCGGCCTCGACAAGAACAAGGTCTGCATCGTGTCGGGCATCGGCTGCTCCTCGCGGGCTGTCGGCTACCTCGACTTCGACACACTCCACACTGCCCACGGCCGCGCCCTCGCCTTCGCCACTGGTATCAAGCTTGCCCGCCCCGAGCTCAAGGTGATCGTGATGACCGGCGACGGAGACTGTACCGCGATCGGCGGCAATCACTTCATCCACGCGGCCAGGCGCAATATCGACATCACGACCATAGCGATGAACAACAACATCTACGGCATGACGAGCGGCCAGTACTCGCCCATGACGCCCAAGGGCATGTACGGCACGACCGCCCCATATGGCAACCTCGAGCGCAGCTTCGACCTCTGCGAGCTCGCGAAGGCGGCGGGCGCGACCTACGTGGGCCGCGCGACGAGCTACCATGTGCCGCTGCTCATCGACCTCATAGAGGCGGCCCTCAAGAACAAGGGCTTCTCGGTCGTCGAGGCCCTCGAGCAGTGCCCGACCTACTTCGGCCGCAAGAACAAGATAGGCGGGCCGGTCGAGATGCTCGAGTGGCTCAAGGAGAGGACGGTAAACGTTAAAGTCGCGTCCTCTCTGCCGCCGGAGAAGACGGAAGGCAAGCTGCTCATCGGTGAGCTTTATAACGCTCCCGCCCCCGAGTACACTGCGGACTACGACGAGATGGTCGACAAGGTGCAGCGGCGCTTCGATTCTTTCCAGGGAGGGATCTACGGATGCGCGTCGAATTCAGACTAAGCGGCTCGGGAGGACAGGGCCTGCTCCTCGCGGGCATAGTCCTCGCCGAAGCGGCCATTCTCGACGACAAGAACGCGGTTCAGACCCAGAGTTACGGCCCCGAGGCTCGCGGCGGTTCGAGCAAGGCCGAGGTAGTGATCTCGGACGAAGACATCGACTATCCGAAAGCCACCGATCCCGATTACCTGCTCGCCCTTACGACGGATGCCTACCGGACCTATGGCTCTATAATGGGGAAGGGCCTGGTGATCGTGGACAGTTCCGTCCGGCTTTCCGACGAGATCAAGGCGAGGACGGTCTCGGTTCCGATCCTCGCGACTGCGGCCGAGAAGATAGGCAAGAAGGTAGTCGCAAACATCGTGGCTCTCGGCGTGCTCGGGGGCCTGTCGAAGGCCGCGAGCCGCGAGAGCCTGGAAGAGGCGGTGCAGAGCCGCGTGCCCAAGGGGACTGAAGGCCTCAACCTGTCGGCCCTGCGAGCGGGCTTCGATCTCGCGGACCTGGCGATGGCCCAGCCCGATTACCGCCGCGCCACGGCGGCGAGCCCCGAAGCCGCCCTCGAGGACGCGCGAACGGCAAGGCGCAACGCCCGGCGAGGAGAGAACGATGGGCGATACCGATGAGAAGTGTCGCTGATGACGCCGATGCATCCTTGCCGCGCCTGGCCAAATACGGCATAATGACAGAAAGCCGGCTTTTGTAAAGGTGGGGACCGAGCATGGATGACAAGATTCGGAAGCTCGAAGAGCGCCGTTTGGCGATCCGCGAAGGCGGGGGGCCTAAGCGCGTAGCCGCTCAACACGAGAAGGGAAAGAGGACCGCCCGCGAGCGGATCGACTCCCTCCTCGATCAAGGCAGCTTTGTCGAGATGGATGCCTTCGTCGAGCATCGCTGCGCCGAGCTCGGCATGGACGAAGTGAAGGCTCCCGGAGAGGGCGTCGTGATCGGCTACGGAACGATCGAAGGCAGGCAGGTCTGTGTCTTCGCCCAGGATTTCACGGTCATAGGCGGCTCCCTGGGCGAGGCCCATGCCAAAAAGATATGCAAGGCCATGGACCTTGCGATGAAGGTGGGGGTTCCCTGTATCGGCATCGAGGATTCGGGCGGCGCCCGCATCCAAGAAGGCGTCGACGCCCTCGCGGGCTACGGCGAGATCTTCTACCGCAACACCCTCGCCTCGGGCGTCATTCCCCAGATTTCGGCCATCATGGGGCCCTGCGCAGGAGGAGCGGTCTACTCGCCCGCGCTCACTGACTTCGTGTTCATGACCGAGAAGACCTCGAACATGTTCATCACCGGGCCGCAAGTCATCAAGGCAGTCACCGGCGAGGACGTCAGCGCCGAGGCCTTGGGCGGCGCGTCCGTCCACGCGGCCAAGAGCGGCGTCGCGCACTTCGCCTTCCCCGACGAGGCCCAAGCCATCGCGGGCATACGCAAGCTCCTCTCCTACTTGCCTGCGAACAACATCGAGGACCCGCCCCTCGTCGACTCGGGCGATGATCCGTTCAGGCCCATCCCCGATCTTGCCGACCTCATGCCCGAGCAGCCCAACAAGCCCTACGACATCCGCGATGTGATAGGACGCGTCTTCGATTCCGGGGAGTACTTCGAGGTACAGCCGCTGTACGCGCAGAACATCATCACCTGTTTCGCCCGCCTGGGCGGCCGCAGCGTGGGCATCATCGCGAACCAGCCCAAGGTTATGGCCGGGGTGCTCGATATCGATGCCTCCGACAAGGCCGCGCGCTTCATCCGTTTCTGCGATGCCTTCAATATTCCCCTGGTCACGTTGGTCGATACCGCGGGCTATCTCCCCGGCGTCGGCCAGGAGCACGGCGGGGTCATCCGCCACGGCGCGAAGATACTCTACGCCTACTCCGAGGCGACAGTGCCCAAGCTCACGGTTATCTTGCGCAAGGCCTACGGCGGTGCCTACATCGCCATGTGCAGCCGCCACCTCGGCGCGGACCTGTGTCTAGCCTGGCCTCAGGCCGAGATCGCGGTCATGGGCCCCGAAGGTGCGGCTAACATCATCTTCAAGCGCGAGATCGACGAGGCGGCCAATCCCGCCGCGGCGCGCAAGGAGAAGATCGAGGAGTACAAAGCCGAGTTCGCCAATCCCTACAAGGCAGCGCGCCGCGGCTATGTGGACGATGTGATCGACCCTGCCCAGACCCGTGCACGGCTCTCGGCCGCCCTCGCTATGCTCCTGGGTAAGCGTGAGAAGGGGCCGTCGCGCAAGCACGGCAACATGCCCGTGTGAGGATGGGCCCCATGAATGACTTCGTCGTCGTTGTAGTCGCCATTGTGGCGGTCGTCCTCGTCTCGCTCGCGGGCCGGGCGATCGGCAAGCGGTCACGGCCGCCCTATTCGGGCGGAGCCCAGTCGGGCGCGGTCGCTCCCGCGGAGGCGACCCCGGTAGATGGGACGCTCGTCGCTGTGATCGCCGCGGCGATCGCTGCAGCGAGCGGCATGGCCCCCGGTTCCTTCCGTGTCGTCGGCATCGAGAGCTCCGCTCGCCCGAACTACGGCTCGCGCGGACTCAATACCCCCGCCTGGGGCCACGTCGAAAGGTTCAATCGAGGAGAATGAGCATGAAGAGCTACAAAATAACCGTCAACGGACAGAGCTACGATGTCACGGTCGAGGAGCAAGGCGTATCCTCGCCGGGCGTAACCTCGCCGGCTCCCGCGTCGGCGGCTCCCGCAGCCGCGGTAACGCCCGGCGAGGATACGCCTTGCACTCCCGGTGGAGCGGGCGTTTCGCTCCGCTCGCCGATGCCCGGCACACTCCTCAGCTTCAAGGTTGCGAAGGGCCAAGCCGTGAAGGCCGGCCAGGTGTTGCTCATCCTCGAAGCCATGAAAATGGAGAACGAGATCGTCGCACCCACCTCGGGCACCATCGCCGCCCTCTGCGTGGCCGAGGGCGCATCGGTCAATACGGGAGACACTCTCGTCGAGATTGCCTGAATATAGCCGGAGTTGTCGGCCTTGTTTCACGGATCCCGCAAGCGTCCTCCGTAGTCGCATCGCGACGGACCTAGCAGCGCTAGGTGCAGCCGCAGGACCTTCGCACAATGAGCGCGCCCTGGAGAGAGATTGTACGCGACGGGAGCTCGGGGTCCCTCAAGCGCGAGAGCATCGTATCGACGGCGAGGTCCCCGAGCTCGGCGCAGGGCTGTTTGAGTGTCGTAAGCGGCACGCTTAGATGCTGGGCATAACGGACGTCGTCAAAGCCTATGACGCGCACCTGGGCGGGGACCTCTACGGATAGCTTTGCCAAGGTTTGAAGGAGCGCGGCTGCTGTGTCGTCGTTGCCGCAAATGATATCGGTCGCGCCACTTAACAGAACCTCGTGCAGGACGAAATCAGGGTCGCAGGGATTGCCTATATGAACCCATTCCTTTTTCCCGAGTATCCCGCGGTCGAATAGGGCCGCGTGATAGCCGAGAAGGCGGATGGACATAGTGCTGGCCGAGTAGGGCCTCGCTAGGAAGTCGACCCGATCCAGCCCATGGCTGAGGAAATGCTGCGTGATGAGGTAGGCGCCCCGGTAATGGTCGATGCTGACTAAATCGTAGGGACTTCGCTCCGGGAAAGGCAGATAATCAGTGTCGATCAGAACGACGGGGATCTTCGCCTCGCTTAGGATCGAGATCACGAGCCGGTTGCTTTCGGCGAAGGTCGGGCCCAGCTCGATCGGGGAGAAAAAAACACCGGAGATACCGCTTTCCACGTACCTGCGCGCAGCGTATTCAAGAGTTGAAAGCGAACCCTCGGGGCTCACCTGCGAGCCTATCCAGAGCAGGGAAAAATTGTCCTTCTCCGATCTCGCCGCTATCTGACTGGTGATCGGCTCGAATATCTCGATCGAGCCTAGGCCGGGAATCAGGAGGCCGAACACCTTTGTCTCTGCTTTCCCCTGCGATAAAGGCGCTGCGTAGGAACCGGAGCCGCTACCCTGAGAAACGATGCCATCCTTGTGGAGCTCGTTGAGCGCCTTTGTCGCTGTCGGCCGGGAAACGGCATAGTCTACCGCAAGCTGAGAGGCGGTCGGTAAGCGCCGTCCATTTTCGAACTCTCCGCTTTTGATTCTCTGTTTTAGGTCATCGTAAACTTGCTTATGTTTATAGGATGAGGTGTTTCCGCCACTTTTCATGAACGCATTATGACAAGAACACTAGATAATTTACAAGTAAGGAAGAATGTAAAAATTAAATCAGAGTTATGTAAATAATAATATTAGCAATTCTCCGCAATTGGAATATATTAGTTGACAAATTGTAATAACCATTCTTTACTAGTGAAACACTGCGGCTGAAACCACAATGGTCACGGTCACGGTCAGTTTGTTTCAAGGAGGGTTCTGTGAAGAAAATTGCACTCGTGTTGTTGGCTCTCGTGATGGTCATGCCTTGGGCGTTCGCAAAGCCTCTTACGGTTGGTGCCACCTTCGGTGACCTCGGGAATCCCTTCTTCTATACTATGGGCAAGGGCGTAACCGATGCGGCGAAGAAGATCGATCCCAACGCTCAGGTGAGCGTGCTCTCCGCGGGCTATGACCTCAATACCCAAGTCAGCCAGATCGAGACTTTCATCTCCTCCGGCGTTGACATCATTATCCTCAATGCAGCCGACACCAAGGGCATCGCACCGGCGGTCAAGAAGGCCAAGGCAGCGGGGATCATCGTCGTAGCCGAGGACGTCAACGCCGACGGCGGCGTGGATGCCATGTGCACTTCGAACAATGTCCAGGCCGGCGAGCAGGACGGTGAATTCGTCGCCAAACGCCTGGGCGGCAAGGGTAACGTCGTCATCGTCAACGGACCGCCCGTTTCCGCCGTCATCGACCGCGTGAACGGCTTCAAGAATGTCATGAAGAAGTATCCCGATATCAAGATCCTTTCCGACAACCAAAACGCCGGCGGTAACCGCGAAGGCGGGCTTCGCGTCATGACCGACCTTCTCACCGCCTTCCCGAAGATCGACGCCGTGTTCGCGATCAACGACCCGACCGGCATCGGCTGCGACCTCGCCATTAAGCAGGCGAAGCGCCAGGCGGAGATGTTCGTCGTGGGCGTCGACGGCGCCCCTGACGCAGTCGTGGCGCTCAAGGACAGTTCGAGCATCTTCCTTGCCTCGGCCTCCCAAGACCCCTATGTCATGGCGGTCAAGGGCGTAGAGATCGCCTGGGGCGTCAAGAACGGCAAGAAGCCCGATAAGGTCATCAATCTCATCCCGACGACGCTGATCACTCGCGACAATGTCGGCAGCTATGCCGGCTGGACTACACCCCCCGCCAAGTAATATTACTATTCTTATTATCCTGCCGGCCGGATGCAAATTCGGCCGGTTTGCTCCTCACGGGGGAATCAGCTATGGAAGGCATTCAGGCCCGCGGGCCTATCTTGACGGTTTCGCACTTAAGCAAAAGCTTCCCCGGTGTGCGTGCCTTGCGCGACGTCTCTTTTGACGCCTACGCGGGCGAGGTACACATCGTCATGGGAGAAAACGGAGCCGGAAAAAGCACATTGATGAAGATCCTGGCGGGTATTTACTCTCCCGACGAAGGACAGATAACTCTGGAAGGACAGTCGGTTCGGATCGATACCCCGCAGAAGGCCCAAGCGCTTGGGATCAATCTCATCAATCAGGAATTGAACATCGCCGGCAACCTGACGGTCGCCGAGAACATATTCATGGGAAGCGAGCCGAGGAAGCTCGGCCTCGTCGACCGCGCTACGATGGCTAAAAGGAGCGAGGAAGTTCTAAAGCTCCTGGCCGCCTCCTTCCAGCCTCTCATGCTGGCGGGTAAGCTTTCCATCGCCGAGCAACAGCAAGTGGAAATAGCGCGAGCCCTCATCCACAACAGCAAGATCCTCATCATGGACGAGCCGACGGCTGCCCTTTCGGAGCGGGAGACCGAGAAGCTTTTCGCCCTGATCAAATCCCTCCAGGAAAAGGGAATCGCGATCGTCTACATCAGCCATCGCCTCGCGGAGGTAGCCATCATCGCCGACCGAGTCTCTGTCCTTCGGGACGGAGAGTACATCGGCACGCTCGACAAGGCCCACCTGGACAACGCCGAGATCGTACGGATGATGGTGGGGCGCTCGCTCCAGGATTTCTACGATCACGAAGTCGCCACCGAGAAAACGGAGGGATATCTCGTCGTCAGGCACATGTCCGACGGCGACAAGGTCAAGGATATTTCCTTCTCCGCATCCGCAGGGGAGATCCTGTCGCTCGCAGGCCTCGTCGGCTCGGGCCGGACCGAACTCGCCCGGCTCATATTCGGGGCGGACGCGAAGAAATCGGGAACCGTCCGCCTGGACGGCAAGGAAGTCAGCCTCAATTCGCCTAGGGACGCGATCATGCACGGTATCGCCTATGTCCCCGAGGATCGGAAACTGCTCGGCCTCTTCCTCGAGATGACGAGCCACGAGAATATCGCCATGAATGTGCTCGGGAAGAACGCCCGCGCCGGCGTCATGTCTTCCAAGAAGAACAAGGACGCGGTGAGAAAATCGATCGAGTCGCTAAAAATACGACTCACGAGCCCCAGGACTAAGGCGATGTCGCTATCGGGGGGAAATCAGCAGAAGCTCCTTCTCGCCCGTTGGCTTCAAATCCAGCCTAAGGTGCTGATCCTGGATGAGCCGACGAGAGGAGTCGACGTTGGCGCGAAGAGCGAGATATATAAACTCATCGGCGAAGTCGCCAAGCAGGGGGTCGCGGTCATCTTCATATCGAGCGAACTGCCCGAGGTCGTGGGCATCGCCCAGCGCGTGCTCGTCATGCGCGAGGGGCGGATCGTCGCCGAGCTGAAGGACAAGGCGGAGATAACCCAAGAGATCATCATGGGCTACGCGACCGGCGTGACGAAGGCCCAAGAGGAGAGACTCTAAATATGGAAGCAAAGAAAACGGCGGGCCTTGCCGTGAACAGGCAGTTTTTGAAAAACATCGGCATTCTGCCAATACTGATCATCATTGGCGTCTTCTTCTCTTTTCTGACGCCCAATTTCCTGAAGCCAAACAACATGATGAACGTGCTCAGGCAATCGTCCATCAATATAGTGCTTGCTTCCGGCATGACGATGGTCATCCTGACCGGCGGCATAGACCTTTCGGTCGGATCGATTCTCGCCTCGACGGCAGTCATCGGCGTCATCACTTCGCTGAATCCCAATCTTCAGTGGGCGACTGTCCTCTTTCCCCTGATAGCCGGGCTCGCCATGGGCCTTGTGAACGGGCTCCTCGTCGCCCGCGTCAGGCTCGTGCCTTTCATCGTCACCCTCGCCACGATGACCGCCATGCGCGGCGTCTCCTATCTTATTCCCGACGGGACGACTGTCATCAACAACGACCTCAACTTCGCTTGGATCGGCAACGATTACCTGGGGCCGATTCCCTGGCTCGTCATTGTCGCCCTCATCATCATCGGTCTTTCCTGGTTCCTACTGCGCAAGACGGTGCTCGGGGTGCACATCTACGCTGTCGGCGGCAATTCCGCCGCCTCGAGGCTCACCGGCATAAATGTCCCGGGTGTCCTCACTTTCGTCTACGCGATGAGCGGCCTGATGTCGGGGCTCGGCGGTGTTATGACGGCAAGCAGGCTCTATAGCGCATCAGGGCTCCTCGGCAATGGTTACGAGCTGGATGCGATAGCTGCTGTCATCCTCGGCGGCACGAGCCCGAACGGCGGCATCGGCAGCATCACCGGTACCCTCATCGGCGCCCTCATCATGGCCATCCTCAACAACGGAATGACGCTGATGAATATTTCCTTTTACTGGCAGATGGTCATCAAGGGAATCGTCATTATTCTTGCAGTCACCATCGACAGGTTTCGCACGCAGAGCTCGAACTAGCCGCCCATGCATGTAGGAATCGATCTCGGCACAGGGTCGGTCAAGATCCTGGCCGTGAGCCGCGACGGTCGCGAGTCTTCAGCGTCCCGCGCCTATTCGGTCGCGGCTCCTTCCCCGGGCTACGCGGAGACGGAGCCAACGGCATGGCTGTATGCGATACACGAAGCCTACGCCGATCTCGGCCTCGAGGAAAAGGTCGGCGCGGGCGGCGTCGATTCAGTCGGACTCTCCGGGCAGATGCACGGCATAGTCCCCATTAGCCTGAGAGAAGGCGCGATCGGTCCGGCTATCCTCTGGGCCGACCAACGTGGTAAAGACACTCTCCCGGCATTCTCCGCCCTTCCCGCCGAGATGCTCTCCCGCCTGATGAACTCCCCGGCCGCAGGCATGGCCGCGACGACGATCCTGTGGCTCAAGCGGAACCGGCCCGACCTATACGCGAGTGCCGATTTTTTCCTTTTCCCGAAGGATTACATTCGCTGGGTACTGACTGGAACTATAGCGACGGATTTTTCCGATGCGAGCGGCAGTCTGCTTTTCGACTTCCTCGACAGGTCCTGGTATGTCGCTCTACTCGAGGCTCTCGAACTCGATGTCGGGAAGCTTCCTCCAATCCGATCGAGCTGGGAATTCGCTGGAAGGGTTATTGCGTCGGGCGCGGCCCTGACAGGGCTCCCCGAGGGTGCTCCTGTAGCCGTGGGTGCCGGGGACACCCCCTCGGCCATCCTCGGCTCGGGGCTGACCGATAGGAGCAGGCTCCAGGTCAGCATCGGCACAGGTTCCCAGGTCGTCCGACTCTGTACGGAGGCCCCGGCCTATGACCCAGCCCTTAATCTTTTCGTGTCGGCGACGCCGGGCTTCTTGTGCCGAGTGGCCGCGATGCTGAACGGCGGGCTCGCCCTCGAATGGGTTCGCGGTATCGTCGGCATGGGTTGGGACGAGGTCTACAGCGAGATCGAGGATCGCGGCTTATCTCCGCCCTTCGATCTCATTTTCCTTCCCTATCTCTCGGGCGAGCGTTGCCCCTACTTGAATCCCGATGCACGGGGAGTCTGGTCCGGGCTTGGCCTCCACCATGGGAGGATCGATCTCGTCTACGCCGCCCTGCTCGGCGTGGGATGCGCGGTCAGGCTCGGCGTCGAGACGATCGGCACCGAGGGAGTCGAAGGCTATCGCTTCGTCGGGGGTAGCTCAAAGTACCCATACTGGAATTCCCTTCTCGCCTCGATTCTCGGCTCGACGCTCGAGGTCTGCGATCGGACTGAATCCTCAGCCCTCGGCGCCGCAATACTTGGCGCGCGCGCGATCAGCCTGAGCTTGCCTATCCACGCTTCCTACGAGAGGGTCGAACCGCGCCGGCTTAAAGGGATCGACGAGTATTACGCGAGATTTAAGGATACCTATCGTTCCCTGGATGCAGTACGGCAGCGCAGGGAAGCCCGTAGTATAATGGGTATATAGGAAGCGACACATGAAGATTCGGGCGAAACTTATTTCTCTGGTCCTCGGTGTGGTCATTCTGGGAGTGGCTGCGGTCGGTGCGTACATAGTCCTCATCTCGCCGGTCGATCGGATCCAGGCCGACGAGAGCCACCTCACAGCCCTGAGCGAGGCCATAAAGGACCAGCTGATCGAGCTCAACACCCTGCCCTACGCCAGATTGGCCGACGGACAGACCTTCTGCAACGAGCACAGCAAGATCGTCGACGAGGCCTTCACTGCGCTCAGCAAGGTCAAGGACCTGCCCAAGCTCAACAGGGACATCCAGTCTGCCCTCGATGTCATCGCCAACCTTCAGGCTCTCAACGATGAGCGACTCGAGACCCTGCGGAAGGACTTCGACGTTATCTACCAGGACGGGACGGCGGTCTTCATTTTTCCGGAGAACAAGCGGTTCTCCGATTTCTATAGTTATTCGAAGAATCCCGAAAAGAAGGCCCTTGCCGAGGCCGCAGTGACGCACACGGGCAAGTTCATATCCGACCTGTCAATCCTGCAGGACTCCCTCGGCGCCTCTTTGTCCACGATAGAGGAGCAGCACGGGCTGATCGCGACGGCGCTGAAGGGAATCAAGATCGTGGCTCTGCGCACGGCCTTGGCCATCGTCCTGGCCATCATGATCCTCACCGTCGCTCTCTCCCTGGTTTTCGCCAACAGCATAGCCGGCTCGATCATCAGGATGGAGCGAAACATCGGTAAGCTGAAGGAAGGCGATATCTCAGGCCGCGCCGTCGTCGAGTCCCGCGACGAGATTGGCGCCCTCGCCGGCAACCTCAATCTCTTCCTCGACGGCCTGGCGGAGTCCTTGCACAGGATCAAGGAGATCTCCCGCACCAACATCGAGGTCAAGAACAAGCTAGCCGAGGAGGTGACAGAGGCCACCAGCTCGACCAGCCAGATCGATTCCAACACCAAGTCCATAGGCGCGCAGATCAAGACCCTGGACACGCGCGTGGCCCAGTCCGCAGGCTCGATCGGGAAGATCGTAGAGAGCATCGAGGGCTTGAACGAGCAGATCGAGGGGCAGAGCGCCATGGTCGAGGAGGCCACGGCCTCAGTGACCGAGATGCTCGCCTCGCTGGAAAACATGAGCCGCGTGACCGAGAAGGACCGCGAGTCGACCGACGAGCTGGTGCAGGTTCTCGAGCGGGGGCGCAGCGTGTTCGACACCGCCTTCGCGAAGGTCGGGGAGATCCCGCAGAGCATCGGGACGATCCGCGATATGGCTGCGGTTATCCACAATATAGCCTCGCAGACGAACCTTCTGGCTATGAACGCCGCCATCGAGGCAGCGCATGCGGGCGAGGCAGGCCGGGGCTTCGCCGTCGTGGCTGACGAGATACGCAAGCTTTCGGAGCTGTCGACATCGAGCTCGAAAGACATCGCCGACTCGATCAAGGTCATCGTGACGAAGATCGACGAAGTGACCGAGGCGAACAAGGGGACAAGTCAGGCCTTCTCGGCCATCGACGTCAAGATCCGCGAGGTCGCGAAGTCCACCTCGGAGCTGTACGCGAGCATCAGCGAGATCCAGACGGGGAGCAAGCAGATACTACAGGCCATGGTCGATCTCCAGGAGCGCTCAACCCACGTCAAGGAAGGCTCTAAGGCCATGGACGAGGGCTCCACGGATATCAGGAAGATGACGGAGGAGCTGACGCGCATTTCGACTGAGGTGGGCTCGAGCATCGCGGAGATAGTCGCGGGCGTCGGTGAGATCGGTCGCGCGCTGCGCTCTGTGGCCGAGTACGATGACAGGGTCGGCGAGGGCAGTGGGCGCCTGGACTCCGAGATCAGCCGCTTCAAGACCAGGGCCGACGAGGCCATCACTCCCTGAACATATTCTGCTGAATATCGGTCCGCTCCAGCCGCCACTCGATGGACCAGGAGTCCGAGTAGCTTTCGGCGCTCACGCTGAGCTTGACGATCCCTGCTTCGGCCTTGGCTTCCTGTTCCGCATCGTCCGGGCCGGGCAGCTTCAGCGAGAGTTTCGTCGATCCTGCTTCGGCCGGATCACTCCCGCCGCTTGCCGTCATCGTCATGTCGAGATAGACCGCTGCTCCGTCCCGCCGCGGCTTCGTTTCGAGCGCGACCTTCACGTCGATGCCTTTACGGTCCTGAAACGACAGCTCCTTCGAGAGGCTGAGCTTCGGGTCCAGTGCGTCGGAGTCTGACTTCGGCGTCGCCGGCTTGAACTCGCCCGAGCCAAGCTCGATGAGCTGGTAGAGCGTGTCGTTGAACTGCCGCGTCAAGTCGCGGAGAGTCGCGCGCTTGTCGGGCTCGACATTGACGAGCGTTTCCCAATCGCCGAAGCTCACTTCGGGCAGCTTCACGACGCCGAAGCTCGAGTCGAGGTGGACACGCAGCTTGTGCCCGCCGGACGGGAGTTTGTCGAGGATGAGGGGCAGGGTGGGGTCGCCCGTCGTGTAGCCGACGAACTGGTCGTCGAGGTAGACCTCGGCCTGGATGATGGGCGAGAAGAGGGCGATGCTTCCCGGACTCTCGTCGCGCAGGGATACGAGCGATCGGGATCGGCCCTCCTCGACGAAGCTGTAGTCCTTGCCCGTCAGCCTGTGCGCGACTTCCGCGGCGAGCTTGTGCGCGAGATTCTCGTCAGCGCCGCGATCGCGGAAGACGACGCGCTTGGCGGTGGCCGTCTCGGTGAGCGAAAGGGTGAGGAGGACGTCGGAGCCGAGGAAGACGTATTCGCCCGAGAGGAGCCAGTCTGCGCCTACGAGCTTGCCCGCCTGGGCCGCCGCGTCAGGGTCCTGAGCCAGTCCGGAGAGCGAGAGCTCGGTCTCCTTGAGCGCCGCGTCGAGGTTGCGCCTGTCCACGAGAGTTATATCCTCGCCCTTGCCGAGGTCGAAGGCGAGTATGCCCTGGACTATGCTGCCTAGGTAATCGACGCGAGGGTCCATGCCGGCGTTGGCGACTTCGAGGATCGCGATCGCGGGTACTTTCTTCCCCGCCGCGTCTTGGGCCGGGGCAGGGAAGAGGGCCATGGCGAGTACTAGGATAGTCGCCGCGACGTAGATTCCATTCTTGGTTTTCATGTCCTTTAGTATGGACGATGATCGGGACGCCCGGCAATGGCAGGATCGAACTTGCCTCTGTCCGGTCCGTTGTTTGGTGATAAAAAAAGACTCCCAGACAAGGAGGCTAGCCTGGGAGTCAGTGCCGCTCGCTCTTGCTCGGGAGGGTTCTCATCGAGTTCGAGTGATAGAATGTGATCAAGTCGTCCTCTTAATCACAGTCTAAGGATATCTAAATTCTCCATAACAGTCAATATTTGTGTGTTTTATCTTTTTGTGAACAGATTAAATTAATACTTGGTATATGCCGAAACTAAAAAAGAAATAGTCCCTCTGAATGGAGTCGACGTGACCGTAGCTGTGCTCGCGTCCCCCGAGGATGCCCTCACGTTAAAAAAAATACTCTCCACTCTGGCCAAAACTGGCGTTGACGCCTATGGCCTCATGCTCCATCCGAATTGGGAAGGCCTGGACCGCGAGCAGATCATGGGCCGCCTCGAGAAGGCCAGTCACTTCCTCGCTCTCGTCAGCAGCTCGAGTCTCAGCGCCTCCTGGTTCACTTTCACTGCCGGTTACGGCTACAGTCGCAACGTAAGCTATACCCTTGCGCGCTTCGACGAGCTCTGCGCTTTGCCGTCATACGTATCCGGGCTGCCGGTGCTTGCCAGCCTCGACGAGATCGCGTCGCATTACAAGGCCGAGATGCAGAGCTGGCTCGTCCAGGACGAGCGCCGCGCCTCCCGCGCGACCCTCCTCGAGATGGGCATATCCTGCCACAATGACTCTCTCGCTCAATGCGCGCGGGAGGGCGATACCAAGGCGGTCGAGCTTTTCTTGAAAGCGGGTTTCCATCCAGACATCCGGGACAAGTATGGCGTCCCCCTGCTCTGCCTCTCCGCGCGAGGGAAGCACTTGGCCGTCGCGAAGATTCTCCTCGAGCGAGGCGCTCAGCTCAACCTACAGAGCGAGGATCGCGGCTATTCGCCTCTTATGGACGCGGCGCAGGCCGGCTCGGCCGATCTTGTCAGGCTCTTCCTGGAGAAGGGGGCCGATCCGAACCTCAAGAGCAAGGACGGGCAGACCGCTCTCGTCGTGGCCGTTGGCCGGAACGACGCGGAGGTCGCTCGCCTCCTGGTCGAAGGCGGAGCCGATCCCGATGCGATCGATAAACTGGGCCTCTCCGCCCGAAAATACGCCGCGCTTTTCAAAAATCCGGCGATTCTGTCTCTGTTCGATGCTTCATCCGGCTCTTGACGATTGCGTCGCTTCCCGCGCTGGTATATCTTTCATTGTACATGATTGCGCTTGAAACGATCGTCGAGGGCTTCGCGCTCGTCGTGGACGGGAAAAAGATACTCGTCCATTCGCGCCGCAGTCCCTGCGTCGAGATAGGGATCGCCGAGAACATTGTCCGGCAGGGCCATGATTCGTTCAGGCTCCATTCTCGCCGTTGCATTAAAACGCCACTTCGTTCCTTCAAGGTCCTCGAGAGCTCGCCGGATTTCATCGTCGTCGATTTCGAGGGCAAGCTCGTCATGGCGGCCCGCCAGCAGGGGCGCTTACTGCGCATTTCCTTCTCGCGCTTCGATTCCTCGGTGAACCATTTTCGCTTGCGGCTCGCCGCCTGGCCCGATGAGAGGATATTCGGCTGCGGGGCGGCCTCTGACAGGCTCGACCGCAAAGGCAGTGTCGTCCGCTTTTGGGCCCAGGATCGAGGTATTGTCCGGGGCCGAGGCCCCTTGCGCTTCCTGGCCCGCCTCGCTTCCGACCTCGTGAGCGACAGGGGCTCGAGCTCCTTCCCTTCTCCCGTCTTCATCTCGACCAAGGACTATTGGTGCGCGGTCGACTGCCCTGCCTATGCGACCATGGAGTTTCGCAGGAACGTCACGGTCATCGGTTCCTGGGCAGTGCCCCGCGAAGTGATTTGGGGTTACGGCAACGGGGCCCCTGCCGCGGTTTCGGAGATGAACGACTGCCTCGGGCGCCCGCCGGCCCTGCCCGATTGGTGCTTCGACGGAGCGTGGCTCGAGGTCAGAGGAGGAAGCAGGGAGCTGGAACGTCGCCTCGATATGGCGCTCCAGGCAGGAGTGAAGGTCTCGGCGCTCTGGTCTAGGGACTGGTGCGGCGCCCTTCAAAGCGGTCCGGGGACTCGAGCAGCCCGCGCCTGGTCTTGGGACCGCTCGCTCTATCCCGACCTGCCTCGGACTATAGCGGGACTGCGCGGCAAGGGCATCCGCTTCATCGGCTACATCACGCCCCTTCTCGATCCTTCAGGCCCCCAGTATACCGACGCTTCGCGCGCAGGCTATTGCGTCAAGAACGCCTCCGGAGAGGACTATTTCGTCGCTAAGCGTGCTTCTCCCGCGGCCATGATCGACCTCACGAACCCCGAAGCCTTCGCCTGGGCCAAAGCCGCGCTCAGGCGGGAGCTCCTGGGTATAGGCATGTCTGGATACCTCGCCGACGCAGGCGAGGAGCTGCCCTCCGACGCCGTCCTCGCCTCGGGGGACAGCGCGCAGGCCGCCCATAACCGGTGGCCCCTGCTGTGGGCCCAAGTAGGCCGCGAGGCCATCTCCGAGGAGGGGACATCGGCCTCCGACGCTGTGCTCCTCATGCGCTCTGGCGCGCTTGGCTCGGCCAAGTACGTCAACTCCTTCTGGCTCGGCGAGAGGCTCTCCGGTTTCTGGAAGGAAGAGGGCCTGCCTGGCGTCGTACTCGCCGCCGTTTCGCTTGGTCTCTCGGGCGGCGGCTCTTCGCATTCGGAAGCGGGAGGCTCCCTTTCCTTCGCCTGGGCCCGTCGCTCGCCTGAATGCCTCTGCCGCTGGATCGAGCTCTCGGCTTTTTCTCCCATCTTGCGAATGGGAGACGGCTTCCGTCCCGAGGCGAACGCACAGTTCTGGGCCGATCCTCTGTGCGTCGAGAGTCTCGCGCGCATGTCGGAGGTCTTCGCGGCCCTCAAGCCCTACCACGTCGCGGTCGCATCCGAGCAATCCGAGTCGGGCCTCCCCCCCATCCGCCACCCATGGCTGCACTACGAGTCGGACGGCCAAGCAGAAAAGCTTTCCCGCCAGTACCTTTACGGCCGTGACCTCATGGTCGCTCCCACCCTCTCGCCCCATGCCCAGATCACCGAGCTCTACCTCCCCGCCGACGAATGGGTCCATCTGTGGACTTCGCGTTCCTTCAGAGGCGGACGGATTTCGGTCGACAGTCCTCTCGGTTGCCCGGCCGTCTTCTACAGGGCGGCCTCGCCTTTCGCCCCTCTCTTCGATGCCCTCAGGCGCACGGCCGGACGCGGTCGGTAGGGAGGGTCGCGATGCAGGTTCCGCCGTCGGTAGCGGCAGGCATGGCCCTGTCGAGTTCTTTCTTCCTCTCGCTCGGCATGTCGATGCAGAAGCGGAATATCGACTGGATCGGCCGACACCGTCCCTGGGATCGAGCCTTCTATCGGACCTTTCTGTTCTGGTTCATCGGCTTCATGTTGATGAACATAACGCCCGTCTTCAACTATTTCGCACTCATGGGGCTGCCGACCAATGTCGTGGGCGCGGCCGCGGGCCTCAGCGTCGCCTTCACTGCCATACTCGCCAAGCTCATGCTTCGGGAGAGCCTCGACATACGGCGCCTCGGCTGGACGATCATCCTCTTCGGGGCGATCGTCTCGGCAGGCTTCCTGGGCGAGCTCGGGAGCTCCGGAAACAAGGGGCTCTCTCGCTCCGCCCTCTTCTTCTTCCTCGGCATACCCCTGGGCTTCGGCGTCCTGCTCCTCGTGTTTCGGTCCAGGCTAAAGGGACCGCGCCATGCGGCCATACTCGGCGCTATCTCCGGCTGCCTGGGTGGCTTCATGGTCTTTCCCCTGCGAGCACTGCAGGTCGACGCGGGAACTGGGATCCTCGGCTGGCTCGCCTCTCCCTATCTTTACGCGTACTTCGCCGCCGGGCTGGGCAGCTTTATCCTCATCCAACTCGCCTACAAGGATGGCGAGATGTCGGCGATCGCTCCCGCCCTCTATGGGATGCAGGTGCTTTGGCCCGCCCTTGGCTCGCATTTCGTCTTCGGCGCTAAGTTCTTTCCCGCCCAGACCGCGGCCTTCGTCCTCGTGGCGATATGCGTCGCGGCCATCGCCGCAGTCCATCCGGTCGCAAGGAAGCCGGTAGCCTTACTTACGGACGACCGCGACAAACAATGACCACTGCCGAGGCTTCGACCGCCAGGCCTTCGCCCGCGGCGTCTACGCCTTCCTTGGTTTTGGCCTTGACCGAGACTAAGGAAGTCGAGATGCCCAGGCATGAGGCGATGCTCTCGCGCATGGCTTCCTTGTAAGGTCCGAGCTTGGGCGCTTCGAGGACGACGGTGCAGTCGAGGTTGCCTATCTCCCAGTCAGCGGCGCGGAGCAAGGCTGCGGCGCGGCGAGCGAGCTCTCGCGAGTCCGCGTCCTTCCACCTAGCGTCCGAAGGCGGAAAATGACTGCCAATGTCGCCCAGGCCGGCCGCGCCGAAGAGGGCGTCTATTATCGCGTGCAGAAGGACATCCCCGTCGGAGTGGGCTTCCTCGCCCTTACCGCTGGGCACTTCGATGCCGCCCAACATGAGGCGACGGCCGCTTATGAGCTTGTGGAGGTCCCAGCCCTGGCCTATGCGAAAAGTGTCTTGGCCCCCTGGCCCTAGTGGTTCGCGCGAAGCTCCCATATCCCGCGAAATTTCCAGGTCGCGCGCGTAGGTTACTTTGTGGTTGGAGACCTCGCCCGAGACCCATGCGACCGGGCCGACATAGCGGTCCCACAGCTCGGCGTCGTCGGTGCAGTCGATCCTCTCGGCCGCCGCCTTGCGGTGCGCGGAAAGCAGGCTACCGAGCCTGAAGCCCTGCGGAGTCTGGGCGCTGCCGAGACTGGAGCGCGAGGGGTGGCCTAAGACCGTCCCGTCGGGGTCGAGCTGCTTGGGCGTGTCGACGAGAGGGACGACGGGCACTGCAGCCCCGCGCTCCGCCGCGACCGCCGCCGTCCTCGCCGCTAGGTCGGCCGAAGCCCAGGGCCTCGCTCCGTCGTGGACGAGGACGATGGTTTCGTCGAGCTCCTCGCCCGTTTCGTCGTCGCAGAGCATCCGCTCGAGTTCCTCGAGGCCCAGGCGCACGGAGTCGCGGCGGCTCGGGCCGCCGGGCACTATCGCGAAGCGACCGCTTCCCAAAGAGGCGAGGGCGGCGAGGCTCTCTGGAGAGAGTGCTGCGCGAAGTTCGGATTCGCGTCCTGCGGGAGAGGTGACGACCAGGGCGACAAGGCCAGGCAGGCCGAGGAAAGGAGCGATCGAGGCTTCGAGGACCGAGCGCTCGCCTAAGGATGCGAGCTCTTTTTTACCCGAACCGAAGCGCGCGCTTGACCCTGCCGCGGTGACGACGACCGCGATGCGCGTCGCCAAGCCGGCCATTAACTCTCCAGACGGGCGCGGATGAGTTCGGCTATCTCGTCTTTAGGCTTCCCGAGGGAGAAAGAAATTTCGTCCTGGAGGAGATTGAGGGCCGAATCGTAGAGCTTGCGCTCGAGGATCGGCAGCTCCTTGATCTTGGAGCGATGGTAGAGCGAGCGCACGACCGAGGCTATGTCGAGGACCGAGCCCTTCTTGAGGAGATCTAGGTTCATCTGGTAACGGAGCTTCCAGTCCGAGGGTATGGGCGCATACTCCTCGGAGATGAAGATGAGGGCCTTCTCGGCCTCGTCCTTGGGCACAATGGCCCTGATGCCAAGCTCAATCGCCTTGTCCACGGGAACCATCACGGTCATGTCCGAGAACTCGAGGTAGATCGTATAATATAGAAGCTTAGTGTCTTTGAAAGCTTTTTCCGTGATTTCGAGGATCCGGCCGACGCCCTGGCTCGGATAGACGATCCGCTGATCAAGCTTGAAGTCCGTGGTCGGGCCTTTATCCATAAGGCGCTTACGATACCAGAAAATATATAAAAAGTCAAATAAACCTCAGAGAAGACCCATTGCCGCCCATAGATTAATTTCGATTAATTCCCGGCTGCGAGATATACTGTTGATTATGATCCGCCTAATATAAATATGCGGTCACACTCAAGCTCGGATGGGTGCAAGGAGAATAACCGGAGCTAACAGCATGGATGCAAAGGCGATAGGCGAAGGTATCGCGGTCCGAATACGCGAGGTCTTAACCAAGGGCGAGATGGTCGGCCTCCTCGAACTCATCGACCGGACCATCCACATCTCCAGCGAGGAGGGGCTCAAGGCCCTCGATCCCTCGCTCAAGCGCCTCTTTCCCTTCGACTTCGCCATGTGTGGCATGAGCGGAGGGGCGCTCGCCGAGGCCCCGCGGGTCGAATGCTGCATAAACTTGAGCTATCCCGAGGGCTTTATCTCGAAGTACATCGGCGAAGCGAGATTCTTAATCGATCCTGTCGTCGCTCTTGAGCGCGAGGAGCCCCGACTCTATTACCTCAAAGACATTTTAGATCGAAGGAAAGAGCTCGATACGGAGGAGTCGCGCGAGTTCGCCGGCGGGTTTGGGATCAAGGCGGGATACAGCACAGGGGTGAAAAGCGGGCAGCTCGGCCTCGTAAGCGTCTTTTCCTTCATGGCTCCCATCCTCCCCCGCAACGAGCGTAGTGAGCTCATCATCCAGCTTGTCGCCCCCCACCTCCATGCCGCCCTCAGGCGCATCTTTCGCAAGTTTCGTGGCCCCTCATGCGGCAATCCCCTTACCGCCAGGGAGATGGAGGTGCTCGATTGGGTAAAGGCCGGCAGGAGCACGTGGCAAATATCCCTGACCCTCGGCCTGAGCGAGGCTACGGTCAAGTTTCATATCAAGAACATTATGCATAAGCTCGACGCGACCACACGGGGCCAGGCCCTGGCCGAGGCGATCCAGCGCGGCTACGTCTCGCTGGACTGAGCGCGGCGTCACATCCTCGCCCTATCCGAACGGATAGTTTTATTACCAAAAGCGGACGTCTATAGTGTCAGTGGGTCGCGTTTGCGACGCCCGTTTTTGCCTTGCCAGGCAGCGATCACGCTAGACTAAAAGGAAGGCCAAAATGAAACAGCAGGGACTCCCTTTTTTCCTTTCCGCCATCTTTGCGTTGTCGGTCCTCGCTCCGGCCGCGGCGCAGAGCAAAACGAACCAAGGGCTCCTGGATTTCGGAATAAAGGGCGGGCTCGCTCTGCCCAGTTTTTTTTGGACCGGGGATACGGACTGGAATCCAGCCACCAACTTCGCAATCCAAGGCGAAGCCTACATCTATTCTTGCCTCAATCTGAGTCCGACTTTCGGAATCGAGATGGAGGCCGGCTATCGGGGAAAGGGTTGCAGTGTCGACGCCAGCGATGGTTATGCCCACTGGTACATGGATTACCTCGAAGTGCCTCTATGGGCTAAATGGTCCACCCCAGTAGGGGAACATCTCAGGTTCTATGGCGGGCTCGGGGGCTACGCCGCCTGTTTTTTGGGCGGCCGCTACGATTTCTCGACTGATGACCCGGGACTGGACGGCTCCGGGAGGCTTACATCGGGTACCGCGGACGATCCCACGGTCGTTCGTCCCTTCGATTGCGGGGCCCTTTTCGTGGTCGGAGGCGAGTCGAACAGAATATGCCTTGAGTTTCGATTTTCGGTCAGCGTCATCCCTTCCCTCGAGTTCACGCCTCCCCCTTCATTTGGCGGCGAGCGCGGAGCCCTGAACGGAGGGATCGATCTCCTGGTCGGGTACCGGTTCTAGCGAATTCCGAGGCTCGTCAGTCTAGGACACGCCTAGTTTTCGTCCTTATCTTCTGTTCCTCAAGAACAAGAGTTTTTCGATCAATTTCAATTATTTCTCGGCGGCAATGTATCTGTCCCTGGGGATATGTTGTGTTGTCAGAGCCATCAAGTCTGATTCCCGAGGTTCTCGAAAGCAGTGGATACATGGGGAATCACAAAAAGAGGAGGATGTATGAGATGCTATTTTTCGTTAGCCGCCCTAGTACTCGCTATGATTTTGTTCGTGGCCTGCTCGTCGACGGTAGGAGCCGGTAGCGTCTCACAGGAGCAAGGAAATGGAACTATTCAGGTTTCATTCCTGCAAGCGACAGCGAAAGCGAAAGGACTGATCGACATCAACTTCGCAAAAACAAACAGCTCATACTTTGAGCTTATCGCTTATAATACACTCAATAGGTACAGCATAACGAACCTAAACGTGACCTCGGGCGGGTCGGTCACTGTCGCTGCGGGGACCTACAACGTCGTCATATTGGCGGGTGCACTCAATTCTGTGACAGCAGGCTCGACTTATCAACGGGGGGCGGATCTTTACGGTACGGCCTACGTCAACAATGTCGTCGTAGTCGCGAACACCACGACACCAGTCGCTATGACACTAACGAATTCCACATTTACAATCTCTGCCCCGACAAGCGTATATATTGGAAATCCATACACGATTACCGTGTCGGGAAACACAGGTAGCCCACAGGTAATGCCCGATAGCGCAAATCTTATTGAAGCTAGCACACAAAACAATATACCCGGCAGTGGTACACCCACCTGGGGTGAAAGCTGGAGTGTTGGATATTCTCTCACTGCGCCCTCTACCGCAGGTTCGGATACCTACTATTTCTGCGGTGGTGGTATAAATCTTTATGATTCAGATATAAATAGCTCACCTACGCCTATTACTGGAACTATTTGGGAACTGCCCGATGAACAAGTAACAGCCAGTTCAACGGAAAAAAGCTATTGCACAATACCAATAACTTTTACTAACCCCCCACCGACACAGATCTCGGTGACGGTCGGATGGGGGAGCGGGCAGTAACAGAGATTGGACAGCCCTGGGTTGCGGGAGCCTTTGCCATGCGAGTCCGACTCCCGCAACCTGACCTTCCCCCATCCGAGCGCGGTATATCACTCGCGTGCATGCATTCGAATACACGAACCCTCAGAATCGCCGGCATGCCCTGACTGCCGCGGTTATTTTCATATACATGACGTATGGCAGCCCTGTTGGACAGTCCGCCGCCGACTGCGTAGCTAGTCTTGTCGACTATGGGTCACCGTCATACCACTTTGTCACTAGTGCGGCGCAGGAATGACTGGGATGTGGCGTTCAATGGGGGGTGTCCAGACAATTGACGGACGAGTAGGTGGCATATATAAATAACATTAGAGCATTCTGGTCGGGAATCGGGGAAGGTCGCGGTTATCTGCAATCGCGGCCTTCCGGAGAGCGTGCTGTCGTCGAGAGGTGGCAAT
>Ga0326727_10006904_pt1 | contig 30613 bp, 27 predicted proteins | sample MB2enrmetagenome_FD_207643 | JGI IMG/M metagenome (GOLD analysis project Ga0326727, IMG submission 207643) | Lab enriched peat soil microbial communities from McLean, Ithaca, NY, United States - MB29MY | ecosystem: Environmental > Terrestrial > Soil > Wetlands > Peat | place: USA: New York... | reverse complement strand
CTGGTACTCTTCATCCCACACATCACAGATTCGCTTGAGAAAGAGCAGAGGGAAGATGTAGGTCTTGAAATTGGCGGCGTCAACTGGTCCCCGGAGGATGTTGGCAGTCTCCCAGAGGTGGCTTTCGCGCTGTCCGACATTTCCCGTGTACCAGAACCTAAAGGTTTTGAAACAGCTCTATTCATGCAAGGTTACCTTTCGTTTTCAGCGAGATAGAAGGCATGATTGGCGAGGGCTTTCCGAACGGAAATGATGGATATTCAAGGGGTTTGGCCGTTTCAAAAGGCTGCCGTGGCAGATCGATTTTCAGCACCCCTTTTGAAACATGACCTGTGAGGCTCCTGCCAGAGTTTGGATTCCGGGAGGGATAGTCGCCCCGGGGAGTTTCACCCCGAGGCGCTCGCAGAATCGGACGTGACACTCTCGCGTCATCCGGCTCCCATCAGGGAGCCACCGCGCATCGACGTCCAGTGTGCAAACAGATGCGATGCACGACGGGAGACCGCCGCGACCCATACGCTCGGCAAACTCCCCTCCCAACCCCTTTCGCCTAGGACTAGGGCCAAATCAGAATCCCAACCGGGCGGAAATCGGTGGCATTCTCTCCTTAAGGGGATCCCAATGCAGATGACCGCTCAATTCAACAGCGCAGAATCTCCGGTGGCCTCCGTGCAAAATCATGCTTCGCAACCTTGACTCAACCTGCGGTTCACGTAACGCTCACAATTGATGCCGGGCCACCTGCCACACTGTGTATCAAATCTGGGTAGCGCGGGTCCCCCGATCCCTCGCTTCTGCGTGCTCGTTGAGGTCCGGATAGTGGATACTCGCTATACCGGCGGCACTTTGATGTCTTTGTACACTTCGATGTTTGGCTTGAAGTTGGCTTCAACATTGATCATCGCTTTCGAAATATTCTTCCCCTTCAAATTTGCAACGTAGGCCCCCGCCGGAAAAAGGGCGACTTTGTATTTGCCAAACGCGTCCGTCTTAGTCGTGACCACGTCTCCGGTCATCGTATTTGTGAGTTCTAAATCGGTGTTGGGTACCGAATTGTCCGACGACGTCACCATACCCGAGACCTTAGCGGGTTGCATTTTCAGTCCCGCTTCAAATGTATCGGCCTCGGTTTTGTAATGAGCCGGGTCGAGCATGGCAAGCCGATTGACCAAGAGATATTGGCCTGTTGTGTCGTTGGTCTCTTTCGCAATAGGCAGTAACCTCAGCGCGTCTTTCTGACTCACCTCCGCGTACGGTCTTGAGCCGTTTCGTGAGTAGGTGTTCGCCGTCAGTGGCACTTCGATTTTCTGGCCCGGTTGCACTTGGTTTAATCTGCCCGTGAAAAAACGTGGGCTTGATGCCGTCACAGTGTAGAGCGTCCCAGTTGGCACATTGTCAAGGCTAAATTTGCCGTCGTCCTGGCTCTTGGTCGCTCTCTTAGGCGGTTCCAGAATTGTCACAACTGCGTCTGCTATCGGCGTATGGTTATGGGAGTCAAACACGGTGCCCGTGATACTCTGGCTCTTCACTGGGGCGGCGGCAAAACCAACCCCTGCCGCTACCCCCAGCAAAACTAATACGCGAGTTTTCCTTAGTCTCATCGGAGGTCTCCTTGTTGTGTGGTCACGAAATCCCCAAAGGGCAAAAAGCAATAGCATTGAGACAATGATGGGTAATGCAAGCGTGAGCGTTCCTACCGGAATCCATCGTTTCCAGCGCCATGCGTCTCCTCCCCGGATTTGCACGATTTCGTCCTGCGACGTGATGGTTCGTGCAATCTGGGTATTCGGGTCGATCCTATTTTTTGAAACGACAGATATATCCCACGTCACTTTCTGTGGAGCGCGTAAGCGATCTAAATAAATGCTGCGGCTGACCTTGCCGCCATTGTCCAGCGAAGTATTCAGCGGAGGGTTCGGGGGAGCGAAGCTCGGATCGGTCTTGATGTTGAAATCGTCTGAAGCGAACTCGAGACCCTCGTCCAAAACTACCTGCACCTGAACACCCTTTGCCGTTTTGGGGCCGGTTACTTTCGCTGTAATGCTGCAGTTTTCATCGTATGCCCAGTTGGCATAATTTCCAGCCTTGCAGCTGTCGTCGTACTCAAGCACGGTAAGGTTGCTCTGGTATTGGTACTCGGTCTCGATGAATTTGTTGAGAAAAGTCGTGAAAGCTCCAATCACGACTCCAAGAATTGCCACAACAACTTCACGCCGAATTTGCTCTCGGTCGGCCTTGTTCAGCACGTCGCGAATTCCTCTTGGGTTTTTTGGAACGCAGAAGGGAGAAGGTCAAGCAAAATCGCTGTGCCTGGATCATGATATGGCGCAGACCTGTTTATTAAGTTTTCTTTTTCGGCTGTTGTGCTCGCGCGAGTTATTTGTGCCTCCTCGGCTGCCGGTTAGGGGAGTGTCTGGAGTTTACCCGCGGCTTTTGGGCGAAGTCAAATTGGTCGTTTGCCTCAAGCCGCGGCGGGCGAAAGAACTCTGACCCCTGGCCCCTCGTCATGCCTCCAGGTACGGCGTTCGAAAATCCCGGTAACCTGTTGAAAAAATGATAACGAATGTCGTTGGAGGGGAGTAACTTTGCGCCGGACAGCCGGCGCTGCTATCGCACCGGTGGGCGGCTTTTCGATAAAACGAAGATCACCGCAAGCGCCTCGATCAGATCACCAAGGATAATCTAAATCGGAGCGAGTTAGTTCGATTCTTCTCAGTGTTGGAACCTTGTCTGGTGGGCATCGAAGCCAGCGGGAGTGCGCACTATTGGGCACGTGTTCTAGGCGGGTTTCCGCCTATGCCATTGCAGACAATCGCGGTTTCAGGTACGTCGGCCTCCAGAAGTGAGCAAGACGGACCATACAATGGGCCCGAGATTCGACGATTCTGCAAAGGGCGCGTTGTCCAATGCGCTTGAGCGCGGAGTTCCATGCGCGGAATCGCCCTCGCACGCAATCAACCTCAACAACCGCGGCTTCGGGATGGTCAACCAAACCAGGCCGGCTCAAGCCGGGCCGTCTACAAAGACTGAGCCTCGAGGCGCTGCGGTCAATATTGGACAGCAATCGCAGCGCGCATCTTTGACACTAGCTCTTGAAGGACACGCCACGGAAAATGGATGCCGGACTCCCCGGCGTGCGATCTCGAGTGATCCCGACAACATATCGAGGTTGCATCATAACCGCCGTGGAAGTGAGTCGGAGAGAATAGCGGAGATAAATGAAACTGCTCACAGGATTAGGAACCGGGATGTGCCTCACAGTGCTCTGTGTCATCGTCGCGCCGAAAGTCAAGGCTGACGAGTGGAACCAGAAAACCACCGTCACTTTCAGCGAGCCTTTCGAGGTCCCCGGGGTTGGCGAGCATGTCCTGCCGGCGGGCACCTATGTTTTCAAGCTCCTGAACTCCATGTCGGACCGAAACATTGTCCAGATATTCAACGTGCGCGGAGACCACGTGTACACCACCATCCTCGCCATTCCGAATTATCGGTTGAAGGCGACCGACAAGACGGTGATGACTTTTCGCGAACGGCCGGCCGGAGAGCCTGAGGCTTTGAAGGCGTGGTTCTATCCGGGCATGGAATGGGGACAGGAATTTGTCTATGAGAAGCCGAGGGCTATCGAACTGGCCAAGGAAACCAACGAGACAGTATTGTCGACCCCCGTCGCGTTAGGCTCCGCATCGGTCGAGACTTTGAATACCGCGCCGGTTGAGGCGGTTGCCCCAACCGGAGAAACGGTAGATACAGCCGTCGTTGTTCAAGCTCCGCCGGTCGAGACGGCTGCAGTCGCCCCGGCCCCAACTCCGGCGACGGATCCCCCGTCTTTGCCTAAGACAGCCAGTTACCTTCCCTTGATTGGATTGGCTGGGCTGCTTATGCTGGGCGGCGGCTTCGCCCTCCTTGGGGCTTCAAAGCTGAAGGCATGAATCAATGTGGGGAGTGGATCGCCGCTCCCTTGCATTGAGCGGAAATGATCGGTCAACGGAGGCGGTACGCGAGTGTCGCCTCCGTTATTCTGCCGGCTTCATTTGCGAGCTTTAGGGTTGATCGTTCCCGATTGCGCCGAAAGACTGAATGTGTGACCGAGATGACGACATCTGCGAGAGGAATGCAGAGAGAAGCGGACAGGCAAGCCTCTGAGCGCTCCAGCGCATGCAAGTTCGTCTCGCGAAACAACTCTGTTGCGTGCCGGTGCCTGATTGCTTCCATTGGCCTGATCGTTACGTCATTTGTTTCAGGAGCACAGGTTTCCCAATCGCAGCACAGCGAATCTGGCGATGCGTACACTGTCCATGTGGATGTCAACATGGTCATTCTGAGCGCGACCGTTCTGGATCGCCATAATGTACCTGTTTCGGGGCTCAGTAAAGACGATTTTACGGTCTATGAGGACGGCGTACCTCAACAAATCAAGGACTTCGGTCACGACGATATCCCGGTTACAGCCGGCATTCTTGTCGATAACAGCGGAAGCATGGGGCCCAAACGCAACGATGTGATTGCCGCCGCCATGGCGTTCGCCCGCGCCAGCAATCCGCAGGATCAGATGTTTGTAGTCAAATTCAACGACCATGTATCTTTTGGCCTTCCTGCCAACATGCCGTTTACTGATCGGAAAGAACAACTGCAACAAGCCCTCTTCGGAATAACAGCGATCGGGCAAACATCGCTGTACGACGGAATTGCGGCCGGTCTCGATCATCTCAAGCAGGGCAGCCGCGACAAGAAGGTACTCATCCTGATCAGCGACGGCGGCGACAACGTCAGTAAGCACACCTTGGCGCAGGTGCTTGGCATGGCCAGGCAGTCAACCGCGATCGTCTACGCGATCGGCATCTTCGATGAACAGGACGGCGATCAAAACCCTGGCGTGCTCAGACGGTTTGCCAGGGAGACAGGCGGGGAGGCCTTCTTTCCGGAATCGTCTAAAGATATTACGTCAATCTGCGAAGAGATCGCTCGCGATATTCGCAGCCAGTACACTCTCACCTATGTTCCTGCGAAGGCCTCTCAGGATGGGAGATATCGAACCATCGAGGTGAAGGCAGGCGCGCCCGGCAGTGGACGCCTGTCAGTCCGTACTCGAACCGGCTACTCCCCGCCGGAAAAGATCTCCGACAGCGGCAGCAATGGCGATCGGCCATGAGACCCGCAACTGAACAGCAGGAGTTCGCAATGCGAGGCCGTTTGTTTCTTGGCTGGATGCGAAGGCTCCTCTTCATCGCAGGGACCCTTGCGGTCAGCTATGTTGCGCTGACTCTGGTCCACGCCAAGCTCTACCAGGATGCCGCGGGCGAAGCTCTTGACCAGCAGATATCTGCGCAGGATCAGCACAAAGCGAGCCTGCCACCCGCCGTGGCCAAAGAGGGTGATGTTCTGGGCCGTATTGAAATACCTCGGCTGGGGTTGAAGGTTGCAATTCTTGAGGGAACCACATCGCAGACCCTGCGGCTCGGTGTTGGGCATATCGAAGGTACGGCTTTTCCAGGAGAGACAGGCAATGTCGGAATCGCCGGACATCGCGATACATACTTCCGCGCGCTCAAAGATATTCGCGCCCATGACGAGATTCAGATCCAGACCGCAACCGGCCTTTCACGCTTCGAGGTCGACTCGGTGCGGATCGTCGATCCTGGCGACACCGGGGTTCTGGCTCCCTCGGCGGGATCTACCATCACGCTCGTAACCTGCTATCCATTCCATTTTATCGGCGCAGCTCCGAAGCGATTTGTCGTGCACGCGCACAAACCACCGGGCTAAAGCAGCTCACGGAATGAGGAGCATGGAGGGTCCGGAGGCCGTTGCACCGCGTTTCCGGCGGCCAACCGCCGCCGTTGGATGTGTTTTAGATTGCTCAGCTTTTTCCGGTGCAACGCAGGAAACTTCGAATGTAAGAGTCACGGAATCCCGCGAAAATCTGGAGGAAACAATGACAGGGAGCAAGGATTCGCAACTGGCGGAACTCCACACCAAGGCGGCCTACGCACATGAAGCTGCAGCCCATGGGCATAGCACCGGAGATCACGCATCCGCACAGGAGCTGGCCAGGAAGGCTTTGGGATACTCCGTGGAGGCCTTAAAGCACACGGAAGAGATCGCGCAGACCGCGCCGCAATCCATTCAGGTATAGGCCGCATGGTCATTGTCGAGCGAGAGACGCGCGGCGAAATCGAACGAAAGTCACAACCCGGGACGTCCGGAGGGAAGGGGGACACGAGATGCTGATCGTTCTTATCATTGTTCTGGTGCTGGTATTCGGCGGAGGCGGAGGATACTACGGTTACAACAGGTGGGGCACAGGCGGAGGCGCAGGCATAGGGCTTGGCACAGTGCTTTTGATCTTGCTCGTGTGCTACCTGTTGGGACTATTTCGGTAGAGCAATCTGCGGCAGGCCCGGCTCGCCGTTGGAGGATTGGCGATGGAACGGAAATCCCTGTTCGCGTAGGTGTGCCGGGCAACGAAGCCACTGCAGGTGGGAAGAGAGGTGTGTCGCAATGAGCAGGCGCTCATGCATCGGCACAGTTTTGGTTTCTTGCAATACTTCAGCGGTCGCGACTTAGCTGGTTGCCGATTGGGGCGTCGCTGGCTCTCGGAGTGTTCTGGGTGATCTCAGGGCAGAAGCGACGCTGGTTTTAGATTTCCCACATCGACTCCCATCTCGCGCCGGATGGCCCGGGGACCTCATCGCTCAAGGGCCGTTGAACTGTAATGGGAGTCGGACGCTTCACGGTTGAGGAAGTTCCCATGGACATCTATTTCAAACCAGATTGGGGATTCTTCCCCTAACGCCGATCTGCCTGCTGTTCGATGGCGTCGATTCCCGAAGTTCTCTGATCGATTTGCCGGTAGTATTCCGTCGAGCGAGGACGAAGGGGTGGTTTCTGTGCGTTGTGGCCAGGCAATTGATCGATGAGGACGACATTGAGCAGCGACTTATGCACTTGAATGCGGCCGTTATAGCTGACAAAACCGAGCCTGCGAAAGCGATTCATAAAGAAGCTGACACGGGAGCGGGTAGTGCCAATCATATCCGCGAGTGTTTCCTGCGTAATGGGAGGAATAAAGGTTTCCGCTTCACCGGGTTTGCCGAATTCAGCCATTAACAGAAGAATCCGCGCCAGGCGCTTTTCGCTGGAGTTGAAAAGCTGGTCGACAAGATCGGCCTGTGTGCGCATGGAACGTTCCAGCAGGAACTTCAGGAACAGATCGGAGAACTCATGCTCCTGATGCATGACGCGGACCATCTCCTCCCTCGTGATCCTGAGCGCTGTGCAGCTGAGGATGGCGGTGGCCGTGGACAAACGCACCCCTGGCACTACCGCGAGGGACTCCTCTCCAACGAATTCGCCAGCGGAGAGGAAACCGATCGTGGCCTCTTTGCCGCTTTGCGAAACGACGGTGAGCTTTGCCCGGCCGCGATGAAGATAAAAGACTGTGTCCGCCGGATCTCCCTGGACGAAGAAAGTCTCTTTCCCCTTCAATTCGACGATTCTTCTACCAAGGCCGGCGTGCGCGAGAAAAGCGCCCGTATCAAACGTCGAGTTGCTTAAATTGGTCATTGAAATAGAAACTCCTTCGAAGCGCTTCAGGTGTGTAATGTGGACTGGGGCTGGTCGATCAAAAACCACGGAGCGGGCGCTTCACAAAGCAAGAGAAGAGCATCCTTCGCAACTGGCGCCGGCAGCACACGGTGAAGATACACTTCTGCAGGCTGTATGCGTAGTTTCGTTCACATGGAGGAGATTGGGTATCGGGAATATTGCTAATAATGAGAGGTTTTGTCAGGATAATCCCGGACAAGAGGCGTATCTATGCGATATATCGGGCAGAAAGGCAGCTTGGGACAAAAAGACTACCGGGTTGGGCCGCCTGGCTCCCTCTCCAGAGTTTCCGGGGTCAATAGCCCCATCTGCACGGCAAAACGAACTACATCGCTACGCGACCGCAGCCCGAGCTTTTCAGCAAAACGTGAGCGATACGTCTCGATAGTTTTCACACCCACAAGAATCTGTTTGGCTATTTGTGCACTGGTATATCCCCGCGCCACTAGTCCGAGCACCTGCAACTCGCGTTGGCTGAGGATGTTTACCGGTCTCGTGGAACCAGCTTTTGCACTACTCTTCGCCTGCATGTCCTGGACGAGAATCTTGGCCAAACGCGGATCCACGAAGATCCCTCCGCGATGCACCGCTCGTATGGCGGCAATCAGTTCCGCATCTATCGCTCTCTTCAGCAGGTAGCCAGCCGCCCCAGCAGCAATGGCCGATCTTAAATACGCAGGGTCATCATGCATGGTGAGAACGAGTACCCGGGTCTTGCGGCAGTCTCGCGCCATCTCCTGGAGCGCCTTCATACCCCCAACCCCAGGCATGGTCAGGTCCAGCAAGGCTACGTCCGGTCTGGTTTCCCGCGCCGATACGACCGCCTTCTCTCCATCGGGAGCTTCGGAGACAACTTCCATATCGGCCTGGGCATTCACCAGCATTCTGAGCCCTGCGCGGAGAATTGCGTGATCGTCCGCAATCATGACTCTGATCTTTTGTGCGCCTGCCCGCATATTAAGTGCTCCTCGACCCCACTAAGAACTGGAAGTCCGGTTAACAAGTGGAACTTGCACCAGAATCGTGGTGCCCTTGCCCTGAGAAATGAAACTAACCGTTCCGCCTATCATTGCCGCTCTCTCTCGCATACTCTGAATTCCCAGGCGGTGCGACGAGACAGCCACGGCCTCTGCATCAAATCCACATCCGTCATCGACAACTTCTACCTCAACCGCCCTGGACGAACTCCTGAATCTAATTTTGACCGTCTTGGCCCCCGAATGCCTGGCCACATTGGTCAGAGCTTCTTGAATAATTCGATACAACGTGATTTGAGCGGTTGACGACAGGTCGCTGGATTCAAGGTCATCCAGCGTGAGATCCACAGCTATGTTGTGATTGGTTGCGTACTCGGTAGCGTATCGGCTAAGTGCAACACCCAGGCCATGGTCCTCCAGCACTGTTGGGTGAAGCCCTCGGGCCAATCGACCGACCTCGTCGATGGCCTTGGCAGCGATTTCCCGAAGCCGGCGTCCCTGTTCCTTAACATCAGCCAATTTCCGGGCGTCTTCCAAAGTACGCAGGCCTACCAAAAGAGCGGTCAGCAATTGTCCGGCTTCGTCATGCAATTCGCGCGCAATCCCGCGCCGTTCCTCCTCTTGCGCTGAAAGCGTGCGTTCCAGAATGAGCCGGCGCATGGCTTCGGCCTGCTTGATTTCCGCGGCCTGCTTGCTCTTTTGCTCTCTAAGATCGGTTATCACCATGCCCAGAACCTGGCCCTTGAATCCGCGAAGCCGGTTTAGAGATAAATGCACCGGAAGCAGCTTTCCATCTGTGCGACGCAGACAGAATTCACCCTTCGCAACTGACTTCCAGGCGTTGGAAAGCAATGTTTCGAATCTGCCTCGCTCCCTTTCCGCAACCAGCGACTGAAAACCAAGTCCAATAACCTTCCCTGGTGGCCTGCTTACTAGCCTTGCAAACCCGCGATTGCAGTAGAGCACGACACCATTTCGGGAGAGAGTCGCAGCGCCCTCGCTCATGGCTTCTACCAACAAGCGATAATTCGGTTCGCCGCCCTTCAGAGAGACCACCTGCTCTCCGCCAGGACCGGAAATCATCAATGCATCCACTTCTCCGGAGCGGATGGCGCGAAGAGTGTCTTCCGCACTTTTCAGTTGGGCGCGAAGCTTGGTGTGCTGTCTCGAAGCTGTGGATGACGGAAGGTTGGCTAAAGAAGGTCCAGACCTTCTCCGAGATCCTTGCTGGGTGCCGACTTTGCCCGGCGTTTGTCCGGGGAGGACTTGGCGATCGGATTTCGCTCGCTGATTGACCATTTGCTATTTGCACTCTTGCTTCAGCGTGCCGGCTGAAGATCCAGCCCCACAATGACAGTCTCGGTCTTTGATAGGTTCCCAATGATCTTCTTGACCGGCGGCGGCAGCCTTCTCACCAGGGTTGGAATCGCGATGATCTGATCGCCCTTGGCAAGTTGCGGCTTCTCAAGCAGGTCGACGACTTCGATACGATACTTGCCCTTTAACTGTTCCTCACAAATCTTCTTAAGATTCGCGATCGCTGTAACCGAATTAGGGGTTTGGCCCGCGATGTAAAGGCGCAACCGGTAAAAGTCACTCTGGATGGTCTTGGCGGGGCGCTTCTTGGCGGTACTCTTCATCTGTATGTACTCGATTTCTGGTCCAAATGGGCCAAACTTACTTCTCTGCTGCCGCGGCTGCGCAATGACCCGCGACGTTTGTGGATACCGTATGATCGTTCAGGACCATACCCAATTCCAGGCCTTTCTTACTCACGATCAGTTCACGAACTTCGCGCGAATGTGCCATACCGCGAGATTTCAAGACATAAAGCTCGCGCCTCGGTCTCCCGTTGGGCTTGCTGTCTCGCAACACAATCCAGGTGTCCATGAGAGAGGAGACTGCCGCGGCAGTTCTTTCCTGGGGATCTCCCGCGAAGGTCAGATTCGTGAACATCGATGTAATCTGTTTCACCTTTAGAAAATCCACCAAACGTACGAGCATCGATTTCACGTCATATGTCCCCGATTCTGCAACCAAGTTCGTGATCGGGTCGATGACCACTACTTGTGGCTGAAGCTTGGCTATGAGTCTGTGAATAACGGCCAGGTGTCCTTCAAGCCCAGTGCTGGTCGGCCGCATCGCGTTGAAGTGCAACAAGCCGTTCTTCACCCATGGCCCCAGGTTAAGGCCGACCGAGTGCATGTTGCGGAGGATCTGGCTGGGAGACTCCTCAAAAGTGAAATACAGGCAGATTTCGCCGCGGGCGCAGGCCGCGCTGGTAAAGTTCGCCGCCAGGCTGGATTTCCCTGTTCCCGCCGTGCCGGTCACCAGCACACTGCTTCCACGGAAAAACCCCTTGCCTTCCATCATCTCGTCCATATCGGGAATTCCCGTTGAAATGCGGCCCGTAAGAGCCTTGTGACTAAGTACGAGTGAGGTGATGGGAACCACAGAAATGCCGTCTTCATCAATCAGGAACGGGTACTCGTCGGTCCCGTGAGCGGTGCCTCGATACTTGACGACTCGCAATCGCCGGGTAGAAATCTGTTCTGTTACCCGATGGTCGAGGGAGATCACGCAGTCAGCGATGTATTCCTCAAGCCCGTGACGGGTTAACGTATTGGCTCCAGCTTCCCCGGTAACGATTGCTGTAAGCTTTTTGTCTTCCAGCCAACGGAACAGCCGGCGGAGTTCAGATCGAAGTATCGTTGTGTCAGCTATTCCGGAAAAAAGTGCTTCGACGCTGTCCAGGACGACGCGCTTCGCGTCGATTGTTTCGACAGCGTGGGCCAGACGGATGAACAGACCATCGAGGTTATACTCTCCAGTCTCGGCAATCTGGTTTCGTTCAATGGAGACGTAATCCACAAACAGCTTTTTCTTCTTGGCAAGGTCAGGCAGATTAAAACCAAGCGAGGCGACATTGGCCGTCAGTTTCTCCTCGGTTTCTTCGAAGTCGATGCACACACCAGGCTCGCCGTATTGAACCGCGCCATGCACCAGGAATTCCATCGCGAGTAAGCTCTTGCCGCATCCCGCTTTGCCACAGACCAGCGTGACACGGCCCTTTGGCAAGCCTCCGCCTGTGACTTCATCCAGTCCCTGGATTCCCGTCGGGGCTTTGGCAAGTGAGGTGCGAACAACTTCCGTCCTGGTACGGGGCATAGCAGCGCTCCTGAGATTCAGATGGTTTGGGTAACTCTTCCTGCCAATATGTAGAAGACCGCGTGAGCAGCATTTCCCCGCGCAAAGATCGTTTGTTTTTTATGAAAGGTCGCTGTTTTTCCGCCACTGCCAAAAGTGCCAAGAAATCCTTTCGGGTCGGAGCCGGAATTGCTCATTCCCAAGCCCGTCGGTGTTATCAAGAATTTCTCCCTGTTCGGCGACACGACTTGAACCTTATATCAGAATAGGGATCTCCTCAACTGAGCAATATTGCTCACAATTACCTAAACGGACCCAGCAGATTCTCACTCTCCGCAGGTCGGCAAAGCCGGCGGGGACGCCAGATGAATGCAAATCCTCCTCCCGTTAGGTCAATGCCAAGACGGGCAAAGACGGGAATCTTCGCCACGTCGAGAATCAGACCGAAAGCGATCGCGGCGGCAAACTCACAGGCGATTACGGCAACCGGCAACGGGGTCTTGCCGATTCCCCGGACCGTAAGTGTTGAGATGATCAGTACGTCGGCGACCGAAGAGAGCACGAGTCAAATACTGGGGCGCAGTCCCCAGAGATACCGACGCCCGTGAATTACGTATGTTGTGGCTTGGCTGCCAAACACGATGACGACCACAGAGAGGGTTTGAAGTGCCGCGATGCCGAGATGTAACTGGAATTTGCCGACCACCAGGATGGCCGTGGAGAATGTCAGCAAACAAGCTCCCAAATGACGCCCGCACTTGTGGTTTTTCCGATCTGCCATGAGTTCCGCATCGGCGAAGGCCGCACTCTGTCCGTCGCCAGCGACATGGCGAGGAAATCGCCAGTGATCATCACGATGACCATCAGCATGGGAGTGAGAACTGCGTGAACCACTTTCGGGTCGGTCATTCGAGTTTCCGCTTCACGATGGTAAAAGAATGGGTAGAACGGGAGGTCGGGCGACATTGAAGCGTGCCCGGGGACGACAAGGCTTTGGCTGGAACACCGAAGGATCTGGCCTGAGGCCCAGTGGGTTTCGATCCTTTGGTCCCGCTGAAGCCTTCTCGGCAATTCTCGAGTTCAGGTGGCCGGTGAAGAAACGCACTCGATGTCTATCGTGCCGCTCGATTCACTATTGGAATTCTGCTCGGCTCCTCGAGTAGGAATTTGGGGTTGATGCGGGCATCATGCCAGCGGACGCCGAACCAAAGGTGTGGTCCGGTGGCGCGGCCCGTCGATCCTTCCCGTCCCAGCGTCTGCCCCCTCTTGACCTCTTGCCCGGCCTCGACCTTGAGTTCGGAGAGATGGAAGTACATGCTGATGAGACCGTCGCCATGATCGATAAACACGGAATTGCCCTCGAAGAACATCTCCTTCGCAAGCACAACCGTCCCGTCCGCAACTGCCAGGATCGGCGAGCCCACCGGCGAATCGTAATCGGACCCCATGTGGGCCTGTTCGGCTATCTTGCCGTTGTACACCCGCTTCACGCCGAAGGACTTGCCTACGGACATTGGCCGGACCGGCTCACCTAGGGGCAGCGTAAACCGCGCCGGCCCCTCTTTGCGTACCCAGATCCTGCTCAGCAGACGCTGGTCGACGGCATCGCGCCTCAGGTCCTCTCGGGAAGGGTTGGCTTGCGGAATGTCGGGAAGCGTGATCTCCTCGGTTCCGTAATCGTTGGACTCCACAGAGATGCGCGCGAACTGCTTTGGCCCGGTGGCCAACAGCGCGATCGTGGCCGGACCCGTTCTTTCCAGTAAATCGATCGGGTAGTAGCAGGTTCCGTTCAACGCGGCCCATGAGCGCGTTCTCATGCTGCATCGCTTCGCTCCGGGCGCCGCCCAGCGCACCACAGTACCCGGAGCCGCTGAGGTTGCGGCTTCATGGTCCCGCGCAGTTTGTCCGGTCGAGAAAGGGGTGGGAATAAAGCACACCAGCGCTAACGCCGGGAGCAGGATATAGCGGAGACGTACAGCGGACATGAATCTCTCCCTGCAAGGGTTGTGCGAAGGTTGCCCCATACAGTGCGCGGATCGATGGGGTCACACAAGTATCGATCGACTTTGCGTTTCTATTGCGATGAAGTGGCTTTTTGATTCCTGACCTGTAGATCGTTCACCACTTGCAATACGTTGGGAACCGCCGTCGCCAACTTCTCTGCGGCCGTGCGCACGTCAGTCGAGTCCACTTTTCCGGTCAGTGTAACTACTCCGTTCTTCACATCGTAGCTCACCTTATCGTGCAACTTGTTCTGGATGAGCGCAGCGTCGAGATTCCCTTCAATACCCTGATCCAAATCGGAATCCACGGCCTTTGCCTCTTTTGCCGTCCCAACCGGAAGCACGGCAATCTGGTCCGCAACCACCTGTCCGCCCGCCAAGGACTTAGCCAGGGAATCAGCTTGCGACTTGTCAGCGTCAGTGGCAACTTGTCCGCCGAGGGTCACGATGCCCTTGTCACGATCCTCACTGACGGTGACTTGCTTGAGACCTGCCTGATCGAGCGCCTTGCTGATGCTGCCCGAGACATCCGCCGACTTCGCAGACACCCCCCAGCAGCCGACCATCGTTCCTATTGCGAGAAGCGTCAAGATGGCAGGAAGCAACTTTGTCGTTTTCATATTTGTCCTCTGACCGGCACCACGCAGGAATCCGGTAGAATGAGCAATTCCTGCCCCGTGGCGCCAGCGTATAGATTGACTCCCTTGCCCTCGCAGTACTGTGCAGAATCGCTCAGGCAATAAAGAATTGAATTCGGCGAAGCATCGCGAACCGGTTGGACCCGTAACCGCCCGGTGCCACGAGGACTCCCTCTGATGTCGAATCCAGGGTCCGTCGGATGCGGACCTTCAAGGAGAGCCGAAACGTGTGTCTGATTCCTTCTACTCACCCCTTGCAGGTTTTTCGAGACAAATTCAAATGAAATGCTGACGTATTCGTGTTCAGACGTTGCAACAGTCGACCTTGAGAGCAAAAAAGAACAGATTCTTGAACGAGTGAGGGTTCATGGTGACAACAGGAGACAATCGCCATGCCGGAACAATTTGAAAACTCAGAAGCGACGAAACTAGAAGACGAGACGACCTCGGACGCAACTGCTGAGAAGAGGATTGAACGCGTGGCTGATAAAGCTGCGGAGAAATCGACGAAAACTGAACAGCGGTATGACAGAGGTCACGAGATCTTTTCGAAATAACATGCCCGTCGGAGCAATTCTCCTGTGATTGGTCCCTCATGTGTGCGCAACGTTCCTTCGTTCGGACGCAGGACCGATAGTGTATCTCCTCAATTCAACGGCCTTCCAAACCTTCCCCTGAAACGCGCTCGCTGGCAGGAGCAAGAACAAGGAGTGCATCCATCGTGACAGCAATTGCAGAGAAGCCCGAGTTGAAGCCTGAATTAAAGCACGACTCCAACCCAGCGTCCAAGGACGATCTCAAGACTCTTCCGATGCCCGACCTCATGAAGAAGTTGGGGGCGTCGCCAGACGGGCTTACACAGGCCGAAGCTGCGAAACGGCTGACGCAGTACGGGCCCAACGAGATTACCGAGAAGAAGACCAATCAGATCCTTAAGTTTCTCTCCTATTTCTGGGGCCCCATCCCATGGATGATTGAAGGAGCTGTGATTCTGTCGGGTGTCGTCCGGCACTGGCTGGACTTCTTCATCATCTTGCTCCTGCTTTGCTCCAACGCGATGGTCGGATTTTGGGAAGAACACCAGGCGGGCAACGCCATTGCCGCACTGAAGGCGCGTTTGGCGATCCTGGCTAAAGTCAAGCGAGACGGCAAGTGGGAGAATCCCAAAGCCAGCGAACTGGTACCTGGAGACGTGATCCGTCTGCGGCTTGGTGACATTGTCCCCGCGGATGCGCGCCTGCTTGACGGCGATTCAATAGAGGTTGATCAGTCCGCATTGACCGGGGAGTCCTTGCCTGTAACCGCCAAGCCAGGTACCGCTGTGTTCTCGGGATCGATCGTCCGACAGGGCGAAATCGATGCGATGGTGTATGCCACCGGATTAAATACTTACTTCGGCAAAACCGCGCAAATGGTCGAAGAGGCTCATACAACCAGCCACTTTCAGAAGGCCGTGTTGAAGCTTGGCGACTATCTGATCGTCCTCGCGGTGGCGCTGGTCGCATTGATCCTGATTGTCGCGCTCTTTCGCGGTGACAAGGTTCTTACCACGTTGGAGTTCTGCCTGGTACTTCTGGTGGCCGCGATACCCGTGGCCATGCCCACTGTGCTTTCGGTGACGATGGCCGTTGGTGCCCGCCTGCTGGCGAAAAAAGAGGCGATTGTCACCCGACTGTCGGCCATTGAGGAGTTGGCCGGCGTGGATGTGCTGTGCTCGGACAAGACGGGCACTCTTACCCAGAACAAGCTCACCCTGGGGGATCCATTCACAGTAAATAATATCCCAGGTGACGATGTCATCCTATGGGCAGCACTCGCGTCGCGAGCAGAAGATAAGGACACCATTGACCTCGCCGTGATTGGCGGTGTGAAGGACGATAAGGCCCTGAAGAGTTTCAAGGTTCTGCACTTTCAGCCCTTTGACCCTGTGCACAAGCGCACCGAGGCCACTGTCTCAGGCGCGGATGGAAAGCAATTCTTTGTGGCCAAGGGTGCGCCGCAAGTAATCCTCGAGATGTCGACCAACGCAGGCGACGTCAAGCCCGCGGTCGAGAAAGCCATCAATGAATTCGCGGAACGCGGCTATCGTTCCCTGGGCGTAGCGCGGGCCGACGAAGAGGGCAAGTGGAAGTTTGCCGGGATGCTACCGCTCTTCGATCCGCCCCGCGAGCAAGCCAAGGCGACAATCGCAAGCGCCCGGCAGATGGGCGTGGACGTCAAGATGGTGACCGGCGATCAAATCGCCATCGCCCGTGAGACTTCGAAGCAACTGGGCCTGGGCACCAATATCCTGGATGCAGCAGCGCTTGGTGACACCAAGAAGCAAGAGTCCTCGCAAACTCAGGAGGCTATCGAAAAAGCTGACGGATTTGCCCAGGTATTTCCCGAGCACAAGTACCACATTGTCGATGTTCTTCAACAGCGGGGTCACATTGTCGGCATGACCGGCGATGGCGTGAATGATGCACCGGCACTGAAGAAGGCGGACTGCGGAATCGCCGTCTCAGGCGCGACAGACGCCGCGCGGGCAGCCGCATCGATCGTACTGCTGGCGCCCGGGCTCTCGGTGATCATCGATGCAATCAAGGAAAGCCGCCGCATCTTCCAGCGGATGAACAGCTACGCCATTTACCGCATCGCCGAGACGCTGCGAGTGCTGTTCTTCATGACGCTCGCAATCCTGGTATTCAACTTTTACCCCCTCACCGCCGTCATGATCGTGATGCTGGCGCTGCTTAACGATGGAGCTATCCTGTCCATCGCCTACGACAATGTCCTCTACAAGAACAAGCCCGAGTCCTGGAATATGCGGCTTGTGCTTTCGATCTCCACAGTGCTAGGAGTCATCGGAGTTGCCGCTGCGTTTCTTCTGTTCTATCTCGGCGAGCGAGTCTTCCACATGGACCGCTTGCACATCCAGACACTGATGTACCTGAAGCTTTCCGTGGCCGGGCATTTGACCATCTTCCTGACTCGTGCGCGCGGTCCCTTTTGGTCCATACGCCCGGCTCGGATTCTATTGATTGCGGTGCTGGGCACCCAGACAATAGCCACGCTGATCGCGGTCTATGGCGTCTTTATGGCGCCGCTCGGCTGGAAGTGGGCGGGGTTCGTTTGGGCTTACGCTCTGATCTGGGCCCTCATCAACGACCGCGTGAAGCTGCTCGCTTACCGGATCTTCGATCCAACCAAACCCGCGTTGCTTATAAAGAAGCCAGTCGATCGTACCGCCGAGATCGCAGCGCGGGCCTATGAAATCTACCAGAGACGAGTTCACGGAGAAAGCCAGGCGGATCAGGACTGGCTTGAAGCAGAGCGAGAGACCCGGAAGGATCAGGCGGCATGCTCGAAGGCCGTGTGAATGGCATTGCGAATTGGCTGGCTTCGGTCCGAAGTTGTAACGTCAGGACCTTAGCTTACCAGGACAACCATGAAACTGAGGCCGAGTCAATCAGGTAACTGGAAAAGGAGGAATATGCTGTGCGATCTGAAAGCCTTAATCGGATCTCCCGTTGTAGCAACAGATGGCGAAACGGGGAGTGTCCGCAGTTTTCTCTTTGATGACCAGTCCTGGAAGGTTCGCTACCTGGTGGTGGACGTCGGGAACTGGCTGAAACGGCGCGATGTGGTTCTTCCGATTACCGCGCTCGAACGGCCCGACTGGACGAACAGACTCTGTCATGCTCATCTGACCAAAGAGCAGGTCCGCGACAGCCCTGAAGTTGATGCGGAGATGCCGGTTTCGCGTCAACAGGAAATTGCCATGCATGACTACTTTGGCCCACTGGCAAGTTGGGTAGAAAGTGAGTTCGATACTTCGCTCACGCCGACTGGGATGAAATACCCGGTACACACCACCGAGGTCCTCCATCTGCGCAGCACCTCACATATGCTGGGTTATCACGTGTGGGCAACTGACGGCGACTTTGGAATCCTTGAGGGCTTTGTCATGGATGAGGCTAGCTGGCACCTCGGTTACCTCGATGTGAAAAGCGGAGACTGGCTTCAGAATCGATCGGTGCTGGTCCCCACCCGCTGGGTACAGTCCGTTTCCTGGGCCGAATTCCGTATCCATTTGCATCACACGAAGGCAGGAATATAGGTCAAACACCAGCTCGGCCTGATTAAGCTTTGGGCTTTTGCTTGCGCCCAAGATTACGGCGTGCGCCTATTGCGTAACGAGCTGCATAACACCGGGGGAGACAGTGACCATCGATTCGAAAGACTACCGCGTGCCGCCAGACAAGAAGGTGGACCTCAGCAAGTGGCCGACGATTGTCGAGCCCTATGCGAAGTCGACGAAGCAGTATAAGGAACTCCTGCACCAACACATGGAGAATCTGAGTGCACTGCAGCAGCTTCACTACGCGTCCCATCGCTATGCGCTGCTGCTGATTTTCCAGGGTATGGACGGCGCAGGCAAGGATGGCGCCATCCGTCACGTCATGTCTGGGGTCAATCCGGAAGGCTGCGAGGTGTTCAGCTTTAAGCAGCCAAGTGCCGAAGAACTCGAACATGATTTTCTCTGGCGCACCACGTGCCGCCTCCCCGAGCGCGGCCGGATCGGTATTTTTAATCGTTCCTATTATGAGGAAGTGCTCGTCATTCGCGTTCATCCGGAGCTTTTGCGCGGCCAGGGATTGCCCGAAGAGTTGCGTGACGAGAAAGACATCTGGGCCCAAAGATATGACTCCATCCGCGATCTGGAGAAGCACCTTCATCGCAATGGTACGCTAACCGTCAAGATCTTTCTCCACCTTTCTCACGAAGAGCAGCGAAAGCGATTCCTCGCGCGCATCGATGAGCCCGACAAGAACTGGAAGTTCAGCACCGCTGACATTCACGAGCGCAAATACTGGAAGCATTACATGAAGGCCTATGAAGATTGCTTTCATGCAACCAGTACTCATCATGCTCCGTGGTATGTCGTCCCCGCCGACGACAAGGAGAACGCGCGGCTGATCGTCTCCCAGATCGTCCTGGATGCGCTCGGGGGACTCAAGATGGCCTTTCCAAAAACCACAGCTAAACGCCGCCGCGAACTGCTGGCGATTAAGAAGCAGCTGACGAAATAACATCAGACAGCATCCGTGGGCGCATCAGGAATCAACTTCAAAAATCGCCGCTGCTCTCTTACCGCCGCGGAGAAGTAGAAAAGGAACAACAATATGGCCACTACAGAAATCCCTCTAAGCACTGATCTAGCTGCGAAATCTTCCCAGTTTATCTTCGATGTGTCTTTATCCACCGCAATTGCAGCGAATGGCAAGGTCGAAGCAAAAGCTCCGGTACCAAGTGGACCACTTTCACCGGAAATGCTCGACAGGATGAATCGCTACTGGCGTGCAGCGAATTATCTTTGCATCGGACAGATCTACCTGTTCGAAAACCCGCTGCTTCGCGAACCACTTAATGCGGAACAGATCAAGCCGCGGCTGCTCGGCCACTGGGGAACCTCGCCGGGTCAAAATCTCATTTACATCCATCTGAATCGCCTCATAAAAGAACATGATGCGGACATCATCTATATTTCCGGTCCGGGACACGGGGGACCGTCGCTAAACGCCTGCTCCTATCTTGAAGGCACGTACACCGAGGTACACCCGGAGATCACGCCAGACGAGAACGGCTTGAGGCTGATGTTCCGGAAGTTCTCGACGCCGGGCGGGGTGCCGAGTCACTGCGGACCGCATGTCCCAAACTCCATGCATGAAGGCGGTGAGCTTGGCTACTCGCTGGTTCACGCTTTCGGAGCGGCGTTCGACAATCCTGATCTGATTGTTGCCTGTGTAATCGGAGACGGCGAATCCGAGACCTGTCCTCTTGAAGGAAGCTGGAAGTCGGTCAACTTCCTCAACCCTATACGAGACGGTGCTGTCCTCCCGATTCTGCACCTCAACGGCTACAAGATCTCCGCACCCACCGCTCAGGGCCGCACCAGCGACGCCGATTTGAAGGCGCTGTACACCGGGCGTGGATACAAGCCTTACTTCGTTGAAGGCGACGATCCTGAGGTTGTTCATCAACTTCTGGCTCAGGCAATGGACGAGTGCTACGCCGAGATTCGGTCGATTCAACAGGAAGCTCGCAAGAAAGGGTTCAAGAAGCAGCCCGTCTGGCCCATGATCATTCTGCGCACACCCAAGGGATGGACGTGCCCCAAAGAAGTGGATGGAATCCCGATCGAAGGCACCTTCCGTGCACATCAGGTTCCGCTCGCATCGGTTCGGGACAATCCCGAACACCTCAGGATTCTTGAAGCCTGGATGAAGAGTTACAAGGCCGAAGAACTGTTCGACGAGAACGGCAAATTCATCGACGAGTTAGCGGCCCTCTCCCCGGTGGGCAACCGGCGCATGGGAGGCAATCCCCATGTGAATGGCGGCCGATCGCTTATTACGCTCGGTCTGCCCGATTTTACGGATTATGCACTTGAGATCCCCGGACCCGGTCAAGTTCTAGCCGAGGCGCCACGCAAGCTTGGAGATTTCTTTAGGGACATCTTCAAGATGAATCCAAAGAACTTTCGTATGTTCTGTCCCGATGAGTCGAACTCCAATCGGTTGAACTCCATCTTCGAGGCCACTAAGCGGTGCTCGATGGCCGAACTGGTCTCGATCGACGACGAACTTGGCCCGGATGGCCGCGTGATGGAAGTATTGAGCGAACATCTCTGCCAGGGTTGGCTTGAAGGCTACCTGCTTACCGGTCGGCATGGCATGTGGTCTTCCTATGAGGCGTTCGCGCAGGTGGTCGATTCCATGACCACCCAGCATGCCAAGTGGCTTGAGCAATGCCGCGAGTATTCCTGGCGCAGGCCGCTCGCATCACTTAATGTTTTGCTCACGAGTCATGCGTGGCGCAACGATCACAATGGCTTCAGCCACCAGGCAACCGGATACGTAGACAACGCGCTGGCGCGACAGAGTGAAGTGATTCGCGTGTACTATCCGCCTGACGGGAATTGCCTTCTCAGCGTGTTCGATCATTGCCTGCGCAGCCGCAATTACGTGAATATTGTCACATGCGGCAAACAGCCGCAGCTCCAGTGGTTAAACATGGACGAAGCTCTTGAGCATTGCTCACGCGGCGCGTCGACGTGGAAGTTTGCAACGAATGACGAGGGCGGAGAGCCGGATGTCGTCCTGGCTTGCGCCGGCGACGTGCCAACCATCGAGATCTGCGCAGCCTCGTGGCTGTTACAGAAGCATGTCCCTGGCATCAAGGTGCGCGTTGTGAATGTTGTTGACTTGATGACTCTGATGTTTCCAGACAAGCATGCGCACGGGATGGACGAAATGTCGTTCAATGCGCTCTTCACTGAGAAGGCGCCGGTGATTTTCGCTTTCCACAACAATCGCTGGCTCATTCACACCCTGGTTCATGGGCGCGCCAATGAACGCCGCTTCCATGTGCACGGCTACATAGACCGCGGAACGACCACGACTCCCTTCGATATGGTGGTTCTGAATGAAATGAGCCGGTTCCATCTTGCGCTGGATGCCCTGAAACATATCCCGCGGCTTCGCTTGCAAGCTGCGGCTGCGATCGATCTGTTTGGCAAGAAGCTGAATGAGCATCACGAATACATTCGCCAGCACCTGGAGGATATGCCCGAGATACGGAACTGGCAGTGGACGGCGGACTTCAGCGATGCCGCTGCTCCTGCTCCGATGGCCAAGGGACATCCGGTTAAGGCAATGTTCACCGATAGTTAAGCGGTAACAGGGTGTGACTAAGGCGGAGGCCAGCACTATCAATATGTTTGCGACAGCGGTCTCCGTCCCTCGGATGCGGCATGTGGATATTGCGTGGGCGTTATGTGAACCGCACGTCCGAAGGGGCGCCGTATTTTATCCCCACTTTCACTTTAGTGAACGCGGATGCCAGGGCCGAGAAGCGCGACAAACAAGACGGCGGCGAGGGTTGCTACGGCGATCCATGCGGGGCTTCGGGGAATGGGTCCGGCGAGCGGTGAGGCCGAATTGGAATTGAGTGTGACGCGGAAGTGGTCAAGCTGCGTGATGCCGAAGGATGCGGCCGCGGCTGGCGCTGCGGCGATGAGAACATTGATCCATCCTAGAGGGTTGAAAGCTCCGGCGATGCAGGCGATCGCGAGCGCTGACAGAAATGGGATGAGTGTGATGCGGCGCAGACGATCGAGACTTGCACGGTCGACTCCCCCGCAGAAAGGGCTTATGGCGACGGCGAGCCACAAGAGAAAGAGCCAGTAGAGCGAGACGCTGCCGATAACAAGGAGCGTACGCCAGACCCAGGCGTGGCGAAGACCAGCGATGACGCTGGCCCAGTCACCGAAGAGTGCTACGCCGCTATAGAACGGATAGGCTGCGGCGAAGAGCAAGTTGAAGGCGGCGAGCAAAACGAGGAAGTATAGCAATGGCGGCGCGGCTTTGCGGACCAGGCGCGTACAAGCTAAAGCGAGCCGGCCGAGGATGACATTAGCGATGCCGCCTCCGGCGGGAATCCAGCGGCTGTAATGACCGCTCGTGGAGAAGTAACTGGAGGTGAGCAGGACGGGCGTGCCACCGACGCCGAGGATTGCCAAGCCGTGGCCCAGGGCTTCATGGGTCGTGTCGGCCAAGATGAAAGCCAGAACACCGAGAGCGATCAGTGTGAATGTATTATCTCGGGGATTTGCTTGCATATGCGTAGTATACGGCGGCTTTCTGGTCGCTCTTTCTCTTCAGGAAGCCTGAGCACTGTGGTTTCCGCAAGCATGGAGCCTTGCTTGCTTATCCAGTTTCCATTGGTCAGGTAAGCAGCTCGCAGACTCAGCTCGCGTTGGTGAGCGCTCTTCTCTCCTCATTCGCAAAAGACAGGAGCGCCCCTCTAATCTTCATCGTGCTCACACTGCCTCTGCCGTTCATCCTGCGCCCCGGGGCATTACCATTACAGCGACGTCGTCAGCGGATTTTTGGCTATGCTCGAATCCGCCGCCGCAAGGTTTTCCCGAGTCTCTCCGTAATTGAAAGGAGTCGTGATGTCGGAAGCAAGTTCTCTGGTTCTTCCCGCACTGATCCTGTTCGCCCCACCCTTTCCGGCCCAGAATGCCCCCGCGGCCAGTGCGGATCCCGGACCGGCCGCCCCGGCCATGCTACCCGGCAATGGCCCATCCCAGCATCCTTTTCTCTATGCCGGTGAATGGGACACCCGCAAGCCGCAGGAGCAATCCATTTTCATCGTTCGCGGTGGCAAAATCGTCTGGCAGTATTCCATACCGCTCAGGAACACGGAAAACCACATTCAAGAATTTGACGATGCGACGCTGCTAAGGAATGGAAACGTTATCTTTTCCCACATGTCAGGCGCTGGAATGGTGAGCAAAGACAAGAAGGTGTTGTGGGACTACGAGGCACCTCCCGGAACCGAAATTCACTCCTGCCAGGCGATCGGAAAACATCGTGTCCTGATCATGCGCAATGGCAATCCGGCGGAGGCAATGATCATCAACACAGCCACGGGAAAAATTGAAAAGGAGATTCCCATCCCTACGCCGGTCAAGGGGACTCATGGTCAGTTTCGCCACATCCGCATGACGCACGCCGGCACGTTGCTTGTCCCACACCTGGGAGAAGGCAAGGTCGTTGAATATGATTTGAATGGCGAGGAACTGTGGTCGGTTCCGGCCAAATCACCGTGGCAGGCAATCCGGCTCACAAATGGCAACACGTTGATTTCTGGAGACGCCAGCCGATATGCGCGGGAGGTCAATCCGAAGGGCGAAACTGTGTGGGAGTTCACCCAGGCCGATGCCCCTGGCTATAGGCTCGGCAACATTCAAACTGCCGACCGCCTGGCAAACGGAGACACAATCCTCACCTGCTGGATCGCTGGCGACAACAACGCGGCACACTGGCCCGGCACAGTCCAGGTACTTGAAGTTACGCCGGAGAAGAAAATCGTCTGGGCTTTGTCGTCGTGGAAAGATCCGGACCTGGGTCCTGCGACGAGCATTCAACTTCTCGACCAACCGGGAAATCCCGACGTCGTTGATCAGGAGCGATAGTTCCGCTGGATTCATAGCCGAGCCTCATTCGCGTATGTTGCTCCGCCGCAACTCAACAGCTCAGTATTCACCTCGGAAGTGGATGGCCGCCGAAGGAGTCTTCGAGAGGCCGCTGAAAACGCCTTCCGCAAGTGCAAGTCCGCTAAACACATTCGCAGTGATTCTGCGTGGAAACCGAAAGGACTTCAAAAATGAAACATCTCTCTAGTTGGACTTTGCTCGGTGGTGCTATGTCTCGCTGCATTTTGGGTGTGGTCTTCGGTTCCTTTTCCTTTTTACCCGTGTTCGCGCAGCAGCCGCTGCGAACCCTGCTTGTCGACGTGGATCATCGCCCATTGACGAGCCTGGAAGGTTCATGGCACTACTTGGTCGATCAATCCGGCAGAGCTTTGTATACCGCGGACGGCAAGGTTCGGGATGACGGCTACGCACGCAATGCCCATCCGGTCCTCGTAGGGGAACGGAGAGGTTCGCAGGAATACGATTTTGCCACCGCGCCCACCTTGAAGGTGCCCGGGGACTGGAATACGCAGGATCCCACGCTATTTCGTTTCGAGGGAGTGATCTGGTATGAGAGGGATTTCGATTACACACCAGTGCCGGACCGCCGCACATTTCTCCACATTGGCGCCGCAAATTATCGTTCGCATGTGTGGTTGAATGAATCGCACATCTGCGACCACGAGGGTGGCTTCACTCCATTCGATTGCGAAGTTACTGCAGCTCTCCATCCCGGCAAGAACGCCGTCGTCATTGCTGTCGACTCGACGCGCCTCGCTGACGGAATACCCAGCCTCGACACAGACTGGTTCAACTACGGCGGCCTGACCAGCGACGTGACGCTGGTCAATGTCCCCAAAGCCTTTATCGATGACTTCGACGTTCATTTGAAGCCTGAAACCGTGGATGAAATTACCGGCTACGTCCACGTGGTGGACGCGGCCGGAGGCGCCCCGATTGAGATCCGCATTCCTGAGGCTGGCATTCAAGTGGTCGTAAAAACGAACGCAGACGGAACAGCGGACTTTAACGCCGTGGCAAAGAACTTGGCGCTATGGTCGCCCGAAAGCCCGAAGCTCTACAAAGTGGAGATTGCAGCCGGTCAGGACAAACTGCAGGACGACATCGGGTTCCGCGACATCCACGTGGATGGAACGCGAATTCTTCTGAACGGCAAGCCCATCTTTCTGCGCGGTGTTAACGCCCATGCCGAGGCGCCCTATCGAACCGGCCGTGTTTCAACCGACGCAGACGTAGAAGCCATCTTCGCATTCCTGAAAGATCTCCACGCCAACTTCGTGCGGCTCGCACACTACCCGAACGACGAGCGCATGGAGCGCATGGCGGACCGCACCGGAGTGATGATCTGGTCTGAAATTCCGGTCTGGCAGCATGTCTCCTTCGATAAGGAAGAGGTCTATGGGAAAGCAGAAACCATGCTGCGGGAAATGATTCGCCGCGACCGCGACAAGGCGTCCGTGATTCTGTGGTCCGTGGGGAATGAGACTCCCGACAACCCGGTGAGAACAAAGTTCATGACCGGTCTCGTTGCCGAAGCGCGCCGGTTGGATTCGACGCGCCCAGTCACCGCCGCGCTAAACTCCGCCCGCCTCGTCGGGGACACGGCGACCATGACTGATCCCCTGGCGCAGGATCTGGACGTTGTGGGCGTCAACGAGTACATCGGGTGGTACAGCAAATCACCGGAAGACGCTGATCGAGTCCAATGGGTCTTGCCCGAAAAGCCAATCATTGTCAGCGAATTTGGGGCAGAAGCCAAGCAAGGGAATCACGGACCAATCAACCAGCGCTGGACCGAGGAGATGCAAGTCGACTTTTTTAGCCACAATTTCAATATGCTGTCGAAGATTTCGCAGGTGCGCGGCTTCGCCCCTTGGGTGCTGATGGATTTCCGTTCGCCGGGACGGAATATTCCCGTGCTGCAGGATGGATTCAACCGTAAGGGCCTGTTCTCTGAAGATGGAAAGAAAAAGCAGGCATTCTTCTTCATCCAGAAGTTATACGAAGAAGGTTCAGTTGGAAAGGCGCAATAATGCAAACCCAGCGCCCCTCAATGGACGCGATCTCCGAGGCGCTTCACATGAGCCCGCGCACGCTGCAGCGTCGCTTGCAGGAAACCGGTTCCAGCTTTCAACGCGTTTTGGATGAAGCCCGGCACTCGATGGCGCGGTATTACCTCTCCAATTCCGTCCTGGAGCTGAATGAGGCCGCATACTTGCTTGGTTTCGAAGATCCGAACTCGTTCGGTCGCGCCTTCCGGAATTGGGAGGGCATGCCGCCAAGCGATTGGCGTGAGACTCATCGAAGTTCTGCCGCGAATTAAGGTACGATGTGCAACTCGAAGCTCTGCTTGCCGATATCGCTCACGTCGCTAATTCGTTTTTCGCCGCGATTAGTAATGATATGTCGGCTTCTCGTCGGTCAAACTGTTGAATTATCGCATTTTCTTTCGTGAACTTCGGTTTCCGATCGAGAGACCCCGCTCGCCTCACACATTCAGGGACTTCAGGTAAGGCACACTCAGCGGCATCAGCGATGGATCCTCTTCCAGTTCAACGAAGTAGTTCTTAACGCCACCTGTTTTTGCGGCTGTAAATACTGCCTTCCAATCCACGACGCCCTTGCCCAACGGAACCTGGCGGAAGCCGGACTTGGTAGAGGAGTCCTTCACCCAGTCCTGACAATGCATGGAGAGAAAGCGGCCGGGGTACTTCTCGAAGTAGACCAGTGGATCGTAGCCCTGCTGCAAGGTAGAGACCTGAAACTGCAACTTGGTGGTGGCGGGATTGAGGTCGGCGATCATCATGTCGTAGACCGGCTTGCCATCAATGTGTTCGGAGACGAAGCCTTCATTGTGCAGCAATGCGACGATGCCTGCGGCGTGAGCCTTTTCGGCGAAGGCATTGAAAGGCTCGACGTAGCGCTTCACATCGTCGACCGTCTCCGTCGTCCTCGCGCTCCAAGGCCCGAGCGTGGCAATCGCCATCTGCGTCATACCGAACTCCTTCGCATAGGCGATGCTCTGATCCGCCCTTTGAAAGAGCTCATCTGCCGACCAGTGCGCGGAGATACAGCCGAGTCCCCAGTCTTCCAGGATGCGCCGCAATTCCTGTGGCTTGTATTTCTGGAGTCTCGAAAACTCATCGTAACCGTATGGCGAGCACAGCTCAATCTGAGTGAACCCGGCTGCACGTAATCCCTTCATGGTACCCGCGAAGTCCGTACGGATCGACTTGCGCACAGGATAGGTCTGACAGCCGATCGGCAGACCGAGCGGATCAGCGAATAGATATCGCGTGCCGAAGAGAAGAGCCGAAGCAGCAGCCCCTTCCATGAGAAACATCCTTCGATTCATCGTGTGCGTGACCCCATTGTGGAGCGATGGAAGCAACTATAGCACCTGTGGAGAGAATGTCTGCGTCCGTTGCGCACTGCAGCTTCGGGTAAATAGAGAGCGTCTTCTTCATGGGCTATTAATACCGCAAAGTCGGCCAGCGTCCCACGATCTCATACCCGAGTTGGGGCTGGAAAATCGGACACTGTGGCGTTTAGCAGCGATTCCAGAAGGTCAGAAGCGGGTCGGCCACTTCCCACCGGGTTATCCATGTAGCGGTACAGGTACGGATACCCGACTTTATCCTTGCAATTATGGCACAATGTTCCATAATTACAAGGATGATCGCACGTAGAATTTACAAGGATCTCATCGAGGCCATCAGGGGCAATCCGGCAGTCGTTTTGCTGGGCCCACGGCAGGTCGGTAAAACCACCCTTGCCCTGGAGGTGGGAAATACCCGCCCATCCCTGTACCTGGACCTCGAATCCGTCTCCGACCGGGCGAAACTCGCCGACCCTGAGCGCTACCTTGCGGAGCACGAAGATGAACTCGTCATCCTGGATGAGGTGCATAGGGCACCAGAACTGTTTCAGAGTCTTCGCGGGCTAATTGATCGCGGCCGGCGGCATGGCAGGCGCACCGGGCGGTTTCTTCTGCTGGGATCGGCATCGATGGATCTTCTGAAGCAATCGGGGGAGAGTCTGGCCGGGCGAATTGCCTATTTGGAACTGGCGCCATTTGGCGCACTCGAAGTTGAGAACGCGCAAATGGATCAACTGTGGCTGCGCGGCGGATTTCCCCCCAGCTTTCTTGCCAGCAGCGACGCTACGAGCCTCAAATGGCGGCAGGATTTCATTCGAACCTATCTGGAACGCGACGTTACTCAGTTCGGACCTCGCGTACCGGCTGAGACGTTGCGACGGTTCTGGACGATGCTCGCCCATGAGCAGGCGTCGCTACTAAATGCAGCCACGCTCTCCCGCGGGCTCGGAGTCGATGGTAAAACCGTCGCTCGCTACCTCGATCTGTTGGTCGACCTCCTGCTAGTGCGGCGTCTGCCAGCCTGGCACCGCAACATTGGTAAACGTCTGGTTCGTTCTCCGAAAGTCATGGTTCGTGATACTGGCCTGGTACATGCACTCCTGGGAATTTCGGGCAAAGAACAGTTGCTTGGGCACCCCGTTGTCGGTCACAGCTGGGAGAGCTTTGTGACGGAGACATTGCTTAACATTGCGCCCACGGGCACAGAGGCGAACTTCTATCGCACTTCGGCTGGAGCGGAAATCGATCTCGTCCTGACACTGCCAGGAGGCGAAATGTGGGCTATTGAAATCAAACGCAGTTCCGCTCCCACTTTAGAGAAGGGATTTCATTTCGCGTGCGCGGACCTGAAGCCGAAACGGCGGTTTGTCGTCTATCCCGGCGAAGAGAGATTTCCGCTTGGGTCCGATACAGAGGCAATCGGTTTACGGGAACTTGGACAATCATTACAGGCTGTCTAATGAGCGCACATCCGGCAGTCGCGGAAAAGACGACCGCAAATGGCTTCCAGGCCTCTTGTACCACCTCGGCGCCAGCCTGCCGATATGAACCGGCGTTATGAGAGCGGCTTCGCCCATGAAAGTTGCTCAGCCGATTCTTACGAGCGAATAGGAGGTGCTGCGCCCCCCGGCTGCATCTTTCGTTAGGACACCCTTCTTGATGAGGTCCTCGATGTCGCGCAGCGCGGTATCCTGCGAACACTTCTCGAGCTTTGCCCATTTCGAAGAAGTCAGCTTGCCTTCGAAGCCATTCAGCAGCCAGTTGATCATGCTGCGTTGCCGCTCGTTAAACTCCGTTCCTGCAAAGCGATCCCAGAAGCGGGCCTTGCTGAGCACGGCCGCCAGAATGGTCTCCGCCCGGTCAAACGCGCGCCCAAGACACGCCAGAAACCATTCTAGCCAGCGCGTAATGTCGAGATCGTTTTTCTGCGTCGATTCGAGAATCTCGTAGTATGCTGTCCGCTCCTGCTGAATCTGAGCCGACATGCTGTAGAAGCGTTGCGGGCTGCGCTCTGATCGCGACAGCACCATATCGGCGATCGCTCGCGCTATACGTCCGTTGCCATCTTCGAACGGGTGGATGGTCACGAACCACAGATGTGCCACACCAGCCTTGAGCACGAGGTCAGTCGAACTCTCTTTTTCAAACCAGCCGAGGAATCTCTTCATCTCCGGGCGAAGGCGCATGGCCGCCGGAGCTTCATAGTGAACACGCTCCTTCCCGATCGGCCCTGAAACAACCTGCATGGGCCCGTTCTTGTCGTCGCGCCACGCGCCCACGTTGATCCTCGACATTCCGCTTCGGCCGGTCGGGAACAAAGCAGCGTGCCAGTCAAACAAGCGTCGCGCCGTCAATGGCCGGTCGTAATGCTGGGTCGCATCCAGCATCATTTCGACCGCGCCCTCGACGTCGCGATCGGCCGGCGTCAGGCCGCCAATGTCAATTCCGAGCCGGCGTGCGATCGAAGAGCGCACCTGGTCCCTATCAAGCATTTCCCCTTCAATCTCGCTCGATTTGAGGACATCCTCGGTTAAGGTGTGCAATACAGCTTCCGCACGAAGCTGGAAACCGAGGCCCTCCATGCGGCCAATCAAGCGTCCCTGCCGGTGCCGCGCCTCAACCAGACGCTGGGAGATGCGCTCGGAGTCCCAGCGAAAGCCGGGCCATTCCGGCCGTTCGTGGATATAGGTACCGCACTTTATTCTCCGCACCATTTGCAGAGAATATAGCCCGTATTCGCCGCACCTTCAAGGAATAATCTACTCAGATGGTGCGGTGATTATGGCCCCTATTCGCCGCATCCCTCCTTGCGGGTC
>Ga0326727_10006901_pt1 | contig 30622 bp, 24 predicted proteins | sample MB2enrmetagenome_FD_207643 | JGI IMG/M metagenome (GOLD analysis project Ga0326727, IMG submission 207643) | Lab enriched peat soil microbial communities from McLean, Ithaca, NY, United States - MB29MY | ecosystem: Environmental > Terrestrial > Soil > Wetlands > Peat | place: USA: New York... | reverse complement strand
GACCCGCATGTTAAAGAGCGCGGCGCCCTCATTGAGATGACCGGTCAGAAGGTCGGTAAAACGCTGACCTGGCGTTCTCCCTGGAAATCGGCATTAACTGCCTCGAATCCGGCCTCGCCGTATTTTGGGGAACACAATAACTATGTTTTTAATACACTGCTGGGTTTATCCGATAGCGAGATTGAAAAATTAATTCGCGCAGAGGTCATTTATTAGTTTAATGAATTGGAGAAAACAGCTTCTCAGGAAAAGCTAAAAGTATAAAGAAAGGGGTTAAACGGGTATGGATTTTAAAGAGTATTCTATCGGCGCATTTGATACAGAGGAACAAAAGAAGTTCCGGCAGGAAGTGCGGGAATGGATTGATAAAAATATGGACCCGCGTCTGGCGGTATCCGCGGAAGAAAGGGGCTTGCCGCCGGACACCGACTCCGATATTACCCGGGCGTTCGGGCGCAAACTGGCGGCCAAAGGCTGGCTGGTTCCGGAGTGGCCCAAAGAAGTCGGCGGCGCGGGGCTAACTTCAGAGCAAAGATACATTATCAACCAGGAAGTCGCCGCACGCAATATCGAACTCCCCGGCCACTGGGGGAACTTCCAGGGCGGCGTCCCCGGCCCCACGATGATGAAATTTGCCACCGAAGAGCAGAAGAAAGAATGGCTGCCGAAAATTGCTGCGGGCGCTTTGTTCTCCCTCGGTTATACGGAACCAAATGCCGGAACCGACCTGGCCTCGCTGCAGATGAGGGCCGTTTCGGATGGCGATGATTATATCGTCAACGGGCAGAAAATGTTTTCCAGCGGTGTGGACAAAGCGGATTATCACTGGCTGTTAGTCCGGACCAATCCCAATGTCCCGAAGCACAGAGGCATCTCGCTTTTAATTGCCGACCTGAAAAGCCCCGGCGTGACAATTAAAGAAATGCACACTATCTCCGGCATGGCGACCCATGAGATTTTTTACGATAATGTCCGCATCCCTAAAAAGAACCGCATAGGGCCGGAAGACGGCGGCTGGGGCATCACCCGGGAAGCCTTGAGTATCGAACGGGCCAGCGTCGGTTCATCACCGTGGGCACCGAAAATTGTGGACGAATTGATTAAATATGCCAAAGAAACGATGCACAACGGCAAACCACTATACGACGACCCGCTGGTGGAACAGAGCCTGGCCGAAATGGTTATCGAAGTTAACATCCTGCGTCTGTTTACCCACCGCATCAACTGGATGGTGGACAGCGGCATGAACCCTGCATGGACCGGCGCGGCCTCTAAAATTTGGGAAGCCGAGACCAGCCAGCGCGTGGCGAATAAAGGCATGGAGATTCTGGGAATGTCCTGCCAGCTTGAACCCGGTTCGAAATGGGTGCCCATCAAGGGCCGCGTCGAGCTGGGCTACCGCGAAACCGTGGTCAGAACTTTCGGCGGCGGCTCGGATGAAATGATGCGCAGCGTCATCGCCACCGTGGCCATGGGCCTGCCGAGGGAACCGCAAATGACGATGCCGGTGAAGAAGTAACAGAGATACTGGAAAAGAGAGGACGATAAAGATGAATTTCGATTTTAATGATGAGCAGAAGATGTTAAAACAGGGGGCGCGGGACTTTTTTGAGAAAGAGTGCCCCAAGTCTTTAGTCCGGCAGATGGCAGCCGACGAAAAAGGCAACCCGCCGGAATTATGGAAGAAAATGGCCCAGCTGGGCTGGCTGGGTTTAATCTATCCCGAACAGTACGGCGGCGGAGGAGGCAACATGATTGACCTGGTTGCGCTGGAAGAAGAAATGGGCCGGGCCTGCCTGCCGGGCGCATTCTTCTCGACCGTGCTGCTGGGCGGCCTCTTTATTCTCAATGCCGGCAGCGAGGAACAGAAAAAAGAATTACTCCCGAAAATCGGCAAGGGCGAACTGATTTTAACCCTGGCATTAACCGAAGTAAGCGGCAGTCATGAAGCCTCGGCAATCGAGACCGCCGCGGTCAGTGAAAAAGAAGAATACGTCATCAGCGGCACCAAGCTCTATATCCCGGATGCACATATCGCCGATTACGTTATCTGCGTTGCTCGTACTAAAAAAAGCGCCAGGCCGGAAGAAGGCATCACCGCTTTTTTGGTGGATCGCAATAGTCCCGGCATTACCTGCACCCTGTTAAAGACCATCGCCGGCGATAAGCTTTGCGAAGTTGTCTTTGATAAGGTAAAAGTTTCCAAGAAAAACATTGTCGGTCAACTGGATCAGGCCTGGGGGCCGCTGGAACAGACGCTGCGGCAGGTCACCGTTGCCCGCTGCGCCGAGATGGTGGGGGGCGCGCAAAAAGTGCTGGAAATGTCCGCCGACCATACCAAGCAGCGCATCGTCTTCGACCGCCCGTTAGGCAGTTTCCCGGTTATTCAGCATTACATCGCCAACATGATTATGGATATTGACGGTAGTAAATTCCTGACTTATGAAGCCGCCTGGCGGCTCAGCGAGGGCATGTCCTGCGCCAAAGAAGTGGCCATGGCCAAAGCCTGGACCAGCGAAGCCTACCGGCGCGTCACCGCCAACGGCCACGAGATTTACGGCGGCATCGGTTTTACCGTCGAGAGCGACATGCACCTCTATTTCCGGCGGGCCAAAGCCGCTGAGGTTACGCTGGGCGATGCCAACTACCAGCGTAAGGTTTTAGCCCATGAGCTGCGCAAATAAATAAGTTTTAGAGAGGGTATTTTGACATGAGCTACGAAGGAATATTGTTTGAAAAGAAAGACGGCATCGCCACGGTGACACTGAATTCGCCGGATAAATTGAATGCTATTTCCACCAAAATGCGGGCAAGCCTGATGCTGGCTTCGGACGAAATCAGCAAAGACGACAGCATCAAAGTTGTCATTCTCACCGGGGCGGGGCGCGGGTTCTGCGCCGGCGCCGACCTCGGCGAATTGATGAGCATGGTTCCGGTCGAACCGACGGTTTACGACCGTCTCCAGGGACCGCCGCGGCCGGCCTTTTTCAAGGTGGAAAAACCGGTCATCGCGGCGATTAACGGCGCCTGCGTCGGGGCCGGTTTATCGCTGGCTTTGACCTGCGATATCCGGATTGCTTCCGATAAGGCGAAAATGGGTTCCGCGTTTATCAAACTCGGCGCGACGCCGGATAACGGCATGACCTACTGGCTGCCGAAAATCATCGGCCATGCCAACGCGCTGGAATTCCTGCTCACCGGTAAAATTGTGATGGGGGCCGAAGCCAAACAAATCGGCCTAGTGAACCAGGTCGTGCCCGGCGAAGAACTGATGAAAGCAAGCTGGGAAATGGCGGCGCAGATGGCACAATACACGGTGCTGGCGCTGGCCTTGACTAAGCGGCTGGTCTACCGCAGCATGCTCGGCGATGCGGCCCGCCAGATGGATTTCGAAAACTGGGCCGGCGGCATTACGATGCAGTCCCAGGCCAATAAAGACGCGATGAACGCCTTCGGTGGTAATAAACCCGCCCCGCCGAAATAAAAACACACCGTATATGAATTAAAAAAAGCCGCAGAGAATTAAACTCTGCGGCTTTTTTATTATCAGAATAAATTCTAAATCCAAAGAAACCCGAAGGGCAGGGCTCCACGTGCCGAGCACGTGGGGGAATGTATGCGATGACGATATGAGGTGATAGAATAGGAGCGTGACATATCGATATTCGGGACATGGTACATATTACACGGAGTATCACATCGTATGGATACCGAAATATCGGCAGCGCATCCTGAATCCTGGAGTCAGTGCATATCTAAGAGAACTTTTCCGAAGATAGTAGAAGAAATTCCTGGATGTGAGATAACGAAATACAGTCTACAGGTAGATCATGTACACATAGTGATGATGATCCCGCCCAAATATGCGGTAAGTGACGTAGTTGCTAGAATGAAGCAGCGTACAAGTAGTGAATTAAGGAAAAAGTTCGGTTGGTTAGGACGGCGGTATTGGAAAGAGAATGTGGTTTGGTCGCCAGGGTATTTTGTCTCCACAATTGGAGTGGAAAGTGAGAGGATACTGAAGTACGTCGAGCATCAAGAGCGCCAGGATTCAGGGCAAGCGAAGCTTGAGTTATGAAGTACCACGAGCTCTGCTCGTGGGTATCTACAATACGAAATTCTAAACAATTTTCAAATCACAAAATACAAATTTGTTCCGATTTTGAATTTGGATATTCCGCTTTGTTTCGGATTTAGAGGTTAGATATTCGGATTTACCGTGTTTATGCTTCAATTCGGCATTTCAGCCCGAAAGATTCAATCAGCGCTTTCGTCTTCTGCAGCTGTTCTTCCGGAATCAACGCCAGGCCCTCGATGGGATAAGGCCGGTCCAGACTTTCATACCGCGATTTCCCCAGGTGGTGCAGCGGCATAATCCCCACTTCTACTACCGAAGCCAGCCCTTTGGAAAATTCAGCGGTGGCGCGAATATTGGCTTCGGAATCGTTACATCCCGGAATCAGCGGTATCCTGATGTACAGCGGCACATGACGGTCGGAGACCTTCCGGGCATTACTGAGAATCAGTTCGTTGGAAACGCCGGTCAGCCGCTTATGCTGTTTGGGGTCCATGTGCTTGATGTCCCAGAGAAAGAAATCGACATACGGCAATACCGGTTCCAACCCAGACCAGGGAATCTGGCCGCAGGTATCGACGCCGGTGTTAATGCCAGCCTCTTTCAAAGCTTTTAATAATTTCAGCGCAAAACCGGGCATAAATAGCGGTTCCCCGCCGGAAATTGTCACGCCGCCGTGCGAATACTTGAAGACTAGTTCGTCTTTTAAAACTTCGGTGACGATTTGCGGCACAGTCATGCGGTGTCCTAATACCACGATCGCCTGGGCGTTGCAGGCTTCGGCGCATTTGCCGCAGACGGTGCACAAAGCGCGGTCAATGACCGGTTTGCCGTCAACTAAAGATACCGCGTGCACGGGACAGGCAGGGACGCACAGTCCGCACTGGATGCATTTGGACGGGTACAGGCCCATTTCCGGTTCGGTTTTCTGTGATTCCGGGGTAGAGCACCAGCAGCAGCGCAGCGGGCACCCTTTGAACAGTATCAGCGTGCGTAAACCCGGCCCGTTGTGCACGGTCATCCGGGTGATGCTTAACACCAGGCGGCTATTATCGTCTGTACCGGGCTCACGGGACACCGTTTCACTCTTCATCATCGGTAGATTCAAAGCTAAAAGCCCTGATGTTCGGTCCGGTTTATGATATCCTGCTGCTGTTCCGGCGTCAGGTCTACAAAATAAGCGGTGAAACTGGCCACGCGCACCATTAAATCGCGGTATTTCTCGGGTTCCTTCATCGCCTTTTTCAGCTCTTCACTGGATATGATGTTGAATTGGACGTGATAGATGCCTGCGTCCTCAATTGCCCGGAGGAAGGACATCACGTTATCAACGTCACGTTCGGTCGCAATCAACTGCGGGCTTAATCTGATGTTTAGCGGGCCGCCCAGCGCAAACCGATGCATCGGTAATTTACTGGCGGATTTAATCACCGCAGTGCTGCCGTTCTTATCCATCCCCTGCACCGGGGACATCGTATCCGCCAGCGGGTTGGGATAAATGTGCCCGTTCGGCAGGCTGCCCACAATCTGCCCGAACATTACCGTGTTCGAACCCGTGATGATGGCGCCGGTCCAGCGTCCGCCCCAGCGCGGCAGCAATTCTTTCTGGGTATTAATCCAATCTATACTATCGTACCAGGTGTCCAATACCCAGGCCGCCCAGTTATCGGCATAGTCGTCGTCGTTACCGTATTTCGGCACGGCGTTGATGCATTCCTGCCGTAAATTCTCATATCCTTTCCAGTTGGCTTTCATCGCTTTGATTAATTCGTCCCAGGTAATTTTCTTTTCCCGGAAAATCAGGCGGTCAATGACGCCCAGCGAATCGGCGGTATCCGCCAGACCGGCAATAAAGATGCCGTAGGTTGTAAACCAGGCACCGCCCTGGGTAATATCCACGCCGCGCTGCAGCGGGCCTTCCGATAACGAAGAACTGAACGGCGCTGGATACCAGCTCGATTGTACTTCTTTCAGCGCCTGCGAGCCTTTGGCGTTGTACGTCATCCAGTAAAAAACCTGTTCCCGGAAAGCTTTGCGTACGCCTTCGATTGATTCAAAAGTGCGCGGGTCGCCGGTCATCGGGCCGATTTGTTTGCCGCACAACGCGCATTTGCCGTTGGTAATTACCAGTTCCAGCATTTTGGCCGCCACGCTGTTGCCCTCATAGAGGTTCCCCATTGTAATGTGCGGCAGGTTGACTTCGGTGCAGCCCAGAAGGGAATATTCGCGGCAGTCTTCGACGCTCAAATCCGGATAACCTTTCTGGGTCATCCTGACGCCCGTTTTATCCATGATGAACTTCGGTTTGCCGTATCCCAGCCTCAGCAATTCGGTCGCTTTCCGCAGGTATTTGTCCGGTGTTCTGGACCAGACCCGGAAGGCCGTTTCCGGCAGAAGCAAGCCGAGCTCCATGTCGGTTTCCAGGCAGAGCATGGTCACGTCGTTGCAGGCGTCTTTCCCGTCGCGGGTTTGCCCGCCCATTGTCAACACCAGCCCCAGACCCATGCCGGTCAGCAGTTTGACAAATTCGTAGCTGCGCAGCATCGCTCCGTTGCATTTGATCCAGAAGCATTCGAGTAATTCGAGCGCTTCGTCATGGTTCATCGTCTTTTCGTCGGTGACGGATTTCTTGTAGAAAGGATACATGTACTGGTCGAACCGTCCGAAACAATGCACCAGCGTCGCCAGTTCGCAAGAAATCGCGACATGCAGCAACCACACGGATTGCAGCGCTTCCCACCAGTTCCGGGCGGGATTGGCCGGAACCCGTTCGCAAACTTCCGCAATCTGCAGCAGTTCTTTCTTCCGTTTAGGGCTAGTTTCTTTGGCGGCCATTTCTTTGGCCAGGTCGGAATAACGTTTGGCATATGCGATGGCCGCGTCAATCGAAATCAGAACCGCTTTATAGAAGTCTTTCTTCTGCTGTACCTGATAATGGTCGTACGGCTGGTCAACCTGAGCCTGATAGTATTCCACCTCTTCGCGGATGCCCTTCAGGCCTTTGTGCAATACCTTTTCATAGTTCGCCATCTGGTGGCCGATATCGCCGTTCATCTGCCAGTCGGCGATCGCCGGGATGTGCGGACAGGAAGCAGTGCCAGCGAAGGCATGTTCTTTCAAATCGTCGTCCAGCCTTGCCCGGTTATAATCGCCCAGTGTTTTCCCTTTAAAATAGGGGAAAATCACTTCTTTTAATTCTTTTCGTTCTTCGGGATGGATGATATGCCGGTCGAAGGTCCGGATTTCCGGGTCTTTCTCCGGGTCATCCAGTTCTTTCTCCAGCCACATGTAGTCGGCGCCGATCAGCGTCGAGCCTCGGACCTTGCTGTTGATGCTGCCGACGATGAGTTCGTTGTCATAAATTTGGATTGTTTTTTCGCGCAGGAAGGTTTCCAAAAAACGGGCACGCTGGATAATCCTCGGCTCATCTTTGTACTGTTCGTACACTTTCATCTCTACGCGCAAGCGCTCCAAGCAGATTTCGGGGGTCCGGATAGCATTGTCGCGGAGTTTTTTCACACGTTCGGAATAAGACGGCACGAACAAATCCTGCCAGCTTCCGACATTCTGTTTGGTTTTATCTTTAGAGCCTATCGCCATTTTGAACCTCCCTTTTATTCCGGTCGGGAATTAAAAACCTGCTTTTGGGTGAATATTTTTTTTCTTAACTCTATTGTAATAATAATCATAGTCCAATTCAAATCGGGGGTATGTAATATTCATCACAGCCCCGGTCTGAACCATATTTAATTTTAATAATATTCCTGATTACTTGCCCGGGAAGACGTCCTCGATGGAGCGCATCTTCGGGTATTTCGCCTGGCCGGCTTCTTTTGACGGCAGGATGATGGTCGCTTTGCCCTGGGTTACGCGCACACCGCGCTGATTATCTCCCCAGTGGTCGACATCGACGCAGTACTTCCCGTCATCGATGTATTTCCGGGTGATTTTGCCGCGGTACCAGCAGGTATCGCCGTGTACCACAAACCCGCGGAACTGGATGGAGTACTTCCACAGGAAACCGTCGTCGCCCATCCAGTTGGTGAACAGGATGGAAACCAGGCATTCCCGTTCGACGCCGAGGTCGTAGTTGCCCTGCACGCCGACTGCCCGGCCCAGTTCGTAATCGGCATGCGGCCCTAACGTGGTGCGGGCGTTGATGCGGGGGTCGTAAATCCCGCCGTCGCCGCCGATGGGGAACCGGATGCCTTTGACACCGGCCGCGGAAACCCAGGCAAAGAAGCTCATGATTGTCCACGGTCCGACGACGATGTGACCGATGGAATCGCCCTCGTTGACATCTTCCCAGAAGCGCGGCTGGCTGCCCCGCATTTCTTCTTTCTTTCTGTCCGCCTCGATTTTGGCGATTTCCTCATCGGAATACCGGTAGGGTTTTACAAATTCCTCGTATTTTCCCTGGCTCTTTGAAGCTTCGTCGCTGGGAGAATGGTGCACAAAGCCCTTGGCCAGCGCTAAAATCTCCCCGAGGTGGTTGCGGTACTGGCAGATGCTGGTGGTGACCATCATCTGGCCACTGAAACGGCTTTTCACGATTTTGGCGTCAATCAGGCCGACGCCGTTAAAATCCAGCCGGTCGTCTTCGAAAACCGGTTTAAAATATTCCCATTCGTTGCCGCTGTTAAAGGCGCGGGCACCGGCGGTGTGGAACCCGCCCATCCGCTCGTCGGAAACTTCCTCATGGGCCAGAGGGTCGAGGTGATGGGCTGCGCTGGAAAGAAATGTCGGCTGCGCAATCAGCTTGCCGTACCGGGTGTTTTTGGCATATTCGGCATCCCGGAAACGGGGATTGAAATCGCCGATGGCGTCGGAATACCGCCGGATGTTATCCGCGGAAGCGCTATCGGTATAAACGATGGAACCGGGCAGCATCCCTGCTCCCATGGTCGCTTTATTAAACTTTTGAATCCCCCGCCGGCTTAAAACATAAGCCAGCCTTTCTTCCAAACTGGGTACTTTAATTTCCGGGTTTGCCATCTGCGGTATTCTCCTTTTTATCTTTGATCAATTTTATTTTTTTACATTGCATTATCTGATTATAGCCGTTTATAAAAATCAGGGTATTTCACCGGTATCGAAATGATGTAAAAGCAGAATAGTCCTAACAATTTTTCGTTTGTATATTCAGGATTAAATATGGTATAGTATTCAGTATCGAATGTCCTAAATTTGAATGCAGTATAACATCAATTCAGGTTTTTGTCAAAAAGTAAAAAGCGAATAAAATACGGGCAGGCAAACCCGCGCGAACGCGCGCGAAAAACGGTTTTTAGTCGTATTTCCATGATGTGGTCTTTTTAAGTTTTAGCAATAAATCATCCGGTATTTGACATCCCGATCATAAAGGGTTATAAAAAGTAACCGGATGGCCGCAGCAAGCGCGGAAGTTGTTTACATAATAATACGCATGGTACGACAGCGGATTCCCGGGAGAGATTAATGGGCAATGAAACTATCGCCGGCGGATATAACGGTAAAATACTGCGGGTCAACCTTTCCCGGAACAGTATTGCAATCGAAGAAATCTCCGAATCGTTCTGCCGTAAATATCTGGGCGGCGCCGGGTTTGTCGCTTACTATTTATTGAAAGAATTGCCGGCCGGTATTGACCCGTTAGGGCCGGAGAATAAACTGGTTTTTGCCGCCGGTCCGTTGACCGGCATCAAATTATCCGGCAGCGCGCGGCACTGTGTCGGCGCCAAATCTCCATTAACCAATACCATCGCCAAAGCCGAAGCCGGGGAATTCTGGGGCGTGGACCTCAAATATAGCGGCTTTGATGCCGTCATTGTCGAAGGGAAAGCCGAAAAGCCGGTTTACATCTCGATTGTTGACGGGCAGGCCGGTATCAAAGACGCATCTCATCTCTGGGGCAAAAACACCAAAGAAACGCAGGAAATTATCCGCGCCGAGATGAAAGATGCCCGCACCCGCGTGGCGTTAATCGGGCCGGGTGGCGAGAAACTGGTCAAATATGCCTGCATCATGCACGGCCTGTTCGATGCCGCCGGCCGGGGCGGACTGGGCGCAGTCATGGGCTCGAAAAACCTCAAGGCTGTCGCCGTCCGCGGACACAATCCGCCGGCGATTAAATCCCCGGAACGCGTCAAAGAATACCGGGAATGGCTCACCGCCAATATCGAAAAAGTGAAAATGTTCCAGGATTTGGGCAGCGGCGCTTACATGACGCCGTATGAAACCAGCGGCAACCTGCCCGTCCGTAATTTCCGCGACGGTTTATTCCCCACCGCCACCGCCATTGAAGGTAAAACCATCAAAGAAACAATCCGCGTCGGTATGGACGGCTGTTTCGGTTGCATCGTGCGCTGTAAAAAAGTGGTCAAAATTGACGACCCGTACCGGGTAGACCCTGATTACGGCGGACCGGAATACGAAACGCTGGCCTCGCTGGGTTCGAATTGCGGCATTGATAACCTCAAAGCGATCTGCAAAGGCAACGAATTGTGCAATGCCTATTCGCTGGATACGATTTCTACCGGACTCAGTATTTCTTTCGCCATGGAGTGTTTTGAAAAAGGCATATTAACGAAACAGGATACCGGCGGTTTGGAAATCAAATTCGGGGATGCCGCCGTGATGCTGCAGCTGATTGAATTAATCGCTTTCCGTCAGGGGATTGGTGATTTACTGGCGGAAGGTACGGCAATCGCCGCGCAGAAAATAGGTAAAGGCGCCGCCGAATATGCTATGCAGGTCAAGGGTTTGGAGCTGGCGCTGCACGAACCGCGTCTAAAAGCCGGTCTGGGTCTGGGCTATATGGTGAACCCCAACGGCGCCGACCACTGCATGAATATCCATGACACGCTGTTTGCCAAAGACCCCCAGATGAAGGATTTGCATGTGTTGGGGCTGCTGGAAGGGCTATCGCCCGAAGAAATGAGCCCGAAAAAAGTTACCCTTTTCAAGGCTATGCAGTTCCTGCGCCTGCTCGGGGACTGTTTGCCGGCGTGCATGATTCTGCCTTACAGCTATAAGCAGCTGGCGGATATGACCGCGGCTGTGACCGGTTGGGATGTTGATATCCCGGAACTGATTCGTACCGCCGACAGGATTCTGACCATGATGCGTTTATTCAATATCCGCGAAGGGTTCAGCGATGCCGACGATAAGCTGCCGGGGCGTTTCTTCCAGCCTAAAACCGATGGTTACCTCGCCCAGGCTAAACCGGACCCGGCCAAATTCGAGCGGGCCAAACGGTATTATTATACCTTAATGGGTTGGGATGCTCAAACCGGCATTCCGACGCCGGAAACAATCGAGGATTTAGGGATTGAGTTAGCCCGTTAGGAGAAAATAGATAGGAGGCTTACAGGCAATGGGACAGAAATTAGCAGGTAAAGTCGCGGTTATTACCGGCGGGGGCGGCGGCATCGGTAAGAATGTCGCTTTGGGTTTAGCCGCAGAAGGCGCCAGTGTCGTTATCAATGACTTCGGCACCGGACAGGACGGCATCAAACTCGCCGACAAAGCCGCGGATGAAGTTAAAAAAGCCGGCGGCAAAGCGGCCGCCAGTTACGACAGCGTCACCACCGTCGTCAGCGCCGCCAAAATTATCAACACTGCGATAAGTAATTTCGGGCGGGTGGACATTCTGGTGAATTGCGCCGGCAACATCGTCGGCACTTCGACACTGGATATCACCCAGGAACAGTGGGATGCGACCCTGGCGATACACATCGGCGGGCATTTTGCCTGCAGCCAGGCGGCGGCCCGGGAAATGGTCAAACAGAAAAGTGGTGGCAGTATCATCAACTTTGCTTCCCGCGGCGCTTTTCCTTTCTGGGGCTCTGCCGGTTCGTCTTACGCCGTGGCCAAAGCCGGGATTTTAGGCTTCACCACTGCGCTATCACAGGAACTGAAGAAATACGATATCCGGGTCAATGCCATCTGTCCCAATGCCAGCACGCCCCTCTTCCCCTCGGTTGACCCTCGCGGCGGTATGGGTATCCCTAAAACCACCAGCCTGGACCCGTCCGATATTGCGCCCCTGATTGTTTATCTGACCACGGATGCTGCGAAAAATATCACCGGGCAGTTCATTTACGCTGCCGGCGGCGACTTCTGTATTTTCGACCGCCCGCTACAGCCGAAGCTCTACATCCGTAAAATCGGCAAATGGACCGTTGACGAACTGGGTGATGTTATTCCCAATCTGGGATTGGGACAATAATCAATTCAAATTAAACTTAAGTACGAAATAAACAGGAGGTTTTTACATGGCCAAAATTGTACTGGTTGGCGCCGGCAGTTATGTCTTCGCGCGGGATATCATCACGGATGTCTTACTGAAACCGAGCCTGAAAGACAGCTCTATCTCGCTCGTGGATATCGACCCGGAAAGACTGGATATCATGACCGCATTCACTAAAAGGCTGGCGGAGCAGCAAGGATTTAAAACCCGGATTGATTCGACCACTAACCGCAAAGAAGCGCTGGATGGCGCCGATTATGTAATTACGGCCATCCGTGCAGGGGGATGGAAACCGGTATTGGAAAACCGGCAAACCGCTTTGAAATACGGACTGGAAGCCTGCCCGGACCAGCTCGGTACCGGCGGCGTTTTCGGTGCGGTACGCCAGATCCCGGCTATTTTGGATATCTGTCACGATATGGAAAAGTTGTGCCCCGATGCCCTGCTCATTAACTATTCGAACCCGATGGCGATGATTTGCTGGGCCATTAATGATTACAGCCATATCAAGTCTGTTGGCTTGTGCCCCAATGCCCACGGCGGCGCCACCCGGCTGGCGAACTATATGGGCGCGAAATTTGAAGACTGCTCTTACTGGGCGGCCGGCATCAACCATTTCACCTGGTATTTGGATTTTCGGGTGAAGGGCGAAGATGCCTATCCCACTCTGAGAAAGAAATTCCAGGACCCCAAGGTCTATTTACAGCCGGATTATTTTGGTAAAGGGGTGGAAGTTGACCGGGTGGAAGTGGAAATGCTGAAGAATTTCGGCTATTTCACCAGCGGCAGCCAGGCGCACCTTTCTATGTACCTGCCATATTTCCGCCGCAAGCCGGAGTTGGCTGAGAAATACCATCTGGACGATTACGGCCCCATCTTCGGCGGAGCGCCGAAACGAACGGCGGACGAGACTGAAGAGTTGAAAAAGCAGATTGCCACAGGTTATAAATTCGAATTTACGAATGAGTACCGCTGGAGTTTACATGCTGCCAACGTCATGGATTCGATGGAAACCGGCACCGTTCGGCGGATTGACGGCAACGTTAAGAACAAAGGCCTCATCACCAACCTGCTGGAAGGCTGCTGCGTCGAAGTGCCTTGCCTGGTGGACAAAGAAGGCATTCATCCCTGCCACGTTGGCGACCTGCCGCCGCAATGCGCCACTTTAAACCGGGTCAACATCGGCGAACAGGAACTGGCCGTCCGCGGCATCGTTGAAAAAGACAAGCAGAAAGTCTTCCAGTCTATTTTAGTTGACCCGTTGGCCAGTTCGTTGATGACAATTGACGAATGTCGCGCAATGGTAGATCAGATGTTTGTGGTAGACAAAATAGCCATGAAAGGTTATAAATAAGCCATCTTTTTAAGCCAATTTAAGAAGCTTACCAAACAGAAACCTCTGCAGTATTTGTGGAGGTTTCTGTTTCGCATCTTCTTTAAAGGGGCGAGTTTCAAACTCGCCCGCTTCGGTTTACTTCTGCGATAATGGAGGCAAAACAGTAAAATACTCAATTAAAAGTGTCAGTCTGAGGTTGCCCGCAATTGTCATTCTTTATAAAAATAATTTCCAATGTCTATGATGGAGCATTATTCATCACTAAAAGATATCCAAATGCACTATCAGGAGCGTAACAAATGAAAATCGGCGAAAGGTTAGCCTTGGGCAGCACACTCATCGACAACAATATGGTTTTTCTGAAACAATTGGGGGTAGACCAGCTTTCAGCCGCCATGGAAACAGGACGCGAGCCCAAAGGCGGATATCCCTTCCAGCAGCTTAAAACCGGCGATTATTATAAGGTTGCGGACCTGGTTGCTCTAAAGAAATGGGTAGAAGGTCACGGCCTGGAGTTGTCCAGCATCAATTTAGCTATGTTCCCCCGCTGGGAGAAAATATTGCTCGGCCAGCCCGGGCGCGACGAACAGATTGAAAACTGGCGGAAATCACTGGAAAATCTGGGGGAAGTCGGCATCCCTCTAGTGCAGTATAATCCGATGATTAATGCCGGCGCCCCGATGCCGCTGTGGCGCACCTCGGCGGATAAAATCGGCCGCGGCGGCACGCTGATATTCAAGTTTGACTACGATGCAGCCAGACAGGTGCTATTTACTAATTACGGTGAGCTTACTGAAAAAGTGATGTGGGACAACCTCCTTTATTTTTTGAAAGCGGTCATCCCGGCGGCGGAGAAAGCCGGTGTGAAAATGTCCCTGCACCCTTACGACCCGCCGGTGCCAAGCCTGGCCGGTATTGCCCGGGTCTTCCATAACGTTGCTGCCTTCGACCGGGTTTTCAAAGAGGTTCCTTCCAAAGCGAATTGTATGACCTTCTGCCTCAGCACCTTCGGTCAGATGCTGGATAATCAAGGTGTTTATCAAGCCATCCGGCATTTTGCAAAGCCAGGCCGCATCGGGTGCGTCCATTTCAGCGGCGTCAAAGGCACGCTGGCACAGTCTGAAGAATCCTTCCCCGACGAAAGCCGTCTGGACATGTTGAAGGCGGTTAAGACACTGAAAGCGTCGGGTTTTAATGGGCTCATTGAAATAGACCATGCTCCGCACCCCATCGGCGATACGGATTACGGCCACATGAGCCATGCCTTTCAAATCGGTTACCTCAAGGGCATCCTGCAGGGGGCCGGAGCTTTGGAATAAAATAATTAGGGACGATTGCGTCTTATTTCTTCACTTCAGCCCTTTCCCAGTTTTGGCGTTTCTTTACAATATAATCTTGCATACCAATGAGTGGGAAAATCCCACTTGACAATCAATCCCACTATGTATTAGTATCCTGGTAGGTATTTGTGATAACAGACAGGTGGCAATATGGTAGCTATCATTAAAAACTCAGATTTTAAAGGCGTCGCCAGAAATGTTAAACCGGATGCAAAAAAGCGGGTAGTCTTACCCAAAGCTTTAGTCCGGGAAGATGTTACTTATCATATTTACTGCAACAGTCTGGGGCAGATTGTTCTTGACCCGCAGGTTAGTATTCCGGCTTCAGAAGTGTGGCTGTTCAAAGACCCAGAAGTCTTGGCTTCGGTGCGGCGTGGTCTCGCGGATGCCGCTAAAGGTAAAGTTTCCAAAGTTGATATCAACTCGCTTTAAGGTTAAATACTTTGTTTGAATTAGAATGGACCACCGAAGCCGAAGCTGTTTTTGACCGCCTGAAAGCGAATCCGTCGGATAAGATACGTTACAACGCAGTCAAAAAAACGCTGATATTATTGAGTGAAAACCCCCGTCATAACAGCTTGCAAACCCGTCCCTTCTTAAGTTTGGCAGGCCCGAATCGGGAAAAAGTATTTGAGGCTTACGCGCAGCAGAAAACCCCCGCTGCCTACCGGGTTTTTTGGTACTACGACAATAAAAAAGGTACAATCGTCATTCTCACGATTACCGCTCACCCTAAATAGCTACTTCTCAATCCACGCGTCCCACGGCGTCCATTTTGTGGCGTGGACTTCGAAATAACCCAGCCCGTGCACCTTGGGGCTCATCGCGGCAATTGATGAATCCAGCATCAGCGGAATGGCAATTGCCTCGTCGTAAATGTGCCGCACTACTTTCCGTGTGGTTTTTACCAGCGTATTGTGGTCTCTGGCCTGCAAGGCGTCATTAATCAGGTTATCGAAATTCCGCAGCACGCTGGTTTGTCCGTACTCCCGGTCGGAATGAAAATCGAACAACGACCATGTAAAATTCGGGTCCGAAGAAAAATGCCGGAACAGCATCGCGTTGTGCCAGGGTTTATTTGCCCGGTACTGTTTCCATAAAGCCGGTTCGGCGATTTCGATTTCAGTCTTGATGCCGGCCGCTTCCAGATAAGCCTTGATTACGTTCAGTATTTTCTCCAGTTCCGTGCCTTCTCCGCCGATGATTTTAATCTGAATCCCGTCCGGGTAACCGGCTTCCGCCAGCAGCTTTTTAGCCTTAGCAAGGTTATATCCCCGCCCTTCGATGGACGGGTCGTAGCCGTAAACGGATTCGTTGGCCATCTGGTTCAGGGCGCGCCAGTAACCGTGCCCTAAAGCGGCCACGATTGCCGGACGGTCGATAGCATATTCGACGGCCTGGCGGACCCGCTTGTCGGCCAAAACGGAATCGGCATTTTTGGTGTCGGGCAGCAGTTCTTCCATCGTCCACGACAGCGCCTGGATGACAAACCCTTCTGATTTCAACATTGCCGCCGATTCGCCGTTAATGTTGACAATTACGTCCACTTTGCCGCTTCGCAGCCAGTCCGCGGCGGTCTTCATTTCCCGCACATAGTAGGTTTCGATTTTATCCAGGTACGGTTTGCCTTGCTGCCAGTAGCCGCCAAACCGTTCCGCGGTCAATTTTACATCCGGTTCATAGCCGGCGAATTTGAACGGCCCGGTGCCGACCGGGTGGGTGAGGACATATTCCGCGCCATATTTTTCGTATGACGCAGGTGAAAGTACAAAGCCCGGTGAATAGGCCAGCGTCGGCAGAAAATGGTTGTCAAAACATTTCATGTGCAGCAGTACCGTGTACTCGTCAATGATATCTACGGATGAAAGCAGCTGCAGTGTCCCATTGGTTTCCCGGGCTTTCATCAGGTTCCACCGGACCGCTTTGGCATCAAAATCTGTACCGTCGTGGAATTTGATGTTTTTTCTTGCCCGCAGCGTTAGTTCCAGTCCGTCTTCGCTGTAATCGAAAGATTCTATCAGGTGCGGCAGCAATTGGCCGGTTTTATCCACCCGCAGAAAATGCTCGACAATCGGCTCTAGTTGCTGGGTGCCCACATTTATCCTGCCCGGGATGCCCATTCTGGGCGGCAGTAAAGTCGTATTCCCGATGCGCAGTGTGCCACCGTACTGCGGTTTTAATTCCGCAGTGGGTGATGTTTTTTTAGTATCCGGTTTCATTTCCTGCTCCTGTAAATTTCTCGAATTAGTACCCCATGGATTTCTTGAGTTTCCGGTCAATCCAGAACCGCGCGCCGTATAAACTCAACCGGCTGGGGCCTCCCATGCCCATCCAGATTGAATGGATTTGCCCGTGATAGCCTTTCAGCCACGGCTGGCAGAGCGAATAGGTCTGCTGCTGCAGTAAAGACACAACATAATGCTGGCGAGCGATGCGCTCGTTGACATCTTTCGTGATTTGCTTCAATTCCTCTTCGGTGGTGCAGGCCAGCGCCTTCGGGTAAAAGGCGTCCATCACCGGGTCGTTCACTCCCAGCCAGTTGGGATAATGGTGCGAATGGAACCGGTTAATCGCCCCCATCGGGGAATAATTATGCCCCAGCGGGCCGTATTCCCGCCAGACCAGTTCGTGCTTGCAGTCCACTTCCACGAAAGTCAGCATCGCGTTATGTTCCATTGGCCGGATTTCCATCTCGATGCCGATATCTTTAAAATAAGCCTGGATTACCGGCAGCAGTTTTATATCCCATTCCATGTCCGCCACGACGTTGGTTTTGAAGCCGTGCGGATAACCGGCTTCGGCCAATAATTGCTTCGCTAATGCCGGGTTATAAGCGTATTCTTCCTTCAGTTCCTGCGGCCAGATTTCATATGGAAACCCCCAACCTTTCATGTCCCGGGACGTTGTCACCGACGGATATGGTTCCACCATGCCTTTATAGAAGTCCTTCGCGATTGCCTGCAGGTCAATTGCGAGCTGCATCGCCTTACGCACCCGGATATCGTTAAACGGCGGTTTGTTATTCGCAGGCTGTAATGTTTGCGCCTGCGGCCGCGGCATCGGTATCAGTACTATTTCCGGGTTTGTTTTCTGCACCGCCAGCGCGTCTTTAGCCAGCACGCCGTTCATCACGTCAACTTTGCCGGCGCGTATCGCTTCCAGCGCGTCCGCCATTTCCGGGATGATTAGATATTTGATACTTTCCGCATAAGGCAGTTTATTTTGCGGATGGCGTTCGTCATACCCCCAGTAATCAGGATTCCTGACCAGCAGCGCGTGACTGTCCGCGGCGTATTCTTTTAAAATAAAGGGTCCGGTGCCGACGGCATGGTGCCAGTCGCTCAGGTCCCCCCATTGTTTGACGGCTTCGGGATTTTCCAGGCACGGGTCCTGTCCCACGCCGTGCAGCATTTCCATGATAGATTCCTGATTGGTTATTTTCAGTTTAAAAACCACCGTATATTTATCCGTTGCGGTTACTGAGATAATATTCCCGGAGCCGATGCCGACACGGTGCGGGCTGGGGGATGTGAATCCGCCGCCCATGCCGAACATGCGGTTATAGTGGAATACGACATCGTCGGCAACGAATTCCCGGCCGTTGGCCGGCGGCAGCTTCTGCCAGTGCACGTTTTTGCGCAAATGTACCACATGGATGCCCGGTTCCGGAAATTCCCAGCTTTCAGCCAGTTGTCCTTTCATGTATTTCGCCGGGTGCCAGGGAGTTTTAAAATCCCAGACCGCCGGGTCCAGCGTCCAGTCATCGGAGACCAGCCGTTCCAACCAGCCGCCGTAAATGCTCGTCAGTTTCTCGCTGAAATACGGGTCGAAGCTGGTCAGGTTCCGTGTCGCCCGAATCGTAATGCGGTCGCCGTATTGCGGCTCGCCCAGTTTATCCCACCATGCGCTTTCTTTTTTCATTGGCACTCCTTGTTCCGGGGAAAAATTATCAATTATTAAGCCTGGTGAATCACAATTTCGTCACCGTCCCACTCGTAGCGGACATTCAACCCGGCCGCTTTGGTAATTCTGTCCATAAATTCAAAAACTTCCCGGCCTTTCCCTTCATTTTTCAGTATTACCGGCTGTTGGTCGTCATTAATAACGCAGGGCAGATAACTTGCGCGGATGATTTTCCCGTTTTCTACGATGCATTTGGCAATCATCGTCATGTTTCTGGCCGGGTCAAACCGCAGCACATAAGTGGAAAGATTGGGCGCAGCCAGGGAACGCATTTCCTTTCGCTGCTCGTCAGTGAGCCCCTGACCGACGGAAACGAACTGGCCGAGGCCGTGATAGATGACTTTACCCTTATACATCTCGATGCCTTTAAGCATGTGGGCATGATGTCCCAGTATCAGGTCGGCGCCGGCGTCAATCGCGGCGTAGGACACCTGCTGGTCGTACATCGCCAGTGTCTCCGGCATGCCCAAAATCCCTTTGTGGAAGGCTACAGTCAGCACGTCGCAGCGCGTCCGCAGTTTCTGGACGTCGTCAATCATCGCTTTAAGGGTGCGCGGCACGGCGAATGTGTAAACATCCGGCGAACCGCCCGGATTTGAAGAATTCATTTCGTAATGGGAAATAATCTGGATGTAAGCGCAGCCGGGCTTAAACTTGTGCGCCCATTCCCCGGCTGGGCCGACGCAGTTATAGTTCAGGAACCCGAATTTAACGCCGCCGCGTTCAATAATCGCCGGTGTTCGGGCCTCGTCGATATTCATCCCAGCGCCGGTGTAAGCAATCCCCAGTTTTTTAAACCCGGCGATGGTGTCTTCGATGGCCGGTGTGCCCTGGTCGTAGGCATGGTTCCCTGCCATTGTAATCACGTTGAAGCCGGCGTCGGCCAAAGCTTGCATGTTGACCGAAGGTCCGGCGGGCGCCGGGAAATTCTCCACATATGTTTTCACGCCCCGGTCGGTAAATAGCACTTCCCCCTGTCCCACTACCACATCTCCTTTTCGGAAGGTCGGGGTTACCAGGTTCAGATATTTACCGTTTTCCGGTTTCTCCAGTATAACATCGCCGACTGCCAGCATCGTTAATGATTTCTCTGCCATGTTTTTGCTCCTATTTTCCCTATCTGTTTTATTTGCTTGTATTGATATCAAACCTGCAGCCGCCGGAAGGACCGGCAAAGGCAGTGATATATTTAGTCAATCTATAAATGTTTTACTTTTCATTAGTTTCAATCGCTTTTCCGTATTATATCCCACAAAGCATCATTGGCAATATTTAATATTTTTCATGTCAGTATACATGCCGGATAAAATTCAAGGTGAGCGGTTTTAACCGTCTCACCTTGAATTAACTGAACATCTAAATGGTTAATCTAGCTTCCTGACATGTCAATCCAATCACCGTTCGGGAAAGGACCGGGCCAGACCCAACCGGCGCCGGGCGGGCCGGTTACGCCTTTCACCCAGGGTTGGACCAGAACGAAAGTGTTCGGTTGCGCTACGCAGATTTCGAAATGCTGCTGTGCGACATACAGGTTCTCGTCATGCAGAATCTGTTTTACCGCATCGACACTGGTCGCGGCCAGTGCCTGCGCTTTCCAACCGTCAATCTTGGGGTCGCTGACGTTCGGGATGTCAGTCATGTTACCCGTCGTAAACTTGGAAAGCTGGGTGAACGGGTCGGATGTTAAGCCGGTGCAGCCAAGGGCGCGTGCGCATAGCGCGGGATAGGTGCGGCCGGCGCCCAGGCAAACGCTGTTCCAGGTCGCGTCCGGCATCACGGTAATGCTCATGTTGATGCCAATCGCGGCGAATTCAGACTGTACAATCTGGTACAAATCGCCGTTCGCGATGGAGTTGCTGGAAGCCAGTAATATGTTGGTATTGAATCCGCTGGCAAAGCCAGCCGCGGCCATTAATGCTTTGGCATTTGTCACACTGTAGGCGTATTGCGCCTGCAGGTCAGCGGGCCATTGCGGATACGGGAAACCCCAACCGCCCAGACCCATCTGGTTCTGGGTTAAAGACTGCGGCCAGGGGGTAGCCTGACCACCATAGAAATTGGTGGCAATACCGGCGATGTCGATGGATTGCTGCATCGCTTCACGAACCTGAATATTGCTGAACGGTGCTAAGTCAACACGCGGGTCAACCGAAAGTTCTTGTGTCCCCGCATAAGTATATTGAATTATTTCAGGGTTTGTTTTCTTTAATGATGCCGCGTCCGCCGCCGTGACGGAAAGGCCGCCGATTTTACCGGTGCGTAATGCTGCTTCGGCGGTCGCCTGAGATGCGACGATTATAATTTTCTCGGAATCCATGTACGGCAGCTGGTTTTGCGGCCAGCGTTCGTCATAGCCCCAGTAACTGGGGTTCCTGACGAAGGAGACCGAACTGTTGTCCACAAAATCGGATAACAGCCACGGTCCGGTGCCGATAGTGTGATGCCAGTCGATAATCGCGGGGTTGCTGGCGGTGGTATAAGCGGCTACGCATTCGGAAGCTTCGAAGTCATTGACGCCGCCGCCGACCGTCATTATCAGCAGTTCGGAAGACAGGGGCGCTGTGCCGGTTGCGAAGGTGAAAACAGCCGTGTATTTATCCGGCGCGGTAATGGATAACAGTGGGTTCCAGCCGGTGCTCATATACGGGTCCCGGGTGGTAAAACCATCACCCAGACCCAGCAGCCGGTCGTAATGGTAAACGACATCGGCCGAAGTAAACTGACGTCCATTTACCGGTGCGATATTCTGCCAGTAAATATTATTGCGCAGCACGCACGTTAATACCGTGGGGGTCGTCATCGCCCAGCTCGTCAGCATGAAGCCGTCCGCATAATCCGGCGGCAGGAAGTTGATGGAAAAGTTCCATATCGAAGGGTCGGTCGTATATGCGTCTTCAAACATCTGTTCCATCACGTTGTTGTAAACGCCCGGCGAACCGTTCTGTAAATATGGGTCCCAGTCAACGTAGTCGGCATTGTACGACATCGTTAATGAGCCGCCATACTTCGGCGTACCGAGGCTGTCCCACCAGTTGCCGGTCGAGGTAGTGCTCACCGCGGTAGTTACCGTTGATGTCGTTGTGGTTGACGATGGTGCAACTGTTGCAGTGCTTGATGTGGTTGTCATTACTGCTGCAGTTGTCGTTGTTTGGGTCGGCGTGCTTGTCGTAGTAGTAGTTGATGAACCGCAGGATGCGAGTGCCATCGATACTACCAGGAGAAAGCTGAGGACAATCCAGATAACTCCTCTTTTCATTTGACCTCCGTTATTTTATTCTGGGGTTTCCTTGAATATTTTGTGAATATTCCAAACTGTTGAGAAGACCCGCGTTATTATTCGCCCCGATCAACTTTAATACTCCGGATACGGAGAGGGGAAACCCACGGGTACCCTGCTCAGAGTCCAACCACAAACTCTCCGTAACATGATCCTCCCAATCAAATCAGTCTGATATTAATAAAATTTTAAGGCCTCACAATACTCCCATCGGATATAATCCCGGTGCTTTATTCCTGACTAATTTTAGTATAGTATTCAGTATCGAATATTGTAAGTTAAATCGCAGTATACCATCGGTCTTAATTTTTGTCAATAGCAAATAATCATGAATTAATAATGAAATAAAGATAATTCATATGAATTACCTTAACCCGGAACGGTAATATATGGCGCTTCGCAACTTTTCTTGTTTTTTTCCGGGCTGCCGGCCGGTAATTATTATTCTCCGGGCGAAATGAGCACTTCATTTTCATGCCAGCGGTACTGTGTATTTGATCCTGCGTCTTGGCTGGATTTAACCATTGTATTAAAAATCACGTTCCCCCGGTCGTCATTCCCCAGCACTTCCGGCTGCCGGTGCTCATTTATCAGACAGGGCAGATAACTGAGTTGTGTGATTTTCCCGTTGTTGATGGCGCATTTGGCGATAATTGCGCAGTTTTTTGCCGGATTAGACCCGCCGCCGGGGGCATTCAGGTAAACACGCGCCTGGATTTGTGCGGTCGTTTCCGGCGCCATCGCCGGCACGAAACGGCCCAGTCCGTGGAAAATGGCTTTTCCCCGGTAAAATTCAACGCCCTTAATCCCGCCGGCATGGTGCCCTAATATCAAATCGGCTCCGGCGTCAATCGCCGCGTGGGAAACCTGCCAGTCGTACATCGCCAATTTATCCGGTGTGCTCATCAGGCCTTTGTGTAAAGCCACTGTCAGGACATCGCATTGCGGCCGCAGCTTTTCGATATCTTGCTCCATTAATTCGAGGCTGCGGGGTTCGGCAAATGTGTATACCTCCGGCAGCCCGCCGGGGTCCGGGACATTCAGTTCGTAATGCGTAAAAATACGCACATAAGCGCATCCCGGTTTCGCCGGTGTCGCCCACGACCCCATCGGGCCGACGCAGTTATAGCTCAGGAAACCAAACCGCAGGCCGTTCTTTTCGATAATCGCCGGCTGCCGGGCCTCCTCGATATTCATACCTGCGCCGGTGTGGGCAATGTTGAAATTACGCAGCCCATTAACCGTATCTTCGATGCCCGGTGTGCCGCTGTCCCAGATATGGTTCCCCGCCAGGGTAATGACGTTAAAGCCAGCAACGGCCAACGCCCGGATATTTTCCGGCGGGCAGCCGGTATACGGATGGAACATTTCCACATAAGTGCTCACCCCGCGGGATGTGAAACAAATCTCTCCCTGACCGATGACAATGTCCGCGGATTTCAATACCGGCGCGGCCAGGGAAAGAAAAAACTCACCGTTTGGTTCACCCATCACCAGCTCCCCCACTGCCAGCATCGTTACAGGTTTTCCGGCCATTTTTCAACCCTCCGCTGATTGTATTATCCGGCTTCGATTTTCATCGTTCGTTTGTGCCAAAATCGCGCAGCGGCTGCTTTAAACAAGGATGTTTTTATGGAATCCGCTGCTGTACTTTTTGCCAGGCTTCGGTAATCAGGAAGCTTTCTTCCATGTTGTTCACCATTTTCACGAATTTTTTCATCGGCACCGCCAGTGTCAGCACATCTTTGGGTACAGAAACCCGGGCGGACGGGTCGAACATCCCCAGTATGGCGTGTGGATGGTCGGAAAATTGCTCCAGGTAAGGGTTCTGCACGATGGCCGAGCAGCCGGACCCGAACGGCGCCATGACGGCGCCCCGGTCCGTTTCGTCAAACCGCGCCAAAGTATACAATCCGGAGAGCACGTCGGGAACGGCAAAGAAAATCACGACATCGGAATTATCTTTTTCATCCAGCCTGTCCCAGCGTTTAAAGACGATGTATTTGGCCGGGGCGGTGATGGTGGGGGTGTTATCAAAAATCTCCTGCACCATCTCCGGCGTCTTTACATAACGTTCGCCGTGGACTTTATTCGGGATGCCGCAGGAAAGAAAATAATTAAAATTAGGTCTCATTTCCTGCGTAAAGCCGAGGAATCTTTTCCCGCATTTCAGTGATTCAGCATCAAAGTACAGGGCTTTACCGGCCCTGACCTCGGCTAACCCTCCAATCACACACCGGGGCAAATGCTCATTCCTGGCATGCAGGGCGCGGCTGCCGTCATCGCTGAAATAAAAGGTGATGGGTAGTTCGGCATTATTGAAATACTTTTTCCAGAGTGTCAGGAATTTATCACGCAGTTCAATGTCCATGATAGCCTCCTTCAACAAGATATCGGATTATTGGATTTCACCGCTATTGGAAACGGCTTTATTTTATTGACTATCTTAGACCTTAACCCGGACCTTGTCCAGAAGATGTTCTTTTAGAATGTTGAGGTTATTTTTTGTTTGCGGGGGTACTCAGCTCTACGAGCTAACGTAGATTTTGGAATTCCGAAGGTGCTTAGCCGCAGGCTGATGTATGGTAATTGGATTTTTAATTTTAGTTGTCGCGGGTATTTTAATCGTGGTAAGATTAATCTGTAAATTCGTTCTTGCCTGAATCGGGCGACATAAGGAATTAATCATGAAAGTAACTACCAAGAAAACTCAATGCCCCAACTGTCAAAAACTGGTGATGGGCAGTGAAAAAAAAGTTGATGAAACTATTAACGTGACCTGCCCGCGCTGCAACGAAGTCATCTGGCACTGGAACGGCGGCAACTGGCACCAGGTCAGAAAATAACCGGCTGTTAAATTTCAAAGACGGTATTGTTACAATCGGCTGAAATCTTTTCCGTATTCCCGCGGTAATACCGTACTGCGTACGGCAAATTATCCAGAATATCTCCTGCAGTCATTCCGTCCGGTCCTTTCTTTTTCGCTGCGATATCGCCGGCCAGCCCGTGCATGAATACCCCCGTCCTCACCGCTTCCGGAATATCCAATCCCAGACAGAACATGGCCGCAATTGTGCCGTTGAGCACGTCCCCGCTGCCCGCGGTCGCCATTCCGGACTTGCCTTCCGTGTCCCCGGAATTATTGATAAATACCCGGCTGTCCGGGCACCCCGTCAGCGAATGCGGCCCCTTCAAGACGATGTAAGCATTCAGCATCTGCGCGGTTGTCTGCAGTACGCTGACTCTATCTTTTTCGATTTCCGCTTTGTCCATGCCGGTCAGGCGCGACATTTCCCCCAGGTGCGGCGTTAAAATCGTATCCGCCTTTCTATCGGTGATTATGCCGGTATTTTCCGCAAGCGTGGTCAGGCCGTCGCCGTCAATCAGCAAAGGTTTGTCAATCTCCGCCGTCAATTCTCTCACCAGTTCCTGCGTATCCTGGTTTAAAGATAGCCCCGGTCCGATGATGACCATTTTCATCTTTTCGGCCAGTTTGAGCAGCGCATCTTTATTTGATAATGCGATGCTGCCGGAAGAGGTCTCGTTTTGGGGCACAATCACAATTTCCCGGCCTTTTTTCGCCACCGAAGGAGCCAGTTTTTGCGGACAGGCCAGGTAAACATAGCCGCCCCCGGCCTTCAAGAAAGAATACGCCGAGGCGTGCGGCGCCCAGTAATAATTCGCCGCGCCGGCAATCACCAGTACCGGGCCGTAGTCCATTTTGTTGGCGTCGGGCTTTCGTTCCGGCAAATGAACCGGTTTGGCCAATTCCACTTTGATTGATTCCGTTTCGTACATCGGTTGCGGGAAAGAAATGTGGGAAAAATACAGCTTGCCCCCGCGGCTGTAGCCGGGATAGAGCAGGTTGCCCAGCTTCGGCAGGCCAAAGGTAATAGTAGAATCGGCTTTGATTGAAATGCCCATCTCGCGGCCGTTATCGCCGTTTATCCCCGAGGCGATGTCCACCGCAAAAACCTTTTTCCCACTTTCATTGACGGCTTTGATGACCTGCGCCGGCAAACTTTCGATGTTCCGGTCCAGCCCGGTGCCGAAAATCGCATCCACCACCGCACCCGCCGCGGCCAGTTCTTTTTTGATTTGCCGGGCAGACGTGATTTGTTTGATAGGAATCGGAAAGCGGGTGATTATTTCCAGGTTCTGTTTCGCCGCGCCCTGATATTTATCTTTATTTGCGAGCAGAAAGACCGTAACATCACCGCCGCGCGAATAGAGTTTCCGGGCGATAACGAAGCCATCGCCGCCGTTGTTGCCAGGCCCGCACAAAACAACGAACTTCTTACGCTGAATGCCCAATTCTTGCTGGACGACGGCAAAGACCGCCTCCCCGGCATTCTCCATCAGCAGTTCCGGCGGGATGCCGTATTCGGCGGTGGCCTGCTTATCCATCCGCCTCATTTCCTCAACGCGGCATACTTTCATTTCAGTTGCCCCCTTGGTGCGGTCGCTCCTTCTCCCTTGAGGGGAGAAGGTCAGGATGAGGGTGTACAAAAATAAATCACCCCTATTATAGCAAAACGGAACAATATAGAAATATGAATAAAGACAGAATTGACAATACCTAAAGGATTTTGTATTGTTTCACTAATATGTGTATCAAACAAGATGTGATATTACCTACTTGCTTTTAGGTTCTGGGAGAAAAATAATTGAAAAAAATAACAATATTTGTCACTGTAATGATGTTTTGGATAATCATTTCTATTGCATTGGCTGTTTTTGCCGGCATCGGAACATTCATGTTGTTTATATCTCTTAGTTTTATTGCAGTTGCTTTCCTGCTTTGTAATCCCTCAATTCTTGAACGGGTTCGTGGTGAGAAATATACTCAAGAGCAAAGGAGACAGATATTACAAATCACATCTTCAAAAAAACATCGGTTATTGTTTTTGGTCAATTTAACAGTCTTTCTAATTTTGACGCTTGTACTACTATTTCATAACTATCGATTGATTGACCTTATCGGTAAGTAAATTACATATTGCAATTCTCAAAGGGAGAATAACTTTCTTCATCTTCGTAAGGCCAACCAAGGGAGACGAGTTTATAACTCACCCATCAATCACCCTCTCGACGGAAGTTGGTATCCGGTATTTCGGGAAGTCTGAATTCCTGCCTGCGCTGGAATGACAATATTACTGCGTTACATGCTTTTCGCCATCGCGTCATAAAATGCCCGCCAGAACGGGTCCACGATGGGGTGCTTTAATTCCTTCTCCCGGCCGCCTTCCACCAGTATCATCCCTTTTTTTGCGTCAATCAGTTCCCCGACGACGGATGACTTGATGCCTTTTTTCGCCAGGGCTTTCACTACCGCCTCGGCTTTGTGCGCCCGGCATGAGGCAATCATTGTGCCCTCGGAAATCGACGTATACGGGTCGATGCCGAAATAGTCGCAGATTTCCTTGACGCCGTCTTCGACGACGATTTTCTCTTTCTCAATCCTCACGCCGAGACCGGCCGCCTGGGCAATTTCGTACATCCCGCCCCAGATGCCGCATTCCGTGGCATCGTGCATCGCGGTGATGCCGTTCTCCCTGACGCCAACCTTAATCGCGGTCATCGCGTCCTCCACGATGGACATTTTGTAAAAAATATCCTGCGCCTTTTTGCTGAAGTCTTTGCCGAACTGTTTCTCCAGCAGGGCCGGGAACATCGTGGCAAAAATTCCGGCCGCTTCGATGGCCGGGCCCTTGCTGATGATGATTTTATCGCCGGCTTTAGCCAGATACGGCGTCACATACTCGTCCATTTCCCCTACGCCCACAATCGTCGCCCCGCCGACCATCGGGTAGTTGCAGTTCTCATAGCGGGCGGTGTGTCCCGTAATCACCGTGATGCCCAGTTTTTCGCACTCTTTATGTATCGTATTCCAAACGATGACGAGCTGTTCCTTAGTCATGTCCATCGGCAGGTTCAAATCAATGGAAAGGTATTTCGGCTTCAAACCGCTGGTGACCGAGTCTGAAATAATAATGTGGATGGCGAACCAGGCGGCGCGTTCCCAGCCATACTGCGGCACGATGAAAACCGGGTCGGTAGTAAAAGAAACCGCTTTGTCGCCGATACTAACGATGCCGACATCCACGCCGTGCTGCGGCCCGACGATGACATCTTTACTCTTCGCCCCCAGCCGGGGGAATATCACTTCGGTGAAAATTTCCGGTGAAATTTTCCCGATTTCAGGCATTTCCGCGCTTTTTAAAGTGGGTTTTTTCTGTTCTTCCAAGAAATTCTCCTTTGGTATAGTTGCGAATTATCAGTTTCGATTTATAAACAATAGGTTCAGAGTTTGATATTGATATTATATCACGCAGGAAACGTCCGCTTCTGCAGCTGGGGAAATAACCCCGGCATTGGGGTTACAGGCGTCCCTGCCGGTGCTTCTGTTGAAGTATTGTGGCGTGGGCAGCAGTTCCGTCCATACCGGCGGAAGCCGGTATCCAGTGTTTCAAGAATTCTGGATTCCCGTACGTTCGCTTCGTTCAGTATTTCGACTGTGGTCTCAAACATGCGCGGAAATGACAAAGTGGGCTGTCACCCTTTCCCTGCCAGCCCTTTCCCCTGACTCAGCCAAACGGCGGTTTTAATGGCCTCGGAAATACTTTCCGCGTTAGCGATGCCTTTACCCGCGATATCGAATGCAGTGCCGTGGTCCACGGAAGTCCTCAGGAACGGCAGGCCCAGCGCCACGCTGACGCTCTTCTCGAAACCGTGTACTTTGACGGCGATATGTCCCTGGTCGTGGTACATCACCAGCAACACGTCAAATTCGCCCTTAATCGCCCGGTTAAAAATAGAATCGGCGGGGAACGGCCCGCGCGCGCCGATGCCAAGCTTGACCGCTTCCTGCACTGCCGGGGTAATTTCTTCGATTTCTTCCTGTCCAAACATCCCGTTTTCGCCGGCATGGGGATTCAGCGCCGCCACGCCGATCACCGGTTTACCGAAACCCCATTGGCGGAAAGAATCGTCGGTCAGTTTCAGGCGGCTGAGGATAAAATCCTTTTTGACTTTGTCGCAGGCGTCTTTTAAAGAATAGTGGGTCGTCAGGTGGACGCACCGCAGGTTGCCTGTAGCGAGCATGGTGGCATAGGTTTTGGTTTGGGTGGCCTGCGCCATATATTCCAGGTGACCAAGGCCTGTATAGCCCGCCAGCATCGTGGCTTCTTTGTTTATCGGGGCGTTGACCATCGCTTTTATTTCATGGTTCAGGGCCAGCTGCATCGCCATTTGCAGGAACTCCATTGCGGCCCGCCCGCAATCCGCGGACATTTCACCCATTTTAACCTTGCTCCAGTCCAGGTTGTGCATGTCCAGAATATCAATCGTGCCGAATTTACCTTTAGTCTCGGCGGCTTTTTCGATGGGATGCAAGGCGAGATTCTTCCCGCTTAATGCAATGGCCGCCTGTACTGCACCGCTTTCTCCGATGACAAAAGGACAGCAGTTGTCATATATGTCTTTTTCGGCCAGTGCTTTGACCACTACTTCCGGCCCGATGCCGGCCGGGTCGCCGATGGTAATCGCGATAACCGGTCTTGTTTCAAGTGCCATATTCCGCCTCTCTTTTTCCATTAATAGGACTGATTAATGCGAGCCGTGATTTTGGGGGAAAACAGTAAGGCGGGTTATTCACCCGCCCTTACTTTATCACAATGGTCTATGTTGTCGTTTTTACTACAGAATCTTTAAAGTTCCAGCGAAGCTTTATATTCGTCAGCATCCACGGATTCGATGGAGAACCCGAGGCTTCTCGCCAGCCCTACCATCTTGTTATTGTCTTTCAAAATGACGCCGTACATCGCGGTCAGGCCTTTTTCCTGCGCAATCCCGATCAGGATATCGGTCAGCTTATGCCCCAGGCCGACATCCTGGAAATCGTCGGTCACCAGCGTCGCGAACTCCCCGTTTTGTGTGCCCGGCTGGATGACCAGTCTGCCCACGCCTACGATTCTTCTTTTGCCGTTGGTGTTGGCTTCAGCGACAATCGCGATTTCCCGGCCGTAATCAATGTTGCAGAAACGGCTGAGCATATCGTGGGAAATGTCCTTAATTATGTAGAAGAAACGGAACCGGGATGATTCCGGCGATAGCCCGGCAATCAGTTCGTGCTCCATCGGTTCGTCTTCCGGCCGGATGGGGCGCAGTAAAACCGACCTTCCGTCACGGCATAGCCACGGCTGAATATACCGTGTGGGGTAAGGGGAGATAATCAAATGCGAGAATTCACTTAATTGCGTGTGCAAAACGTTCTCATCAATGATGATGCGGGCGTCCAGCGCGATGACCTTATCGCCGCTGACCACCAGCGGGTTGATATCCAGTTCCTTGATTTCGGGGAAATCCACAATCATATTGGAAAGCCGTATCAGCGTCTCGT
>Ga0326727_10006900_pt1 | contig 30624 bp, 26 predicted proteins | sample MB2enrmetagenome_FD_207643 | JGI IMG/M metagenome (GOLD analysis project Ga0326727, IMG submission 207643) | Lab enriched peat soil microbial communities from McLean, Ithaca, NY, United States - MB29MY | ecosystem: Environmental > Terrestrial > Soil > Wetlands > Peat | place: USA: New York... | reverse complement strand
CCCATGGTCGTGCGGCTTTTAGCTTAATCCGCCGAACCGCCGGATGCGGACCCGCATGTCCGGTGGTGTGGCAGGGGAGGGCGGGCGACCGCTCCCCCTATGCCGATTGTCTCGCTTTTAGTTTTTCCCGGCTGGCGACCAGCGGGTGGATTCTTCGTACATGAGCTTCAGGTCGGAGCGCTGCAGCAACTTCTCCGCACCGGCATCTTTTTTCATCGTATCCAGCGTGCGGATCACCGAGCGGTAATTATCTTGGGCTTCCGTATTGTCGGCGGATTCTCGTGCGATCGTCGCTAACAAGTAATGCGCGTGCGCGCTCAGTGGCTGCTGTCCTAATTTGTCTGCAAGCAGCAAAGCGCGCTGCAATTCCTGGCGAGCATGAGCGTAGTCATGGCTTTGCATCATAGCTTCGCCCATGAAAATCGAGCACTCCACCGAAGAGTATTTCAGGCTCAAATCATCCGCCTGCTGGATCAGCTTTCGGAGGTCTGGAACGGCTAGGCGCCCTTTCTTTTCACGCACTTCGACTTCGGCCAGGCCTGTTTTGGCGAGCAGGATCTTTTCTGCCTCCTTGCTGCGGTTAGCGGCCTGCAGTGACTGCTCGTAAAGAGAACGAGCAGCCTTGAAATTTCCCTGGTAGAAGAATGCATCACCTTGAAAATCTAACGTCTGGGCAACCAAGCCGTCGTTCTTCAGTTCGTGAGCCCGGCTGAGCGCTTCCTCGAAAGCGCCCTTGGCCTCGTCTCCGCGCCCGGCGAGGACGAGCGATTCTCCGTAGCTCCCGAGAATTTCAGGCATCCAGGAGCTCCCGTCCTTGAGCTCGCGGAGGGTCTTGAGAGCGTCCCCCTTGGAGTTGGCTGCGGCACCGAACCGTCCCTGATAATCGAACAGAGCGCCCAAAGCGTAGAACACGATCGCCGCACCATGGCCGTCGTTCATGCTACGCCGCAAATCCAGCGCCCGCATGTAGTGCGAAATAGCCTGATCGTACTGACCCATACTCGCCAAAACTTGACCCAGGTTCTGAACTGCCTCGACGGTATCCTGTGGCACTTTCGATTTTTCGCGCAACTGCAGCACCTGCTGAAAATAGGTAAGGGCGTCTTGGTATTGATTTTTTTCCGAGTACACAGCCCCGATGTTGTTGAGACACGTAGCCTGCGAAATCTCGTCGCCGATGTCGCGCTTCAATTCCAAGGCTTCCTTGTACATCTTGAGCGCGCGATCGTGGTCGCCACGGTCGTCGGAAAAATTGCCCAAATCGATCAAGGTATCGCCCAAGCCGCGCTTGTCGCCGATTTCACGCCAAATCTGCATAGCCTGCTGGAAGTTGGACTCGGCATCTTTGGCCTCGCCGAGCGAAGACTGAGCCCTGGCCATTTCATTTAGGCTGGAAGCCAAACCACGCTTCTCACCGATGCTGCGCCAGATCGTGATCGCCTCCCGTTCGTTGCGAAGAACTTCCTGAGGCTTGCTCAACTTCCTGTAAGCCATAGCCATAAGGTGCAGACTGGTGGCCTTTTGTTCCTGGTTGTCCACTTGAGCAGCCAGGCTGTAGGCGCGATTCAAGGGATCGAAGCTGCCTTGTGAGTTGCCGCTCTTGATCTCGATGCGGCCGAGGTTAAGACTGGCGGCTACGTCCTTTGGGTTGGAGGCCAAGAGCTTCTGATAATAAGCGCGGGCTCTCGCGAGATCGCCAGAATCCTGGTATAGGCTAGCGAGCGCCGATTGCACGTCAGAGTTATCCGGCGAAGCCTTAGCCAGGGCTTCGTAGGCCTTGATTGCTTCCGGATAGTTCTTGGTTGCCTCGGAACGAATGGCAGAAATCAAGTACTTCTCCGCCTCCGGGAGGCTCTGGCTCAGATCCACGGCTTTGTTGGCAGACTGCTCCGCCTCGTTGTCATATCCCAAACTGCTATAGACCTGCGCCAGCCTGGAAAATGCCAGCGCGAAAGTGGGGTCCTCCTTAGTCGCAGCCTCGAATTGCTTCTGCGCGTCCAGACTCCTTCCGTCCCGCTGCAACCCGATGCCCTGGTTGTAGTCGCGCAATGCCGCTACCGATTGTGACGTGGGTTGGAAGGAGCTGGCCTTCAGCTCCTTAAGTACGTCTTCCGGGAGCGCAAGTTTCTGGCGGATCGATTCCGCCAGGCGATCGATCGCGCCTGGAATTTCCTTTTCACTGGGCACATCGATTTTCAGCGGAACGGTGCGGTCGTTCTTGATGTCTTGCAGTGTGGCATCGATGCGGATCTGGTCTCCGAACTTGGCGTACTGTCCCCAAAGCACGCGGTCAGCTTTGCTGAAATCAGCCACGCGGCCGATGGTCGCAGGATCAAGCACGGTCGTGGAGGAAATGCGCAGGTCGGTGAATATCTGATGCAGACTGTTCGGGCTCACGGTGCGCAAACGCGCGGACTGGCCCACATCCGTGCTCAACATATCGGCAAGACTGGGGCCAATCCAATCCAGACTTGGATCGCCAGATGCATTCCGGAAAGGCAGAATGGCCAGCGACACCGCCGGCGCGGCCGGCGTCTTCGTGCTGGGCGCGAACAACTTCCCTCGCAGCAGGAAGCCGGTGATCGCCAGCACCAGGACGGTCATAATCCCAGTAATGAGCGGCCACGGAAGAGTCTGGCCCCATGGTTTGACGGCAGCGTCGAGATGGATTGTGCCTGCTGCTCTTTTGTCTTTCCAGGTGTTCAGGTCCTCCAGAATGGCCGATGCACTCTCGTATCTCTGGTTCAAATCGCGTTCCAGGCACTTGCTCACGATCCCGCTCAACGCCCCGGGAATCTGAGCGTCAACATCCGACACTGGCGTCGCACGCTCCTGCGTCCGTTTGATGAGGCTGGCAAGAGCACTCTCAGCCTGAAACGGCGTTTTCCCCGTCAACATTTCGTACAAGATCAGACCCAGGGCGAAGATGTCCGAACGTTGATCGAGATCCTTGCCCAGGGCCTGCTCCGGCGACATGTACTCCATGGTGCCGACGAGCGCGCCGGTTTGGGTCATCCCGTCGCCTTCCAGGGTGCGGGCCAACCCGAAATCCATCACCAGAATGCGGCCCGATGCGTCCTGCATGATGTTCTGCGGTTTGAGGTCCCGGTGAATCACGCCGACGCTGTGCGCCGCATGCAGGGCCTGGCACACCTGCTGAATGATGTCTACCGCTTCTTCTGGAGTAAATTTCTTTTTCTCGCGGATGAGGGACCGTAGATCCTTGCCCTCGATGAACTCCATGGTGATGAACTTCACGCCCTCGCCTTCACCGAGGTCGTAAATGCGGATCACGTTGCGGTGCGTGACCTGGTGTGCCAGTAGCAACTCTTTCTTAAAACGGGCCAGAATCGAGGGATCCGAAGCCAGTTCAGGCCGGATGACTTTCAATGCGACGAAGCGATCGAGTTCGCGGTCCTTGGCCTTGTAGACCGCGCCCATGCCACCTTCACCGATGGTCTGCAGGATTTCGTAGCGTCCGGCCAGCATCATCCCAGGGAGCAAAGCCGGAAGCTGCCAACCCGAGCCGGAAGGTTTGGGTGAAGGCGGTGGGCCACTCGGCTTGCGGCCGTCGAGCAGCGTGGGAGCATCCGAGGCGGCCGGCTTGCTAGCCGGTGGAATTGTCGCGGCATCGGAGGCGCTCGATGTGCCTCTGCCCCCATCCACCAGGGTTTGCGCGTCGAATGAGTCCGGCGACGGAGGGGCAGACTCCAGTTTTGTGGTCCCCTGGGGGACTAGAGTGGGGCTTTCCGAATCCGATGTGTTCGGAACCTTAGGATCACTCATACCCTGTTGGAAACCTGGAAAAAGACGGCGACACCCTCGAGTTGATTTAGCCAGCATCTTAGCATCAAATCAGATCGTTATGCATAGCTACGCCAGGGAAGCGCGGTCACCACAGTCCTGTGCCAGTTCCTTCATTCGAGCGTTGGTCTGCCAAGCGTTGGTCTTCGTGCTCATCGGATTCCTTCTTCCCCTCACTGCTCTGGGTGCCAATCCGCCCTCGTTGATTCCCGACCCAGGCAAAGCCCGTGCTTCATCAACACAGGTTTCATCCCTCGGCACTACTTTCAAGTTATGGAATGACGCCATCGAAGGCGCTTGGGAAGTCTCCGGCGGCAGACTGCAAGCGGTGAGCATGACGAATCGCCTTGACGGAAAAACCATGCCCGTGCCGAAGAGACTGTTTGCGCTGCTGATCGAGAACAATGCTCCCATTGCCAGTGAAGGGATGAATGTCGTATCCAGCCCTAGAGTCGAAAAACTTAACGGCAATGCGGAAGCATCGCGCCTGGCCGAACGCTATGATGGCGAGCAACTCACGGTGGAACTAGAGAGCGCACTTCCTGCCTTGCACGCAACCTGGCGGATCATTTTGCGCGATGGCTCCAATTACTTCCGTCAGGAGCTTACGCTCACGGCGAAGGACACTGACGTAAAACTCTCGTCAGTCCGTCTGCTCGACATGGAGATCCCCGGAGCGTTAATTTCCGGCGTGGTCAAGGGCTCGCCGGTGGTTGCCGGCAGTACCTTCTTCGGATTCGAGCACCCGATTTCCGACAGCCGAATCACGAACGGACGGGTCCTCGGCAGCATCAGCCGTGAGCTCCCGCTGAAGGCCGGACAGAACGTTACGTATTCCTCGGTCGCCGGCGTGACCCCCGTGGGACAGTTGCGCCGCGGGTTTCTCAACTACCTGGAACGCGAGCGCGCTCACCCCTATCGCCCTTTCCTGCACTACAACTCCTGGTACGACATCGGCTATTTCAGCAAGTTCGATGAAGCCTCGGCGCTGGACGTGATTCATTCCTACGGCATGGAACTCGTCCAGAAACGCGGCGTCAAGCTCGATTCCTTCCTCTTCGACGACGGATGGGACGACAACGCGACGCTCTGGCACTTCCATGCCGGCTTCCCGCACGGATTCACTCCGCTAAAGGAGGCGGCTGCTCAGTATGGGGCAGCGCCCGGCGTGTGGCTTTCTCCCTGGGGCGGCTATGGGGAAGCGCACGACGAACGTGTGAAATTCGGCAAGGAACAAGGGTTCGAGACCAATGAAGGAGGTTTCGCGCTCTCGGGACCAAAATACTTTGCCCGCTTCCGCGAGATTACCCTGGACTTTGTCAATCGGTACGGCGTCAATCAGTTCAAGATCGACGGCACGGGAAACGTGAACAGCGCCATTCCGGGCAGCGAATTTGACAGCGACTTTCACGCCGCCATCAGCCTGATCCGCGAGTGGCGCCAGATGAAGCCCGATATCTACGTCAACTTGACCACCGGAACCTATCCCTCCCCTTTCTGGCTGCAATATGCCGATTCCATCTGGCGCGGAGGCGACGACCATAGCTTCATGGGCGCCGGTTCGAACCGCCAGAAATGGATTACCTACCGCGACGCCAATACTTTTGCGGGTGTAGTGCAGGCTGGCCCACTCTACCCTCTGAACTCGCTCATGTTGCATGGCCTGATCTATGCCCGGCACGCCATGAATCTCGATACCGATCCCGGCAGTGACTTCGCGGATGAAGTTCGCGATTATTTCGGAACCGGAACGCAGCTCCAGGAGATGTATGTGACGCCAGCCCTGCTCAAAGACAAGGATTGGGATGTGATCGCCGAGTGTGCTAAATGGTCACGAGCCAGCGCCGACGTTTTGGTGGATACGCACTGGGTTGGCGGGGACCCGGCGATGTTGGAGGTATACGGTTGGGCTTCGTGGTCTCCACGCAAGGGGATTCTTGTGCTGCGCAATCCCAGTGACAAGCCGCAGACCATCGCGATTGATCTTCAGAGCGCGTTCGAGCTGCCCACGGGAGCGCCACGCTCCTACACGGCCCGCAGCCCCTGGCAAAAGGACGCCTCGCAGGCGGCGATCTCCCTGGTCGCCGGGCGCCCACACAACTTTACTCTCGATCCTTTCCAAGTCCTGACCTTGGATATGGTGCCGCAACCATAACGGCTCTCCGGGGCAGACTAACAGGCGCACCTGATTTTGGGTGGCGCAGCGGTTTACCGCTGCGGTAACTGGCTTGTTTTCAGGGTCGGCTTTAGCCGCTGAGGTGACATTGCGATGCGAAAAATTTCCTCGGCAACTGCTAAGGGCGAACGCAGGGTCCGCTCGCGGACTTCTGGGGAAGGTCATCGAGGTTGGAGCAGCGTTTTGATCTCCCGCTCGAAGACCGATATATCCGTCGCGCCAATGTGTTTGGCTTCGATCCGGCCATCGCGGCCGATGAGGAACGCGATCGGCAAGCCCAGCACTTCCCCGTAAAGCTCACCCATCTTCGCGTTACCCATCGCAACCGGATAGTTCATGTGGAAACGCTGGTAAAACTCGCGGACTGGGGCAGGCCCGTCGTCCATGGAAATGCCAATGATCTGCAAGCCCTGATCCCCGTATTTATTTTGCAATTCTATGAAATGCGGAATTTCGTCCCGGCAGGGGTCACACCAGGTTGCCCAGAAATCAAGGAGAACCACTTTGCCGCGGTAGGCGGAGAGATCGAGCGTTTGTCCGGTCAAATCGGGAAGCGAGAATTCCGGAGCGAGCGAATGCTGGGCGACATTTGCAATTCTGCCACCAGTGTTCACGTTGCGATGCTGAGTAAAGAAATAGAGCGCGCTAGCCACGGCGATCACCGCGATCCCGATCAGCAGCTTCGTGCCCCAATCAATTGTACTTTGTCGAAGAACCACGCCAGCCCTATTCTCCCTTGGCAACGGGATAGCCCTTAGCCACCCAGTTCGCGCCAAAGTTGTCGGGAATATAAAGCACTTTCACGTTGGTGAAACCCAGCGCGCGCAATGCGTCGTCAGCCGGCTTGACGTTCGGACAATGGCTCCATGGGCAACATCCGCAGTAAACAACGATGAACTTGTTTCGCGGCAGCGCCGTTACACGATTACGCAACTGCTGTATGCCGATCTCGCTGGAAGCAGGGCCGATGTACTCGGAGCCGGGAATATGCGCCTGCTCGTAAAGAACGTGGGACCCCACCTGAATCATGAGTGGCTTTTCGCCTGTAGAGGATTGAAGAATTTTGACCAGTTCTTCCGGGTTCATCAGCCTTGCAGCGGGTATCGAGCTTGCCTGCCATGCAAGAACAGCGGAACCCGATATCAGAGCCAGCAGCGGAATCGCGAAAACGACATAGCTGTTCTTGATGGAGAGATTCATTAGAGTTCTCGTCTCATTATTAAATCTTGATAGAGCGTCTCGCAAGGAAGAAGGAACTCCATTGCCCACTCACGTCCGCACCACCCGTTCGCCGCAATCGGATTCTGAGCAGGCATAGGTGACGTGGTTGCGCTGGCGGTCGAGGCTGATGATGAACATTGGGCGTCCATGGCGTTCGCAGATAGGCTGGTTGGGGGTGAGGACCGGCGCGTCTCCGCGCTGCGGCGTCGTGTAGCCGACGCGTTCGCCGAAGGTGCGATGGCAGAACTTGTCGGTGCAACGAAAGAACTCAATGGAAAAGTCAGCGGTGTAGGGAGCTAATGCGGGCTCCATAGTGCGGTAGTGCTGGTCGCAAAGAGGAAGGAGGTCCGTCCGCATGCGATGCGAGTTTAGCACTTTGCGGAAACATCCGGATTACATTAGCCGATGTAGCGCAGGGCGTCGACGATACCGAGGTTCGAGGCGCGGTAGGAAGGGACAACGCCGCTGACCAGACCAACCAGGGCAGCAACCAGCATGACAACGAGGGCAGTGAGCGGGGTCATGTGCATCGAAACCGGCATGCCGATCCCAGGGCGAGACAACATTCTCATGATCACGGTTCCAAGCAAAACGCCGACGGTACCGCCCATTAGAGAAATAGAAATCGCTTCGCTCAACAGCAACCTGAGGATGTTTCCTTGGGTGAAGCCCAGGGTACGCAGGACGGCAACTTCGCGCGTGCGTTCGCGGATCGACATGGCCATGGTGTTGGCGCAGACCAGCAGCGTGGTGAAGACAACAGCCCCGCAAATGCTCAGGATGAACGCCTTGACGCTTCCGAGAGTATTGATCCAATCGAGTTTGAAGGCCTGTTCGCTCTCGCTCTTGGTAGGAACCGGAGTGCTGTGGAACATGTCGTCGATGGCGCGGGCCGCTTGCGGCATGTGTTCGGCAGTATCGACACGCGTCATGTAAAAGCCGGCAGTGTCTTTGAACCAATCGACAGATTCTTCGAGATACTTGGCGTGGAAGAAGAGACCACTGGTAGGGGGATCGATGGTGTAGGTGCCTCGCAGGGTGAGGTCAAGATTGGCGGGGAAAATGGTGCCTTGCAGGATGATGTGGTCGCCGATTTTCCAGTGGTGTTTCCCGGCAAGGTCAGCGTCGGCGACGCAGCCTGCGCGGTCGCGCTTCCAGGCGGCGAGCTGGTCGGCGGGCATGATTTTGTCGGCGGCGACGTCGAAGTATTCGTCGGGGTCGGTCGCGAACTGGGCGAAATAATTTTCCGGCTTGTCGTCTTTATAGGTGCCACCGAACCAGGTCATGGGAACGACATGCACAACGCCGGGAATGGTGCGAATCTTGTCGCGATAATAGATGGGAAGAAAGTTGGCCAGCGAGACCTTGTGGCGGGTCATGATGCGAAGCGCGGAATCAGGCGCTCCTTTGTCAATGTAGAAGCTGCGCCAGACGCAGAGCATGATGCAGAGCAGGAGCAGAGAGAACGCGATGCTGGCGACCGTCAACAGACTGCGCCGCTTGTTGCGAAACGCGGACTTGGCGACGAAGGCGGTGATGGTCATGGGGAATGAAAATATTTTACACCGCAATTTTATCCCACTGTAGAGACGGGGCTTGCCCCGTCTTGTCTGCACGCGGCGGGAGACGCGGCAAGCCGCGTCTCTACGGAGCAAGTTGAGCTCAGGAAAGAATCTTGCGCAGTTCCCGGCGGAGAACTTTGCCGGACGGAGTCCGCGGGACGGCGTCCACAAAGCGAATCTCCCGCGGCTGCTTGTGGTGGGCGAGGCGGTCGGCAACGAAGTCGCGAAGTTCCTTGTCCAGCGCGTCAGAGGGCGTAAAGCCATCGCGCAAGACAACAAAAGCGCACGGGATTTCTCCAGCTGCGGGATCGGGCCTAGCTACGACGCCGCAGTCGCGCACGGCGGGATGTTCGAGGAGCAGCGATTCGACTTCGGCGGGCGCGATGGGGAATCCTTTGTACTTGATCATCTCCTTGCTGCGATCGAGGACGTAGTAGAAGCCGTCGGCGTCGGTACTGACGATGTCGCCGGAGAAGTACCAGCCATCGCGAAGAACGGCGGCGGTCGCCTGCGGCTCTTTCCAGTATCCAAGCATGATCTGCGGGCCACGCATGACGAGTTCACCGGGTTCGCCCGGGGCGACCTCTCTTAGGTTGGTCACGTCGAGGACGCGGCACTCGGTAAGCGCCAGCGGCTGTCCAATGGAGGCGGGGCGGTTCATCTCAGGCGGAGCTATGTAGCCGACGTGGGTGACCGGGGAAGCTTCGGTCATTCCGTATCCCTGGACGACGCTAATGCCGGTGAGACTGGTCAGCCGGCGCGCAAGTTCGGGCGCAAGCGGCGCCGCGCCTGACTTGACCCAACGCACCTTGTGGTTCTTGGGGAAGATACCGGCTTCGGCGGCCTGGCACATGGCGTTAATTGTGGGCGGGACCACGGGCATCATGGTTACGCCTTCCTGAATCAGAAGAGCGCACAATTTTTGCACGTCGAAGCGCGGCATTAGGACGAGCGTGGAGCCGTGCATCAGCGAAAGAGTCAGCGCCACCGTCAGTCCGTAGATGTGATAGAGCGGCAGAAAGCAGAGCATGACGTCATCAGATGTGAGAATCGCAGCATTCGGGCCCTGGATCTGATAGACATTCGCGACCAGGTTGTAGTGCGAGAGCATGACGCCTTTGGGCAGTCCGGTGGTCCCGCTGGAGTAGGGAAGCGCGGCGATAGCTTCTTGCGAGTCCTGGATTGGTTCCGGAAATTTGGCGGACGCGGGCCGCAGAAGATTAGCAAAGTCTCCGCAACCTCCGCGTCCCTGCCGAGTTGTGAAGATGCGGCGCAGCGCGGGAAGTCCGGCCAGATTCACGTTTTCCAGAAGCGGACCATCGGTAATCAGAAAAACCGCGCCGGAGTTCTCCAGTTGAAACCGGATCTCGCGCTCGCGGTAGGAGGGATTGAGCAGTGTAGGAATGCCTCCAGCAAGCGTGGCCGCGTGATAGGTAATGGCGAATTCCCAGGAGTTAGGCAGAAAGATAGCAACCACTTCTCCGGGAGCAAGTCCGGCGGAGATGAGGCCACGCGCAAGCGATTCGACCAGGCTGCCATATTCGGCGAAAGTGAAACGGCGATCGCAGGAAGAGTCAACCAGGGCGGTCTTGCCCGGATTCTGACGACAGCCCTCAAGGACAACGTCGTGAACGAAACGGCCGGCGGGGTCGGCATAGAGCTGGGTGCGAAGCATCGGGGGGAATTGTAACGGGAGAGTATGGAAGTTCAAAATCAGACGGCGACCGTACAAATCCGGCGAACGTCAAGCGCTCAACTTGCGCAGGAATTCCTGTTCATCCATGCGATATTTAAAAGCTTTGCGGCCGTTGATGAAGACCACAGGGACTTCGTCGTTATAGAGGCGGCGGATCTCAGCGTCAGAGTCGACGTCGATTTCACGCCAGGTGAAGCCGCCGCGCTTGTGCAGCTTGTCGAGGCTCTCCTTGACGATTTCGCAGAGATGACATCCCTTGCGGGAATAAACGACTACCTCGCCAGGCTGCATCATTCGAGGGAGTGTAGCAGTTTCGGTGCAGGGATTCCAAGACACGGAAGGGCGTAGAATTTCGGAATGACGACGCTCGAAATGACGACGATTAACGGACGGCTTCTTTGTGGCAAAACGGTTCTGGTGACAGGCGCGGCGAAACGGCTGGGGCGCGCGATTGCCTTGGCTGCGGCCGAAAACGGCGCCGATGTGGCGATTACGTATCGCGAGTCGGGGCGCGAGGCGCGGGAACTTATAGAAGAATTGGCCCTCCATGGCGTGGAAGCGCTGGCCGTGCGCTGCGACGTTACCGATGAGAAGAGCGTCCGCGAAATGGTGAACGAAGTGGCGACAGAGCTGGATGGAATCGACGTACTGGTGAATAATGCCGCCAATTACGAAACTGTGGAATTTGACCAGCTCACGGTCGCGCAGTGGGATGCGATCTTTGCTTCCAATGCGCGCGGGCCGTTTCTAGTGTCACGCGAGGCCTTGCCGCATTTGAGAAAGCGCCGGGGCCGCATCATCAATATGGGTTCGCTGGGCGGGCTGCGGCCGTGGGCCGATCATGCCCACTACTGCTCGTCGAAGGCAGCCGTACACATGCTGACCAAAGTTATGGCGAAGGCGCTGGCGCCGGAGATTGCGGTGAATGCTGTGGCTCCGGGAATGATTGAGTTGGGAGAGAAATCGGCCGCCTCATTCATGAAGAAGATGGCAAAACAGACGCCGATGAAGCGCAACGGGACGGCCGCGGAAATCGCAGCGACGGTGATGTTCTTTGCCACAGCGCCGCAGTTTATTACCGGCCAGGTGCTGGCGGTCGATGGCGGGCTTGGGCTGTAGCAAAGTGTCGAAAACTCAGCCTTGCGTTTGTTTTGGGTGGCGCAGCGCTTCAGCGCTGCAATGGCCTGCCCTTCACCGTCGGCTTTAGCCGCTTAGGGCAACGGCGACGTGCAGCATGGTTTTTTCAGAAATGAGGGACTGGATTTGTTTCCGGGCCTGGGTTCGCGTATCGTTCGTCTTCGGCCTTGGTCATCCATTTTGGCCTTACCTATGACACGACCCATTCGGGATGCGGTCTCTCTTTTTCTGACATTGCTGCTGACTCTATTTCTGTGGCCTCCTCTCGCCGTCGCCCAGGATCGTCCTGAGGAGGGCGGTCATGAGCTCCAGGTTTGGACGGGCGGCGGCCACTCGGTTCCCGGCGGGACCAAGGATACGAGCGTCTGGAACGCTGGAGTCCGCTATGGATGGATCCTGACCGCTCCGCACGGCCCCGGTTTTCTCAACGGACGATTCGAGTATGCGGTGGACGCTGTCCCGGCGTTTGTTGTGTTCCAGCCAGCCAACGCCGCGTACGGAGCGGGAGTAAATCCGGTGGGACTGAAATGGATTTTCGCCACGCGCGGACGCGTCGCTCCCTACCTCGAGTTGAATGGAGGAACGCTGTTCACGACCCACGAAGTGCCGGTCGGAACTTCGACGATAAATTTCACCTCGGGCGCGGCGTTCGGCCTGCATTTTCTGGGGGAGCATGCCTGGTCGGTGGATGTCCGCTACATGCACATTTCGAATGCCGGTCTGACCGTGCCGAATCCTGGAGTGAATACGGTGCAGGTGCGGTTGGGGTTTGGGAAGTTCTTCGGGAAAAAGTAGAACTCACCGAATCCGATAAGGATAGCTATCGGTTGTGAATTGTCATTCTGACCCTGAGCACAGCCGAAGGGGTCTGCTTTCCCTATCCCCAAAGCCAATCAATCCAAAAGTAGTTACTTGAGCAGCGTCGAAAGAACCTGATTGACCGTGAATGCGGCAGCGTACGCAACGATGGTCATGTAAACAAACTGGATGACGGGCCACTTCCAGCTATTGGTCTCGCGGCGCACCACGGCCAGCGTTGACGTGCACTGCATGGCAAACGCAAAGAAGACCAGCAGCGCCATCGCCCCGGCAAAAGTGAGATCTTGCGTTAGCGCATTCTGTAGTGTCATCGAGTGCGTCGCCGGATCGGTCCCATAAATCGTTCCCAGGGTCCCAACGATCACTTCGCGCGCGATCACGGATGTCAGCAGGCCGACCCCGATTTTCCAATTGAAGCCGAGCGGCCGGATAACCGGTTCAATTCCATGTCCGAGATAAGCGATCGCGCTTTGTTCCAGCTGCGGAACGCGGCCATGATGCAGCGGAAGATTGGTCAGGACCCAAACCAGCAGAGAAACCGCCAAAATGACCGTGCCCGCCTGCCGCAAGAAGACTCGCCCGCGGTCAAGCAAACGAAGACCAATCGACTGCCAGGTCGGCCACCGGTAATCGGGAAGTTCCAGCACGAAGGGAGCAGCAGACGACTTGAGCACCGACGACTTGAGGACCTTTGCCGTAACTATGGCTGCCAGAAATCCCAGCAGGTACAGCGAAAGCATGGCACAAGCCCGCGCGCTCAGCAGTACGCCGACGATCGGGCGATTGGGAATAAATGCCGCAATCAGCAAGGTGTAGATGGGCAACCGGGCCGAACAGGTCATGAAAGGGGCGATCAGAATCGTCGCGATCCGGTCTCGCTTGTTTTCGATGGTGCGCGTGGCCATGATGGCTGGTACCGCGCACGCATAGGCGGATAACAGAGGAATGAAGGCCTTCCCGTTCAATCCCACGCCCCGCATGGTGCGGTCCGCGATCAGCGCCGCGCGCGCCAGGTAGCCGGAATCTTCCAGCAGTCCGATAAAGAAGAACAGCAGAAGGATCTGCGGCAGGAACACCAGCACGGAACTCACGCCCTTCCAGAGACCATCCAGAAGAAGCGATCGGACGAGACCAGCGGGAACGTAGGGCGCCGCTTGCTGCCCAAGCTTTGTCAGCAGATCCTGAAACGTCGTGCTCATGGGCTGGCCGAGTCCAAACACGGTTTGGAAAACGGCGCCTACCACGATCACAAAAATGAGCGGCCCCCACAGCTTGTGCAGAAATATATCGTCCAGCCGGCGGCTCCATACGCTGGGAAGATGCCGCTGGTAATCGATACGGCTTCCCACCTGGCTGGCCCACTTCCGGCACTGCGGAAGGTCCTGGAGAACCGGGAGCAACGCCTCTGGACGCTGATCGTGCTCCTGTCGCAGGAAGCGATCCACGGTGTCCAAGCCCGTCCCCAGCGTTGCACTCACCATGGCAACCGGCGCACCCAGTTCCTCGGCGAGTTTGAGAACGTCCAGCGACCCGCCTCCCTTGGCAAAAATGTCCGCCATATTCAGGAGCACGAGTGTAGGCAGCCCTAAGGCGATCACAGGTTTTGCCAATACGAGTTGCCGTGAAAGATGGGTTACATCCAGCACCAGCAAGACCGCATCCGGACGAGGCAGGCCGTCCATCCGGCCGGTCAGCACGTCTACGGCGACGCGTTCATCGTCGGAATAAGGCGTCAGGCTGTACACGCCCGGCAGATCGATGAGTCTGATCTCGTGTCCGTTGCCGGCCACTAGACCCACGCGTTGCTCTACCGTTACGCCCGGGTAATTGCCGACCTTTTGGCGAAGGCGGGTCAGACGATTGAAGAGTGTCGATTTTCCGGAATTGGGTGGGCCGATCAGGGCCACCGTACGTATTTCACGGCCCGAAATCTCAGGAACATTTTCACCGATAGTGAACAAGGGTTCGGTAGGAGTATCGCAACCACATCGGCCATTCAGAATCGGCGTCACCGCAAGTCACCCAATGGCGTAGCCACCTCTCGCGTGACCATGATGTGGCATGCGGTTTCCGCCCGCAGAGCAATCTCGGTTCCGTCCACCGAATAGATACTCGGGTCGCCCAAGGGCGCGCGGCGGGAAAACCCGACCTGCACGCCCGGAACAAACCCGACGCGCATCAGAAATTGCTGCTCGGCCGCAGGCAGGGAAATATGGTCAATCGTCGCGGCCTCGCCCACTTCAAGATCGGTGAGCGCGACACATAGCTCCGGCATTTCTGGTCCCACTCGCTTTCGATCTCCATTTGGACCCGCGCCATTCATTCTGACGCCGCGGCGTCGCCGGATTTTAACGGATGGTCGCGGCCGATCTTTAGTCAGATACGCCAGTGGGATGCCGACGATGAGCGCGGCTTCGGCGCCCTGGCGAAGCGTAACGATGAATGCCTCAAGCATAGGAAAAAGAGCCGCTTTCTAAATGAAAATGAATTTCAATTTCAATATCAATAGAATACGGGTTGGAGCGGCAAGCGGTCAACGGAGTGCATCACGGATGGACGTGATTTGCATCACACGGGGAAACGGGGCATTGAACGGCGTTTCGCGCGTCTACACCATGTGCAGAAACTTACGCGCCTGCTCTAGGCCTGGAAACATCTTCTCTTCCGCCAAAAACTCCCGCGAATGCACGCATCGTCGGCTCCCCCGCAGCTTGACCGGGTGCTTCAAATGCAGCATCTCGTGAAACAGGATGTATTCGACCGCATAGCGCGGCACGCGCGGATGGTCGAAGATGCGACTGATGACGATGGCGTTGTGCGCGGGGTCGTAGTGGCCGAGACTGCTGCGGGCGTGGTTCTGGCTCCAGGTAAGTTGCGGACGTCCCATAAGCCCGTGGAAAAAGCGGCGGTTGAGGTCGTCGAAAATTTCCTCCAGGTGATAGTGATGTCCGCGAGCGGAGCGGATGTGCTTGCGTCCGCGTATCTGCCGCACGAGCCGCGCTTTGGCGGCTACATCGTGGCCGGCAACATAGCGCCGATAACGGGCGTTGTGGGTGCGATCGACCGGCTTGCGATAGAGCTTGGCGAGCAGAATATGGGCGATCGAGTGCAGCACAGTGTCGGGAGCGCCTTCCAGCAGGTCTGAGACGCGGATGTAGAGCTCTCCCTGGCGCAGGCGAATGGTGTTGTTGATGGAAACAAAAGGATAAAAACGAACATGCAGAGGCAGCGCGGACGTGCGTGGGCGAAGTTCGCGATAAGCTTCGTGAAAGATTTCGGCGAGCTTTGGAGACACGTTGAGGGAAGAGTAGCACGAGGCAACCGTCGGCACTCAGCCGTCAGCGAGACGTAATCGAGTTGTGCACGACACATTACGGGTCGACGCACTGCAAGGTCTTGCCGTCCTTAAGGCACGGCAGATTATCCGCAGACTCGCTCGGCGTGTGCTGATTCTTGGGAGAAGGATGATGGGCATCCTTCGGCCTGCTGGGGTTGCGATACACGGTTTTGCCACGAAAAAACGGGTCTGCCACCATGCCGAAGAAATAGCCCAAGCCACCAAGAATCGCAGCGTCGACCAGAGCCGTTCCGCCTCGACCAAAGCCAGGGACCGGGTCGCGGGCGGCGCCAATCACTGCTCCTGCGCCCGCTCCAATTCCAACCCCGATGGCTCTAGTATTGTGAACCAAGTACACCGCTTTGACATTGTCGCGGGGATATTGCGCTCGAATGTACTGCACCCCGGATAATCGCAGTGCAGCGCGTGGTCGGTCGCACCCATAAACTCGCAGTGGCCAAAAGTGTGCCCGTGCTTGAGTGTGATTTTGAGCATGGTGCCGCCGGGAAGGTGCTGGACCGCCTGCCAGTCTCCGGTCTGCGCCAGCACGATCGATCCCATCAGAGGAAGTGCCGTCAGGAGCCCTATGATTGTCGGGCGTTTCATGAGTCGGATCGTAGCGCCAGCCAGTGAAAAGAATTGGCCTCTCGTGACACTTCTTGGACTGTCACAGCTTTGTGTGGACGCATGAGAACTTTGGTTTTTCATTTCTGGCCGGCACGGAGAGAACATGGCCCGCAGCCTTGCGGGGCGCGAGCCTTGAGGACCGCCTGCAGCGTGCGCGGCATGTGTTTCGGAACTTCGAAGACAGCGACCTGCGGGACGTTGTCTGCGCCGCGATACGAGATGCGGAAATAGTGCCGGTGCCGTTGCATCTTGACCAGCCCGACCCCAATGGTGGGCAGAACCCCCAGATGATGGGTTACCTCGCTTGAATACTCGAACGACTGGATTTCAGCGTATGGAATCAGCAGTTTCGCTCCGCCCGAGTATTCAAACGTGAGCGATGTCTCGGAAGTTGTGTCCAGCCGCCCGACCGTTCCCGCACGCAAAGCTGGAGCTGTACCGCCCGCATACATCACTTGGTCATCTTCCACCGCGGCTACCGGCAGGGCCAGGGCCAAGAGTAAGCAGAAAGCCGTCAATTTCTTCATTTCGCATCTCCTCAGGTTGCAACATGCACATTCTGAGGGAAGCGCGGCGACTGGAAAGGACGGGCTGTGGCACTTTCGAAAGTGTCACGAGGTAAGCGGATTCTGGATGAACTCCACGTAGCGCCGGAGTTCCGCGATCGAAGACTCGGACAGCAATGGGAAAGGAATTGCCCGGCAGCCCGCCGGGAGCAAAGTTGCTGTGACCGTGTCGCACACAACGGCCGCAGTCTGCTGCAGGCCGCGCTGCCAGTTCGCTTTGCGCGCATCGCGAAACACGAGCGCATCCGGATGGAAACCGGCAGCCTGCAAAATGGTGCGCGCCAAAGTTAGAAAAGTCGGGTAGCCTGATGCGATCCCGATCAGCGTCCCTGAAGGAGCCGGAAGCCATCCCGCAAGCGAAGCTGGCACCGACCGAACCTGCAGAGTGAGCACGTCGGCGCCTTCGGGCAGCGCCTGGCGCACGGCCGCGGCGCGATTCGGAAGCACGATCGGAATGGCGCCATCCGGAGTCTTGGGGCAGTCGCGCAGATCGCAACTCTGGACCGGAAAAGTCACGGCCTGCCCGATCTCCGCCGCGAGTATTCGTCTCAGCTCCTCGTCGGGCTCGATCAGCAGGAAGTGGTCGGGCGGCTGCAGTTCCAGCCATTGCCGCAGGCGGGAACGCACCTTGCTGAGAGGGGCTCCCAGTTCGCGCGCCGAAAGAAAGAGTCTCGAAATCAACCGATCCAGCGCTAGTTCCGACGACGGAGCCAACTCCGGCTTGCGCCCTCGCACGTACACGCCGCTGCCGTGGCGAAACTCGACCCACCGTTCCCGTTCAAGCTGACGATATCCCGCGCTGACGGTGTTCGGATGAAGACGGAAGCGCCGCGCCAGTTCTCGCGTGCTCGGCAAGCGCTGCCCCGGAGCCAGGTCGTCGCTGAGGATCCCCAGGATAACCTGCGTCACGAGCTGTTCGCGGATGGTAACTTCGCCTCCGCGGGCGAACCAGAGTTGCATGCCGCACCATCTTAGGCGAGCAATCGTGCCGCGGCCAGTAGTTTTCGGAGACGAAGCCGCGTGCGGCCAGAAGCTCTATTTCTGCTTCTTTTTCTTCTTCATGTATTCCTCGACCTGAGCGACCGTTTTACGGTGGTCGTCGGCGCTGGAATCCACCGTGTCGAGCGCGTCGGTCAGCAGGAACTCGTACTCGCTGGCTTCGGCGGCACTGGTGTTGGCGGAGTTCTTGATTGCGCGCAGCTTGGCCTGAAATTCGGTGTCGGCCTCGATGACAATTTTCAGCGGCTTGCGGATATCGTCCTTGCGGCCAACGTACATGTCGATGTTGTCGTTCAGTTCGTCATAGACGGCGAGAAAATCTTCCAGCATGTCATGGGTCTGGCGGGCGCGATCGATCGTCTTGGGATCGCTGCGCATTTGCTCCAGCTTGGTCATGCGGTCCCGCGAAAACTGCACGTAAAGCTTCAAGCGCTGGTCGGGATCGAGCATGGCGTCGCGGAGCTGATCGATCTCCAGCGGATTGAGCGGGTCGCGGCGCCGTTGTTGGGCCCAAAGCGGCGAGCAGAGCGGGATCGCAAGCAACAAGGCCAGTCCGAGCGCGTTGCGCCAGCGCTTACCCCGCATCATTTTTTCTCCTTCTTGTCCTTCGAGAACATTTCATTGAGCAGGACGGTGCGGATATCTTCGAGGCGGCGAATGGCCTGTTCGACCGGAGGCTGGTCTTCGAAGGCAAGAGTGCGCTTGATGTCGCGCAGCTTCTCCGCCATCTTTCGCGCCTCGATCTCGACATTCTTGAGGCGCTTCTTGGTTTGCAGGGCGGCGTCGCGCGCTTTTTCGGAGTACGTGACGACGTCCTCAACCGCAGCCCGGGCTTGCTCGACGCTGCCACTGTTGTAGAACTTGTCCGCATTGCGAAGCTGATGCCGGGCGATCTCGATGCCGAGGTCGGGACGGTCCTCGGGACGCGCGCTTTCGAAGCGCGACTTGAGTTCGTCTACGGAGTCGTCCTTGGCGGCGCCATAGGCGGAGGCAAGCGCGAGGAAAAGCAGATACAAGGCAAGTCGGCGCATAACAGTCAACGCTTCTTCGGTTCAATAGCGATCAGGCGGTGAGTAGCCTGCCACTCCTGATCAGGATACTTACCGTTAGCAACATCCAGAAATTGATGATAATCGAGCGCAGCCTGTTTGTAGTCGTGCAAGTTGTCATAGGCGGAGGCCCGGAGAAAAAAGCAGATCGGGGGCATCTCCGAATCCAATAAAGCGCGGCCATTAAGGGCTCGGATCGCGAGTTCGTAGTTCTTGTTCTCGCTAGCCGCAAAGGCCAGATCGACATAGACATCGGGCCAATCGCGCTTCAGTCGGACCGCAATCAAGAATTCCTGTTCAGCCTCCGGAAATTTCTTCTGCAGCAGCAAAGCACGACCCAGTCCGCGATGCAATTCCGCGTCTTTCGGCTGGGTAGCGACCAGGGCGCGATATGCGCTCTCCGCGAGATCATTCTTTCCCGCACCCGAATACAGGTCGGCAAGTTCACGCTGTGCGTCGTTGTCTGACGGCGCGACTTTCAGCGCGATCTGGAGTTCCGCGATCGCATCGTCTTTCTTGCCCTCGGCAACAAGCACGCGCCCCAGTTGCAGATGAATGCCGGCATCATCGGGACGCTCAGCTGCCAGCCGGCGCAGCAGGGGCTCGGCCTCGCCAAGTCGCCCGGACTTCATGTACAGGTTGGTGAGGCCGATTGCGGCTTCAGTAGAGTGCGGGTCGACCGTCAGCACCTGTTTGTATTCCGCCTCAGCGTCCGCGAATTCCTTTTGCCGCTCGTGTAGCAGCCCCGCAGAAAGATGGGGCTCGGGATCCCTAGGCGTAAGTTCGGCGGCTTTGCGATAAGCCTGGAGCGCATCGTCGGGCTTCTTACTCTCCAGCAGATGCCCCAGCGCAAGCCAGGCGCGAGCCTGTCCTTCTTCGACTTGAGCTGTCGGTTTCAGGCCGGTGGCCGCGCGCAGGAATTGCTCAGCGTCGGGATTATTGGCGCGGACAAGCATCAGGCCCAGATTAAGGTTGGATTCAAAAACGTCGGGCTTGGCAGTGACGGATTTACGATACGCTGCAATCGATTCGTCGGCGCGACCGACCCGGTTCAGGACGAATCCGAGATCGAACCACGCCTGGTAATTGTTGGGATCTTTCTCGATCGCTTTTTTCAGCAACGTTTCCGCGCCAGTGAAATCGCTTTTCTGGATGGCATCTTCCGCCTGTGCGATCTCCGGTGGTGTGTCATCAATCCGTTCCTTGTAATGGCGAACGGTAGTGTGGGTTTGCGCGAAGGCAGCGCAGGCGACCAGGGCAATAAGCAGGATCGCGTTGGTGACCGTGCGGTTCATGCGCAGAATTTGCGAGACAGGTTCCATTCTACCGGTCACCATTACGCCCGCCGTTTCCGTTCAACATCTGCTTCAGATACTGTCCGGTGTATGAGTCTTTCAACTCCGCGATCGTTTCCGGCGGTCCGAATCCGACAACGTTCCCGCCGCGATCTCCCCCTTCCGGACCAAGGTCGATAACCCAGTCTGCCGTCTTGATCACTTCGAGATTGTGCTCGATGACGACAATCGACCCTCCCGCATCAATTAGACGGCGAAACGCGGAAAGTAGTTTGCTGACATCGTCGAAATGCAGACCGGTAGTAGGCTCATCGAAAATGTAAAGCATGTGGCGTTTGTGTTTGGACGCATCACCACCCTCTCCGGCGCGGCTGGCCGAGCGAGTTCCAGGCTGAAGATGCGCCGCCAGCTTCATCCGCTGTGCTTCGCCTCCAGAAAGCGTAGTGGCCGATTGGCCCAGTCGCAGGTAGCCAAGGCCCACTTCGTCGAGCACGCGCAGTTTCTCCGTGAGCCGTGGAACGTCGGCAAAAAACTTCAACGCTTCGCGAATAGTGAGGTTCAGCACCTCGTTAATGTTCTTGCCCTTGTAATGGATTTCAAGCACCTGCGGCTTGTAGCGCGTGCCCTTGCACTCGTCGCAGATCAGTTCCACGTCGGCCAGAAATTGCATTTCGACGGTGACCGTGCCATCCCCCTGGCAGTTATCGCAACGCCCGCCGGGCACATTGAAAGAAAAATGTCCGGCAGGGAAGCCGCGCTTCTGCGCTTCCGGCAGCGAGGCAAATAGCTCACGGATAATATCGAACGCCTTGATATACGTAACCGGATTCGAGCGCGGAGTGCGGCCGATGGGCGATTGATCCACCAGCACGACCTCATCGAGAAACTCGTCGCCTTCGATGTTGTCCCACAAAATGGCGGTAGGCCCGCCATTAGTCTGCCGCTTGGCCGTGGCCAGCGCCTGATAGAGGACATCATGCAGCAGCGAAGATTTTCCCGAGCCTGAGACGCCCGTAATCGCCACCAGCATGCCGAGGGGAATCTCAAGATCGATGTGCTTCAGGTTGTGCGCGCGTGCGCCGGTGATACGAAGCTTGTGTGACCCCGGCTGCCGGCGTCGCGCTGGAATCTGGATGCGAAGCTCGTCGGCGAGGTAGCGGCCGGTGAGTGAGTGCGGCATCTTGATGATCTCGTTGTAAGTGCCAGCACCGACGACTTTTCCACCATTCTCCCCGGCGCCCGGCCCAAGGTCGAGAATGCGATCGGCAGCGCGCATGATGTCGGGATCGTGCTCCACCACCAGGATAGTGTTTCCCAGGTCGCGCAGGTCGTGCAGAATCTTGATGAGCCGGTGCGTATCACGGCTGTGCAGTCCAATAGAAGGCTCGTCAAGCACGTAAAGTGTGCCGACCAGACGCGAGCCGAGAGAGGTCGCCAGCTGAATGCGCTGCGCTTCGCCGCCCGAAAGCGTCGAGGCGAGACGGTCCAGCGTCAGATACTCCAGCCCAACCTCGTTGAGAAAACGCAACCGTTCCCGAAGTTCGATCAGCAGCCTATCGGCAATTGCAGCCTGCTCAGCCGAAAGCGTGAGTTGATCGAAGAAACGCGCTGCTCCTTCGACCGTCATGCTACACACCTGGCAAATGTTCTTGCCATTGATCTTCACCTGGCGAGCTTCCACCCGCAGCCGAGTTCCGCCGCAAGTGGAGCACACTGAGTATCCGCGATAGCGGCTGAGAAAGACGCGGACATGCAGCTTGTACTTCTTGCGCTCGAGATACTGGAAGAAGCCACGAATACCACCGAATCCGCGGACACCATCCACAATCATCTTCTGCTGCTCGGCGTCCAGTTCGTACCAGGGGACGTCCAGTGGAATTTCCGCTTGCCGTGCGAAACGCTTCAGGTCAGCGAACAGCGGCCGGTATTTCGGCTTCGTCCAAGGCTCAATCGCACCTTCATTCAGGGTCTTGCCTTTATCGGGGATGACCAGGTCAAGATCAATGTCGATAGTGTTGCCGAACCCCTGGCATCGTGGACAGGCTCCATAAGGATTGTTGAATGAAAACAGGCGCGGCTCGGGCTCGTCGTAGCGGCTGCCGTCGTTCTTGCACTCGAAGCGCTGGGAAAAACGCAGCCGCTCGGGAGTCTCACCCTCGCGCGGGGCAATTTCGAAAATAACTTCGCCCGCTTCGCGATAGCCAATCTCGATGGCGTCGACGATGCGCGAGCGCTGGTCGGCGGAGACAACCAGCCGATCCACCAGACCAAAAACAGGTTCGGAGAAATTGACGTCAAGCAGCGATTCCGGAGTCGAAAACTCGAAGATCTGCCCATTCTGAAAGAGCCGGTTGAAGCCGCGTTTGCGGAGATCAAACAACCGCGCCCTCATCTCGTCCGAAACTACATCGGCCGGCAGATCAGACTTGGCCGGCTTTTTCTTCGCGCGAGACTTCTTGGCGTTCTTTTCTTCGGCGGCAGGCACGTGCGCCTGGATCGGAAAGAACACATTCAGCCGAGTGCCCTCGCCCAAAGCCAGCAGCCGGTCGGCCACTTCATCCACCGTATCTTTTTTTACTTCCTGCCCGCAGAGCAGGCAGTAAGTGCGTCCGATGCGGGCAAAAAGTAGGCGCAGGTAATCGAAGATCTCGGTAGCGGTGGCGACGGTAGAGCGAGGATTGCGAGTGGAGTTTTTCTGCTTGATGGCAACCGCGGGTGCGATGCCGTCGATCAGATCAACGTCAGGCTTTTCAATCCGCTCCAGAAACTGCCGGGCATATGCCGACAGCGACTCCACGTACCGTCGCTGCCCCTCCGCATAGATGGTGTCGAAAGCAAGCGACGATTTGCCCGAACCGGAGACGCCGGTGACCACCGTCAGAGTGTTATGTTCAATCTCAAAATCGATGTTTTTGAGGTTATGAACCCGGGCCCCGCGAACCACAATGCTTTCTGTCGACATCTTCCCCTGGCGTTACAGACGGATCAAAACCCGCAACCGAATCTTTCTATTATAAATCCTTGCTCTGGGATTCGATTAAGACTCGTCATGTGCGAGAGTCGTCATCCGTAAGCTAAGTTTGTCATCCTGAACGAAGCGAAGGACCTGCTGCTTGCCGCGGCTACCGCACATTCACGTAGAAACGGGGCTTGCCCCGTCTCAGACTGCCGGAGAGCTTCCGTTCACGCGGGTTTGTGAGACACTGAGGTCGATCCGCCGCAGGTGCCACGCGAAATGAAAAAGAAGACCCAGTTCTCATCCCTAAGAAATAACAACGTAGCACCAGGCCTCGGGACCCTTTCGGTCTGGGCAGGGGAGCAAAACATTCACTGGATGGGCGCAACCCAACTCCCGGTGGCGCATAGCGTTTCGTTTGGCTACCAGGATGTTGACGAATGGCTGAAAGTCGCGCAAGGCAAGAAACCCGGCCACATTTACGGCCGCAATACGAATCCCACAGTCGCCGCGTTCGAGGAGAAGGTAAAGGTCCTGGAAGGCGCGGAAGCGGCAACCAGCTTCGCCAGCGGCATGGCAGCCATTAGCAATACGCTGTTCACGCTGCTCTCGCCGGGCGACAGGCTGGTTTCGGTGAACGACACCTACGGAGGCACCAACAAACTCTTCATCGAATTTCTGCCAAGGTTTCAGATCGGTGTGACGCTCTGCGATACCACCGATCACCAGGCGATTGAGTCCGCCATCGCCCGCGGCTGCAAGGTCCTGTATCTGGAGAGCCCGACCAATCCGACCAACAAAGTCATCGACCTCGCTCGCCTGACGGCGGCTGCGCATCGCCATGGTGCGCTGGTCGTCGTCGATAACACTTTTGCCACACCGATCAACCAGCAACCGCTGAAACTGGGCGCTGACCTGGTCATTCACAGCGCTACCAAGTTTTTAGGCGGACACGCCGATGCTCTCGGCGGAGTCGCCTGCGGCCGGCGCGATTTGGTCAGCCGCATTTATCACTTCCGCGAAATTACCGGAGCCTGCCTCGACCCGATGGCAGCCTACCTGTTGCTGCGAGGAATGAAAACCTTGCACCTCCGCATTCGCCAGCAGAACCAGAGCGCGTTGAAGATCGCACGTTTTCTGGAAGCGCATCCCCAGGTCGAAACCGTGTTTTATCCCGGCCTGGAGTCGCACGAAAATCATGCCATCGCGCGCCGCCAGATGAGCGGGTTCGGTGGCGTCCTCAGCTTCGTTCTGAAGGGCGGTTTCGCGGCCGTCAAGAAACTCCTTCCGCGCCTGCGCTACGCCCATCTTGCAGCCAACCTCGGCGCAGTCGAAACCGTCGCCGGCCCTCCCGCCACCACCAGCCACGTAGAGTCCACGCCTGAGGAGCGTAAAGCCAGCGGCATCCCCGAAGCGCTCATCCGGTACTCGGTTGGCATTGAAGACACTGAAGACTTAATTGCTGATTTGCAAGCTGCGCTGCAACCTGCCCCTAGGAAGCATGGATCGCCAACGACCAGCGACTAACGACCAACGACTGCCTCACTGTGCCGCAAATGAAAACAACACCAGGATGTAAATCCACAGTCCCGTCATCGAATGCCAGTACCACGAGGTGATGTCAACCACGATGCGGCGCGTTTCGATAGGACGATGCAGAGCCGCCGCGACATGGGCGCACAAAAGCGCCAGCACGCCGCCGGCAAGATGCAGCCCGTGCATGGCAGTAAGAATGTAAACAAAGGAACTGCTGGTGCCGCCGGCAAGGTGGAACCCACGGGCGGAAAGCCTGCTCCAGACAAAGAGTTGCCCGCCAAGGAACACCAGACCGAGAACGGTAGTCAAGCCGAGCCAAGGGAAGTGACTCTCGTCGCCGAGCGAAATACCAGGCATCGATTGCACCGGCGCAAGCGCGGCTCGGCGCGTGATGTCGCGCCGCGCCAAGTCGACCGTGATGCTGCTCGCGATCAGGACGGCTGTGTTGGCCAGCAATAGCATCCAGGGCAATTCAACTGGAGCCCAGGCTCGGATGTATGCCGTCCCGCTTGAATCGAGGCTTAGAAATCCGCGCCGAATGACATAAACCGCCGTGAAAGAAATGAAAAGCATGAAAACAGGCGTCAGAGCGACGGCCAGTCCCATCCGGGCACGTCGCAAGCGCTCGCCGTAGTTCGGAATAGAGTCCGGAATCGAGTCGGGCAAGCCGTCGTCGTCGCGCCCACGGCCGTCGTCCCCGCCGCCGGTGCGGGGCGGCAGCGAGGCGCCGTTGTGGCCGAAGGGTCGCGTCGAGATGGGCGTCAGTCGGGGCATGTCCCGCGCTCTTTGGTAGTAGATGATCTCACCCGCTCTAAGGCTTCGCAAACCGAGCTCGAAGTAGTGTTCGATGTGGTGATAGTGGTGCGACCGGCATTGCAATCAGCGCGGCTTCGCATCTAGACTTATGGAAATTCAGCCCGTGCGAAAGTGGCGGAATTGGCAGACGCACCAGACTTAGGATCTGGCGGGGAAACCCATGGGGGTTCGAGTCCCCCCTTTCGCACCAACAATTTGCGGGGCATTGATTTTCGGGCTTCGATCACTGTGCCTAGTTTTGTGCCTACCTGCCCGGACTTCGTCTGCTCCGAACTGCTTATCGATTGGGCGGCGAGAGGAGCAAACGCCCGCTCGATTGCGTCTGCCTGAGGGTGAATGTATCGCTGGGTAATTGTGATGGAGCTATGCCCCGCGATTCGCGCCAGCGTGAATGCATCGCATCCGGCCTGTGCAAGCTGAGTCAGGGCAGTGTGGCGCAGTACGTAAGGCTGGAAGGCTACCAACTTCCGCTTGCCGTTCTTCTCCGCCTTCTCGTTTGCTTTCTGGATCGCCTTCGCGTGCTGATCCTTCGCGGTGTCCTTGTTGAAGTGACCTTCGCGGGACGTTGACGGAAAGACCCAGCCCGCCTCAGGCTCTCCCGCCTCTGTGTGTCGAACCTTCAAGGCGTCGTAGACGACGGGAAGCATGGGCAACATCCGCTTGGCGGTCTTGGTTTTGCCCTCCGTGACCTGTATCAACCCGCCTGAACCGCTCAACGAGATATTCTCCCATCGAAGGACAAAGACTTCGCCGGGGCGCATTCCAGTGCCGCGAATGATGATTGCAGCATCGCGCCATGGCTGAGGGCACCCCTCGATGTACTGCTGCCATTCCGCATCGGTTAGAACGCGATCCCTCTGCCGCTCACCCTTCGCCAACGTGATCTTCGCCGGACGCTCCAACTTCCCCCACTCATAGGCGAGGTTGAGAGCACGACGGAGCGAGCGCAGGCCGCAATTGATGCGCGAGGCAGAGAGACTAGCGAACTTCGCAGCGAACTGTTGTGCGTGCTGGTCGCTAATCTGGTCGAGTTTCTCGCCGACCCAATCGCACTTGAGAACCATGTTCGCGCCGTCCCGGTAGTATTCGAGCGTGTCTGGTTTTGCGGCGTGCTTCGACTCCACGTACGGGATGAAATCCTTCTTCAAGAACTCGGCGAGGATTGCGACGGGTTTCTTCTCGCGGATTCCCACCTCGCCCTTGGCCAGGGACGTGCGGTGCGCAGCCTCGATCTGCCGCGCCACTTTGTCGTTGCCCTGCTTTGTGGACTCCCGCACCATCTTTCCGTTCCATTGGAATTTGTACCAGTAAATGTTGCCGCGTTTGTAGATCATTGCTCACCTCGCATGTGGTCTCTCACTATTGCCGCTTCCTTTTGGTCTGCCTTCTCAACCCGCCTGCGCCTCTGCTCTCGCGCCACCACTTGAGTTTTTGCTCTCGCTGGCCATAGGCAAGGCAAGCCTTGCGATTGCAGAACTGCTGACCTGCTCTAGAGCGCAGAAAGTAAGGACGCGGACACTTCGGGTTGCTACAGACGCCGAGTTTCGAAAAGTTGTTGATGACAGCAAACGCCAAGGTCACCCGCAAGTTCCAAGGATTGGGAACTATCGTGTTCGCTGGGTCATAGGGAACGAATGCCGGTGGGCCTACCTTGGCCAGTTCTCCGCCTAACCATAGGCGGAGCGTGGTATCTATTTCCACCGCCGCCGAGAGCTTGCCCCATACACCCCGCAACTCCCGCTGAAGTGTTCTCAGGTTCTCGACTGACTCGCTTTCTAGCCAATCTCGCGCCTGCCAAAAGCGATCACAGTCGGCAAGGTCAAGGTTGGCGAGATCAAGCATGAGAGTATCCCGCAGTTTCAGGCTCCACAGCTTTCGCATCCAAGCGAAGAACTCGGCATCTGGAACCTGAAAAACGTGTTCCGTCATTGCTTTTTCCATCCTCCGATGGTATGCCAATCTATCGCTAGAGTCAATAAAATATCAGCTCTAGCACTATATCGTTCTGCACTTCGTAATGACGTTTAAAGACATTATTATCTTATAGATAGACAGTCTGTTGGCCATGATTACGAAAAGTTTGTGGTACTATTTAGTTGTGGCAACAGGGGCAGAAAGGAATCGCTATGGCAACCGGGAAACTATTGACGATACGCGAGGCGGCAGAGAGAACGGGGCACAGAGAGAGCACGTATCGGGCTTGGGTCTTGCACAGAAAACTGCCCGTCTACAAGGTCGGGAGGTCGGTACGAATCGCAGGAACGCCACGCCACTTGATGCCGTGCGGATCGTTAACTGCCAAGGGAAAATGCCCGCTGGTCAACCGAGGAAATTGGAGACTCGCTGGGGGCTGAACTTTAACAAATTTGTGAGCGGCCGATTGGAACAGCCAAGAGTCGCCTCGAAACGTATGAGGATGATTCTATGGCCGTTTCTCTTGAGCGATTTGCAACTCGCCAAAAACCACAACTTCTTCACGGCAGCCGCTGGGGGAGCTGGCAACTAGACGCCGAACGGCTAGCGCTTGTTCACACGCCCGACCGCCACGAAATCGACCTTGAGGAAATCAGCACGTCCGCTCAAATGTTGGACTGGGTTTTTGAGGTTCAACGGTGGGCCTTGCCGCAAGTGCTGGCCGACCTGCTCACTGCTCTGGGGGCTATCTTCCAACCCCAAGCCAATCTCTGCACAGGCGGTGCCGACGCTCGCATTGACGACCCAAAACGATTCTTGCGGCAGCGAATCACGGGACAAATTGAGAAGCGCAGGACATGACTATGAGCAGCCAGTCCACTTTTTCGACCGAACGCCTCCAGCTTGCAATCTTCCTCCATGCCACTGGCCGCCTGCGTTTTCTTGGCTGCGAGCCGAACGGCAACGGGAAGGTGCGGTTTGCGTTCGGCGATCCCCAGCAGGTAGGGGCGCAGGCCGAACTGGAGTTTGAACGAGGCGCACTAGTGGCAGGCACGGCGCTATTTGCCTCTCAAAAATACTTGCGTCGGCAGATGACCGATGCACTTAATCGGAAAAACGGAGTATCGGAACATGGCACAGAAAAAACACGCTAAGAAGCTGATATTGAGACGCACCGACGCCGGGAACGCAGAACTGTTCGCCGTCTTAAACCAAGAAGGGGTGCGGTACGATCACCGCCGGAAACGATGGCTGATTTGGCGAAAGAATTGGTGGGTCGAGGATCAAACTGGCGAAGTATTGCGGCTGGCGAAGAAGGTTGCTCGCTCCCGCCTGAAGCGTGCCGTTGGGATGCCTGCGGGGAGCAAACGTGACGAGGAAATCAGTTGGGCCTGCAGGAGCGAATCTGTATATCGGATTAACGCGATGCTGTCACTGGCCAAGGCTGAGCCTCCCCTTGCCGATGATGGTGCCAATTGGGATGCGAATCCGCTGTTGCTCGGCGTAGCCAATGGCATAGTTGATTTGCGCACCGGGAAATTGAGGGAGGCGCGGCCCGAGGACCGCATGACGCTCCGTTCACCAGTTGCGTTTGATCCCACCGCGAAGTGCCCCCGTTTTGAACGATTCATCGGCGAAATCTTCAACGGTGACACAGAACTCGTGACCTTCATCCGGCGTGCGGTTGGCTACACGCTCACAGGGCTGACCGACGAGCAGTGCTTTTTCTCCTGTCACGAAACGGGCGCGAACGGAAAATCGACCTTGTTGGGCGTGCTCCGTTACATTCTCGGTGACTATGCCGTCAACGTGCCTTTCAGTGCGTTGGAGAAGCTGGGCCGGAGCAGCATCACCAATGATGTGGCAATGCTCGCGGGGCGGCGTTTTGCGACCGCCATTGAGACAGGTGAGGATGTGCGACTCAACGAGTCCCGGATTAAGGCGATTACCGGAGGCGACCCTGCCACTGCCCGTTTCCTCTATCGTGAGAACTTCACGTTTGACCCGACGCAGAAACTGTGGCTGGCGTTCAATCACAAACCCCGCATTGCCGACGAATCCGAGGGCATGTGGCGCCGAGTTCGGCTGATCCCTTTCACGCGGCAGTTCAGCGGCGCAGACCGCGACAACAAGCTGCTTGACAGGCTCAAAGCGGAAGCCACCGGCATTCTCGCATGGGCGGTGCGCGGCTCCTTGGCATGGCAAAAGGATGGTCTAGGGACACCGCAGGTGGTGGTGAATGCAACCACCGAATACCGCGAGCAGAGCGATCACTTGGCCCAGTTCATTGACGAGTGTTGCATCATCTCTCCGGGCCGCAGCGTCTCCTCCGCCACGCTGTGGAAAGCCTACCTGCGATGGGCCGAGGACAACGAGGAAGCGCCTCTCTCTCGCCAAGCATTGACGGAAAGAATGCAGAAGAAGGGCTTCAAGCTGGGGCGCAGCGGTCACCAAGGCACTCGCACTTGGGAGGGACTGGCCCTCTATGCTGACACGCTGACACCTGCTGACACGGTTTCTCAAGACTTTCCTATGGGTGAGGTGACATAGAGAGTTTCGGAAAATGGCGTCAGCGTCTGTCAGCACGTCAGCAAGCTGCGACTTGAGCGCGGGCTGGGCTTCCTCGCTTTCCGTGGGACTGGGTGGCCTGAGCAGGTGGTGACACCTCCCGTAGAGGGGCTGCCATCACCGGGCTAGGCCCGTTCGAGGGGTTCTGAGTGAAATCGCCTGATCTATAAAAGGGGATGTCAAGAACATTTTTCTCCGTCCGCCGGATGCGCAGGTTTATTTCGCGACATCCAGCCCTCTCACCATGGAAGACGTTCGTCTGGCGTCCTGCACCTGAGTTGCTCCATCGCATTAGCTGCATCTTCTTTAGTAGCGACGATGCCGATCAGCTTCGAAACGCATCAAGCCGTACGGTTGTATGGTGGCAACCATGGATCTATCTGAGGCTCGTGGCCTAGTGCTTTTTCGGGTTGTCCGAAGGGGCATAGGGATTTCACGGAGGCTAAGTGTCACTGACACTTTGTGCGCCTACAGGCGATTAGGATGCTCACCCTCGAACCCGAGCGTCTCAAGAACCAACCGACCACCACCAGAGAAAGAATCAGG
>Ga0326727_10006898_pt1 | contig 30629 bp, 35 predicted proteins | sample MB2enrmetagenome_FD_207643 | JGI IMG/M metagenome (GOLD analysis project Ga0326727, IMG submission 207643) | Lab enriched peat soil microbial communities from McLean, Ithaca, NY, United States - MB29MY | ecosystem: Environmental > Terrestrial > Soil > Wetlands > Peat | place: USA: New York... | reverse complement strand
CTGCCGACGCCTGTGCCGGAGTATATTCGATGGCAGCCATGCACTTATTCTACCCTCAACGGGGTAGATTTACCAGCATTGCGGCAAGCTCACCCCTGAAACGGTGGGTCCAACGTTTAACTGGGTCTGCATCGAAGCCGTTGCCTGCCATTTAAGCGCGGCCCTCATAGAAGCTCCCTGCATTAGAGTCTCATTAGGAGTTTTCTCAAGGCTCCTCACACTTTCGCTCCGTGATTCGGTGGCGAGCATCCCCACTGCTACCAGGTCTGCCGCCGAACATCGATCCGTCCCTTTGTGCAAGCGAAGCCAGCGCTGTTACCTGAGCCGGCAAGAGCTTGATTGCACCGCTGCCTCCCAGTCGCCCGGCAAGATACAGCCTGCGCCAGCCGAACACTTGGTTGGCGTTGATCCCATGCGCCCGCGACACTAGCGCGACCGACGTACCTTCCACCAGCGTCTCTTCGACAATCCCCGGCTTCTCCTCCACCGTCCGCTGCTGCCGTTTCGTGGTACTCCGGGCAGAACTCGCCCTCGTTACGATCTCGGTCACTGCTGGCCTGGAAGTGTCCATTTTCATCGGGAATACCAGTTGGAACGGGTGGGCAAAGAGGGCCAAGCACGGGCGTGCGCGTCAGTGCGAAGCGCCAGAAATCTCCGCTCGTCCTTTCACCGGAAGAGGTCATACTCGGTCTGGCGCAACTGGAATTTCGCGATCAGATTCTCGTGTTTCTGGACGGTGCCTTAGGAATTCGGCAAGGGGAACTCGGGGCACTGCATTGGCTGGACTGCGATTTCAACAATATGAACTTCAGTGTGCAGCATTCCTACTACTGGCGTCGGGGTGGGCACCTGAAGAGCACAAAGACGGAAGCGTCGGCAAAGTTATTGCCGATGCATCCGAGTCTGAAGCTGGCCTTGCTGGAGTGGAGATCGCCAAGTCTCTACAACCAGCCGGACGATTTCGTCTTTCCTTCAGAAAGACTGAAGGGAGAGAAACCGCTCGACTTGGCTTCGGTGTTGAAGAAGAAGATCCAGCCGGCCTTCAAGAGCATCGGCATCACCGCGTAGGCTGGCACACCTTTCGGCACACGGTGGGAACCATGCTGGCAGAGATGGGCGAACGCCAATTGATGATCCGCGATTACTTGCGTCACAGCGATCTGCACGTGACCAACAAGTATCTCCAGGCAACGACAAAAAGCAAACGCCTCGCACAGGGGAAGCTCGTGGATGCCATTCTGCCAGGGGGCGTGCTGTCGGGAAGCAAATCAACCTTGATTCACTAGCCCGAGAAGTTCGTTTCTTCGGGTTACTTGGATGGGGCGAAACAGCAAATCGGCAGATGGGAAACGCTTATTGGACCCAAACGGACCCAGATCGGCTTTCGGAATCCTTTGTAAACCATTCAAAAGAATGGCGGGGACGACGAGACTCGAACTCGCGACCTCTGCCGTGACAGACTAGGCGTACTTGTCTTTTCTGCGACTTACCTAACCAGCGGGGGCTGCCAGTCGCAGTAGGGGACGACTAGAACCAGAGCTTGTGGGTAGCAATGTGGGTGGAAACTCCAAGCCTCACGTAACTCGGTCTATGACCGACGAGAGTGCGTTCTGTTGAGCCTGCTCTCCGCAACAGTCTCCATGCCCTTCCTGTAGATCGTTCGCTCGTCCATTGCCTTGGCAAGCTCCGATAGTCGGAACCGCCAGATACTACGCTGCTGTCCTTGACCCAGAGGGTACGCCGGGATTTTACCCTGCCGTGCCAGTAGCAGAATCCACTTTTGGCTAACGGAAAGAAACTTCGCTGCGGTTTGCGAATCTACGAATCGCTCAGGCTCCCGTTCTCTGTCGTCGGCCCTCGACTGTAACGGAACCACAACAGCATTTCGGTCAGTCTGCATAAGAACCTCCCGTGTGGTAAGCCCCGGACACTAGCAGAATTCTCGATGATCCGCACCCTCCAACCAAGGATTAATGCTCTCCGTTTTTCTGAGCGGTTGTTATCATCGTCACAAAGCGGTGTCATAGCACAAGGAGCGAAGCCAGATGATTTCTCCCTCCACAGATAGCGAATTGCACGACTGGCTTCGTTGGGCTAAGGAGAATGGCAGCAGCTTTCTTGTGGCGACTGCTGAAGCGGCGTTGCTAGCGGACCTGAAGCATTACGATCTGCTGCGGCCCGTCCTGCTCGAACTGAAGAAGGAGTGGCCGAAGCCAGCCTGAGGAATCTATGTACGGACGCTACCGACTGTCGTGGAGAAAGCACCGAACCATTGCTGATTCGGTGCTCACGAACGTTCTGAGAGGCTCACATGCGTGCAACAGACGCAACAGCAAGTTTGGAGTTCGCTCGCTTCTTGTATGGCCTCCTCTGCTTTGGGATGTGGTCGTCTCCCGTCATAAAGCACTTGCCCAACTGCCGAATACGAGTCCGTAGGCGGGAAAATCGGGCGTCTGTGATCCCAAGGAACTCAGCAGCGTCCCCCAGTGTGCCAGTTGCTAGGATCGACTCTATCGAGGGCAGAACACTCGGGTCTTCTCGCCTGACGAAATCAACGAACTGCCTGATGAAGTGCCTCTCCCGTGCCCGCTTCTCGGAAATGTCGGCAGCCCGACGTAGATATTCAGAGTGAGCATGGCAGTAAACGTCATCCACTTCGCCACATTTTTCTGAGTCCATTTGCCCTGTCAGCGACAGGTTTCCCGCGTGGCAAATCGCATCCTTCCTGCGTCTGGAGTGTATGGTTCTGAACTTGTTCGCGAGGCACAAGTTGACGTAGTTCAAGAACCTCGGCAGGTTCGCACCGTGGTGCTTGGCAGGGTCAAACGTTTGCACGATGTCCTCTTTGCCAGCTTTCCGATGCTTGGACGTAGCAGGCAGGTATTTCATGTGGATCACGAGGTCTTGCGTCCAGTCCTCCAAATCCTCCTTCGGGACAGACCTGTCGGAGTGCTTTCTAACCCAGTTTGGGATGTGGTGGGGAAACCGTTGGTGGAACTCGTCGAAATCCCTCGGCACCACGAATCCGTCGTGCCCGACATAGCGACCGTCGATGACCGCGAACGGGTCGGATTTGTAGGGTCTATTTTCAACAGAGAAATTGGGGAAATTGAAATGTTGATTATCGAAACTTGCGGTATTGCTCTGCATGGAGACACTCCTTGAAAGGAATTTGAACTACATGCGAGCAAGCCTAAGAGGTCGAGACGAGTTGGCAGTCAGGGTTCAACAGGCATTGCTACTACCGACGAAAAAACAAGCCGCACACGTGGTCAGCGTGGTGGTTCAGTGCATCGAAGCCACGCTCCTCAACAATTTGAGTACGGACGGTTTTACGCTGAAGCTCGACAGCTTTGGCAAATTCTCAATCCGACACAAAGCAGGGATTCTCAGAAAAATCCCGTTCACCGGCGAGACCGTCCTGACAAAGGATAGGCGGAAGGTCAGGTTTCTCAGCTTGGGAGAACTTCGTCAGCGGGAATCGGTTCTTTCAGTCAAACCCTAGTTCCATGTTTCGCGTTCCCAATCTGACCGTGATGCGTGCGTGGTCACCTTGATTTTGTCCAGCCCCGCATTGACGAGGGTTTGATAGAGGCGGTAATCAGTTCAAACTGAATGAACACCTATTTTGTCGTTCGATACTCCGATCTCTAGGTGGGGCCACGGTCTCGCACATTACCCACATTCCAGCTTTGTTGCAAAACTCCACTCTGAGCGACCGCGGCCTGAAGCCGCCGAAGGGTTTGCTTCTCGAATTTATGCCGCCTACAATGTCTGCTACTTTCCGTCTTCGTGAAGGGAATCGCCTTTGAACTGGAAGCAATTGCTATCCACTAAGCGGGTGAAGGGGCTTTTCGGGCAGACTTCGTCCACGCCGATTGCAGGGGATTTGCGAAGCGAGTTCGACCGTGACTATGGGCGGACTGTTTTTTCGACTCCCGTCCGTCGGCTTCAAGATAAGGCTCAAGTTTTTCCTTTGGAGCGACATGATGCTGTTCGAACACGTTTGACGCATTCGATGGAAGTTTCCAGTGTGGCTAGGAGCTTCGGGGATTCCGCCGAGCGTTTCTTGTTCAAGTCTGGTGTTCTGACAGATGAAAACCAGAAAGGAGTTTTGGGGACGATAGCGGCAACCTGCGGACTGGTCCACGACCTAGGCAATCCCCCGTTTGGACATTCCGGCGAGGCGTCGATTCGCGAGTGGTTCAAAACTCACCATGAAAGCGATCCTAAGTTTTTCGAGGGCTTCAAGCCGTTTACAGACGCTTCGAATCCGAAGCCCGAAGACACTCAATTCGCTCGCGACTTCTTGAGATTTGAAGGGAATGCTCAAACTCAGAGGCTTCTTTCTCGGCTGCAAGTTCTGGCTGACGAATACGGATTGAATTTGACGTGCGGCACGTTGTCGGCAAGTTGCAAGTACGTCGCCCAATCCAACACGGTTGATAAAACTCAGCAGGAGAGAAAGAAGCACGGTTATTTCGCTTCCGAGAATGAATTGATTTCACAACTCAGAAAGGAAGTCGGGACTGCTGAGTCTCGCAACCCAATCGCTTTTCTTGTGGAAGCGAGCGACGACATCGTTTATTCAACCGTGGATTTGGAGGATGGTGTCAAGAAAGGAGTGATCTCTTGGGAGTCTATTGATGCCGAACTGCATCGTCAGCTTGGACAGGACAATAACAGCTTGAATCATTCCTTGAAGAGGGCAAGCGAAAAGATCAACCCCGCTGGGCTGCAGGGGAAAGGGAAAGATGAGGCAATGGCAGTGGCTTTTAGGACATTTGCAATCGCGGAGATGGTCGTTGAAACCCTGAGTGCATTTGAAAAACGCTACTCAGACATAATCTCAGGGAGCTACCACAGTGAACTCCTCTACGACTCGGCGGCGGGACCACTCGCAGCGGCGTGCAAGAAACTTGGAAGTGATGTCGTGTACGTTTCGGGCGAAACGTTGAAGCTCGAACTCATGGGTCGAAAGGTCATCACTGATTTACTCACGTGCTTCTGGGAAGCAGCTCGCGTCTATACTCGTAGCAAGAAGTTGGACGGCTTCCCTGCAAAGGCCTACCAGCTAATATCCACAAACTATCGCCAGATTTTCGAGAAGAATATCGCCGAAGCAAGCAAATTGTCGATTCCCGAGGATTACTTCCGAATGCAATTGATAACGGATCAAGTCTCTGGAATGACTGATTCTTATGCTTGCTCCCTGCATCGCGAACTGATGAATGCCTGAGTGCGACAATATAGAATAGACACGATGGGACCGCAGAAACTAGTCACTCACATATCTGGAGAGAAGCCGTCAGTCAGACCGCAGGAAGCGGTCGAGAAGCTGCTGCGTACCCGACTGTCTCGCTTTCTCACTGAGCCCGCTCCTTGGAAAGAGAACCTCCGAGAGATCGTTGACGCATTCAAACAGACGAAATGGGATGCGGTTGTGTTTGGGGGCGTTCTGAGGGACCTCGCTTTGTACGGGCCTGCCGAACGTCCTCGGGATGTTGACATCGTGGTGAATTGCTCTTCTTACGAACTAAGCACTTGGCTATCCGCTTTTCCCTCCCAGCGAACCAGATTTGGCGGATTTAGGGTTCGATTGCACAAGTGGAATTTCGATATCTGGACTCTGCGTGAAACGTGGGCGTTCAAGACTAGCGATATGGAGCCTACTTTCGAGAATCTGCCGAAGACTACTTTCTTCAATATTGAAGGAATCGCGGCTCAACTTAACACCGCTCCGAGACAGAAGCGGGCTGTGTATTCCTTTGGCTTTGCTGACGCAATTTCATCTAAGGTTCTCGACATCAACTTTGAACCCAATCCTTTTCCTCAATTGTGTATCGTTCGTGGTCTGTTAACTGCCGTTCGGCACCGCCTCCTGCTCTCCTCACGCCTCGCCCACTACATGGCCCATCACGCTAACCGCACTGAGATTGCCGAAATTGTTCAGATGCAGTCTGGGCACTATGGAGTCGTGCGATTGCGATCCCAAGATATTGAACTTTGGTTGGATCACATTGAGCACAGCTTGAGAAGCAACTCGGACACGCCGATCAGCTTGCCCTCCATGGGCGGGCAACTGGACCTTCCCACGCCAGACCACTACGAGGTTGCATAGTATCGTGGGCACATTGTTCACAATCTGGCGTCGCCCGCTGACCAGTCCGATGCCCCGAACCTCAAGCTGTGGGTAGAAAGGTATAAGTTCGTCACCAGCGTACCTCTGCGGAACTCGATTGCATAAGGTCAACGGCTTCAACGCTTCGGGCTGGCGGCAGCATGGAGCCTTCGTCACCAGCACCTGATCTCTTTACCAGTTTGCAAACTAGACTACGGGAAATCCTCCATTTCTTGGACACAGCGGTCAGAGTCATGCCACTCAATCGGTCGCGGACGATGGCTGGCCGATCAATGTTCATCGGTGCTCGTCCGATCCGCACTCCGTCGAGCTTTGCCCTTCGCATTCCTGCCAAAACCCTCTCCCGAATCAGGTCGGATTCGAGTTCAGCGATTGACCCGATCAAGGTTAAAAAAAGTCGCCCCATGGGGCCGCTGGTGTCGATGTTCTCCCGCCGCGACACAAACTCGATCCTCAGACTGTCGAACTCGTCCATGACCTGCAAGAAGTGCTTAACACTCCTCGCCACTCGGTCGAATGCCGCAACGAGCACAACCGAGAATTTCTTCTGACGTGCATCGGCCATAAGCTTATCTAGGCCCGCACGCCTCGCCTTGCGTCCCGAGATTCCCCAATCTTGATATTCCTGCACAACCTCGAAGCCTCGTTCCGCAGCAAGCTGGCGAAGGTCGTACAACTGCGACTCGACGTGCTGATCCGTTGTGCTCACTCTGGCATAGATGGCTGCTGTCTTCATTCGCTTGTGTCCTCCTTTGAGTTTTTGACTTGTAAGGGAGAGGAATTAAGGAGCCGCTCGGTGGCGGCTTGGCAGATGGTCAATTCAGGGCTGAAGACACCCAACTCATCCGACACGAATTCGAACATCAAATGCCCGAGTGCCTCGTTGGGCAACCCAGCAAGTTTTTTCTTCAGCACTCCAGCCACGAACAATGTACCGATCACCTGCTCAAAATGATCGCTTGAACGAGCGAGCCTTCTGTGTTCTTCGATCAGAGCTTCCACGCTGCTGTCTTTTCTGCGTCGCTCCACAAGATTGTCCCCGCTGTTCCGGTTCTACCAATCTCAGGGACGAAATCGCTAGAAATTCACCAAGAAAGTTTTGGGTAGTAACCGCTGGGCGAGTTACGGGCGTGCTTCTCCTGCAACTTTATTCTCGAACTTTCTAGCGATTTTGCGAACGTCCTCGGTAGTATCCGGCAGGAGGAGACATGTCACTCACAAAGCAATACGTTCGGGACGGGCAACGGAGGATCATTGGCTCGGTCACCACGGGGTACGTGGGTTCGTTCGATACGCTCGTCAGAGACGAGCACGAGCACATAATCGGACGGACGAGCGGAAGCTTCGGCACGACCCGCGACGACAATGGCAGGCTCGTCTCGATCAACACCGCTGATCCCGGTCTACTGATCGGTCAGAAGAAGTAGTAGCGGCTTCTGTAAGCCACACCTTCCCCTGTTGCTCTACCTTGGAGGCCATCTGAGCGGACAATCAACAATGCCAATCGACGCAATCGAGTGCCCGCTCTGTTTGGGCGAAGGCAAATTGAAGCGAACTGAGGTTCTGGATCGCCTCGGTGTCAAGGATTTCGCTCGCGTTGCCCAACTGAGTGCGGAAGAAGCCTTCCGCCTGTTCCTCCAAAAACAGAATCACGACGAGCAGACGGTCTGGGCACGATTCGAGACCGAATTAACGAAGCGAACCGCCGACATTGAGCAGTGTCATCGCGTCGAACTCCTGACTCTTGGTGAGCGACTCAAAGATTTTGAGTCTGCCGCACAACTCGCTGAAGAGCGAAAGACTCTCGATGTACAGCGAGCACAGGCGGAACTAGAGATTAAGCTCCGCTCCGAACAGTCGCAGAAGGAAGACCTTAACCGCCGAGTAGAGAACTATTTCCGCGAGATCAGCCAGCTTCGAGAACGTAATCAAGAGTTGGAGACGGAGATGGCAAAGATCGCCCGCGTAGGTATGCTCGAAGAAATCAGTTTCGCAGACGAGGCAAAGACGTGGGCTGGCGTCAGCGTGAGCGAGAAGCTCCCTCGGAACGGGGACTTCATTCTGACGTTCCGTGATCCCAGCGGTACTCCAATTGAGCCCCGCATCGTCGTGGACACGAAGAACAAGGAGTCTGGCATCACTGAAACCGACATCAAGAAACTGATCCGTGACGCGAAGGAGCGAAAGATCGCTGTCGGAATCATCGTCGCGAAGGACGTGAGTCAGCTTCGGCAGCTTGATCGCGAGTGCCGTTGGGGGCAGGAGGACAGTATTTGGGTGCTACGAACCACTCGCCAGTGGCTTCCTCGTGATCTTGAAGTGCTGAGACCTGTATTGGAGCGGATGCGTACTGACGGCCCCGACTTTCTTCAGAAGAACGTAGCCCTCGCGGACGAAGTACGCCGCACATTTGCCGACATTGACGCGATTGAGAAGGAGTTGGGAAAGGCGTCAAAGGCGATCCAGTCCGTCTCTGGGCTCGTCTCCAAATACAAGGTCCGATTGAACTCGCTCTGCGACCGCACAGGAGCGGCGAAGAAATTGCCAGTGCCCCAGCGTGATCGCAGGGACACGCCACAATCTGTAGGAGGCTTATGAGGCTTACGAGAAAAGCGTTCGGCGAGCTATTTGGGGTTCATCTGCCTGCCGCAGTGCCTTCCGCGTGGGTCAAGGGCGTGTGTTTCGTTTTTGTGGAAGGCAAAGCGGAGATCGAAGAGCTTGAGCGTCTTTGCGGTGGTGTGTGCTCACCGCGAACATAGATGTCAATCACTATTTCCAAGTCGCAATTCATGTCAGGCGTCCAGTGCCTCAAGCGTTTGTATTGGCAGGTGCATGAGCCAGAACTGGGCGGTGTCCCCGATGCCACAACGGTCGCCATCATGAAGCAGGGCCGCGAGGTCGGCAGGCTGGCACGGCAACTCTTCGCGGGCGGCGTGGAAGTCAGCTCTCACGACCCCGAGCAGGCGATCCGCATTACCCGCGAGTTGATCGCAAATCCCGAGGTTCCTGCCATCTTCGAGGCTGCGTTCGAGAACGGTGGTGTGTTTGTACGGGTGGACATCTTGCATCGTCGTCGAGACAACCGCTGGCGGTTGATCGAAGTGAAGTCCACAGCCGACCTCAAAGAGCAGCACCTTGACGATGTTGCGATCCAACACCGCGTCGTTTCTCGCTGCGGGCTCGACTTGGCTTCCTCGTGCCTTGCCCACGTCAATCGGAACTATGTGTATCAGGGCGACTCCATATATGTCTGGCGGTTCTTCAGGATCAAGAACCTGACGCGACGAGTCGAGCAATTGCTGCCAAAGCTCACATTCCAGTTGCGGTCGGAACTCCGCGTGCTCGCCATGCCTAAAGCTCCGGATATCCCAATTGGGCCGCATTGCACAGCTCCCGTCGCTTGTGAATTTTTCGACCGCTGCAATCGTCCACTCCCAAACGACCACATCGGGTATCTGCCCAGACTCCACGCCAATGCCACTGAGGAACTGGAGGGACTAGGGGTCGAATCCATCATGGACATACCCGATGACTTTCCGCTCAGTGAACGGCAGCGGAGAGCATGTACCGCCGTGCAAACGGGAGACCCGTGGTTCAGTGGGGAACTCCGCAGCGAGTTGGAGAGACTGAAATACCCGCTTTATTTCATGGATTTTGAGAGCATAAATCCTGCGATCCCAAGGTTCTCAGGAATGCGTCCGTTCGATCAGCTCCCTTTCCAGTGGTCGCTGCACGTGCAACGAGAGCCCAACGCCGGGCCTGAGCATTGCGAATTCTTATCCGCCAACAGCGACGATCCTCGACGCGAGTTCATTTGCTCGCTGTGTGCCGTTCTGGGAGATCGCGGAAGCATCGTGGTCTATAACCAGCAATTTGAATCGCAGCGGCTCTCGGAACTCGCGGCGTGGCAGCCCGAGTTCGTGGAGCAGATCAAAGGAATTCAGAGTCGTCTCTTCGATTTGCTCCCCATCGTCCGAGACCACGTCTATCACCCAGCCTTCGGAGGATCGTACTCGCTCAAAGCGGTGCTCCCTGCTCTTGTGCCTGAGTTGACCTACGAAGGCATGGGCGTCGCAAACGGGCAGGATGCTGGGCTGGCTTGGGAATCGCTGCTAAGTGGTGGACTGGATCAATCCGAGCGTGATAGGACAAGGACGGCCCTGCTGGACTACTGCCGCAAAGACACGCTGGCCTTGGTGCGGCTGCTGGACGCCCTGCGTCTGCATTAGACAGGGAGTACACCTGCATCAGGACCACTTCGCCCAACGCTCAAACGTTTCCTTTGTTGGTAGTTGACACTTGTTCGTTATGGTGACCCACAAGTATTCGTCGATCAGTTTGGGGAGAGTTGACCTCGGTCTTCCCACCTTAGTCGGGAGATCGGCCAATGCGAATCCGTGCTTCTGGCATTCGCCGCTCAATTGATTCAGCCAATCCCTTGTCTTCAGCAAGTGCTGACGATATGAAACAGCAGAACCATCCAAACCCAAGGCATCAAGTATTGCGTTATCCCATGGCATCAGAGCGTTAGGTCTGAGGGCAAAGAAAATCTTGGCAGTTCCCACTGGCCCAAATCTAACATCCCCTACTTCGTCTCTCCCTTTAAGCTTCTTCTTGCACGCAAGTCTGCTAACAAGCCCGTTGTATGCCGCTTCAACAATGCTGAGGTCAGCAGCGGTCAGTGAGAGGAGGTCGGTGGCTGGCGGGAAGAGTTTGCCACCAAAATCGTTATGCCATTCCTCAATCTGATGTGCAGCCTGATCGTGATGAGCTACCGCAAATTGCCGACAGCCCCAGTTATTGAGAAATCTCAAAAGGCTCTTGCGATGTTGTTCCTGCGTGAGGTCGAGGGTCGGACCTGTCTTCTGTAAGAAATCCTCATAGCCGCCATCGAAAGTCATAGCAGAATAGACGAAGCACCCGATTGCGAGGTCGGCCAGCGTCATCCTAATTCCTTCTGTGCGAGGGGGAGTAATGTTCATTTCTTTCGTCCCGATGCTTCAAGACACGTTCGCAAAGCCGATAGAACTCGTCGATGCCTAAATCGCTCTTGGCGTCATTCACATACCACGAACAGATCACGAACTTGGGTCGGCCCACTTCATCGACGGTGTGGTCGATTGTAGGAAGCAAAGCGAGAGTCTTCTTATATTTTGTCCTGCCGCTTTTTGACGACTCGTTGTCATACGTACTCACAAGCGACCAGTCGAGCGTTTCTCCAGTATAAAAATCTAGATGACCAGAAGAACAAACGGCAGCGTGAATTTCTCCTTTATAGCGGGCGATTGTACAGGCGATGTCACGCCTGCGGTCACGCCGTGCGTGTGCCACCGCTTTTCGTTGCAGCCACCGAGAATATTTGACTTGGTCGCATTGCCCCTTGATGCAGTCTGGGACCGGATATCGCCGTGTGCTCATTGAATTGCGTCTGGAGACGCATATAGACTTCTGCCTTGGCCCGAATACGAATCGAAAACGTGCTGGTAGACCCGTTCGCACTTCTGCTGATAGAGGTCGGGGGTATAGGTTCTCGGCAGTTCATCGAGCACGGTTTCGATGGTGTAGCGAACTGCCGCTCGTGTGCTCTGGCGTTTCTTCCAGTCGAGAACTAGCTTTTCACGCTTCAGAGTTTCCAGCAGTCGTTTGGCAACTTTCTTGACTTCCCGCTCTTCCCCCTGCGTCAGCTTGATCTCGGGCTTGGTCAAGAGGTCGAAGATCGTCAATTCCTCCTCGGTCAGTTGCTCTGCGATCCCTCGTTTCTCTTCCTCCGATAGCTTCTGGGCGAATGCGGTCAGCTTTGCAAACCACGTCTCGATGTTTGCAGCACCAGAGTTGTACTCGTCAATCATCTTCTGGAACTCTTGCAGGAAATCAATGCGGGTACGGTTCAGACGCACCATACGGACGAGTTTCTGAGCAATCGTCCCACGCAACTTCTGGGCCTCGGTCGCCTTCCGACCTTTGTCAAACTTCGCCCGCAGCGTTTCAAAGTCGATCTGGCTCAAGTCGATGTAGTTCGCCGTGGTTGCAGACGGTTTGATGACGTATCCCTGCGTGGAGATCGAGTAGTCGAGGAGGCTGGAAACTTCGTCCATCACGTCAGAGATATCTGCCGCCGGAAGGTCCGTGCGGATCTTAGCTGCTATAACCGAGAAGACTTTGCTAATTGCGCTTAACTCATTAGCCGCCGCGTCTGGCAGAAGAGACTTAAACAAGCGATCCACAATTCCGGCCAACTGGAGGTATCGGCGTCTGGTCTCGTCGTTTACGACGAACGCGGCGACAGCATCATCCTTAAGCTTCTCTCGATCAAAGCCGATCGCGACCTGGATAGCCTGGGGATCGACGCCACGTTCCTTACTGAAAGTCGTCAGCTCAACAATTGCAGCGAGAAGTTGGTGGAAGAGTTCGCTTTTCTCCTGAATCGGCGACTCGCCCGTTCCTCCTGGAGTCGTGCCGTAAATCGCCAAAGCCTTTTGAAGATTTCGGAAGATACCTACGTAGTCAACGATCAAGGCATTCTGCTTATTCTTCCAAACCCGGTTCGCTCGTGCGATGGTTTGCATGAGCGTGTGGTTCTTCATTGGTTTGTCGAGATACATCGTCGAGCAAGACGGTACGTCGAAGCCCGTAATCCACATCGCACACACGAAGACGATCCGCAGCGGGTCATCAGGTTTCTTGAACTTGGACTCAAGGTCTTCCTTGACCATGCGTTTTCGGTGCTTGGTGATGTCCAATCCCTTCTTCTTAAACTCCTCGATCTCGTTTTGGGAGGGAGAGACGACAACCGCCATATCGGTCGATTGGAAGAAGCGAAACCGTTCTTCCAGTTCCGGCCTGTCGGCAGGATCGGCCTTGGCGAGTTCCTGCTCCAGCTTCGCCAGTGCCGTCTTCCAATACTTCTGAACCTTGTCGTACATCCGCACCGTCGTGGCCTTGTCGATGGATATGACCATCGCTTTCGCCAACACGCCTCGTCCCATGTAATGAGCAACGAGGTCTTCGGCGATCTTGTCGATGCGTTCCTCTCGCGTGATTAGGTGATACTCTCTGGCAAACTCTCGCTCAAGTTTCGCCTCTTGATCCTCATCCAGTTCGGCTTCGTCGATGATCGTGGCAATGTCGCTCGTCAGATTCTCGTTCGTTAGCTGAAGCTCGGGGATTCGGTTCTCGTAGTAGAGAGGAACCGTATTGCCATCATCAATGGACTGCTTGAAGTTGTAGATCGAGATGTAGTCGCCAAAGACTTCCTTCGTGCGTTCTTCTCCAGCAATCAGGGGCGTACCCGTGAAGCCGATGAAGGCAGCGTTGGGCAGGGCGTTCCGCATGTTCAGGGCGAAAACGTCGTACTGGCTACGGTGTGCTTCATCCGTGATGACGACAATGTCAGACCTGTCGGAAAGCTTCGGGTACGTCTCGCCCTCTTCTGTCCGAAACTTTTGGATCAGGGTGAAGATGTATCGGTGGTCCTCGGCGTTCAGCAGTTGCTTCAGATGTTCTGCACTCTGTGCCCGAACCCTATGTTCCTCCTCAATCACAGCACCCGTTGACGCGAAATTGCGATATATCTGGCCGTCCAAGTCTTCGCGATCCGTGACGATAAGGAACGTCCAATTGCCGGGGACTCTTCGCAGAACTTTCTGGGAGAAGAAAACCATCGAGTAGCTCTTGCCAGAGCCCTGCGTGTGCCAGAAGACGCCGAGCTTCCCTTGGTTGGCCTTGATCTGCTGGGCTGCCGTGATCGCCTTGTTCACGCCGAGGAACTGATGGTTCTTCGCCAACAGCTTATTAGTCTCGCCCTTGGCCTCGAACAGCGTGAAGTTTTCGACCAGATCGAGCAGGCGGGCCGGATCGCAAACGCCCCGAATCATCGTTTCCAGACTGACCCTGCCCTCTTCGCCTTCGTCGTTGATCTTTTTCCACTCGGAAAAATGCTCCCAACCAGCGGTGATGCTGCCAATTCTGCTTTTCGAGCCGTTCGACAGGATGATGACGCCGTTGTACCAGAAGACTTGTGGGATCGTAGTGCGATAGTCAGAGAGGTTGAGTTTGTAGGCATTTTCCAGATGCTTGTGCGATGCCTTCAGTTCGACGAAGAGAAGAGGGATTCCGTTCACGAAGCCGATGAGATCGGCCCTCTTTCTGCCGTACTCGCCAGAAATCCAGAACTGGGAAGCGAGGAAGAAATCGTTGTTGAAGGGGTGTTCCCAGTCAATGATCTTCACCGTCTCGACAGCTTCGTTGTCGTCCGAGGTTCGGTAGGTGACCCTGATGCCATCCTTCAGCAGTTTGTGGACTTCCTGATTGGCACGGACAGGACCGAGCACGCTTCGGTCTTTGGTGAGTTCATCAAGAGCAAGATCGAGGGCTAAGGGCGGCACATCGGGATTCAGCTTTTCCAGAGCGGCTTTGAGCCTCCACTCCAACACAACCTGCTCAGTCGTTTCGCGGCCCAGCGTGGATTTCTCTCCACAAGTCTCGTGGTAGCAGTTGGCAAATTCCCATCCGAGTGATTCAAACAGGCGGATAGTGTTAACTTCCAGTGCCCCTTCGGAATCGGGATCGAAAAAGGTCATACGCCTTGAGCGGCCTTCGCTTCAAACTGTTCGACGCTGACCTCGCCCGAGATTAGCTTCGGAAGAAGGAGATCACGCGTTTGGCGAAGGTTTACATTCTTGATTTGAAGAATTTCTTTTTGGTCTAACAAAGGTTCCGCAATTGCGGAAAACTTCGCTTGGAGTTCTGAAGGGGGAATTGCGACCGGCTTGGATGCAAGGACTTGAGCATTAGCTTGCGGCTGAGCAGCACCACCAAGATTCGCCTTTATAAACCTCTTGTAGTCATCCGATTCCACTAACAGTCCGACCATACTATTGCTGTGCTCCGGTTTAATCCGCAGACGGACCAAGTAAGAAGCGAAGATAGACTCTGGGTGCCGCTTGTTCAACCGCTTTGCATATCCAGTCGTGGCTCCAGTTCGTGCGACAACTATGTCCCCTTCCAAGAGCCTGTACTTTTGAGGATTCCTCTCAGGGGATGGGCAATGGGGAACTGAGGGCCAATCAATTGTCTCCGGGACGATGTCGGTAATTCTTAATAGCTTCGGCCCAATCGGCTTTTCAACAGCACTCGCCGTGTAGCCGTAATCAATGGACTCGCACATGTCTCTCAACAGTCCGGCTCTCCATCCCTTGGGAATCGGCCCGATTTCCGACTTCACCATCTGGAACTTTTCATGGCCGGGAAATCGGAAGTTGACGAACCACTCCCGGCAAATCATCTGTGCCATTTTCTCCAGTATCTTCATTCGATGGGTGTTGTTGTCGATCAGGTCGTCGTATGCGGAAAGGATGCAAGCAACATGCTTCTGAATGTGCAAGGGTGGCGAAGGTACTGACAGAGTAGCTAGTTCGCTGCCTCTGATTCCAGCCGCAGCGACCTGCATCACGATGGATGCAATACTCGCCTTACCGTGGTGCGATTTGAAGTAGTTGAAGAAAAACTGCGGATCAGCTACATCTTGATTCAGTCGAACCCGGATTAGGTGCGACTCGAACGTGGTTATCTCGGGAGTCTCTAGAACGATGGAACATTTGCCTGCACCCTCCAACACTAAAGATTGTCGGGCGAACAGTAGGTCTCCGGGACGAAGCGAATAACGCTCGATCTCAGAATCGCTCATCGGCACTCGATCCATTTCAATGTCACTGATTCGTTCGTGGGCGAATAACTCACCCATGTTAACCATCTTGAACCCTGAACCTCGCGTCCTCTTGGGACGGTTCAAGCCATTGCGGGATTCTGTCAGATAAAGCTCTTGGAACTTCACTGAACTCCATCCTGACATGAAACTACCCTCGCTCCTCGATCATCGCTGTAACCGTTTCCGCAATTCTGTCTTCTAACTTTCTTGCCTCTGCGTTCAGTGATTCCAGTTCTTCACTCAACTCTTCCAGCCGTACCGTGAATTCGAAATCATCCGTTGCCCTGTCTGCCACGCCTACATAACGACCCGGATTCAGACTCCAAAGTTGGGCTTCGATTTCGGCGAGCGTGGCGACCTTGCACACACCCGGTACATCAAGGTACTGGCACTTCGGGAAGTTCTGCTTCATCAACTCAACACTTCCCGCCTCGGACTCTGTATCCTCGCCTCTGTAAAGCCTGACGATGTTGGCGATGAACTCAATCTGTTGCGGCGTGAAATCGCGATGTGCCCGATCAACCTGCTGAAAAATGTGACGAGCATCGACGAAAAGCACCTTATCTTTCCGGCTCGTCTTCGACTTGCCACGATCCAAGAACCAGAGCGTGCAGGACAGCGGAACGGTGTAAAAGAAGTTCGGCCCCACAGAGACCATGACATCCACCGCGTTTGCTTTTAGAAGTTCCCGCCGAATATCCAGTTCCGACCCTCTGGCGTCTGTAGCGGAGTTCGCCATTACAAATCCAGCACGGCCCTGTGCGTTCAGTGTGCTATAAAAAATCTGAATCCAGAGATAGTTCGCATTGTCGGCTTTCGGCAAACCAAATGGGTAGCGTGGGTCATCCTTGATCCTTTCCTTGTCCACCTTGTCTACGTTGAATGGCGGATTCGCCATCACGAAGTCGAACTTGCCAACGCTCTTGTGAACGTCTTCGTAATAGGTCACTGCTTGCCGGATGTCACCAGTTAGCCCGTGCACGGCAAGATTCATCTTGCTCAGCCGGATGGTCTCGGCAACTTTCTCTTGCCCGTAGACCGAGATTTCGTTAACGCTCTTCTTGTGGTGAGCGACGAATGCCGCCGACTGCACGAACATTCCGCCGCTTCCAGACGCCGGATCGAGAATCTGCCCGTGAAACGGTTCGATGATTTCGACGATCAGCCTGACGATGCTGGTGGGCGTAAAAAACTCGCCGCCCTTCTGTCCCTCTGACATTGCGAACTTGCCGAGGAAGTATTCGTAAATCTTGCCGAAGGCATCGCCCTCAATCGTCATCGGAATCGACGAGAAATTCTTCAGCAGCGAAACCAGAAGGTTCTTTTCCAGACTGTTGTAGGTCTTGGGGAGAACGTCCTTGAGGTCCTCGTTCTCAGCCTCAATCGCTTTCATCGCCTCGTTGATGGCCTTGCCAATGTCGGTGCCCTCTGGCAGGTTCAGCAGAGTTCCAAAACGGGCCTTCTCGGGGAGGTACAGGACGCCCTGAGCTTGGTAGTCGGTCTTCCCGATCTTGCGGCGACCGCTGGCCTGCTGAGGCATCTTTTTTTCGGCCTCGGCAAACTTGTGATCGGCGTAGCGGAGGAAGATCAGCCCGAGCACGGGGATCGAATACTCGGACGATTTCAGCTTGGAGTTGGCACGAAGTTCATCGGCGGCGTCCCACAGGCGTTTCTCAAGATCAGAATGATTTGCAGGCATGGCAGTCAGTTCTAAACTGCTGATATTAGCAGGCTTGGTGGGCGAAGGGAGCTACCTGCTATTGGACGTAAAGGCGGGGGCTTCAAGGCGAGGAGCCCGATTCGAAAACGAAATGTGTGCTCTGGTCGTGCGTGTTAGAAGCCAGCCATCAACAGGGGAATCGAGCGGGGTGTCGCAGCATCAAGTGCCAGATGCGACACGTAGCCAGCCGCCACACCGTTTACGAAGCCGGCCGCAAGACGCCACAAAAACTCGAAAAGCTGCGAGAGCAAGTGTGAGATCGGGTCAACCGCGACGGGAACAAACATGCTGCCCAGCGGTGCCATAGGAATTGCTCTGCATTTCTCCGCGTTTTCCCGACACGCTGCTTCAATTGCGGCAAGGGCATTTCTCAACGCTACAATCCCGCCGCCAGCGGCACAACTGTGGGCCACGTCTCTATGCCACGAGGAAATCGCAGGTTCCAAAACATCCGGCAAAAGACCGCCAACGTATCCTCCAAGTGCTCCTCCCGCAACTTCAGTCCACCAGTTCGGAACGTTCTGTTCCTTGGCCCGATAAGCCGCGTACACGGCACCACTACCTGCACCAACGAGTTTGTGAGTCTTGCTGTCCGGCATAGAAGCTCCAATATCCATGCAGAGTAGCACGCCGTTAGTAGCGAATACAAGGCGAAAGGGTGTAGGATGCCTTGATGGATGAAAGCCGCAAACGAGTGCTGGGGATCATGGCTGCTATCCTAGCGGCCCGGAAACTCGCACAGTACGATGGCGGTCGTCGGGTGCCTGCGACCGTCGCTGCCATCTCCGATGCTGTTCGCTGGGCTGAGGAAATAATGCGGTCGATTGATGAACAATTCCCAGCACCGAAGATTCCGTCTCGATAATGCAGCAGGCGAATCTCTTTGAAGGGAGAGATCAGCATGATGCTCTCAGACTCCGAACTTAAGGAACTGGTGAGCCAGAAGACCGAAACGAGGAATCTCGACTACAAAGCTTCGTTCAATTGGGACACCGCCGACAACGATGCAAAATGCGAACTGGTCAAAGACATCCTCGCTTTGCTGAACACACAGGATGGTGGTCGGATCGTTCTAGGGGTTAGAAATGACACGCTGGAGCCTGTTGGAATGACGGACGCTGATTTTTCGTCGTTCGACACAACAAAAATCAACGACTTCCTCCAACGCTACACTGATCCGCAAGCATCCTGCGAAGTCCAGAAGTTGACCTCGGGTGGATTGAAATTCGTAATCATCAACGTTCTCGAATTTAAGGACATTCCGATTCTTTGCAAGAAGGCTGCAAATTCCAGCAAAGACCAATCCAAAACGATTCTCAAACTGGGAGGCGTCTACACCCGCACCGAGAAGGCGACGAGTGTTCTCATACCAACTTCCGAGGAAATGCGTGATCTGCTGAATCGTGCGGTGTTGAAGCGGGGCGACCAACTTTTGAGCACGATCCAAACCCTTCTGAAAGGCAAGCCAGCCGCTGAAGAAACACAGATAAAGCAATATGATCGTGAACTAGCAGACGCCCGGAAATACTTTAAAGAGTCGCTGCCTAAGGAGTTTGAAAAGTACGGATATTGGGAAGTCATCTCAATGCCGCTGACCTACAGCCGAGAGAGAGTCCCGACCATCACGGAAGTTTATAAATCGCTCGTTGAGTCAGAAGTTCACTACAGGGGCTGGAACTTTCCGCACTTCGACAAAGATACAAAAACGAATTTCTCAAATGGACGACAATCACACACGTCGTTCATGCACCATATCGAGGCACATCGTGCGTACCAGAGTGGCCTCTTTGTGTGGCGGGGTTTGTATTGGGAAAATTTCCCCCAGTTTGAGAAGCAACATGGAAAGGCTCTGAGCTTCGTCAACGTTATCTACACAGTCACAGAGTTCCTTTTGTTCTTCAAACGATATTACGAGCGAATCTCACCAGAATCGTCAATCCGATTTTCAATCGCAATGACCGACATCAAGGATCGCAGCCTCGAAGCGACCGACTGGAACAGCATCCCATTCATGGCGGACTATTCGGCGAAGGTTCCGACCCTTGAAATTGGAAAGGAGTACACGGTGTCGGAGCTGCGTGCGACTGCGGAAGAGATTGCAATAGGAGTGGTGCACAAGATTTTTGAAGTTTTCAACTGGAATGGCTCAGACCCGAACATGATTCGAGGCTGGCAGCAACGTTTCTTAAGCAGAACATTCTGACCACAATTCACATCAGCCTTGCTCCTGAAAACGAGCGTAAACGAAAGGGTCGAACGAACCAGCTAAAGAAAATTGGAGTCCGGGAAGAGGTAGCCTCGGCGATGCTGTCCGCCTCAAGACAGAACTCATGATGGGGGAGGAGCATTCTGCTGGATCGCAGGACTCCAGACATGGTCGCTATACTGGTCACAAAGGCTTCCTGCACCTATGAAACGCCTTCAGCGACCGCTTTCAGGGCAGTCCGTTACCACACCGTTAAGGACAGGCCCAGAACGCCCTTGTGGAAAACCGGAGCGGGCAGTTGAAAAGGAGATTCAAGTCATTGATTCTAATGGGAATACATTTAGGAATAAAAAACATTGAAATTGGCTAATAATCGTCGTAAGCTGCTGTGAAACAACCACTTCCGACGAGGTGATTTTCTTGAGCATCAGCGAAGATGAAGTCTACGGCCTTGTTGAACCCCACTTAGCGAAGACTTGGGAATGTATCTCCAGTGCGTACCGCAAGTACAAGGACGAGTACCCTGACCAGACCGTTCATCGTCGGGCAACTCGGGCAAATCTCATCAATGATCTTGTCTTTGCCCAGATCGTCACGGAGTTCGACGAAGAGACCGACTGTCGAATCCTTGAAGATCGAAAGAGGAATCTGCGTTTCCTCGTCATCGGAGAGAGAGTGATGCTCTGGTTCAAGAAAGTTGACCTGCGGCGGCAACCCTCGAATTACTTGACATCTCATGCTCGAAGACTCTTGTCGGGAAAACAGTTGACGATTTTTCCGCAAGCTTCCGTGATCCTTGTCGGGTATCTGCTGAACTCAGAGGAATCCCACGTCAGACGGGTCAGTTTCTCCCCGCCAAGTCTGTTCCGACCAAAGTGGTTTTTTGACGTTGAGGCCGAAGAGCAGCCAGCAGCAATGGCGATGCCCGGTCCAAGAATCGTGGAGCGACCCACAACTCGCATTCGTGTAGTCAGGGGTGCCAAGCAAATGCCACTGGGCGGTTAAAGAAAGAGGACAATGCCATTTAATCCAGAGATGTTGATTCTCGCCAGAGAATCCCAAGGATTCACCCAGACTGACCTTTCGACTTTAATTTCTGTTAAACAAGGCACCATTTCAAAGATCGAAAACGGAATGTTGCCGCCCTCGCCCGAACTAATGCGAGAAATTTCAGAAAAGCTGCACTACCACGAAGAGTTTTTTTATCAATTAGACCGAGTCTACGGCTTCAACTCTACCGTGTTCTTCCACCGAAAGCGGCAAAGTCTAGCGGACAAAGTGCTGCGAAAGCTCCATGCTCAGATGAACCTCACCAGAATTCGGGTGTCACGGCTGCTACGGTCGATGAAAGTCGCAAGTCCGTTTAGCTTCCGCCCAATCGAACCCACGGAGTACGCCGGGGGTGTTAGTGCAGCGGCACGGATGATGCGGGCGGCTTGGCAACTACCTTCCGGCCCGATTCGCAGCGTCACACAAGCAATCGAGGATGCAGGTGGCATTGTCGTGCCTCTTGACTTCGGCACGCGTCAGGCGGATGCGGTCAGCGAATGGATTTCTGGCTTCCCTCCAATTTTTCTAGTGAATTCGAACTCAGACATTCCCGGTGATCGCCTTAGGCTGACCCTAGCCCATGAGATGGCACATGTCGTGATGCATAGGTTCCCTACGGCAGAAATGGAAATTGAGGCCAACGAATTCGCGGCGGAATTCTTGATGCCTCGACGAGAGATTAAGGCTTCGCTTTACGGCCTGACCATGGCAAAGCTTGCAGATTTGAAGCGATTTTGGAGAGTGTCGATGGCAGCCTTAATCATGCGTGCCTACGAGCTAAAGACCATCACTGATTCGCAGAGAAGATACCTATTCATCAATGTGTCAAAACGCAGTGGCGGACGGTTGCACGAACCGCTTGAGTCTGAAATTCCACCTGAACAACCGCAACTGTTTCAGAGGCTCATCAGGACACACGTTGAGGAGCTTGGCTATTCAGTGCCGGAGTTGCTTCGGCTTCTGTTCATTTCAGACGAACAGCAGTTCAGAAACCAGTATCTTGGCGAGAAGCGTTTGCGGCTGGTTTAGAGGCATGTCGAGGAGAAAGACAGTTATGAAAGAACCCGGATTGGATGATCGCTATCAAACCATACATGGCCCGATTGAGCGAAAGCACAGCAACACCAAGCTCGAAACGCTGAGGAAGACCTACCCCAATCTTTTGCCCGGACGCCGTGGCGACATTCTACTGGGCACGTTGATGGACGAACATGGGGTGGACTCCCTGAACGGCCTCCTGCGGGCCTTGGGCTTGAAGTGAAGTGATTCGATGCTCCTCGACGACATCATCGACTTGGCGACGGACAACAAGCAGTCAATTACGGTACTTCTGCGGAAGTGCATTATCCTCGCTAGTCAAATAAACAACGAGCGGCTGAAGGTGTGGGCAAACAAGGAACTGAACGGATACGACCCAGATGATGACCTTCCGCCCTATCGTGTGCTCACAACTCTCGCGAGGGGGAATTTCTCGGGCTATGGCGGACGCCAACTCAGAGGCTGGCAAATTCCGGCGGCGGTGCTTGAGGAAGAACATAGAAAGTGGGCCCTGGAGACTTCGCTGATTCATCCCGTCAGCACCTATGAGGAACTGAGCATGGGTGACGGGGATATCCAATCACCGTGGAACCCTGACTTGGTGCTGTACTACCAGCAGAGAATTCCCTTGCAGGGCTATGCCCTCATATCGGCTTGGCAAGAAATTCCAAAGGGCGGGATCGTCGCACTCTTGGACACTATTCGCACTCGTGTGCTGAACATGGCTCTGGAAATCAAATCCGAGATCGGAGAGAGCGATGCGGACTTGAAGAAGATAACCCCGCTGGATGCAAAGAGAGTCGATCAAACTATCGTGAACAACATCTACGGCGGAAATGTCTATGTCGCAACAGGCGACTCGACAATGAACGCTACCACGATCCAACACCAACAACGAAATATCGCCGCCGGGGATTGGGATCACTTGGCGAAAGTGCTCCGCACTGCCGGAGTGTCTGAGCCGGAATTAGATGAACTCTCGACGGCAGTTAAAGCAGACGGGAAGAAAATGGGAGCGAGGGTGAAAGGCTGGATCGAGAAAGCCGCCCCCAAAGTTCTGAGCGGCGGTGTCAAAATTGGCGTCTCTGTCGGGCAAACGTTGCTTGTGGAATATCTGAAGCAATATTTTGGGTTGGGCTAATCCCGCCAATGAGAGTCGGAAAGTTATCAACGAAAGACTTCGCGTGCCGTGTCAGCAACTCCGATGCAAACAGAGGATTTAAACCGCTCGTCAAGTTGGTCGAGGCATCTCTGCGATAACACACTGTCGATTTTCAATTGTTCAAAAACAACCTTCATTTCCCTCCAATACTGCACTTTTCGATAGCCCCATCTTCAAGCCCACCACCAAATTCAAAAAAAGCTAATTTCACTCCCTTGATATAGACGGTCGGCGGACTCGAAACGCGGGGAGGTAACTATGGCAGCGGTACGTCCAATCGAAGTTTTGGAAAAGCGGCTCCGTGATCTTTTGGAAATGTATGAGTCAGAGCTTGGGGACGCAGTTGATCGCGTGACCGAACGGTTCTCGGGAAAAATCGAACGACTCGTCGAAATGTTCGGTGCACAAGAACTCGAAATCAACCTCAAGTATTACCCAATCACGGTCCTACCAAGAAACCTGCACGACGCCTTCGGCCCCGTCTCAGCCCTCAGGTGGCAGGACGAGGAGTAGGGCCCCATGACGACGAAGAATTTGAAGGAATCGCTAAAAGAGGCACGCAAGGATGCCAGCCGACAGGTTCTCGCCCAGATCGCGGCTGTGATCGAAATACACCGGGATCTGAGCTACAAGCGGATCGCCGCACTGTTCGGCTGCGGCACGGGGCTAGTCTGTCAGGCCGCGAAGGACGCAGGGCTGAGCCGTCCGCGTGGCGGGGCATCACCAGCGTTCAGGAAGGCGACCAAGTAGGACGACTTGGTCTGAGGTTCCCCGAACTTCCAGTATCTCTAGATAGAGACGCATTGATGCCCGAGGAGTCATGCCCGAGGGTTGGTTCTCAGGGGAGGGTCTTCTGTTCCCCCTCCCCGCTCGATTCAAACCGAGCAAACAAACGGAACTGAAATCGAGCAAAGACAATAGGAACGCGAATGACACATCCAACCGCAATTCAAACTCATCCCGTCCGGCCCGAGGCTCACCATGAGCTTTAAGCTGGTCGATAAAGTCCTCAAATCCCGCAACGTGGTCAAGGGAACACCCAAGCTCGTCCTGATCGCTATGGCCGCAAGAGCAAACAACGACGGATCAGAAGTATACCCATCCATCAAGAGTCTGGCAGATGACTGTGGGGTTACCCGTGACACGATCTATGAATGCCTCGAAAAACTGACCTCCTTGGGCATCGTCACGGACACAGGGAAAACAAAGTTCTGGGGACGCGGACATTACACCAACGTGTATCAGATTAACGCCTCGACTCTGTGCACTGGTTCTACAGTGTCGAGTGAGCCGACAGTGTCGAATTTACCCCCATTGCCAGCACTCGACAGTGTCGATTCTTCGGACGCAACTCAGTCCGGTGTTAGAAAGAGCAAAGCAACTCGATCCACGACCTCCTTTAGTAAGAGAGGAAGGAAGTGGTCGCCTGTCTGCACGATGGAGCCGAAGTCGGGCGAGGCAACAGCCGAGCCGACAGCGGAAACGGTGCGGTCCGCGAAAACCGATCCAGTCAAGATGCAGGAGTTGCTGGGTGACTATCCTGTTGGTCGAGCCTATGGTCTGATCCAAGCTCTTGGCTGTAATCCTGACCAAGAGGCCGAGTTCTCGGCCTTCCTGTCCTGCCTTAAAGTTTTTGCTGCTGGGCATGATCCTAACCCTGAGTTAGGCCCATACGACGATGCTGAAGTTGATCTCTGGAGTTTCTGGCACTGGAACCAGCAGCATAAGTCTGGGGGTCTTCTGTTCTACGATCTGGCTCAGGCATACACCAGCCTTCAGTCCACCAAGAGAGTGAACGCCCTGACTCAATGGAAGAAGCATCAGTCCCTTCCCACCTGCCCTAAGCGTTGTGAGTTTGTGTCGTTCCCGAAACTTGTGGGTGACAGACTCTTCCTTCTTGACGCCGCTGACGATGAACCCGTTCAGGAGTGGGGAACACCTGAACACGATGAGTGTCCAGAGCATGGTAAGGACTTCGAGGCAGACTGCGAGGACTGTGTGCGTGTTGAAGACGAAATCGTTGCGGCTTACCTGAAAGCAACCTCCCGCAGTTCCACTGGAACCCTCCCCGAACGTATTACCTCCGTGGGCGAACCGAGGAAAACATTGGCCGGTATTGTCGCTGGGCGTCAGGCGTTTGAGATCGAAGAAGATTTGGGTTAACGAGTAGAGGTTTGGCAACGACATGGTAAAATCCGCTCGCTGTGACCGATCAAACCCAACCGACGCAAGACAAACAGCCAGACACGATGCGGTTTGCTTTCGCACTGCATGAGACTGGACACGCCGCATTGCTACCCCGCGAAATCTGGACCCACTCCAGTCTTTGGCCTATTTCAAGTTGCCCCGCTTGCATTTCAGAAGGGGAAAAGGACGACACCATCGGAATAAGTGGAGAAAGCACCGGGCACACATTTTATAAAGAACCCGCACCCGTAGGGATGCAGAGCGTTCTTTACTCAATCGCAGGCGGTGCGGCTGAGGTTGCGTGCGGTTTAGTCCAGCCACAGATGATGTCGTTTGAAGGCTTGGGGCTATACCCGATTGGGATGCACGGAGACTTCGATGTGCTAAGTGCAGATTTTAAAGCTTACGAGCTTGGCCCCTTGCAAGGTTATGCGGAAGATATACGCCGCTGTTTCAACCTCGCAGTCGAACATCTGAGACCACACGCCGAGAGGATGCGTGACGTTGCAAAGCTCCTCGTCGAGAGAGGCAGCCTGCGAAACGAAGATGTGGATTTCGGTTTCGTCGAGTACGCCAAGCTAGTTGAAGTCGTTTCAAGTGACAATGACGACTCGCCCGAACAGGCGACGAACTAGACCCGCTGACACGGAGCCACTCGCATGAGCATCGCTGCGGCTCTAAGGCTCGCTGGGCGAAGGTAAAGGCAGGCAAGAAGTGAGCTACGAGAAATACAAAAACCGCCTCGAAAGCCTCAATCCCGTCGCGGTCAAGTTAGGTCAGACCGAGGTTCATGCACCTGAGCATGACACGTGGGGCGTCCTGACATGCAACACCTGCGGCGAGAAGTTTGCCTTAGGTCCGAATCGTATCTATGCGAGCGGAGCGAATGAGGCTACCTGTGTGAAGGAATTGGATTCTCTCCTCGTCCGTGACCACAAGATGAATGCATCCCACCATAACAGCTACGACCTGCAAGGATGAGCCTCTGGCATGTCTGTTCGTCCTTCTGCTATTAAAGGGAATGCCCAAGAGCAGCACAAATTACGCCGTCGCTCCCCGCCTCGTGAGAGTCAAACAAGCTGCCGCTTATCTGGCAATCAGCCCTTGGAAGCTCCGAAATCTGGTGCAGCAGGGATTGATCCCCTACATCGAAGACGGCGGCGGCACCAGTCCTTGGCGATTCGATATCCGAGACCTCGATGAATATATTGAGCGAAATCGGCAAAGGCTCTGACAGGGCGATGGGCAAGTCTGACAATTCTCCGCCGTGACCTTAGGGCCAGCACGAAGGCCGCCCTGCTGCCCGCTTGTGGGAGAGAGGATGTGTTTCTGGCAACCTCGGCTTTGGTTTGTCCCTGACGGTCACTTAGTTATCCGCTGGGGATAGACTCAAGAACTTTGAGTCGCCCTCGCTACGAATTCACTCTCTGCGGAAAAGGCAGGGGTTCGTACTGGCACATCTCCCTGAGCCGCTGGCGTTCTTCGGCCGGACCCTCGAACCTCACAAACTTGTGCTTTGGTGCAATGTCCTTTTCTTGCCAGCCAATGTTGCGAAGAAATTCAGCCTTCGTGATGCCCAGCCTGCCCATTTCTTCAGTCCAGCCGAGACTGATCGCTGTTTGCCTGTAGCTGTGGGTCGATGCTGTCTCGCCAGTCGGCGACAGCCAACTCTCGTGCCCACGTTCTGAATTGCGTCCGATATTCTGGCCGATGTATTGAAATCCAGCGAGTTTATATAACTGTCCGAGTTCACCGGCTTGTGGGTCACCGTAGGCGGTGAAAATCTGCCACCCAAATTCCTGATAAGCCAATTTGCAGGAACGCCGAATCAGATATGACGGTGCTTTTCTTGGCGAGAAATGAACACATCCCCCACGAAGTAAACAGATCGTCTTGTCCCTGAGTTCGTTGTTCGGATCGGGGAGGCAGATGACACGTGCCTCGGGAGAACCCCCAGTACCGAAACACTCAACCCCCAGCAGTTCGCCATTCAGTTTCAGTCCGTAACTGGCGATAGTGCTCGGAGCCATAGTGCCCAGCCATTCGATCTTGCGGATGAGTGCGGCTGCTTCATCATTGTCGATCTGCTCGACGACCGCACTGTCCAAGGACTCGATCTGGGGACGAGGATCAGCCTCCGCGTGCATCTCCCTGATGTGCCGCTGGAAGGCTTTGGTCGGCTGCTGCTCGAACAAGACCTCCGCATATTGGTGACCGTAAAGATCAATCCATTCTTTCGACTTGGAGTCATCGGTGAATGCTTGATTTGTGATGTCGTTTGACATAGAGTCTCCTTGATAAGGTTTGGGGAGCGGTCTTCTGCTCCCCAAGTTAAGGGTTACCCTAAAGCCTGAGCAGTTTGAGCCTGCTCGGGCTTTTGCATTGGGATCGAGAGGATATTGCCAAATGAATCATTGGTAATTTCCTTCGCTCCCTGAGCCGCGATCCGTGCTACTTGCGGCTGACGATCAATCGACTTGAGGCCGAAAGAGGCGTCGTCGATCCCGATACGCTTACGGATTGCACGAACGTGCGTGATAAGCGACATCGGCACCTTCTCGCCGACCTTCTCGATCATCCCAAGCAACTGAACTAACAGCAGCTTGTAATTCGGAAGATCGCCCGAAATGGCCGACTTAAGCGACTCGGCTTTGGCGATTGCGAGGAATTCTTTTTTTGCTTCCTCCGCTTTGGTCTTGTCACCCGCAGCCTCGGCCTCGAAATGCCGAGCGGCAGCATTCACCCCTGTACGCATCCGTTCGACATCCTCGCTTACAAGGCTGAGGGTCTCGTGCGTCGTGCGGTTATTCGACCCGCCTTCTTTGTGATTCTGCTTTTTGGTGTAGTCGCCAAGCATCGCGTAAACCGCTTGCTCGCTGCGACTCAACTTTTTTGAGCAGAATTCCTTGAAGTGACGGCACCCCAAGATCGTTTGGCTGCCCTTCAACTTCTTGAAGTCAGCCTGAACTTCTACGATCCGTGGTTTCATCGCTTTCAGCTTCACGCAGAGTGGAGCGAACTCGTCTGCTAGTTGCTGAGCCCGTTTCTCTGCTTCGGCTAACCACTTCGGAACACTGTTCGTGTTCTGAAGCGTGGCTCCCAAACCATTTTTGTTGGTCATGGGTTTCTCCTTTGCTTGCCGATCCGCTCGGCTTTGCGTTCGCCCCTGACGGACGCTTTCACGTACTCGCAATGCGACCCAAGTTTTCCAGTGCAGGCACACGCCCGCCCTTTCGCAGGCACACGTGTATCCGCGTGGTTCAGTGCACGGATTGTTTGGGGATGTCCCCTCTCAGCCAGCCCCAAATTACAGTCTGGAAGGGACGCGTCTTGCCGCACGCTATGCGGGGTTCAGAGTGTGCCGAACCACCACTACTACCTCGGCTAGAGACCTCTAGAAAGGATGGGCGTTGCACCCACTGCTGATCTCTAACATGCCCCTATTCTACCGACCAAAATCGCAATTCGGCTAGAAACGCCAAAACCGGATTTGCCATTAAATCAGAGACTTCCGGACTTTCTTTGAAGGCCCTCAATCGAAAAAATGAAAATAGACCTGCCAGCAAAATCCGACCGCCATTTCGACAGGTTTCGCGGATGCCAGCGGTCTGGATTCGTCAGATGCGAAAAGAACAGGGACCCGCCCTAAATATTGGGTATTAATACTCAGCAGCGAGCGTCGATGTTGATAGCCACGGCCACGTGTCAATCCCTAAAGACGCCCGATGCGAACCAGCATGGGTCGCTCAGTCACGATGTACGAAGACGAAGGGGGGTCCAGTTGAAACAGCGGAGGCAAAATGTTTGGACACCCTCAGGTCGCAGTCAAATTGCAATAACCCTTCCCACGAGCAGGCACCGTACTTCCAATGTGCACAGGAGGAATACTTCGTGGACGCCGCCGTTGCGTCCAAGTACCTCTCGTGCTCTCGCAAACATCTCTTGAGACTTTCGGATCGCGGGCTAATTCCTGCACATCCGTTGCCCGGATCGGCAGAGCGACGGACGTGGCGTTATTTGCTCAGTGAGCTTCGTGCTTGGATGCTCGCTCAAAACACTGTCTCGACCATTAGCCAAACTGAAACCCATAGCCGTACACTACCGGACGGCAGCCCCCGCAAAGGAGGCCGTTAATGGCATACCAGCGGGGGAGTTTGAAGAAAGTGGAAAGGAAAGAAGGCTTGACTTGGGTACTTCGCTACCGGACCAAAGGCAAGGAGCAAACGCCGCTCATTGTTGGTCTGGTAAGTGATTTCCCCACCGAGGATAAAGCGAATATCGAGGTTGACCGCCTCGGCCTTCGAGTAACGATCAATTGCACCAACCCAAGGACCGAGCGGGTCAAGTTCAGCCAGCTTGCGGAGTATTACCTCAAGGTCGAGTTCGATCCTGAGGTAACCGCCAGCCCAAAGTCGGAAAACACGAAGCCCATTCTTGACCATTACGTCCGCGACTTCCTGATTGCCGAGTGGGGTGACCAGATCGCGGAGGACATCGAGCCGCTTGAAATCCAGAAGTGGTTCAATGCCCTGCACAACAAGGAAGAGTACGGGTGGACCACAGTCTCGAAGATTCGGGGCATCATGAACCGAATCTTCAAAATCGGGATCATCCACAAGAAGGTAACGAAGAATCCGGTGGAGGGGCTGAGGACCAGCGTCAAGACCACGTACAAGGCGATCAAGATCACTCCAGCTCAGACGCTCTTGATGCTGCGTTTCCTGATGGCGAACATCCTGCACTTCACTTTGGTGTTTGTCGTAGCGGCTACGGCACTCCGAAGCTCGGAAGTCCTTTCGCTCCGCTGGGCTGACATCCTTTGGGAAGAGCGGAAGATCAGGATTATCAAGTCGTGGAAGAAGACGGGCGTTGACGGAAGCACCAAGACTCCTTCTTCGGAACGCGACGTACCGATGGGCAGGGTGTTAGCCCACTACTTGCACGAATGGCACAAGCAAACGCCATACGCCAAGCCCGAGGACTTCGTGTTTCCGTCGATGAATAGAAGCGGCAGAGTGCCGATTTGTTCGTCGGTATTTTGCTCCGATTACTTACGCCCTGCGGCGAAAGCGGCGGGCGTTCCCATCCCGGATGGGCATCGGTGGGGTCTGCACAACCTTCGACACAGCCTCTCAAACTGGCTGGTGAACAAGGCGAAGGAGAACCCGAAGACCGTGCAAGGAATCTTGGGACACTCGCGGATTCAGACCACACTCGATCTGTACACGGACGAGGACCTCGACGAGATGATCGCCGCTCAAGACAAATTCATTGACGCGGTGGGATTCGAGAGGGAGACCGTCCAATGACGGTGTGGGTGAAATTGTGGGTTGGACTTTTGGGTGCCATTCCTTCCAACCTACTGAAAAGAAATGGCGGGGACGACGGGACTCGAACCCGCGGCCTCTGCCGTGACAG
>Ga0326727_10006896_pt1 | contig 30634 bp, 21 predicted proteins | sample MB2enrmetagenome_FD_207643 | JGI IMG/M metagenome (GOLD analysis project Ga0326727, IMG submission 207643) | Lab enriched peat soil microbial communities from McLean, Ithaca, NY, United States - MB29MY | ecosystem: Environmental > Terrestrial > Soil > Wetlands > Peat | place: USA: New York... | reverse complement strand
TTTAAATCCTTCAGATGCCCTATAGGGCCTGACGACATAATGTCTTGCCAACCCATCCAGATCTTTTTCCCCTTCTCGACTGGCAAAGATTTTATTTTGTCTATTTACTCTTTACTGAAAATTCTCATTATCCACCTCTTTTAGAATACGAAAAAAGCATTAGTTAAAACTAAAAAACAGTGTTTCATAAAAGTCATATTTTCTGGGCATTTCCGGCAGATGCTGTAAACCATGTTTATACTGACTATTATATAATCTTGCTCCATTTTTACTACTTGTGACGAGTGATAAATACAAAAGCATGCAATTACTACTAGTTAAAATTTAATTTTGGTGATCCTGCGCGTGCCATGGAAAAATTTGCATAATTATCAAATCGTTGTCACAAAACTGCATGATTTCTCATGTACTATACAATCAACTCGAAATTAGGTTTAAATGAGGTTTTTAAATGAAAACTATGCCGAAAGGCGATTATTACATCTGGTACTGCGACTGGTGCGATTCGCGCAATCTTACACTCTGGACACGGATAGAAAAGGGGGAGGTGGTCTGCGCTGTCTGCTATACGCTGCAATCGATCATTGATCCTCCTTTAATGAAAGAGAGGCCCTGTTAATTTTTGGCGAACATCCCGACAGGAAATTTCTTCTTCTTGCGTCTTGGGAAAGGTCCAGACGGCGGTTTCCAGTAATCAGTTGGCAAAGCGGGACCAAGGGGGTAATTCGCGCGGCTTTCTGCATGACTCTTGCCTGTTTCTGCATGCAGATCGGGCGCGGAGCATGGGCATGCGAAGAGTGTTCTGCTGTCAGCATCATCGCTCCAAAGGGGCTGCTGGCGGCACCCATAACAAAAACCGCTATCGAGGACAGCGTCAGACTTTTGCGGCAGGGTTTTCCCGATGCGCGTATATCACTGAACAACCGCTCCGCTGAGGTCCTGATCGTCCTGCCGCGGATCGTCTCCCGAATCGATGAACTTCCCCGCTTTGCCCGAGGACAACCCCCCGGCTATCTCTCCTATCCGGACCATGACTACGAATGGCGTTCACACCGGAAGAACGGGCGGATAACAGTGACGCTCCAGACCCGCTCCCTCCAAGGGGTGAGCTTCGCGCTCTACGGACTCCTACAGGAGAAACTTGGCTTCAGATTCTATCACCCTAAGCGTACTCTCATCCCTTGCCATAAGAGCTGGCCTTTGCCGACGCATTTCTGCTTTCAGGCCGCGCCGCGTTTCGACAAAAAAGGTTTCCACCTTCATACTCTCCATCCCATCGAACTCGCCGAACAGCTTAATGACCCTGGCTATCCTGGCTCACTAGCCGAGGTGCGGGAATATGTGGACTGGCTGGCCCGCAACCAGCAGAACGTCATGCAATTCTTCCTCTTGAGGGGGGTGGATCAAAAGCAGTGGATAGCCCATGCCCGGGAGATCGTGTCGTACGCCCACCAAAGGGGGGTAATGACAGGTATTGAGATCTCCCTGGCAATGCTCCAGCAGCAGGCATTCCAGTCAATAAAGCTGTTGCGCCCTTATCCTTCCTACCGTGGCCAGATCGACCGGACCCTCTCCTGGCTCTTCCAGGCGAAATGGGACTTTGTCACCGTTGAGCCGACCATGGGGGAATACCTCCCTAACCTGGCCCGATCCCTACCGCAGACCATGGATTATCTCTTGGGGGAGGTGGCGGGACGATATCACGCCAAACCTTTTGTCGCGACACATGTCATAATGGAGAAACGGGAAAGGAAATCGGGCAATGCTTACCTGTTGCCGGTGGGGGAGCTGATGGAGGAAGACGCCCCTTTTACGACAAAGGCCGGCATGCTCCTGCACAGCGTCATGTGTTACTCCGTGAGCGAACCGAAGGCGCCGGTCTACGGTAATGTAAATCAAAGATTTGTGCTGGAAAGGGGAAAGAGGGAGTGCAACCGCCGAGAGGTCTGGTACTGGCCAGAGTCCGCCTACTGGGTCGCCTTCGACAATTCGGTCCCCCTTTTCCTCCTCACCTATCTCGACGCCAGGTGGCGCGACATGGAGAGCATGGAGCGGATAGGGGTGGTTAACCACCTTACCTTAAGTTCCGGCTGGGAATGGGGATACTGGCTGATTGACTGGAGCATTGCCCGCTGGTCGTGGCGTTACCGTGACAACGGTAAAACCGTTTCGAGCGGACCACTCGCCCCTCTCCACGATCTCTTCCCCTATCGGCGCATGGATCGCTTGTGGGGGAAGGCACTCTCTCTGCAGAACCATTACCTGAAGGAACAGGAACTGCTCCGTATGATGGCCGCCCTTGCCCCCTTTTCCGAGTTCCCCGGGCCGGTTCGCCGACCATTTCAGCCCGAACCGGATTTTACCTCATCATACCTTCTCCATGAAGCGCCCGCCTCCGTCGTGGCTAGGCTTCTGCAGGGGCCGGTGACTGCGCTCGAGGCATACGCGGACAAAATGGAGCAAATAGTTAGAGAAATGGAGGTGGCAACCTCGAGTCTGACCACAGCGGGAAAGGGGGAAACAGCTGAGTTGAGGTTATTGTCCAATGAACTTTCGCGGAGTCTGGCGGTTACAGCTCTGCGCGCCCGCCACCGGTCCCTGACCCTGAAGGCGCTCATGGCAAAGCGGACCCAACGGCCGCCCGGCATAGGCAATGCCGAAGAGCTTCTCTCCGCCGCCGCGGCTATCCGAGGGCAGGCAATGGTGTTGGTCCGCCGCCAGGAAGCGCTATATCGCTACCCGGTAACTCTGATCGCCCGCCAAAGGCGAAGCCTCACCGCCTATCCTTTCGGCTACTTATATCCGGTCAGCGACCTTATATTCTGGCAACGCGAAGAGGAGCAGGTGCGGCGGGAACGCTTTGATCCGTTTTTCATGAACATCTGGGATTTCCCGCGCACTATAGGACTTCTGAGCCTCTTCTACTGAATTTAGCTGATTTTACGAAAAAATAACATGGTCATAACCCTGTTGTAATGTTGCTTTGATATAAACTGTATCATGGGAAAAATGTTCAAAGCCGATCTCCATGTCCATTCATGCCACTCCAACAAGCCGACCTACTGGGCGCTGCGCAAGTTCAACTGCCCGGAGAGCTACACCTCTCCCCGTTTTATCTACGACACCGCTCGCAAGATGGGGATGGACTATATCACCATCACTGACCACAACACCATCACCGGCGCCTTGGAGATCGCCCACCTCCCGGGTGCCTTTGTCAGCGTCGAATTGACCAGTTACTTCCCCGAGGACAACTGCAAGGTACATGTGGTCGTTCTCCATATCACCGAGGAGCGATTTCGAGAGCTGATGGTTCTCAGGAAAAACCTCTATGAGATGGTCTCTTATCTGCGCCACCACGGGATCGCACATTTCCTGGCACACCCCCTGTACGCCCTGAACGAAAAACTGACTGCCGACCATATCGAAAAGCTGCTTCTCCTCTTCGATGCCTTCGAGGTGAAAAACGGTGCCCGGGCGGAACGGTTCAACCGGTGCGTTACGGATATCCTCGCCGCGCTTACCCTCAGCCGAATGGAGTTGCTTGCAAACAAGCACGACATAACCCCATATGGTGCCACCCCTTGGCGGAAAGCCATGGTGGGGGGATCGGACGACCACAGCGGTCTCTTCATAGGGCGGGCCCATACCGTTACCCCCGGCGGTGAGACTCTGGGAGCATTCATCGGCGGCATACGCGCGGGAAATTCACGTGCCGAAGGTGATGACGGTGGCCCGCTTACCCTCGCGCACAGCATCTACGGCATAGCTTACAGCTTTTACCGAGAACGGTTCACAAGCCGGGTTGGTAACTCTGCCCCCTTTATCAGGGCGCTAATCGAGAGGTTCTTTGATGTTGCCCCGCCTCGCGCCTCGCTCCTGGAGCGGATCAAGCTCTTCGTCAGGAAGAACCTCCCCGAAATGTATGACGGCTATGAGGGGTGGAGCTTCGAGGAGATCCTAGACCGGGAGGCTATGAGGCTTTTAAGCGACACCGGCTTTCTCGCTAGCATCGACGCGGAGAGCAGAAACCGGAAAATCTTCGCAGTGACCAGCTACCTGGCTAACCGGATAATTTACATCTATACTGAGCGGCTGACCAGGCTCTCCCAAGACCGGGGCCTGTTCGGCCTGATTAACTCCTTAAGTACCATAGGCCTCGTACATCTCCTCGTCTCCCCCTATTACCTCGCCTTCCATCACCAGCACCGGAGCAAGGAGCTTTTAAGCGAGCTGCGCGGCCGCTTCTCTCAGCATACAGTGGCTCCGGAGCAGGAAAAGATTGCCCTCTTCACCGATACCCTCGATGAGATCAACGGCGTTGCCATAACCATCCGTCGGTTGATAGAAACGGCGCGCGTCAACGGGGTACAACTGACCGTCATCACCTCCACTCCAGCGGAGACCGGCTTTTGCAACGGGGTAATGAACTTTCGTGCGATCGGGGATTTTGCCCTCCCCGAGTATCCAGAGCTTAAGCTTCATTTCCCGCCGCTCCTCGAGGTGATCGACTACATGGAACAGGAGGGATTTAACCACATCCACGCCAGCACCCCCGGCACTGTTGGCCTCCTTGGCCTTCTCATCGCCAAACTGATGGATCTGCCGAGCGCCGGCACTTATCACACCGATATTCCCCAGTATGTGCGAGACCTGACCAACGACGAGTTTCTCGAAAAGGCGGCCTGGAGCTACATGATCTGGTTCTACAGCCAGTTGGCGGAGGTCATGGTACCTTCGGCGAGTACTCGAACACAGCTTATCGAGCATGGCCTGGCGGCCAAAAAGACGCGCCCCCTGCCGCGCTGGGTAGACATTACACGCTTTTGTCCGGCCTTGCGAGTTGCCGGCTTCTGGGATAAATACGGCCTTAAGGAAGGGACGAAACTTCTATACGTGGGACGGGTCTCAAAAGAGAAGAACCTGGAGCTTCTAGCAGACACCTTCATCGAGGTGGCAGAGACCGGTTTGGCCTGCAGCCTGATCATCATCGGCGACGGACCTTACCGGAAGGAGATGGAGCAGCGTCTCAATGGCTATCCCGTTCTTTTCACCGGTTTTCTCAGCGGGGAGGAGCTTGCCAGGGGTTACGCCTCCGCCGACCTTTTCGTCTTCCCTAGCGCCACTGACACCTTTGGAAATGTTGTGCTTGAGGCCCAGGCTTCAGGATTGCCGGTCATCGTTTCAAACGAAGGGGGGCCAAAGGAACTGATGGCAGACGGGGAAACCGGGGTTGTCGTCCGGGCGGGGAGCAAAGAGGACCTTCTCGACGTCATCCTCTCTTTTCTCGTGGAACCGGCGAGAATCAGGGTGATGGGGAGGAATGCCAGGACCTTAACGGAAGAACGGCAGGTCGCAGCAGACGACATCTACAGCACCATCCTCCACAGACAGAAAGAGGCGGTGAACTTCTGAAGTTGAACGAATCGGCAAGACCATGAAGGTCTGAAGCTACGTGGCGGATTAGCCATGCACCACCACGGCGTCTCTACTAAGCAAATGGCGTCATACAAGCTTGAGGAGAAAGAACTATGAAAAACTTGAACAAACTTGGGAAACATTGCATTGAATGCGGCAGCGCCGCAATCGCGGCCACTGTTGACGAAGAAAAGCCGATATTCAAGATGGAAATCATCAACTTTGCCTGCGGCGCAGTGCTGAAAAGCACCTTCACTTCCAATGGTATGATTGGCAAGGCGGTCCATTCGGGGTGCACACGGGGTTAGGATTTGATAAAACCTTCCATCCCGGTCCATCATTTCAGTCCGGCAAATATTAAATGGTTCGCCTCTGTCCAATTGAAGCGTTTCCTTCTTTTTCTCCCGGCTATTATCGTTTCCATGGGGATTTTCCGGAGCGACGTTGTATTCTCTGCCCTGTCAGGCGAAAAAGCTGAAGCGGAATACGCCGTTTATTCTCATGGCTTGCGGGTAGGGGAATTGCAAACCGTCACAACTCTCATTCCTGATGGGGAAAGGAAGAGCCTGAAGTTTTCAGGAAACACTCACATCAACCTCAATTTACTGGTATATTCCTATCACCTGGATTCAGAGGAAGAAGCGCTCCTTAAAGATAGGGAAACGGTCGGTTACAGGCGCACGACCAGGGAAAACGGTCACATCTGCCATGTGGAGGGACGACTCGACAACGGCGGGTTCTGCCTCATAATCGATCAGGACGGCGCCAGACGCACCATGAATGTGAAGAGGAAAGATTACGATCATACCACCATGGATTGCCCCGAACTGGGCCTGAGGCATGAAGGGGACGAGGTGGTCTTCCGGGTTCTCGATCTGGCGACTCTTGGCGTGGTGGATCGCAAGTACCGGTGGCTGCGCAACGAAGAGGTGACGGTCAATGGAGAGAGGATCATCTGCCGGGTTATCGATTTCCAGGACCCGAACAAGAAATGCCGGCGCTGGATCACACAGGGAGATGTAGGCGCCCTGATCGCCAGACAGGACGGCAAAGGAAAATCAGGAACTTATTCACTGCGGATGACCCGCCTCAATTCGCAGAATTAGGGGTTTAAATCATAAGTTTTTCTCTTCCCGATCCCTTTGTCACCAGGGAAAGGGAGTAAGGTTTTGTTAGGCGGTCTCTTGTGGCTTCCCTTGGGGAGATAAACCGGAGGAGGCTTTGCACCATCTCCCCGTCCATGGTCGGGTCAATATGGGGGATCTTGCTCTGGCCGCCGAGCTTTCCCCGGACCACCTTTGACCAGCGATAGATTGCCTCTTCCCCAGTTGTTACCACGAGCGGTCCGGCGATTCTCCCCTGGCTGCGGAAGACATTGTAGTCGGCGTTCATCTCCCTGAGCCGCTTGTCAAGCTCTTCTGCCAGAAAGAACGCGTCCGTTTCCCCTTCTTCCCCCATGGCCAGGACCCAAACATGTCGCCGCGCGGCGACATCCGGGCCGATGATGAATTCTCTCACTTCTCCTCTTCCCGTCCGGTTAAGCGATGCAACAGCCTCCTCTACTTCGCCCTGAGTGACCTTCTCCTCAAAGCGGTCGAGAAACCTGTCCCGCCCGGTGAACTCTACGGCCAGGGGGGCGAGGGAGACGAAGCGGAGAGTATCGCCGATATGGTAGCGCCAGAGCCCGGCGCAGGTAGTGAGGATTACCGCGTAGCGCCTTCCAGCCTGCACCTCCTCCAGGGGGACTGCATTTGCATCCGGCCGGGGGGCGCCCCGCTCGTCTAGCTCGTCAAACGGAACAAATTCGAAAAAGGTGCCGTAGTATGGGGCAAAGCGCATCTGCTCCTCTCCCAGGAGCTGGAACGCCATGAAGGCCTCCGATGAGGGGAGGAGCTCAAGAAAGTGGGGGGGAGAAGGATTCAGGAGGGCGGCAAATTCGCGGGCATAGGGTTTCATGCTTGTGCCGCCGTGGATGATCAGTTCGAGGCCGGGAAGAAGCTCGGCCGGAGATTTACCCCCTATCTCTCCGCAGCGCTTGAGGAGAAGGAGGATCCAAGGAGGGACACCGGAGATGGCGCGAATGTTCGGGTCACCAAGGAGGAGCCGGGCGAGGCGCTCGAGCATCTCCTCCCAAGGGAGAGCGGAGAGTGCCGGGTCAGGAAGGACGAACGGTTTCAGATAAGAGGGCGAATGCAGCAGGGTGATGGCGCTCATGTCGCCGCTTGTCACTCCCTGCCCCAGATCGGTGAGCCGGGTGTTGCCGGCCATGTAGAGGAGTTTCCCCCGCATAAGCTGGCTCGCCCGGTTCCTTGCCAGGTAGCAGGCTGTTAGGTCCAGGGCGGCCCGCCTATTGGCGGCAAACATCTCGTTGGTAAAGGGGATGAACTTGGTCGGGGCGGTAGTGCCTGAGGTCTCGCAGAAGAAGGGTACCTTCCCGGGCCAGGTGACATCCGTAAGATTCAGGTTACGCTTCCCCCCCTCCTCTTGGTAGCCGGCGCTGAAGTAGTCACGCCAGAAATCCGCATAAGTCCTGATTGGGACCCTGCGCCGGAATTCCCGGTAGAGTGCGGGGAATGGCATGCCGCTGAGTGTTGCTAGAGCGTGGTCCCTGCCAAAACGGGTGGCGCTTCCCCGGTTGACGAGCCGGTTGAGAATGCTTCTTTGCTCGGTAAATGGGTCGCGCCTCTCGAAGCCACTCTCCCTCGTTATCGCCCAGGCTCGCAGGACCATCTCGAAGGTTGCATGTTTCAATTGGTATAAGGGGTTTTTCATCGACATCATACCACCGCGAAGAGCTGGGTAACCTGGAGCCTTGAGTACCAGGCATCAATCAGGGGGGAATAGCAATGATGGTGAAAGATCAGAGAGGCATGCGCAACTGGGTCATCAATGTTTTCCGAAACTACCTTCTTCACCTTGCCGCGCGGGAAGAGGGCGGCGCGGCTGTCGTAGTTTCGCAATAAAGCCAGGGTAGGCGAAGCGGGGACCAGGATGTCCTCTTCCCTTTCCGCAAGGAGCACCAGGGCCGGACCGGCGAATATAGGGCGGTCGTGGGTGGGAGGTGTGAACTCTTTGAGCGCCAGAACCCTCTCGTACCCCCCCTTCGTCGGGGTTTTTCCCACTACCTCCATGATTTTTTTTCTGATGGAAAGGTGGCGGTGATTCAATTGCCGGTTTTCTGCGCCGGCTTCGAAGAGGCTCTGAAAACAGCGCCTGGCCCTCTCAATCTGACGGCCCGCATCCTCCGGCGAAGTACTGCTGCTGCGCAGGATTCTCTTCAGATTGCTCTCCAGCATCCGCACGCCGCTCCCTTTTTCCCGCTCCTCCCTGATCAGGTCCGCTATGCAGAGCACCGGGCTGGCCATCAACACACCCTTGATCATGAGGGAGGGATCATTCATTTCCGAACGGAGGAAAGCGCCTACCAAGCCGCAGCCGAAGCTGATGGAGAAGATCACCGGCTTTTCCCCGCGCTGGTTGATATCTTCTAGCAGATCGGCCAGCTGAGCGAAGAACATCTTTAGAGAGAAGCCGTTCCTGGCGAAGTTGAAGTAGTATATGCTGCCGTAATTCCGGAACAGGTCGCGTTGGAACTCCACAGCCTCGGTGGCGTCAGGGACGAACCCGCCGATCACGATGGTCGGAATGCTTCCCCCTCCTTTCTCCTTAAAAATCTGGTTTCTCAGAGCATGAAGGCTTGCTACCCGGTCTTTCATGAGGAATTCACGGCGGCGAAGTCTAGGAATGTAAGGTTTGATCGACATCTGACGCATGAAGTTGTTGGCCGTAGCAGCAACGGTGACAACGGTGGGATGGCTGGTGATGGCCTTCGGCAGGAATGGGCGTGGGGAAGCGCTTTTCATGGGATCTCCTCCGTTTTTACCCATTATCACATAGCGTGGTTACGGTTATGTTGCGGCCAAGCAAAGACCTTGTAAAAAACAAGTGCTTGGCTTCGTCCATCAGACGGACTTTCCTTGGCCTCGTTATGACAATTCAGCTTTTTTAAGGTTGAAGGTGAAGGTGGAACCCTTGGCGGGGAGGCTCTCTACAGTGATACTACCCCCATGTAGCTGGATGATGTGTTTGACGATGGAAAGCCCGAGCCCTGTTCCACCCTGTTCACGGGTTCTTGCCGTATCAACCCGGTAGAACCGTTCGAATATTCTCGGGAGGTTCGGGGAAGGGATGCCGACGCCGGTGTCGGCTACCGAAACCCATACCATATCTTCCCTATCCACTCCGGAAATGGTGATCGACCCTGGCTCATGCGTATATTTAATTGCGTTATCAAGGAGGTTGACCAGCAACTGTTCCATTCTTCCAGGGTCGACCATCACCGGCGGCATCTCTTCTACATTTTCCAAGTTGATGGTGATCCCCTTGCTCCGTGCCTTATCTTCAAATAACAGGACTGCCCGTCGCACGATGCTCCCTATGGGGAAGGAAACAAGCTTTATAGAAAGGTTCCTTGACTCCAGTTCAGAAAGGGCTAGAAGATCCCTGATCAGGGAGGACAGCCGCTCGGCATGGGTGTTGATTATTCCGAGGAAGTGGTCGGCACGTTCAGGGTCTGTTTTCATCGCCCCGGAGAGGAGAGTTTCGGCGTACCCCTTGATTATGGTGACGGGGGTGCGTAGTTCGTGGGAAACGTTTGCCACGAAATCGCGCCGCATCTTTTCCAGGAGTTTCATAGCGCTGATGTCGTGAAAAACCGCCACAACCCCATGGATTTCCTTCCCAGACAGCAAGGGAAACCAGTGGGTCTGCAGGGTCCTATCCTCGTGAAAGGGAAAGATGAATTCTCCCACCCTCTCTTTCTTCGTCTTGACCACCTCCCTGAAAGCCTCATGCAGAGCGGGGAGACGGGTGATGGCGCTTAAGGGTTTCCCCTCCACTTCATCATGGAGGGAGAATAAATCACGAAAGGCCGGATTGACGAGAATGATCCCCCCTTTGGCATCAGTCACCAAGAGCCCCTCTCCCATGCCGTACAGGATGGCATTCAGCCGATTTTTTTCAACGGCTGTGCTCTCAACCTGGCTTGCGATCCGAGTTGACATGTCGTTCATCACCCTGGCCAGTTCTCCTACTGCGTCGTTACTTGACACAGGGGCCTTCGCCGTGAATTCTCCCCTGCCGATCTGCGTGGCGATTTTCGCCATGACCAGAAGCGACTTGTAAGTATCATTAAATAAAAGATAACTGAAAAGGAGGGAAGCGCATGTGGCCGCCGCCATTGCGGCACCGAAGGCCCCCTGCAGCCCATTGCCGGTATTCCCCATTATGAGGCATACGTAGACATAGAGTATCCCTCCTACGACCAGCGCCACGAGAAGCTGGGAGAAAAGGAGTTTCCAGCGCAGGTCGTTTTTCATATCGCCTCCATTTTGTACCCGTAGCCGCGTACAGTACTGATCAGGTTGCCGGCGGGCCCCAGCTTGGTGCGAAGCCTGGTGATGTGGGTATCGACAGTACGGGTGTCGCCTATATGGGAGAATCCCCAGACATCCTTCAGGAGACGTTCCCGGCTTTGCACCCTGCCGAGCTTTTCGGCGAGACTCAAGAGTAGTTTGAACTCAGTGCTAGTGAGGAAGATCTCCTTGCCCGCAATGTTGACAATATGGCAGTCGATGTCGATGGAGAGAGGTCCGACTTTGATGATGTTACCGGGGGGTTCCACGAAGCCCGAACGGCGTAAAACAGCCCTGACCCGGAGGAGGAGTTCTCTCATGGGAAAAGGTTTCACCATGTAATCATCGGCCCCCACTTCGAAGCCGACGACACGGTCAATCTCCTCCCCTTTGGCGGTAAGCATGATGATTGAAATTGCTGCCGTTCTTTCGTTCTCCTTGAGCACCTTGCAGATATCTATGCCTGAGATGCCGGGGAGCATGAGATCAAGGAGAATCAAGTCCGGTATCTCACTTTGTGCCTTTTTAAGCCCTGACGTGCCGTCAATGGCAATCAGGGGAAGATATCCTTCTTTTTCCAGATTGAACGCTATCAGCTCCGCCAGATCCTGTTCGTCTTCGATCACGAGAATGGTTTTCATGAGCAGGAACCTCTTTTGATTAATTTATGCGGATATTACGCAGGCAAAGTTACGAATACGTTGCGGATAGTTAAAATATGTAAAAAAAAGAATATGAATTAAGTTTGCGGAGGGTAAAAAGGACTTGCACTGATAGCTCTTCTCCCCAGTCCTTAAATATGAGCGTTACGTGGCGAAGAACACAATCAATATAACCTTAAATGGGATCAATTTCCGCTGTCTCAGCCAGAAGAGAACACCACACTCATTCCTGGTCAGTCAAATACGCCTGGCGTGGCAAGAAGTTCATATCACTCGAGATCCGTGAGACGACAGCGGCAATCTGGTGAAATCGGTCCTTTTTAACCGGGAATGTGCTCCATAACCCTTCAAACCGGTGACTTGGTTCCCCTGGAAGGGAAAAACTAATCCTGGAACATTTAAGGTCAGAAAGATGAGTCAGTGCCGTTCAAGATGTTGTTCCAAAAGGTAGCTAGAAAGATATCCGGCTTGTTCGGGAAGATAGACCGGACCAGTAAGATTACAGAAAGGGAAATTGCCCCCCACAAGGTGATGACGCTGAAGACCGTTAAAGAGGAATGCACCTCGGACATTTCTTTAGGTGGCTCATGGAATTGTTGCAGCCATGAGGATGCTGTTAGAAAGTTAGACCCGAAACTTGAAGATCATTCACTGAGTCTCACGGACCTGAATGTATGCTCCTGGTAAAATTGCCTAAAAATTAATGGCCTCATAACAGGGAATGCAAACAGAGAGGTAACGGGCATGAACCGGCTTCTACATCTGATTCACATCGGCATCGGAGATTGACCAACATACATTTCTTAACATAATGATTTACTGAGTCAAATTATATTAGTGTAGGGCAATTTGAGTGCCGATAGTGGATCAAAATTTACTGACGATAAAATAGCGGAGCAGTGAAAAACGGCAAAAGCCGCCTGAAAATGACGAAACAGGGCACTGATCAAGCACAGAAACGAGTTTCAAATAGCACGAAGCTCAAGAAATTAACGAAATTCACTTGGGAAAAATAACCTGGCCAGAGATATCAAGTCATTCTGGGAACTTTTCAGCGGCCTGTTAGAATTATTGACAAAGATGTTGCCACTGTGTAATAAATTTTGCTAAATTGCATAATACTGTCCATGCAAAATTATGAGACGTCGCATTTATGCATGGTTAGGAGGTTGATTAGTGTTCAGCTTTCTACATGCTGCCGATATCCATCTCGACAGCCCGCTTAGGGGACTCGAAGTTTATCCGGATGCCCCGATGGAACAGATCCGTGGGGCTGCAAGACGGGCATTTGACAACCTTGTGGACTTGGCCATCGACGAGGAGGTGGTTTTTGTCCTGCTGGCTGGGGATCTCTATGATGGCGACTGGAAGGACTACAATACTGGCATCTATTTTGTGAATCGCATGGGACGGCTGCGGGAGGCTGGCATCCCTGTCTTCATTGTCTCCGGTAATCATGATGCCGCCAGCAATATAACTCGTGCTTTGAATCTCCCCGATAATGTCACGCTGTTTTCCCATAAAAGGGCCGAAACCCATATCCTTGACCACATCGGTGTGGCTATCCATGGCCAGAGTTTTCCCTCACGGGCGGTTTCTGATGACCTGACTCGGAATTATCCCCAGGGGGATCCCGCCCTGTTCAACATCGGTCTTCTGCACACGAGTCTGAATGGACGCCCGGGCCATGAACCTTATGCGCCATGTACCCTCGATGCCCTGCGCTCGAAAGGGTACCAATACTGGGCACTGGGGCATGTGCATCAACGCGAAGAGATTGCCCGTGATCCATGGGTTGTTTTCCCGGGGAATCTCCAGGGGCGGCACGTCCGCGAACCCGGTGCAAAAGGGTGCACTTTGGTGTCGGTCGACGACGGCCAGGTTGTGGTGATAGAACAGAGGGAGTTGGATGTTCTGCGCTGGTCTGTATGCAGGATCGATCTTGGCTTGTGTGACAAGAGCGAGTCCCTCCTCGAAATGATTCGGGCGACGTTTGAGGATGAGAGAGGACGGGCCGATGGCCGCCCCTTGGCCGTTCGCCTTGTATTGGAGGGGACAACACCGCTTCACGGCTTACTCCACGAAAACTCTGCTCACTGGCACGAAGAGTTTCGCGCCATTGCTGCCAGCCTTGGCGACGTATGGCTCGAGAAAATCCTGTTCAACACCCTTAAGGAACAAGTAGCCTTTGAGGGTTCCGCCGATGACTCGCCACTCGCCACACTGCAGAAATCAGTTGAAGGCCTGCAGTTTCAATCTTCCCGCCTTCTCGACCTCATCCCCGAATTCGAGCAATTACGCAGCAAGTTGCCTCCTGACCTCCTAAGTGATGACGATCCCTTTACACACTGCGAGGAGGAACTTGCTGCCTTGCGAGAAGACGTGAAGGAATTGCTGATAGCAAAAATGCAGCAGGGGGGGCGCCATGCGCATTAAGCGGCTGGAACTGAAAGCGTTCGGTCCTTTCTCGGATCGTACCCTCGATTTTTCTTCCAACCAGCCCGGTCTGCACGTCGTGTTCGGCCCCAATGAAACAGGTAAGAGTAGTTCCATGAGAGCCCTTCAGGCGCTGTTTTTTGGTTTTCCCGCTCGTACCAACGATAATTTTCTTCACCCATATGATCAACTCCTGGTCGGAGGTTGTCTGCAAGGGAGTGACGGCCGGGAATTGACCTTTTCCCGCCGGAAGAGAAACAAAAACAGCCTGTTTGACCAGGATGACAATCAGCTTGATCCCTCAGTGCTTACCCCTTTCCTGCATGGCCTCGAACAGGATCTTTTCACCACCCTATACGGAATAGATCATGAGACTCTGGTAAGGGGAGGACAAGGCATTCTGGACCAGCAAGGGGAGGTTGGACAGGCGCTGTTCGCCGCCGGAACCGGTCTTACTTCCCTGAAATACATAGTGGATGAGCTTGAAGGCGAAGGAGACAACCTATTCAGGCCTAGGGGTACGAGCCAGGCAATCAACGTGGCTTTAGCCGAGTACAAGGATCTGCAGACACAAATCAAGCAGGTCACCCTTTCGAGCCGGGAATGGCAGGATCACCAGCGGGCTATCGAAGAGGCCGGCAAGAAGCTGGAGGACGTCAACGAGTTGCGAGGCAAGCTGAACAGGGAAAGGCGGCAACTTGAGCGATTGAAACAGGCGTTGCCCAATCTTGGGCAACGCAGGAGCCTGCTGGAGAAACTGGCGCAACTTGGCGAGATTGTCGAACTACCTTCAGATTTTGGCGAGCGCCGGAGGAACCTGGAGCAACAGGGGAGAGAAGCGCGGAGCCGCCTCGAAACTGCTAAGAGCCGCTTAAATGTTCTGGAAGAAAAAAGAAAAGGGGTCTCTCTTAACCAGGGGCTGCTGGACCATGCCGAGGCGGTCGAGGAGGTGCTCCAAGGGCTTGGTCAGTATCGGAAAGCAAAGGCTGACCGCCCTCTACTCGATGGGCGGAGAATCGGTTGCCGCACTGAAGCCGCAAACTTGTTGAAACATATCAGGCCCGAGATGTCCATCGACGAGGTCGAAGAGTTGCGCCCAAGCTTGTCGAAACGGAAGACCATCCAGAGCCTTGGTGCAAGGCACGAAGCACTTGTTCAAGGGGTGCGTAACACGGGACGGCTGGTCAAGATTACTGCCAAAGAGCTTGAGAACGCCCGAAATGATCTGCAGAAACTCTCCCCTGTCGCCGATGTCGGAAAGCTGGGCCAGCCCGTCTTGCTGGTGCAGAAGGCAGGAAATCTGGATGGGGAGATAACAGCCAAGCGGCAAAGTTTGGATAGTGTCAGGAAAAAGTGTCTTGCGGCCTTGAATCGTCTCGGGCTTTGGACTGGCCCGATGGACCTCGTGGGGCAACTGGCGATCCCCTTACAGGAAACAATACACCGGTATGAAGAAGAGTTTCGTTTCCTTTCCGAAGAAAAACGCCAGTTACAGATCGAGCGAGGGCAGTTTGAAGCCGAGCAGGCGCAGCTTGCGGAACAGCTTCGCGAAATAGAATATGCCGCAGAGGTTCCCACCGAAAAGGAACTCAAACAATTCCGGGACCGGCGTGATCATGGCTGGCAGCTACTGCGCCGTCAATGGTTAGAGGGAGAAGATGTCGCCGCGGAAAGCCGTGACTACGATCCTGAACTTCCTCTTCCGGAGGCTTATGAAAAGCTGATTGGCATTTCCGACCAGACTGCTGACCGTCTGTATCGGGAGGCTGATCGGATCCAAAAGCACGCTTCCCTCAAGGCCAGGGGTGAAGGAATAGAAAAGCACCTGGTTGAACTGAATAAACAAGAGGAGAATGCCAACTTTGCCATGGCTGAGGCCACCCGCCGCTGGCAGGAATTATGGGCGCCCTGCGCCATGAACCCTTTGCCTCCCCGTGAAATGCATTCATGGCTCATCGGTTTTGACAAGCTCCGTTTCCAGGTGGAGGAATCTGACAAAATCGCCAATGATTTGGAAGGGCGGGAGGCCAAACGCAGGGAACTTCGGACAATCCTGATATCGGAGCTTGCTGCGGTAGGCGAGCAACAGGGCTTCCCAGGAGAAGAACTCTCCCCCGTCCTGCAGTTTGCAGAAGCCCTTGTGCAGCGGATGCAAGCCGATCAGTCCCGGCGCGAGACACTGGAGGATAAAATACATGATTTGGAAAAGTCACTGGAAACCGCCCAGGGGGAGAATGATGCTGCCGAAGAAGAGCTCAGGAAATGGCAATTCCTATGGGATGAGGCCGTGACCCCGCTCGGGATTGAGAGCAAATCACTGCCCGTGGAAGCCATCGACTTAATCGAAACCCTTCAGGGATGCTTTGATAAACTGAAGGAAGCCGATGATTTTTGCAAGCGAATAGACGGTATCGACCGGGATGCACGCGGGTTTGAGGAGACTGTCCTGGCGTTGGAGAAAGAAATTGCCCCCGACCTCGCCGGTCTTGATGCCCCTCAAGCTGTTGCGCAGCTCAAAAGCCGTCTCAGTCGGGCTAGTCAGGATCAGACGCTTGTGAAGCAGTATACGGAAGAGATCGACATTCTTGAAAAGGTCATCATTGATGCTCGAACGGAATTGGACATATTCGACGAACAGATAGCGGAGTTGCGCCAACTGGCCGGCTGCGAGACTGAGGAACAGCTAAACGAGGCAGAGCGGCGTTCCAATGAATACATGAAGTTCAAGGACAAGTTGGAAGAAGTGGAGGCGACCCTGACCCGAATTGCCGAGGGGATTTCACTTGCTGATCTCGAAGAAGAGGCTCAAGGCATCGACCCGGATGAGCTTCCGGGACTAATGGGCGGATTGACCTATGAAATTGAGGGGAGGCTTGACCCCGAAATTCAACAATTGTCCGAAACCATTGGCAGGGAAAAAAACGAGCTCGCCCGCATGGACGGCAGCGGTAAGGCGGCCGAGCTGGCGGAGGCCTCACAACAGGCTTTGGCTAAGATCCGGCGCCTGACTGAGCGCTACATTCGCCTCAAGCTTGCCACCAAGATTCTCAGGGAGGAGATCGAGCGCTACCGGGCCGAAAACCAGGACCCCGTCCTGAAAATTGCATCCCGATATTTTAGTGAGCTAACCCTGGGGTCATTTGCGGCTCTACGCACCGATATTGATGACCAGGGGCAGCCGATACTGATAGGTGTTCGCCCCAATGGCGCCTGGTTGGAAGTGGCGGGGATGAGTTCCGGCACTCGTGACCAGCTCTACCTCGCATTACGACTTGCCACCCTCGAATGGCGCATCCAATCAAGCGAAGCCATGCCATTTATTGTCGACGACATCTTGATTAATTTCGACGACGAACGTTCAAAGGCAACCTTAAAGGTACTTGCAAAGCTGGCGGAAAAGACGCAGGTGATTCTTTTCACCCACCATAACCAGATCTTTGAAGCCGCCCAAGCCCTGAACTCCAACGACAGTGTGTTTATCCATCAGCTTTGACCACATAGATTGCGATGGGTTACAGGAGAGGCGACTCAAACAGGAGTTTAAGAACAACGCCCTCAAAAATGGTCTAAAGGCTAGTAATAATAATTGATTGTCAGCCAATCTTTTGTAATACCTCACCCCTTTTCACGGTGTGACCGAAAGCCTTGAGAATTTCGCCTGTATCTGCGTTGGCGCCTCAATCATTCTGACGGGTTTTCCTTTATCGGTGCTCCACAAGAGGCAGGAATGAAGGCGGCGCATATTCTCCATCACCGTGGCGGCGGACATCGGACAGCCTGTCCGCTTCAGCCTGAGCTCCACTAGCCTAAGGTATGCCAGCGCTACAACACAGGTCAAAATGTGACATCTGATCTTGCTGTCAGTCCAGTGTCTCACCGGCATCAACCCCAGCAGATCATCATCTTCGCTGTTGCGAAATCCCTTTTCAACCATATACCGGTCGAGTGTCGCTTGGATCATCTGGTCGGTTTTCCAGTCCATATTATCTGTTATGATGATGTTCTTACCGAACTTATCGCAGTGTCTGCCGATCCAGTAATAACTCTTCCGAAAGCGCATGACCAACCGACCTTTTTCCACTTCCAGATCCAGATCGTAAATATCCTGCGGAAGGTGCAGTTCCTCACCGCATTCGCTGTAGCGAGCTTCAATCTTCTTCGGATCTTTCCACTGTTGATGTCCTGTTCTTACCTTAGCCCTCATGGAGTATAACGTCTCTTTCAGAGTAAAGAGTCTTTTCTCAAAATCGTAACGCTGCTTCCGAGCGGTCTTCGGATTATACGTTACCACGACCTTACGCTCTTTTCCCCAGTATCCCTCGGTCGTCCGGAGGCCATAAGCAGGTAATTTTCTATGCCGGCCCTCCTCATTTCCTGATTCTTCACGGTATCGACAACAATGAATTCGGAGATCTTCACACGGACCAGCTCCGGCGCATAAAAGGGCGAATAACAGGTGATGAAGTTTATATCATCACGGGCGTCCATCGCGGCAATGTTATCATCCGAATTCATCCCCTTATCAAAAACAATGTTAACTCTTCCTGGCTTACCGGCATAGCTCTTCATGCTCCCGAAGACATCATCGACAATCCGTTCAAACAGCTTTGAATCGTGGCGGTTACCCTCATACTCCCGGTAAAAGAACGGAAGTTGATTGTCGCTGGAAACCAGAAGTGCTACCCCCTCCTGCCTGAGCCAGTACCGTCCCTCCTTGCTGTCTCCCTTTTGGCAAAGCTCGGACTTCGTGCCACTCGACATAAAGGTGAAGTAATTGGTGAAAACAATCGGAAGAGGGCAACTCCTGCTCAGCCACCTTCAGAAAAAACCGGCGGGCTATCTCAACTATATCCTTCTCCTCAACCCTGTCCCACTTCTCCCAATAGCTTTGCGACGTCAACCCCTCAACTGCAAACGGCCTTATCTCTTTGTATGGCCGATCCCTGAACCAGCCAGCCAAAGCCGTTTTAGAGCAGGAATCCATCATCCTGTTGAACACGGCTTAAAGGAAATATTCTCCCACCGAGGGACCGGTTTCATCCTTCCCCTTTGGTGCCACCCATCATCCAGGCTTGCCAGATCTATATCCTGGTCGATCAGGTGAGCAAGCCACAGGGCGGCATATTCATGAGATTGGATTTTTGTATATTCAGCCTTTATGGCACCCGAAGCAAATTCGAGCATCCGCTCGAGCGAACCCAGGTAGATCTGGCTGACCACGGTTGGTTTGCAATTGATACGGGCTATCTCCCGAATGTGGTAAGAGGGTCTTCCCTTTTTGATTTTCTTGTGTAGATGTGGCATAGTGCAATAAGATTAGAAGGGGTCTTATGTTGTCAAGTAATAAATACATTTATCGGTACCTTATATATTTAATATGTATTTTAAGGGTCATGCAGTAAAATGTTACATTTAATATGGATAACTTATCTATTGCAAAGGTTAATTTTACGACACAGGGACTTTGTTTTTAAACTCCTGCCTTAAAAGCTTCGTGCCCTACCCATGCAGCTCCAAATACGCCTGCAGAGTCGCCCAGCTGGTTCTTCAGGATAGGTGTGTGCAAATTATCGTGGAAAGCGTATTTTTTCACCAGCTCTCTGCCATCGGTATAGAGCTCTTCTATGTTGGAGAGCCCGCCTCCCAGTACTATCGCATCCGGATCAAGTATGGAGATCAGGCCTCCTAGGCAACGGCCAAAGTCGTCCAGGAAGCTATCAAAGGTTTTCATGCATCGCTTTTCACCTGCCCTTGCCTGCGAAACGATTTCATTCATTGTCAGCCTTTGCCCGTGCTCATGAAAAAAGGCTGCTTCGACACCCGACCCGCTGATCAGCGTCTCCACACACCCCCTGTTGCCGCAGTAGCATTCCCTACCTTTGCGGTCCACTGACACATGCCCCCACTCGCCAGCTATCCGGTGCGGTCCTTCTCGAATCACTCCGTCTATACAGATCCCGCCGCCGCATCCTGTCCCCATGATGACACCGAAGACCAGACCGTATCCACGTCCGGCCCCCGAGTGACACTCCGCCAGGGTGAAGCAGTTGGCGTCGTTGCTAACATGGACTGGAAAGCCGATTAGCCGTTCTATATCGGTATGCAGTGGTTTGCCGATAAGACAGGTGGAGTTGGCGTTGCGCACCAGGCTACTGCCTTCGTCTATCGATCCCGGTATGCCGATTCCGACTGTGTAGAGTTTGCCAGTGGGTAGTTGGGCAGCTGCTTCACGTATCAGCTCAGCCACTATGGTCAGCACAGCATCGTAGCCGTCGGCTCGCGGCGTGGGTCTGCGCTGTCGCCACAGGATGGAACCATCCTGGGCCAAGAGAATCGATTCGGTCTTGGTACCGCCTAGGTCGATGCCTATCGCAGCCTTGCCGGAATTAGACATGCAGCCACTAATCATAATTACCAACTATAGATCGTTACGCAACTTGAACATCAGCGAAAAACAGCGAGTATGTGGATTTCAAGATTGCTGCAGGACTAAACTCTACTGCCATCAATCCATTGAGCCTTTATTGAGCGACGAACGTCTCAAGGATTACGTAACGCGAAGCAATCCCGTGTATACTTTTGTTCGTCCTTCCTCTGTAAATATTGTCTATTCTTCAACCTGACAAATTTTTTTTATGATCTCTATTGGCAGTTTTCTATTGGCGCTTCATATCCCCCTGTATCCATGCCCTAACTTGATCCTTCCATTTTGTCAAACCTTCTTTCACCAAATCATTCTCTTTCTTGCCGCCGGGTAGCGTGCCGCTATTTGGGGTGGCGCCTTAGATGCCTCACGGTACGCAAGGGTCTTCGAAGAGGCGAAGTTCTATCTGTCTTGCAACCATCCCTTTGTTTTTGAACTTTGCGTGCAGCGCTGTCTCTATGGTCTCGCAAGTTTGCTGTGCATCCATCCCGGAAGTGTAAAGACCCGGTTGAGTGAACCAATCATCTGCGTGTTTAAACCCGGTTACATCCTGCGTGTGGCAATACACACACATATCTAGAGGACGTCCCTGATGATATTTACCCGAGAGGATCTGAACAAGCTGATAGTTAATTTAACTGTTCAGCCTGAATTGTGCGCCGCTGCGTAGCGCAGGCCCTAATACGTCATTAATATTTATGAAATGGGGTACTAAGCTTCCGCAAGAGTCACAATAGTTCTCATTGGATTCGTCTTTAAGCATTTGGCAATTTCCCAAGCCAATGTATTATTATACAAAATTTGAGTTTCAAAAAAATAAGTAAATGACTTTTTATTTTTTATATGCTGTGAGTATACTCTTGTTAGAAATATAGTGTATAGAGTATCCAAAACAAATTGCTGGGCATTTCGATTAAGGACAATATCAGATTGGTACACAAACCTGATTATTTACCACAGAAAAATGGCCGAACGAACGGATACACGGGACAAACATTGTTGGCTAGTGTAAATGAAAAACCCCTTTGGAAGTCTCTCCGAAGGGGTTTGCCCATATACCTCATTTATTGGGAGCAGAACGCTTTTTCCAGGTGTCAGCGGGGGGATATATCGTATTGCATGGGATAATCTCGAGAGGCGCCTCAAGCCAGTTCTTAGTAGTTTCAAGCCACTTCACGAAGTGAGGCATTTTCTTGTGTATCTCAACAGCCTTGTCATCCTTATAGACCTCAAACAGATAGAGGATATTGGGATCAGCTTTATCATTAACGATGTTGAACATTAGGCAGCCCGGCTCATTCTTCTCCGAACCGATCGCATCGGCCCACATCTCCTTGATGAACTGCTCACGAAACTTAGCCTTCATGTGAATCTTCACCACTAGCGCGCTCAGTCCCATATGCTCTCCCTTTTTGGCAACAGGTTTCTCACCAGCCTGAGCAGATGCTCCGATAAACAGAAATGCCGACAGCAAGGCTGCAATAACTAAAGAAGACTTTCTCATTTTTAACCTCCCCGATTAGTGTTAAGACTCCCTTGTCATCAACCACTTGAAGCAGATCTAAATGATTCAGCCTGATTTGTTGAATGGCAGGGCCTCGCCCTGCAGGATCACCTCCTTTACCAGTTTCTTCTAGAAATAATGACTCCTTGTCTCATCAGAACCTTAATTATCTTATCGGACCTCCTTTCTTGCGGGTTGTTTCCCAGTACATCGCCGCATAGAGGGGCGGCGTGAGTGTTTTGCATGCAGAAAATGAGTTCAGGTTATCTTGCGGTCAACGAGGATTAAATTTCGCTTTTCGCAGGGGGATTATATCACCCAGCATAAGTGGCTGCAAATGATATTTCGCAAAGAATTCAATTCTTGACCGTAATCACTGGTGGGTGCTATGGCCTGAGCTGCTGCAGAGAGGTTGAACAGGCGTTGAATTGAGATAAAGAACATGGAGGAAATTTTGTTTTTCAGTGAGTTCAGGTTTGATTCGGTAAATAGCGGGAAATAAACATACTCGGTAAAACCTGTGAAATTGGAGTGTTAGCAGTAAAGGGATTTTCGCATCCGCGATAGAGGGCGGATTCTAACTTACTGAGTTTTTGCCTTGGGCAGTTGCAAAAAAGAGGTTTCAAGGGGTATCATCTTTGACGGGAGATTACGAGCAACGCCCTTTGAGTAACTTAAACTAAGCTATGGATTATACGCTGCTATATTGATGTTGATCCGGCTGTAGTATTGAGCGGGCGCAAATTCTCCATCAGTGCCCGCTCTCCCTTCTCCCTTCGTTGGGAAGTAATTATTCCGAGGGTCGGCTCAAGCAAAAAAGCGCTATTACCGATGCGGAAAACGAAGCAGGAAAGGTATCTTACAATTCGATACTTCCCGGAAGACAGGGGAACTGGTAGGGCAGGTCGTCAAAGCTCTCGCCGAATTGGACACGAACACCTCATCCAGGTGCTCCAGACAACTGGTTGGCAAACGAGGGGGGAAACGGGGCAGCAAAACAACTCCAGCACTCTTCTCACGCCCGGATGCAGTAGTACGCACCTGCCGTCAAAATGAAATACAGGTAAGACTAACAAAAGTTTTCTCAATGTGGTGCATCATATGTGGCAGTAATGTTAAATATGATGCCGCTGACGGCTTCCCCATCGCCACGCATTATTTCCATTTTCCCCTGTACAATTAAAGCGTTCCGTCTGCTTGATTAACTGGTCTTCGCTGGCATGTTAGTTGCTATATAGCTTCTTAAACAGGTCATGAGCACTGCCTTATTTTCTGCGAAAGCCGAATGAAACGATATTAGCGATCCTCCTTTTGTTTTGCGGGGCAAACCGAGAAAGGTTAAACTCAGCTTGGTAAAAAGGGGCTATTATGACAAAGCGACAAAAAAGTCAAAAAAATTCTTTCGTAAGATGCTTCTCTCTGTTACTGGTTTCAACTCTTCTGCTGGTTCCTTTTGTGGTCCTTGCAGATCCCCTTGTTTTGGTGCGCACTACCGTTGGCAAGGATATGGTAAACAACTCTGTCTTACTGGATGCAAAACTTTCGGCCGCTCTCCAGATGAACAAGTATGGTGACATGGAGGTCCAATGCCTCAACCTTTTTTCCATACCCGTGGCCCGCACTCCTTTCGGTGGCAACCCGGGCTTACAGAAACTGGTCCAGCGCACACGGTTGAATGTGGAGCCAAAAGGAAGTGGAGTTTTAGTCAAACTGAGCTTTATGTTCTGACCGATTGATGAGCCCAGCACGACTGCTTTGCAGATATAGAGATATGAGTAACCAGAAAATGAATCTAGCTTAGGGACCATAAGAAGAGACATTCATTTTCCGAGATCGGCAGATCAGAAGAGGGACTTTTCAGGCAGTTTTATGATGCCCTTTGCACATGAATGCCCGTGGATGCGCCATGCCCTTGATTTTGGCACGTCTGAGACAACGTGATACATAGAATTACCTTTGAAACGGTTGCACACGACTGGAGGTTGCACGAAAGGTTGCATAAAAAACGTAAGACCAAAAAATATTTATGTAGTCAGGTATACTGAGGATTTTGATGGCAATGAGGTTCATCTGATTTGGTAAGGCAATGAATAGCTGCTTGAAAGGGAAACCTTGCGAATACACCCTGCATTTTAATTTATGTGATGATATGTCACAATATCGTATCGGGGGACGCAGGGTAAAGAGATTGACATTAATTGCAAGTTTATTGGGGGCTTTTGTGGACAGATACTTTGTTTATACCTGGTTAACGATGGCTGGTTTGCTGTTGTTTTTTGCACTGATCCTCTTAACTGTTAGTGATGTAGGGGAACAAACTCAGGATCACTGAGGGGTGCAAAAATTGTGAAGTACTAGGGGGTCTATGTGGCAGGTCTTGAAAAATGGCAAACCTTTTGGTATGGTAGAAACTAATTATAAGTGGGTTACTGGGCCTCTCGATCAAATGCAGAGCATGCATTCAAATTGAAGGATGATTCCCTACCTTTCTGTTAAGGAGGTTTGCTGTAAATAGGAATCGAGGAGGGTCTCCACATACCGGTCAGGCGAAGGTTGCTCCTCGCTGAAATGTGATGGTGATGTCAAGACGTTTGTATTCCTTGCTGAATCCAACCTCGTAAACCTCCCATGGTGGAATGATCCCAAGGGCAATGCCAAAAAGAGATTCATTTTCAACTAGTTATATGCCTCCCGGTAAGAAATAATCACCATCATACCATTTATTACCCTTTCAATACGACGAAGAGCCCTATTTGACAGCAAAATAGAACAGTAATGGCGCAAAATAACTCAAGACCCGTTTTTGAAAGGATTCTTCCCCTCGATTCTTCTTTTCCGCATCACACTTCTCAATCGGGATATAAAAACCCGCAACCAGCAGGACATTACTCGGAGTCATGCCTTGTCGCTACCTATTTAGATGAAGGTAGTAAACTTTACACTAATCCTTTGCTGGCTTTTACCGGCGCTTTCGAGTGGTCTTAATTACAGCTAAGTTGACGGCGTTACGCTCACCGTAGTCGAGGCGGTAGATTCAGTACCATTATTACTATCTACTGCGGTTACCACGTAGTAGTAGGTTGTTCCGTTAGTAAGCCCTGTTTGGGTGTAAGAAGGACTGTTCACGCCAGTTATTAGGGTGCCGTTTATCGGAGTCACCGCGGGATTTGTGGAATAATAGATGTTGTATGAAGTTGCACCTGTTACTGCCGTCCAAATAACGGTTGCGTGGCCATTACCTGGAATAGCGGTAACCCCTGTCGGCTCCGCCAGCGCTGGATTCAAAGCAGGTATTGCGCTTACCTGGGGTGATGCCGCTGATTCACCAGTGCTATTTACTGCGGTTACCACGTAGTAGTAAGTTGTTCCGTTATTGAGCCCTGTCTGGATGTATGGACTGGTCTCACCAGCGATTTTTGTCCCGTTGGTCGTAGTCACACCAGTAACTGTGGAGTAGTAGATGTTATAAGAAGTTGCGCCTGCTAATGCCAGCCAAGAAATGGTTACTTGGCCGCTACCCGGGGTAGCAGAGATATCTGTCGGCGCCGACAGCGCCGTCGCTGACGGGGTTGCGCTTACTTGGTTCGATGCCGCTGATTCACTAGTGCCAGTTACCGCGGTTACCACGTAGTAGTAGGTTGTTCCGTTGGTCAGCCCTGTTTGGGTGTAGGGACTTGTCACGCCAACTATTTGGGTGCCGTTAGTCGTAGTCACGCCAGAAGTTGTGGACCAGTAGATGTTGTAAGAAGTTGCGCCTGTTACTGCCGCCCAAGCAATGGTTACTTGGCCATTCCCCGGGGTAGCGGTAACACCTGTCGGCGCTCCAGAAATGCCGCAACCGGCCAAAACAACTGAACTCAATAAAAGGCTGATGATAACCGAAGACCAAACTCTATATACTTTCACTTCGCAAGACCCCCTAGATAAGGTTTGATGCACTCGTAAAAAAGGATCCGATTAGCGCTAAAGTTCAGCCATGAGTTTGAGACGATTTCTTTCATGATCATGTTATCAAAAAAGTATTTTTAACTTTTTCTTTAAGACGATAATTAACAGGATAAGGTTACACCTAAATTCTGCAATCCATTACCTGATCTCCTAGAGTATTTTTTAAAATTGTTTTATTCCAGGATGATACAAGGCGCGATTCGGATCTTGGCACTAGTACTACAGCGAATATTAGCTTTTGGAGGAGTTGGCAAAACTCGATGTTCAAATCAATAACGAGAAAACCCGACAGGTGAACCTGACGTAGGGTGAAAGCTTTGCCTTCCTGGGGTTTGTCTTCCGCCGGGTGAAAACCCTGAGGGGGAAATGGGGAGTCCGCATAACGCCGAGTGTAAAGGCGCGCACGGCTCTCTTGGCCAAACTCAAGGAAATCTTCCGTCGCTTTCTGTCTCGACCTGTGGATAGATAAATAGAACTGATTAACCCCATTCTGCGGGGTTGGGTCAACTATTTCCGGGTCGGCCATTCCGCCGATGTTTCGGGTATGTGAAGGACTGGGTAGATAAGAAGATTCGGCGTCATATGATGGGCGCTCGGAACCGCAAAGGCTTCGGCTGGAAGAGGTGGAGTAGTCTCTGGATAGATCGGGACCTGGGATTATTCTCAGATTTTAGAGTAAGACGTATCGTGAGGACGAAAGCGCTGCCGGCCAGATAGGTCTCATAACCCATGCTGTGAAGTCAACAGGAGAGCGTAGTGCGGGAAATCCGCACGCTGCGTTCGACGTGGCGGGAGCTGGAAACGTGTTATGGTTGAGATGCTGTGACACTCGCAAACAAAATGGCGAGCCAACTGGGAACACAAACCCGACCTAAACCGGGGTGCCAGTTCTCGACCCCACTGGTGGGGGGCAGGGCTACCTGCTCCCGACTCTACCCTAATTGGAGAGCGGAACAATCCGGGGGCTGGCTTATTCGGGATTGTATCCGGTTGGTTTGGCCAATGCGCGCGTCAGGGGGACGCGCCTAGGCCGACCCAAAGCGATACCGCGTCTTGTAAGCAAGGGTCTGTCCCTGATCAGGAAATGACCTACCAGGAATCGGCCGGAAAATCGGGCATAAACATCTCCACATTATGGCGTTCGCAAGTAGCACAAGTCAGCTTGACTGTCGAAAAGTGCGTCGATTACTCCAGCCCCCGGTTTGTTCCGTCTCCAATAACATATTGCAAAAAATTATTTATTCGCAACAGGTTTGTTCAACGATATTTATCGGTTACGCGCTGGTTACGCCTATGGTTCGAGTCTACTGTACCGCGACAAGATGCCTTTGAGGTGTCCTGTCAACAGTAGACACTCACATCTCAAGCGGCCGCTGACTTTTTACTAAATTTTTGACTGGAACCAGATACCATCCAAGTATCTTTACCTGCTGGCACCACATCCGACATTCGTACGCATACGCTTAATATTAAGCAAGAAATAAAAATACATATTTTTAGCAACTACCCGCAAAAAAAGATACGGAATTTTCCATCTTCACCCCCTGATATTTTGTATTTTTTCGCTTCTTCCGCTTTCAGTATATAATATTAATCGTGATGGCAGTGCGTATTGGAGCGCGTTCTAATCCCCTTTAAGTCTTAATACCCCTATGTAGGCAAAAGATCACCACTGGACTTTGTATTGTCTACCATTATTTGTTCTCGCTTCTCCGAATCCTGACCATGTCCAGCCATAATTAAGAAGGATTTCCATTACAAGTTTCGATTTGTTGCTTTTTAAAATCGCGTAATCTTGTCCGCCACCAGTAGATATTCCTTGTCCAAAGCCAGAGGCGTTGGCAGTACCGGATGCAACAGTTGCTGTACTGAACGTGTATCCTCCGTTTGCCGCCTGCTGTACTTACCACTTAATGTTTCACCGTTAGGCATTAAAATTGTGCATTCTTTGCTGAATCTACTGCATTCAGCATAAAGATTTTCACCATCGTCAAAGTTGGTTAACGTCAGATTAATTGAACAGCCAACAAGCATAGAAAAAACTAGCAAGAGGCCAATTCCCCACAACCGTTGCAGACCATTAAGTATTGAAAAATTCATCATATTCTCAATCTTTTCTCCCATGTTAACCACCCCCAAGAGAGTTTTTCTGGATCCATAACACTGATGAGCTAAAATGCATGAGTTTTTTAATCTAGGGGGGATAGTGACCTCAGAAATTTTGGCCGCGCTGAAGAAGGGGAGAACGTGTTTTTTAGAGTAGCAATCACAAAAGGTCATGACACCCCCATTCCACTAAAACCGGCTCACCCCTATAGATGGGAGCCGGTTTTTTCATTATATTCATCCCTTGTCAAGACCTCGCAGACCACATCAGAGACCACACAATAGAAAAGGCACCTACAAAATTCCTTGTAAGTGCCTGATTATTAAGGCTCCCCAGCACGGACAAATCTGGGCAATAGGAAAAACTTATTGGGAGTGGGGCGGTACTACAAATGGCCGACTCACCAGTATAGCGGGTAGGCTATATCCCGCCTGTATTCATTCTGTCGCTGCACCGCTCCACTTTGCAAATGACCTAACTCTTCATCATCTGCTGGGCCAAGCAAAGTCCATCTTTCGCCGTGACCGCTGGGGTTATGGTGAAATCAAAAACGTCATCCCACGCGATAATTGCTGCCATCATTCGAGCGACACTATCTCCTTCCACAATTGTGATGACGCTATATTCACCACCGAGGGGCCAATATTCAGCCAGTACGTTCATTCCTTCGGGAAATTCCCACTGCGCCCGGCGGACTATTCGTTCTTGCATGGTTCCTGCTTTCACTTTACACATTGTTATGAACAACATGGTTTGCCTCCTTCATAGAGTTGGATTCTAAATGTTGTTGGCGAGGACGGTTATGCGTTGCTCAGAAAGCCCCCTCGGTTTTAGTTATTTAATCCGCTCATCTCGGTTCCACGGTGCAGTTGGGGGGGTTGCACCTCTGATGCTACATAAGCCATTCAATCTTAGTATCACCTTCTTGCCGCGAAATTGCGCCGCATCCTGCCATATCGCCTATGCGCTCATCTTTGATGACATCTACGCTCGCTTTCAGATCAACTATCGGATGATGCGCCCTACGTCTGCATTGACAGGCCTTTGGATTGCAGCGAACGGGCTAACTGCTCAAGGACGACCAGACAAAGTAACGGTGGCACTGAAAATACAGCTTACCACCACCATATATGGACTTATTAAATGTTGGACGCAAATCTTCTAGACTCTGTTCCCACCAGCCGATTTGGACCTTGCTTGCGTTAAAACCGACGCCTGAATTGGGTTCAATTTTCTCAAAAACAGCCATCCTAAAACTTTACCCTAGCAATTTCTTGTATCAATCGGGGATTACCTTAGAGGGAGGTGATAAATACCTTAGTACACCATTTCATAAGTTCATAGTATAGGAATTCCCATTTTTCTCTAGGAAAATCAATCAGATTGTGGTAGATGGAGGCGAGACCCGGGATCAGGAGGTAAACTCTGGAGATCGACCGGAACATCTTCCGTCGTATCTTTGAAGAGCGTTGGGATGCATTCAAGGCTCGTCATCCCCTATATGATACCGAGTATTATAACGAAGTAGTTGGAAAGATGCTGAGGTGTGGCAAAGAAGAGGGCGGTTATAGCGAATACATATGTAGTGCGCCGGGAGACCGGCAAGGAGTAAGGAGTGAAAGTCTCCAACAGTGAAGGAATAGCGAACCACACTGTCCCCGAGTCATGTTGCGCCAGGAGAAGCTTGGTTCAAGGGAATAGGAGGAATTCAATGCCTACTTGAAACTTGAAGTTAAAACCCAGCGGATGTGAGTTCCGCACGGCCAAAGCCTAGCCAGCAGGCCGATAAACGAGTCTTGGACGGGGAAGGGTAACCCAACCGTTAAGCGTAGACAGTGAACACGCGAGCCGTGTGATTGAGCCCCGAAATGGGGGTCATTGTAGGGCTAACGATATCATGACAATCGGATTGCAGTATCGAATGCGTCGCCATGGGCGAGATGCATTCGGCCTACCGGGGTCGTAGAGCAGGGCGAGCGTGTAAGGGTTTTCCAGGCACCTGGGAGATCCTGTCATTTCCTTCAATGAAATTCCCGGAAGGGGAACCGGGTGAACAACCTCTCCAGGTCCTGGTGAAGTAACACGGAGGCAACATCAGGGAGCGAACAGGCCCGTGTCGGAAGGTACTGCTGAACGCAAGGAAACGAAGTGAAGCAGGATGAGTGGCAGGAAGTCGGAGCACTCCATGCAACCAATGAAGCTGGGGAACTTTCCCCGAAGGACCCAGTGGAGGGAAGGGAGATGTCGGGTTATGGAATCGTCGGAGGGAAAGACAACGAACATGTCAAGGTTCGACAATGTCTCAACGAAGCAAAGACGAATAGCGGAACTGGCGAAAGATGCGCCAGACATGGCGATGGATCTGTCGCACCATATGGACATTGAATGGTTCATGGAGGCCTATAGGAGGACCCGCAAGGATGGAGCCCTGGGAATAGATGGACAGAGTGCCCAGGAGTATGCAGAGAACCTTGAGGAAAATCTCCAGAGTTTGCTGGATAGAGTCAAAAGTGGACGATATAGAGCCCTTACAGTAAAGGCGGGCTTATATTCCGAAGGACGCAGAGGGAAAAGAGATGCGCCCTATTGGCATTCCCTGCGTGAGCGACCGGGCACTCCAACGCAGCACTGCACAAGTGCTCTCTGCCATTTACGAGCAGGATTTCCTGCCATGTTCATTTGGTGGACGGCCTGGGTTGGGTGCACACCGTGCGGTGGCAA
>Ga0326727_10006895_pt1 | contig 30636 bp, 22 predicted proteins | sample MB2enrmetagenome_FD_207643 | JGI IMG/M metagenome (GOLD analysis project Ga0326727, IMG submission 207643) | Lab enriched peat soil microbial communities from McLean, Ithaca, NY, United States - MB29MY | ecosystem: Environmental > Terrestrial > Soil > Wetlands > Peat | place: USA: New York... | reverse complement strand
CCCAGACGCCGCCCCCGGCAATGGGCATGTACAGCCATCCGGGTCCGTTGGCGACATCGTTCATGAAATTGGGAAAGGGCATGAAATCCTTGTTGTCGCCGGCATACATGTGCATGGACATGCCCAGTTGCTTGTTGTTGGCCTGGCATTTGACGCGCAACCCTTCGACCTTGGCGTTGCTCAAGGCCGGAAGCAAAAGGGCGGCGAGGATCGCGATAATGGCGATGACGACCAGCAGTTCGATCAAAGTGAACGCGGGATCTACGAAAAGCCGGAAGACTCTCCGACCGCTGGAATTGTCCATCTTCATACGAGAGTCCTGATATTGAGATTAAGGGTGGCGGCATGGGCCACAATTGGCGTGTTGTCTGATGACATGCTGACCTTATACATCATGGTTTAGGAGGTTGTCAACGGCTTTTTTACGAATTATTTTGTAATGGTATGGATCTCGGCCATTTGAGGCGTCAGATCGAGTTTTTGAAAGTTATCTGTTGACCTGATGAATAAAGTGCGTTAAAGAGAATCAGGATTTTATGCCTGATGTCATTGAAAATGAACCTGTTTCGATCCAATCCGTTCCGCGGCAAAAGCTTGGCGAGCGAGTGGCGCAGCAAGTGTTGGAAACGGTGCGAAAACTGGCCCCCGGCACCAAATTGCCCACCGAGAAAGAACTGACGCGCCGGCTTGGAGTGGGCCGCTCCACCTTGCGAGAAGCCCTAAAAGGATTGGCTGTCACGGGGGTTTTGGAGATTCATCATGGCCAGGGCATTTTCGTTTCCGCCGCGGCGGCGGACAACATGGATCTGAGGGAGGAAGGCATTGCTGTGGCGCTGGCACAAGGCGTGACGCGCGATTTGCTCGAAGCCCGGCTCATCATCGAAGTCGCCACCGTGCGTCTGGCAGCCCAGCGCCGGACGGAGGTGGATTTACAGGAAATCGAGGCGGTTCTGCAAGCGCACGAACGTTCTCTGGATAATCCGATCCAATACGCCTCGGCTTTTCACGTGTTGTTGTCCGAAGCGGCGCGAAATGAAGTGTTGACGAGCCTGTTCAAGTCTTTTCTCAAACGCTTGATGGACCCGCGGGGTCCCAAGCTCTATGCGCAGTTGCCGGATTTCGCGGTATGGGAAATCAAGGAGCACCGCGGCATCTTTGAGGCAGTCAAGGCGGGCGACACGGAGTTGTCGGCCGAACGGATGCGCAACCATGTCAATGCCATGGAGTTGCATTATCGCACAGTCGGCAGCATGTAAGTAAAAACGGTCGATGACGGCGTGGCGCTGATCCACGATGCTTAACGATATCGAATCGAATGGAACAAAATGAGAAACGCTGACCGGTCGGTCCTGATCACTGGCGGCACGGGGTTCATTGGAACTTACGTGGCTCGCGCGCTGGCCGACCTGGGGCGGAAAGTATGTCTTTTTGACATTCGGGGCTTAAGCCCCGAGGGGCGTTACATCTTGGGCGATTTTGCGGATCAGGCGCCGGTGGACATCGGCGGTGTCGAAATCTGGCCCCAATTGATGGAGACACTCGTACGGCGGCAGCCCACCCACATCGTCCACATTGGCGGCATAGTGGATCCGCTCTTTTTGCTTAAGAATCCTGCGGTGGGGCTGCACGTGAACGTTGAGGGAACAGTTAACGTCCTGGAAGCGGCGCGACTCACAAAGGTCGAACGGGTGATTTACTTTTCCTCGATCGGGGTTTTGCCGAAAATTCAGTATGAGCCGATTGACGCGGCTCACCCGATAATCCTGGCCAATGGGGGGCCCGCAACGGGCGCCTACGGCGCGGCCAAAGTGGCGGGGGAGGCTTTTTGTTTTGCCTACCACCAAGCCTTCCAATTGGACGTGCGCATCATTCGGCCCTCGGCCGCCTATGGGTTTGGCATGCAATGGCACTCGGCAAATTATCTCAAACAAATCGTCGAGCCTGCCGTTCGGGGCGAGAAGGTTCGGCTGCCATCAGGGGGGCCATTGCCGCGCGATTACGTCCATGTTCGCGACATCGCGGGGTTGACTTTGGCCCTGCTGGACGCGCCGGATGAGGTTGATCGCGTGTTTTACGCGGCCACGGGCCGGCCTTTAACGACTGCCGCCCAAGCCGCCAGGCTCGTGGCCGAGTTGGTGACGGGCGCGGACATACAGATAGGAAATGTCCTGAGCGAAGCGGACCGGCTCGAATTGGACTTTCGCGGGGTGCTGTCAATTGAAAACGCCCGGCGCCAACTTAAGTGGCAACCGATATACTCATCGCTCAAAGAAGGCCTCGGAGAATACATAGATTGCTATCGCCGCTTCCTTGCCGTCAATCGCCAATGCTCATGACTCTCGACAAAAACTTAACGGTTGTGGAGGCGTATCGTTCCGATCTTGGCCGAACGCGCGACGACCTCACGACCCCTGCCCTGCTCCTGGACTTGCCCACGGTGCGGAAGAACATTCTGACAATGGCGGCGAGTTTGAACGGGGCGCCCCGTCTTCGTCCTCATGTCAAGTCTCACAAGTGCGTTCAGATTGCCAGGATGCAGATTGAGGCGGGCGCCGCCGGCATGACCACGGCCACCGTTTGGGAAGCCGCCATGATGGCCCGCGCCGGTATTGACGACTTGCTCATCGCCAATGAGGTGGTTGGGGACGAGAAAACCCACTGTTTGGCGGAAACCGCGCGGATAGCACGGATGACGGTGGCCGTTGATCATATCAGAAATGCTGAAATGGTTTCCGCCGCGGCCCGCCGGGCAAATTCCGAGATCGGTGTGCTGATCGAGGTCGATGTCGGGATGAATCGCTGCGGCGTGCGCAGCGCTGAAGAAGCCTGCAGCCTGGCGAAAAAGCTTGACTCCCTTCCAGAGCTGCGCTTGCGCGGCGTCATGGGCTATGAAGGGCATTGCGCACTCGAGGTCAACCGCGGCGTGCGGGCGGCAAAAGCGGGCGAGGCAATGAACAAGCTTCTTGCGGTGGCGGATGCGTTGGAGGCGGACGGTTTTGAGATTGAGATCGTGTCCGCCGGCGGGACCGGCACTTACGATTTGACGGGCGCCAATCCCCGGATAACAGAAATCCAGGCAGGCAGCTATGTTTTCATGGATGTGACCCGCCTGCCCATTGCCCCGGCCTTTGAAATAGGTTTGACGGTGTTATGCACCGTCGTAAGCCGCACCGCGGACACGGTGGTGCTGGACTGCGGCAAGAAGGCGATCGGCGCTGATTTCATGCTGCCGCGACTCAAGGGATCGGGACTTCCGGCACGCGCCTGCGCGGAGGAACATCTGTTGTTCGACGTGGACGACAACCACCCGCTTGAAGTTGGAGACCGGGTGGAAGTGATTTCAGGCTACTGCCCGATTACGGTCAACATCCATGAAGTTTATCACGTGATTGAAGACGGCCGGGTGGTCGATATCTGGCCTATATTGACGCGTGGAACCGGTTGTGGACCGCTTCGCCGCTTCATCTGCAGTCAGCGAAACGGATTGGTGACGCAGCGATGAGGCGCTTGAGCACATTTGAAATCTGGCACGGCCGAGACAAGCCGCCCGGAAAACCAGTCCAGGTCAAAGCCGGGCCGTTGGTTGCACAATTCGGAGAGGGTGACCTGCGCCATCTGCGACTCGGCGGACTCGAAATCATACGCAGGATTTACGCGCCGGTGCGAGATCACAATTGGCGGACCATCCCCGGCGAGTTCTCCAACCTTAAGATTGAGGCGGAAGACGACCATTTTCAGGTTGGTTTCGACGTCCGCCACAAACAAAAGGCCGTCGATTTTGTTTGGCATGGTCAAATCGTGAGCACGCCGGAGGGGAGCATCACGTATTCGATGTCGGGAAAAGCGGCCTCGAGCTTTCGTTTTAACCGGATCGGCTTTTGCATCCTCCATCCGCCCGAGGCAACGGCCGGTCAACCCTATCGTGGCTTGACAGCCGCCGGGCCTATCCAGGGAACATTGCCGAAACTCATCGAACCGCAACGATTCGAGCACGGCATCTATGTTCCGCTCTTTCCCGCCGTCCGGGAGCTTGGTCTCGACCTGGCCGGAGGGGCAACCGTCCGATTGATTTTTGAAGGCGATTGGTTTGAAATGGAGGACCAACGCAATTGGACGGACCACTCGTTCAAGACCTATTGCACTCCGCTGGTGCTGGGTTTTCCAAAAACCGTGCGGCGGGGAGAGAAGATTGAGCAAAAAGTAACCCTCATTTTGGAGAAAAGGCCCAAGCCGAAGCGCAACCCACAGCCGGACTTGAGCCTTTCCATCGGAACCAGCGGCCTGGGGAAGCTTCCTCAGTTGGGACTTGGGATGGCCAGCCACGGCCTTCCACTTGCAACGAGAGAAGTCCGTTGCCTGCGTCTGCTGCACCTGGATCATCTTCGTGTGGATCTTCGCCTAAGCGACAAGACGCGGTGGGCTTCCCAACTTCGTCAGGCGGCAGTGGCGTCCCAGCAGGTCGGGTGCCGTCTCGAAGCCGCCATTTTCCTAAGCGACGACGCAGCGGCTCAATTGGAGCTGCTAGAACGCGCTATTCAACCGTCGTGGTCCTTCGCCCGATTCCTTGTTTTTCACGAAAACGAGGATTGCGCGGCCGGCCAATGGATCCGTTCAGCCCGAGATAGGCTGCAACCCCTGGCTCCCGCAGCCGAATTCGCCGCCGGCACCAACGCTTACTTTGCCGAACTGAACAGGAACCGGCCGGGAACGGCTGATGTGGACGCGATCGTCTATCCAATTACCCCGCAGGTCCATGCTTTTGACGAAGCATCCATAATCGAGAATCTGGAAGCACAGGCCATGACGGTACAAACGGCGCGTTCCTGGGCCGGGGGGCACCGACTGGTGGTCAGTCCGGTGACGCTGAAGCCGCGCTTTAATGCCAATGCCACTGAACCTGAAACTGAGGACGCCCGGCGTGAACTCCCGCCCTCAGTGGACGCCCGCCAAATGTCGCTGTTCGGCGCGGCCTGGACGCTTGGGAGTGTAAAATACCTGGCCGAGAGTGGCGCCAATTCGGTGACATACTATGAAACGACGGGTTGGCGCGGAGTGATGGAGACCGAAGCGGGACCGGCTTTGCCGGCGCGATTCCCCTCGGCGCCCGGCTTGATATTTCCTTTGTACCACCTATTCTTTGACTTGGCACAGTGGAAGTCCGCGAAAATCGTCGCCTGCAGATCAACGGATCCCCTGCAGGTGGTTGGACTAGCTTTCCGAAATGCCAAGGCCTGTCACCTGCTGGCGGCCAATCTGACAGCGGAACCCCGGGTTGTCAGGCTGGTCACACGTGGATTTCGTTCGGCTTCCTGCCGGACCCTGGATGCCGGCAATGCTCCAGCCGCAATGAAAGATCCAGAGTTTTTTGCCGGCGCAGTTAAACCTCAGCGACTGCGCCAGGGCAGGCTGGAGCTGGAGCCCTATGCGCTGAGTATTCTCGACGTGATGTCAGATTGAATCACTGATGCTATGGAGTGTGCTAGCAATGAAATTGCGGCAAACTTCGCCGCCGGTCCTCCGCACTTGCGGAAGGTTCTGACACTCAAGGATTTGATCGTCTATGGCATTGTCGCCGTAACTCCCAGCGCGCCGGTGACGGTCTTCGGCCTGGCCTCTGTCATGTCGCGCGGCCATGCCTTAGACACAATCCTGCTCGCAATGTGCGCCATGGTCCTGACAGCCGTGAGTTACGGACGAATGTCCGCCCTTTACCCATCGGCAGGATCGGCCTATACCTATGTCGGACGCGGGCTAAACCCGTATCTCGGCTTTCTGGCGGGTTGGGCCATGCTGCTGGACTACCTTGTCATTCCTCTATTCTGTGTCATTTACGGCACACTGGCCGGCCAAAGGCTTATTCCGCAAATCCCGTATGCGCTTTGGGCGGCCTTCTTTGCGGGAGCGATCACTTTCTTAAACCTGGTTGGCATCCGTTCGACCACGCGAGCGAACATGGCGCTGCTGACGTTCATGGGGGCGGTCCTCGTCGGATTCATTGTGATGGCGATCCGTTTTTTGATTCTGCATCAGGGGTGGGGTGGTCTTTTTTCGTTCAAGCCTTTTTACGACTCCGCCAACTTTGATTTCCATTCCCTTACGGCCGCAACTTCATTCGCGGCCCTAACCTATCTTGGCTTCGACGCCGTCACCACACTTGCCGAGGACGCCAAAAACCCCCGCCGCGATGTTTTGCTTTCCACTGTGCTGGTCTGTGTTTTTACAGGGGTCTTCGGAGGTTTATTGGTGTATCTGGCGCAGCTTGCGTGGCCTGACTTTCACACCTACAAGAACGTTGAGACCGCCTTCATGGATGTGACGCAATTAGTGGGCGGTAACTGGCTTTTTCAGGCCATGGCAATCCTGTTGGTTCTCGCCAATGTCGGCGCCGGTCTCACCGCGCAAGTGGGAGCGGCTCGCTTGCTCTTCGGCATGGGGCGTGATGGAGTGCTGCCCGGCCGCGTCTTCGCTTACTTGCATCCGAAGCGAAATACCCCAACCATCAATCTGTGGATTATTGGTCTGGTTGCCTATGTGGGTTCACTGCTAATGAACTATGAGCTAACGGCGGAAATACTGAATTTCGGCGCCTTTTTGGGTTTCATGGGTGTGAACTTCGCCACCTTCTGGCAATTCTATATCGTTGGGCAACCGCAACGCAAACGACATTTCGTCATGGATGCGCTTCTGCCCGGATTGGGGTTTCTGTTTTGCCTGGGAATTTGGTGGGGGTTGGCAACGCCGGCCAAGATTGCCGGGGGAGTATGGTTCGCCGCCGGCTTGATCTACCTTGTGTTGAAAACGCGCGGTTTTCGGGTTTTTCCGCAAATGATTCGTTTCGAGTAGCAGCCAGGCCAAGCCATATCAAACGGAATACCGGTTCTTTCTTAAACATTCTCAGATCACTTTAAAACGATATGAATGCGATCAAACAGTCCAGGCTATGTCTGTCAGGTGAAGTTTTGGTTTTGGCCCTGGCCGTTTTTGGAGCCAACGCGTCTCCAATCATATTTCATTCGACGGAAACTGCCGGTCCCGGAGAGGTTATCGGACTGCAAGGCGCCAACTTCGGCGAAGCGCCGCAGGTGTGGATGCAGCATGTCACGGGCAGTGAGGGTGCGCTTGCGCCGCAGGCCCGGTTGACAGTTCTGACCAACAATCCGTCGTGCGCCTCGGCGCTTATCCCTTTGAATGAGACGCCGGGTCTATACGCGATTTGGATCAAGGATGGCGCCGGCCTTAGCGCGCCGATCCTTATCAATCGCGCGCGGGCTTGGGGAGCGAATGACCTGTGCGGAACCAACATCGATTCCGGCCGCGCCTTTCGGCTCTTCGGGCGCAACCTCTGTTTGCCGGGCGCCACCCCAACCGTGCGGTTTGTGAACGGATCCACTTCCCTCAGCGCCACGGTCAGTACGAACGGTAGCGATCCATTCATCCTCAACGTCACAGCGCCAACTCTTGTTCCAGGCGCCATCTATGACATTTATGTCAACAATGGTTTCGGCGGGGCCTCCGGCGAGAGCAAGTCCAGTCTTCAATTGAAGGGGCGCGCGGACGGGATGGATGACTTTGGTTTAGGAGTGCCCTGGGCCGCCGACTTCACCTTCTCGGCCAACGTTTACAATGTAAAAACCGACGCGCGTTTGGCGGCCCATGCGTTGGGCGATGGGGCTACGGACGACACCGCCGCACTCCAAGGGGCAATCAATGCCGCCAACAATGCGGGAGGAGGCGTCGTTTACCTGCCTGGCGGAACATATAGGGTCACGCTTGACACCGTCAATTCCGGCGCGGGATTGAGACTCAAATCCAATGTGGTCCTGCAGGGCGCCGGGACCAATGTTTCCCACCTCCGCTTCACCGGCTCAAACCCGGCAAAACACGCCGCGAGCATCCTCGCCCAAAACGTGTCCCTGATTGGCTTTATGGATTTGGACATCCACAACATGACAGATGGGGGTTCGATCAACATCCTCCTTGAAGACGACAGCAAGGAAGTGTTTGCGCTCAGAACCCTTTTCCAAACGGACGCCGGCAATAATCTCAGGTGCATTGGTTGCGGCCAGATACTGGTTTCGAAATGCAGCCTTGCAAGCTCTATCACGCGCCCGGCGGCGGACGGCGAATGGGACATGAAAATGCTCGATGACACGGATGTCGTGCTTACCAGCAACGATATATCCTGGCATATCGGGTACGTGGAACTATACAGGTCGGTCCGCACGCTCATCGGAAACAATCATTTCACACGCGACACTCGTATCGGCGGATACGATGGCCAGAAGGGCGGCTTTTATCCGACTGGCAGCCGGCAAGTTGTCATTCATGGCAATACCTTCGCCAAATCCGGCCCGGGGCAATTCTTCGATCACAACGACGGAGAAACAATTCTCGAGGAAAACTGCAATGATCAGCCCAATCAGGACTTGGGCAGCGTCACGAGCGCCACCGCGACGACACTGACCGATTCAGGCAAAAACTGGAGCGTCAATTACGGGGCGCCGATCAACCGCAACACCGGACGCGGCTACTCCGTGGCAATTATCGCAGGCCTCGGCGCGGGCCAATTGCGCAAAATCATCGATGGCACGGCCAACGCCCTCACCGTGGACAAGCCTTGGGATGTGATTCCCGCGCGCTCCGATCATTACACCATTCAATACGTGGAAGAGAATGAGCTCATCTACAGCAACAAACTGACGTCGGGCAACCGCGGCATTTGGATTTACTCCTCCACCATCCAGGACCAGAGCATTGTCAATAATACCCTGACCGACAACGACGGCATTTGGATGCGGACAGATTACCGGCCCTTTGAGAAAGAGAAGCGATTTAACGTTCAATTCGACGTCTATGTGGCGGGGAACAGGGTGGAGGACCTCGCCGGCTGGTATTCCGCGTATATTGGCAGCTCGCATCAAATCGTCAGAACGAATCGAGACTTCGGAACCTCAACCTTTCTAATTGAATACCGGAACAACACGATCGTTGCACATGTTCCGAACGTGCAGCAGCAATTCTCCTTGCGCAAGGAATCTTATTATTCCACGCCGGTGATGGACCCCGGAACCCCCTATCCTCCTTCCAGGGATGACACCACCATCAGCCATTTGGGAACGATCTTCCAAAACAACGCGGCTATTAACACCGAGCATGCCTTCGAATTTGGCACAGGCGATTACTACCACGTGGTCTGGAATACGACGACGAACAATGTGGAGGTTTTCCTGCATGACCAAGCCGGCAACGGAGCAACCCATGCCTCGATCGGCACTGTCATTGGCCAATCTCCCGGCTCTGCCACAGGCCCTCTTAAGGTCCACAGTTCGAACTCGCGTTACTTCGCGGACCGAAGGGGCAAAGTCGTTTTTTTGACCGGGTCTCACACGTGGGACAGCTTTCAAGACTACACGTATGCCGCGTTGCCATCTCCTCCAACGATGAACTATGATGCGTACCTCTCGTTCTTGAAGGAGCACGGCCACAACTTCTTCAGGTTGTGGACCTGGGAGTGTTCCGCCAATCCTAACGCCAGTCAAAGCACGACCCGCTACGAACCAATGCCATACCGGCGCCCCGGACCAGGAATCGCCTTGGACGGCAAACCAAAATTTGATCTCACCCGTTTCGACCCCGATTATTTTGACCGGATGAGAACCCGAGTGATGGCTGCGCGAGACCGGGGGATTTATGTATCCATCATGCTTTTCAACGGTTTTAGCATCGAAGGAAAGGGCAACGTGGGAGGAGATCCCTGGCAGGGGCATCCATTCAACCCTGCTAACAATATAAACGGAATCAACACCAGCGGACCTATGTCCATACACACTCTGTCGGACCCCGCTGTTACAGCCCTTCAGCAAGCATACGTTCGTCAAGTCATCGACGCAGTCAATGACCTCGACAATGTCCTCTACGAAGTCAGCAACGAAGACCGCACAAGCCCAGAGGATATCGACTGGCAATATTCGATGATTCGTTTGATCCACAGTTACGAAGCAACCAAAGCCAGGCAGCATCCGGTGGGCATGACGCAAACGTGGCCGAATTCAAAGGATTCCACTCTATTGGAGAGTCCCGCCGACTGGATCTCCCCTTCCTCGATGTTGCCCGATGGCGATGGGCGCAAGGTCGTCCTCAACGACACCGATCACTCCTACTTCTGGACGGCTCTGAAAGCCGACGGTCCCGCCTCCCAGCGGGCTTGGGTTTGGGAGAACTTCATGCGGGGGAATCAGTGCCTTTTCATGGATCCGTATCTGGATCCAAGCCATGACGCGGGCCGAAACGATCCGGCGGGCGGAAAGCCCGACCGATATTGGGACAATATCCGCGATGCAATGGGCCAGACGCGTTGCTTCGCCGACCGCATGAATCTGGCAGAAACCATCCCTCACGGCGAGTTCTCCTCCACTTCTTTCTGCCTGGCCGACCCTGGCGCCGAGTATTTGGTTTATCAGCCGAGGGCAGGCGAGACTTTTTCCCTGCAATTGAAACCTGGCGTTTACTATTCTGAATGGTTCGATCCAGAAAAGGCCGTTGTCGCAACTACCGATCGTATCGAGTCCTCAGGCGGCGCGCTGTTCTTTAGTCCGCCCTTTGGCGGAGACGCGGCGCTATATCTTAAGGCGGAATGAGACGCGAACTTGCGAAGTCGTCGCGTGCCCTGTCCGCCATAAACTCTTGTTTCCTACCTTTCCTTCGGCTTGTTCTTTGAGAGATTCTCAATCAACGCAGGCCTCATGAAGGACGTTCCAATTCTTCGGAATGGGCGGTCAAATCGCCTGTCGCTCCAACGACACGCGGGTCTGTCGGATAGTTGCGCTCCCGCCAGGCGTCGATCCCTCCCAGCAAAGGCCGGACGCGCGTGATTCCATTGCGGCGCAGCAGCAATGCCACCCGCGCGCTGGTCACTTCATTAGGGCACGAGCAGTAGAGAATGATGTCGCGATCGCGGGGTATTTCCCGCTGGCGGTGTTCGACCTCTTCCATCGTCATGTGCAGAGCCCCTCGGATGAGGGAAGGATCGAGCTCGAGTTCCGATAGAGGCCGCAGGTCCAAAATCATGGGGTTCTCACCCGCCTCCAGCTTCTGATGCAGTTCGTCCACGGTAATTCTCGCGATCCGGAGCTCGCGCAACAAGCGGTGGCGCTGGAAGTACTTGTAAGCGATATAAAGAGCAGCCAATCCCACGACCAGACCCAACGCATTGCTGCCAAGGCTGGCGAGCGCGGCCATGATCTGCTCCAATTGCCGGCTGAACAGGACTCCGACCAGCAGAAAGCACCCCACGTAGAGCAGCGAACCCATTCCATCGAAGAGAAGGAATCGAGGGGCGCCGACGCCAGAACTCCCCGCCAACGGTGGCGCCAGAGTGCTCAAACCCGGAATGAATTTGGCCGCCACGACACCTCGCATGCCGTAGCGCGTGAACACATTCTGCGTGCGGCGGACGCACGAGTCCGGCGTCAGGGAGATGCGGCAAAGCAGACCCAATAAACGGCTGCCGTAATAACGCCCCAAATAGAACCAAACCGTATCGGCCAGCAACGAGCCGAAGGCGGCCGCGCCGAGCGCCACCATCCCGTTCATTTTGCCTGCGCCAACCAAGGCGCCCGCCGCGAACAGCCAGGGGGCGGCGGGCAGTGGAGCACCGACCTGTTCAACGAATACCGCGGCGATCAAAACGGCGGTCCCATGTCGAACGAGAAATGCAAAAGTTTCGTTCATTCTCAATTGCGTTGGGGAGGCGCTATACTGACTCGACCTGAAAAAGATAATCGCATTCGCCAAGGATTGCCAGCGCTAATGAGTGTCGCCGGATGCATCCAATTTGGCCTTCATGGCAAACCTCCTCCTCAAACACCAGCTTCTGATCATCAACCGCGCGCGGCGGCGAGCGCTAATCTGGGTGGCATGCACATGTTGGGCCGCCGTTTGACGTCTCTGAATTCTTTTACAAAGGACCAATGTGGCGGTAATACCGCCCCGTGTTGTTCGGCTCGACCATTTCAAGCCAATGCGTCCCGGCCCCATCCAACGAAATCTCATCCACTAAAGACCAGTTTAGTTGGTCCTCTGAACATTGAATCAAGTAATGGCCTGGCTCCCCGTCAATGCGGTAGCGGAAAGGGCCCGGCCCACCCCATATTGGCCTGACCGGAACTTCCTTCTGCGGTGAGTAAAAAACAGTGCAGCCGGCGGCGATCATGGCCTCGATATTGGCCAAAGAAACCGAGCCGGGCGCGATATCGAAATAGTTGGACCTCAGGTCCAAAGTTACCCGCGAAAAGTTGGTGAAGTCCGGCACCGTGCCGCAGAGATCGTTGTTCGCCAACAGAATGGGGTTTGCGTTTAAATCTCCCAGTTCGACGGGGAGGGGTCCCCGCAACCGATTGCTTCCCAGATCCAGGAGTGCCCCTGCCGAGAGGTTAGTCGGTATCGGTCCGCTGAGTTGATTGTCATTCAACTTGCAAATGTAGGGCAAATGGTCCGGAATCCTCCCCTGCAGCCTGTTGTGTTCCAGGAAAAGCACCCTCAATCCTGGCGGAGAACCGAGATTAGGGGGAATCTCCCCGCTCAAGTAATTGCTGCTCAAGTCTATGGCGCTTATGAACTGCGGGTCGCTCAGATTTGTGGGCAGCCTGCCGTAAAGGCTGTTCCCCGAGAGGTCGAGGATCTCCAGCGCCGACAGGTTGCCCAAGGATTCAGGCAGGGTGCCAACCAGCCCGTTGTCCGGGAGTGTAAGGGTCAGTACCAACTCATTCCCTTTGCCTCCGTTAAGAGTGACTCCGAACCAGGGGTCGTTGATGTTGAGCCATCCGAAGTTGTCGATCCAATGCGGGCCGTCTGTCCCATTGTATAGATCGGTCAGGATGGCCTCATCCGAGGCGGCTATTTGCGCTTGGGCGTTGAGCCCCGCCGCCATGCAAATGACGGCCATTAAGGGTATCAACCCCTTTCTCTTGGCGTTTTTCATTTGCCAACATACCCATCATGCCCGCCAGATTCAACCTTTTTACAAGTCAGTTCCCAGCCACGACTGGTTCACTTTTGGGTCAAAAGTCGTTGTAATGGTAAAGAAATATTTTGCGTCCTTCACACCGTTTTTCTCAGGCAAAATGTCGGCAAACCTCAGTTTCTGAGCCGGCATTTGTCACAACATACTGACGCGCTGACGTTTACAAAAAGTGCTCGCTTTCAGCTTTGTCAGGGATTTCAAGTTACATGGTTTGGACGGAAACGTAACACACTCAAAATCAGATGCAGGTTACTGAAAATACGTCAGCTCCAGCATGGTGAACGAATACGTTCCATCCGAGAATTTCACGGGAAAGTGATCAAAAATCACCGCTTCCATCAGGAAAGGCCTGTCGCCGCAGCCAAACAGTCGTCGATGGCCACCGCCTCGGTGTCAATCATATCATAGATCGCCGTTAAGGCTTTTAATTAAACTTAAGCACGGTAAATGAATGGGGTTGAAAATCGTATTTCGCCGCGCCATGCGCGATCTGCGGTTGCCATTGCTTTCGGATTGATTGATTCTGCCGCGGCGTTTCTGCTGGATTCATTGCATTCAAAGGACCCGCCAGTTCCTCAACGCTGGCTACAGAGTGCATCATGGAATATCCATGAATAACAATGGACGCGGAGGCGACTCTCTCCCCGAGATTTACCACACTTAAAACCACAGTGTGCCCGTTTTCACTACGCGTCGCGCTGACCTGCAAGCAATTGGCTGGACTTTCAACCTGGCTCTGGATTAGAAAGGGCTCATAGTTCCGCGAAATGATCTGCGTCACGTACCCGGGCGGCTGAAGCCAGACTTGAGAAGGGTTAAAGAATAGTAATCCTTGATCCCAACCGTTGTTGTTCTGTCCGTCAGGCTGGAGGCAATTGGCCGAGGTGACGATGGGAAGCCGCCCGTCACGCTCGACAGCATTGATGGCCAGCGCATTGGCCAGCGCGCGACGCTGCGTGTGGTTGTTGGCGTTTAATTCGAACACCACAACTTCATAGTTCGCTCCCGCCGCGATTTGCCCCAAAGCGTCATCATAGGAAAACATCCCTGCCAGTGAGGAGCCAGGTGTCGGTCCTTCCGTCCATACATGCACATCAAACCATACTGGACGATGATTTTGGTTCGCCAGTTGAAGAATCTGTTGATGTGCGGCCAGCGTCGTGATGCCGGAGTCGGCCCCACTGAAACTAAAAGGATTCGTGATGGTTTGAGAATACGAAAAGTCACCCACCACAACAGTGATGTTGGTGTCCTCAGCCCAAATGGCTTCAGCGAGCGGTTGGAATTTCCGAGAATAGCCGGCGTCCACCCGCTCCTCATTGCCCAGTTCCAGGTATTTCAGACCGTAAGGCTGCGGATGGCCATCCGCGAGCCGTTGTGCGCCCCAAAAACTGTTGGTAGGACCGTTGACGTACTGGATGAAGTCAGCCATGTCCTGCGGAGTTTCATTGGCATTAAGATCGGGAATCCCCAGGAAACCAGCCGCCTCACAGAAGTCCAGGAAGTCCGGAATGCCCCATCCGTCCGACGAATAGGGGTACCATGTGCCCGTATAAGGCGGGCGGCGATCACGCGGTCCAATCATGTTTTTCCAGCGATACCCGGATGCGTTCACCATGGAGCCGCCATACCGCAGAACCGTAATGCCTTGGTTGACAAGCCCCTCCGCCACGTCTCTGCGCACGGGCAAACCTTTGAAGCGTCCCCACTGGCCGGGTTGAAGAAACGCATAACCAACAACGACGGAACCGGGTTGCTTCAGCTTGATGGAAAAGCGCCCGCCGCTGTCGCTGGCGGCGGGGGTTAAGGCAAAATCGAGATGCTGCCAGTTGTTGCTGGTTATTGGAAGGCTGCGCTCCGCATACACTTTAGAGCCGTCGGCACTCTCCAAAGCCACCGATACATCCGTCAACGTGTCAGCCCGGACATCGAGGTATCCTTCGTATGGGCTTCCTCCCACATAGGCCATGCCCCAGCGGTTGAGCCCCAGATTTGCAATGCCAATTTCGCCTGCGCCCCGCGCAAAGGTGATGCGCTGACTTTGCGTCCCCACGAATGGATCATTGGTTTCTATCGAGAACTGGCCGCTCGCCGACCCACGTTGCAGTGCGCTCCACATCCCACTCACGCCTCCGGCCCCAATGCTGTTGTCTGCGTAGGTGAACTCATACTTCCGGGTCTCGCCTCCCGATCTGACCACAAGGTTTCGAAAGCACACATCCTGGCGCCAAGTCCGCAATCCGACAGTGCCCGTCATCAGCGGATGAACGGTATCTTCGTACCGGATAATGGTTTTGCCGTCCACCAAAACTGTCAGCGACGTGGCGGTCATCTGCACAGCCAGCTTGATCCACCGGTTAATGGGCACGTGGCAGGGCGCTCGTCGGATGGGTTCCCAGTTCTGGCGATGCCGGCCGAGGACCAAATTGCCTGAGGGTTCGAGTGAAATCTCATAGCCGCTGAACTGGTCAGCCCCTTTGTCGGCTTGGCTGACCTTGACGATTAACTCTCCGTTGCCATCGCCATTCTTCGTGAGTAGCATTTCCACGCTTGCCTCGCCTTCCGAGAACGCCGGCCCGTTGCATACAATCTTCGCCCCGTCACCACCCGCAACTTGAACACTGCCGTTGTCTGCCACGATCCATCTGCCGCCGTACATCGTGAATCCTATCAGCGCCAGTGATGGGGCCGGCTCGCCGAAGCTCTCGCCAAAGATCATCTGACTGTAGATGCCTCCATACACTTCATGATTAACGTCCTCAATGCATGCTCCGGTCAAATAACGCGAAACTGGGTGAAGCACTTGATCCGCGTCAACGGTGATGGTGGCCTCCGGCGTCTGGCCAACCGCCGCGAAAGCACTCAAAACTCCCACCAGGAATAGACTACTAAAGTTATACATGTATTGGACTGGATTGTTCATTTTGACGGCTTTCTTTACAATCATCTGATATACTTTGAATCCCATCCGCATTGATTACTTGACCAAACGATAAAAAGCCACGTGCTTTGCGGATGACCATCCGCCAGCCGTTGAGCGCCCCAAAAACTGTTTGTCACACCGTTAATGTATTCGATGAATTCAGACGTGTCTTTTGCGGTTTCTCCCATGTTCAAAGCACTGACGGTTCCGTGCCTTGTCATTTGGGCGAGGACAACGGATCGGCATTGCTTGGGCCTTCGGCCACCCACACCATCATCTCGCACGGCTGCCGGTTGGCGTTCGCGTAGTAAGGGATGGCGGTGAATTCGATATTGGTCATTTTAGGTGGTTTGGCCGCCGGCATGTAAAGCGCATCCGGCCACTCGTCGAAAGCCAGCGCCGGTCCCCTGATGACTGTGACGCCCCCAAGCAAATCGGGACAGCGTTGCACCCTCAGTTGCCCGTGGAGTGGAAGCACCATGTTTCGCACATGACCACCATTGTCCATCGCTTCCACGCAATAGACCAAGGGCCCGCGCTGAAGCGCCACTCGCCCAACATCGGCTTCGACCATTGGATTGGCCTTGACACGCTGTGCTGTCATCGGTAGCGACATCCCAATGACGTCTCCGTGCCTCCATTTCCGTTGAAGGTGAGCGTAGCCTCGAACTCGCTCCAGGCTTTTTAGCGGAACTCCGTTTATCTCCAACCGTGGTTGGTCGCACCAGGCTGGCAAGCGCATGTTAATGGCAAACTCGGCTTCTTGTTCAGGCTCGACCGAAAGCCTGATTTCGCCGTCCCACGGATAAGCGGTTGTCAGCCGAAGGCTGACTCGAATGCCATTCACGATCAGCGTTGCACGGCTTCCGATGAATTGATTCACATAAACGCAGCCTGCCTCCTGCGCGTAGATGTAGCCCGGAAGGCCGCCCATTAGCTTGAGAAACATTGGCGGGCAGCACGGACAAGCATGCCACGTCCACCGCACGTGCGTCTTCTCGGCCTCAAGCGGATTGTCGTAGAAGTAGGTGTCTCCCCTCAAGGAGACACCGACGAGCGCGCCGTTGAACAACTCCCGTTCCAGTTCATTGGCATATCGAGCGTCGGCAAAAGTCAGGTTCATATTCTGGTCGAAGAAGGCGCCACCAACGGCCGCGCAGGTTTCCAGGTAGCCATTGTTGGGCAACATGTAATCGGCTGCGAACTTCTCGTCGCCGGCCAAAGCGCCCAAGCCGCCAGTGACATACATGCGACGCTGGACCATGTTGTTCCAGAGTCGCCGTGCTGCCGCCAAGTAATCTTCCCGGCCGTTAACATCAGCCGCGGCCACCAGTCCCGCACAGAGCAGGGTGGCCCTCACCGCGTGACCCTCCATGGTCTGTTGTTGCAAGAGTGGCTGGTTGTCCTGGGCGTAGGAGCCGTAATCCGGTCGGCCCTCGTGGTTGCCACGGTTCTCAAGCCAGAACTCCGCGAGCTTGAGGTAGCGCGGCTCTGCCACTGGCACTGGCATCTGAGACTTGAGCTGCGGCTGTTCCCGGAAAAGCAGGTACAGGTTCACCAGCGCTTCCTCGCCCAGCGAATGGCCCGGCACGACATTCTTCAGGGGCGGTGGTCCCATTACATCGGTCATGTAATTGGCCAATCTGACCGCCACTTGGAGCAACTGCGTCTTTCCAGTGGCGCGGTAATAGTGAACTCCCGCGTCAACCAAGGCGCCGGCGTTGTAAACATCGTGCTGCTTGACGTCATTCCCGCCGTTAAGGCCCCAACGCTTGTCCGGCGCCATCAATTGCGTCCAAGTGTTGATGTATCCATTGGTGTCCCTGGCTTGCGCTGCCGCGATGCGGGCAATGTAACCGTCCAGCCGCTTCTGCAATTCAGGGTCGGGGTGGGCGGCGAGGAAGTCGGCCGAGGCGCGAATCATCTCGTAGATCAGTCCGTCGTACCACTCGGGACCGGCGTGCCCTCCGGTTTGGCCGTCGCGGACGCGGTCATAATTGTTGAATGCTCCGTCGTGCTCGAACTTGGCAAAACAGTCTGGAATTGTGATTGCCTGCCATACCTTTATCTTAGGTGACCAAAACTCGTCCTCGATGGTCACTTGTTGAATTGGAACGGGCGTCAATCGATGGAGCGGAAGCGTGGCCTCCTGGGCAAAGACGACTGAGTCCAGGATGACCAGCGCGGTGAGGGAATAAAGCGTCGTCTTCATGGGCTGGTTCATTCCCCGTGGACGTGTCGGCCGAGGATTTGGTTTTGGAAGTTCTCATCCAGTTCGCAGAAGTAAGCACTCCATCCCCAAACGCGCACGACGAGGTTTCTGTGCAGTTCAGGATGGCGTTGAGCGGCGCGCAAGGTGTTCACATTAAGGGTGTTGAGCTGTAACTGCTGGCAGCCGGAGTCCACAAAAGCGCGGATGAACAGCGTCAGCTTGTGTATGACATCGTGACCGCGAAACAAACTCTCGGACAGTTCCATCGTCAGCGGACCGCCATTGGAGATGCGCCGATAATGGATCTTGGCGAAGCTTTGCAGCACGCTCAAGGGGCCTCGCACGGTCACATCCGGGGATGGCGCGAGAGACGAACTGAAAAACTCGCCCGCCTTCCTGCCATCCGCTGTCGCGCCAACCACCGGTTCACGCATGCCAGCATGGCCCCGAGCCAGCCACACGTGATACATGGCCGACCCGCTGCCGGCCCGGTAGCGCCCGCCACGGCCATTCCCACCCGCCGCGTCGCAGGCATCCGCGAACATGTCGAAGAGTTTCACGAGCAGCACGTCGGCGTAGTCGTCATGGTTGCCGACTTTGGGCGCCAGCTCATGCAGCTCTTTGCGCAACGATTCATCGTTGGCGAAGTTCGTTTCGAGCGCACACAAAAGCCTCTCGGGTGCGACACGCTTTTCGTCAAATACAAAAGTCCTTACTGCCGCCAGTGCGTCGGCGGCGTTGGCGGAAGCCGCGCCATGGATGCCAAAGTTGTTGTATTTGAGGCCAAGCGACACATCGCGCCCGCGCTCCAGGCAACCGTTCATCAACACCGAGTAGTATGGCGCCGGCGGCAGCATGAGCTTGCGATTCGCCTCCGCCAGCGCGTTGACCTGCGACTGAAGGTTGTCCCCCACCCGTTTCATAATCCTCTCGAATGAATCCCCGGCGGCGAGTCCTGCCCTGATGGCCGCATCGGTGGCGGCCGGAAAGGAGACGGCGCCAATATTAATCACTTCCATTCCTTGGCCCGGAATGATGAATTCCCAGCATGCCGCGACGCTGTAGTCGCGTGCGTCTTCCACATCGTAGCCGGCAGCCACCAGACTTGGGATGACAATTTCGTCGTTGGCGTATTGCGGAAATCCCAAGCCGATGCGGGTGAGTTCGGTAGCCAGCTCAAGCAATTGCTGGTCGGTGTGACGATCGACGCGCAGGTTGATTTTGGGATCGATCAGCACCACCTTGCGCGAGACGCGCAAGACCATCGCGGTAAGCGGATTGACTCCCGGCCTGCCGTCTCGGCGCACCCCGCCGAGCATCAGCGACTGGCCGTTGTCGCCCTGCTGGATGCCGGGATATAGGTCGCTGTCTTTGTGAAGGGAGATGAAAAATTCCGCCAGCAGTTCCTCTGCGGCGGCGAAATCAAGCCGGCCGGCATCGAGGTCCGCTTTTAGGTAGGGCCACATATATTGGTCAAAGCGGCCGAAGCCGCAATGGTAGTGGCCGCTGAGCCAGAGCACAGCATGACAGAGCCGCAGAGCTTGGAGGGCCTCGTGGAAAGTTTCGGCAGGTTGAGCCGGCACACGCTCAAGGACGCCGGCAATGTCGTCCCGCCCCATCTGCCGCGCTGCTTCGGCATAGCGACGGGCCAAGGCCAGGACGGCGTCGATGGTTTCGATGGCGCAGTTCAGAAACTCCACGGCTTCGGGATCGGAACCGAGGCGTTGGCGTGTAGCCAGCGCGGTCTCTTTTCGAGTCACCAAGCCCTGGGATAAAACCATGCCCCAGTTCGCGCAAATGTTGCTGATCGGCCCAAGTTCGTGCAACGTGTGGTCAGCGATGAGAGTCCGAAGTTGCGCCTCGAAATAAAGCGCGGGGACTTTGCGGACAGTGCGTGTGAAGACGATGCGCTCGTCTGGTTGGATGATGACGGTTTGCGCCTCGCACATCCGGCGGGTCAGCCGGGCCGCGCGTTGCGGCCACGAAAGATGATCCTTGTCGCACTCGCCCTGCACATCGATCGTTTCGGAGACACGCGACTGATGATGTTCACCGGCCCGAATGCGGCGTTTCATTTGGGCCAGGCGCGGCGAGAGATCCGTGAAGCAGACGGTGCGCGTTGCTGGTGCTTCAATTACTGGCGTCTTCATATTAGCGAGGCCTCTACTTTGAGTTCTTGGAAGGGTTTAAGGTTGGTGTTAAGCGCGGCATTCTCGTCGTAGGGGGGACGCCAGTCAAGGCCACAAGCGGCGTATTTCCCGCCGGCGGCAGCGTTGTAAGGAAGCAGTTCGACGCGTGGACGAACCGACAACGCGCTCACGCAACTGGCGATGGCGCGCAGGTTTTCGTCGGTATCGGTCACGCCGGGCACGAGCGGCACGCGAATAATGAAGGGTGTTCCCAGCTCGGTCAACACGGCGAGGTTATTGAGAATCGGCTCATTGTCCGCCCCGGTCCAACGACGATGCGCCTCGGCGTTGATTAGTTTCAGGTCGAAGAGCACAAGGTCACATTTGCCGGCCACCAATCGGAAATCCTCCTCCCTGGCATAGCCGGAGGTGTCCAGCGTGACGTGCAAGTCTTTGAGCTGATCGATCGTGTCGGCGACAAATGCCGCCTGCATTAACGGCTCCCCGCCGGAGAAGGAAACCCCGCTCTCGCCACGCAGGAGCGGACCTTGCCGGTTCAGAATCATTGCCAACCCGGTCGAGGTGTAGCGCTGGCCGGCAAGGCGTTCCGCCGAGGCGCCGCGCAGGATTTGGGGCGCCGTCGAGATGCCTTCGGGATTGTGACACCAGGCGCAACGAAGCGGACAGCCTTTCAAAAAGACCGTCGTCCGGATGCCGGGCCCGTCGTGAACAGTCAATTCACGGATGTCAAACACCACACCTGTCACTGTGGCAGCCATTTTTTCCAATCCTGCTCTGTTTGGTCCACGTTGCTCTTGTCCACCAACGGCAACGGCGAGTATTCCATCACGGTGGCGGGATCCTTCTTCAGGATCACCTTGTCAGCCAGGATCTCGATCGAGCGGTAACCCCACTGGTAGGTTTGCTGGGCGAAGAGTCGCGCCACGACTCCTTGGCGCACATAGGGTAACTCGGCGGGCAGCGCGTCCATGGCGACGATCTTCACCCTGCCCGGCTCCCACTTCAGCAGCGCGTCGGTAAACAAGGCCCAAGAACCGATCATCGCCCAGCCGTCGATGTCCGGGTTGGCCGTCTGCACCTCCTCCACTTTGGCGGCGGCATCTTGCGGCGTCTCTTTGCTGTAATACGGCCCCTTGATGGTGATGTCCGGATATTTTCTGGCCTCCCCCAGCGCGCCCCGGATGCGTGTCTGGATGTTGGCGGCGTTCTGGTTGCCCCCGGGAAGGCCGACGACGTGCTTGCCGGGGCCCAGTTCCTTCACTAACTCACGCATGATCAACTGGCCGGCCGCGAAATCGTCCGTGCCGAAAAACGCGAATCGTTTGCTGTGCGGCGCATCGGAATCGAAACACATCACCGCCACCCCTTGCTGGACCGCCCGGTCAATGGCGGGTGTCAACGTGTCGGCAATCACGCAACTGATGCTGACGCCATCGACGCCCTGCAAAACCATTTGTTCCAGGAAGTCAACTTGTTTCTGGGCGTCGTCTTCGTTGGGTGTTTGCCATTGCATCTTGATGGACACGCCCAGTTTCCGGCTTAAATCGCGCGCCGCGTTCTCCGCGCCAATCCGTGCCGCCTGGAAGACGGGGTTGCCCTGGTTCTTGGCAATGAGGGCAAAGGTGTATTGTTGTTTCTTAACAGGGGCAGGCGAGGTCGAAGGCCCTTGGCCGCTAACAGCAAGCAAGCCCGCCGACAATGCGATGACCGTGAGAAGCTGCATTCGGTGTTTCATGTGGTTGTTCTTTCGCTCGTTTTCGGTGCTGGCTGCGCGGCCTGGGCCAGACGCCTTTGGCGCGCCACTGTGTTGATGCGGTCCAGCACCACCGCCACAACGATCACCGCACCGATGATGATCTGGCTGTAGTTCTGGTCAATCTCAAGAATGATGATGCCGTTGTTGATCATCTGGATGATGAGCGCGCCCAGCAACGCTCCCAGCGCCGAACCGCGCCCGCCCAGCAGACTTGCGCCCCCGACTACCGCCGCGGCAATCACATCCAGTTCGTAACCCTTGCCGGCATCGGACGAGGCCGCGCCGTAGTAGCCCAGCATGATCAGGGCGGCGACGCCGGCCATCAAACCGCTGAAGGCATAGACCTTGAGCTTGACGCACTCGACCGGCAAACCGCTGTAGCGCGCCGCTTGTTCATTGCCGCCGATCGCGAAAATCTGCCGGCCCGTCACCGTGAATCTCAAATACAACGCCGCCAGTAACGTGACGGCGATCATGATTCCCATCGGCACCGGATAGAGATTGCGACCGACCTGATAGCGGATCAACCCGTCGGTGAACTGCGTCGGAAAATGGGTAAACGCCTGGGCCTTCGTCATCACGAACGCGACCCCGCGAAATATGGCCATCGTGCCGAGGGTGATGACAAAGGGATGCACGCGCAGCAGCACCACGCCCAAACCATTGAGCATCCCACACAGCGTCCCGACGCCGAGACAGAGCAGGATCGCCGCCGGCACAACCCATCCCGCCGGCGAGCCAGCCGCGGCGCCTTGGGGGCCGAAGCGGTGCAGGAACATCGCGCCGCACACCGCCGCCAGGCAGTAAATCGACCCGACCGACAAATCAATGCCACCCGTGATAATGACCAACGTTGCTCCCACCGCCATAATCGCGAAGAACGAAGTGTTCTTGGCCAACTTGTCGAGGTTTTCAGCGCGCAGGAACTTGTTTAGCGTGTGCGTCTCACCCGTGCCGCGATCGCGCACTTGGATCGAGCCGCCAAACACAGACAACAACAAACCGAGCGCGACGACCACTCCAAGCAATCCTGTCTCTTTCATGCCGCGTCGGAATCTGCGTGCCGTGGCCTGCCGCTTGCCGATGCCCGGTTCAGCCGCAAGCTCAGTTGGCATAACAAGTCGCCTCCGCTATGCCGGGGGCGCAGGCGCGACCGGCCATCAATTGCATGATTGTTTCTTCAGTGGCGTCCCTCCGGTGGATAATCCCCGCCACCCGTCCCTCGCGCATCACCAGCACCCGGGTGCTCAGATGCAGAATCTCGGGCAACTCCGACGATATCATCAATATCGCGTGGCCGGCCAATGCCAGATCGTCAATCAGCCGGTGAATCTCCGCCTTCGCACCCACGTCCACGCCGCGCGTCGGTTCATCGAGCATCAAAACGCGGCAGCGGCGGACCAGGCACTTGGCCAGAACAACTTTTTGCTGATTGCCGCCGGAAAGCGTCGCCATCGGGACTTCCTGCGACGCCGCCCTGACCTGCAGGCGACTGAAAAACTCACGGATCCAATTTCGCTCTTTCCCCAGCTTAAGAAACTGCCACAACCGAAGGCATTCTTCCCGTTTATGGCAGGTCTGACATGTGACCGCGCGCCTGAAAAAGCCGTAGCCCAACTGGCAATCCAAGGACGAAAGCGTCATGTTTTCGGCGCAGCTCATTTCCGGGACGATGCCCAGCCTTTTTCGGTCTTCGGTCACCAATCCTATGCCGTGCTGAAATGCCTGCTGAGGATTGCGAATGGTTGTTTCGACGCCGTCCACGAACACCCGGCCGCTCATCGCCGGGTCCATGCCAAAGATGCCCTGCGCCATCTCGCTCCGGCCGGCGCCGACCAATCCAGCCACACCCAACACTTCGCCCGCATGCAAGCTGAAGCTGATGCCGGAAAACCGGCCCGGCGACGAAAGGGATTCGACGCGCAGCCGCTCCTCTTTTGCGGTGTGTTCGATATGCGCCGGGAAGTAAGCCGCCAACGATCGACCGATCATTAACCGCACCAGTTCGTCTTCGTTGGTTTGCGCCAGCGGCATGGTGGCCACATGCTGGCCATCGCGCAGGACCGTGGCCGTGTCGCAAAGTCGAAACACCTCATCCATGCGATGGGACACGTACAGGATCGTGGTTCCCTTTTGGCGAAGATGCAGGAGCAACTCTTCCAGTTTGAGCGACTCGGCCAGGGAGAGCGAACTAGTCGGCTCATCCAGCACGAGTATTTTCGCGCCTGTGGCGAGTGCGGCGGCGATCTGCACGAGTTGAATCTGCCCGGTCGTCAACCGGCCCAGTTCCTCGTCCGGATCGCAATCGGCGCCGACTGCCTGCAAGAACCGCCCCGCCCGCTGCACTAGCGCCGCGCGGTCCAGCCAGGGTCCCCGGTGCGGCATGGCTGACAAGCAGAGGTTCTCAGCCACCGTAAGATTGGGGCAGTACGAAAGTTCTTGGTGAACCAGCGCAATTCCCGCCTGTTGCGCCTCCACCGGCGAATGAAACCGGCGGGCGCGCCCGTCAATTTCGATGTGTCCTTCATCCGGTCCATACAGCCCGGCCAGGATTTTCCCGAGCGTACTCTTCCCTGCCCCGTTCTCGCCCATCAAGGCATGGCACGAACCCGCGGTCACGCGGAAGGTTACGTCGCGCAACGCGATCACGCCCGGAAACCGTTTGCCGATTTCATGAAAGGCCACTACCGAAATTTGGCTTCGCGGACTCTCCATCGCTAAACCTCATGCTTTTTGGAAAACCCGGCTCGGGGCGTCATGGATTCGGAGGCGGCGGGGCGATTTTCGGGGTGGCTGCGACTTCATACGTTTCGGTGGGCACCTTCACGAGTTCCCCGGAGCGGAATGATTCGATCGCCGCCAAGGCCAACTGGAGGGCCCTCCGTCCAGCGCGCGCATGCACTGGCGGCGGCTGGCCGGACTTGAACGCCTCCAGCACGGCGTCCATGTGCCGGTCAAACGTCAGGTAGAAGTCCCGGTCGATGTCGTTGAAATACCCGGACTGCCACACCTCGGCGGTCTCGCTTCCCGCGGCATTAAACGTGTAGCGGCGAACCGTGTCTTCAATAAGAATGCGCCCTTTGGTTCCATTGACTTCCACGCGGTGCGTATCGGGGTAGGCATAGGACGAATCATATGATCCCACCAGGCTGCCCACGCCGCCGTTCTTGAAGTGCAAGGCCAGCGCCAGCGTGCGGTAGGCGCCGGCGTGCGTCATGTCGGTCATTTGGGCCGCCACCGAATCGATGGGGCCGCAGAGAAACTCGAGCATGTCGAAGGCGTGGCACTGCGTTTCGATCAGATTATTGAAAGGATGGCTCGTCCCGCCCTCGCCGCCAAACCGCCAGGTAGCGAATACGATTTCTCCCAGCCGGCCAGCCAGAATCGCGTGGCGGGCCAAGGTAACGGGCTTGGCATAGTGATGGTTGAAGTTGATTCCGAAAAACAACTTTCGCTTTTCGGCTTCCTCCAACAGCGTCTCGGCTTCCTCCGGGTCAAAGACCAGCGGCTTTTCGACAAACAGCGCAATGCCTGCGCGGATGACTTCCAGAGTGGCGCCGAAGTGCCCCTCGTTCGGGAGTGAAAGGCACACCAGATCCGGCTTTTCCCGGCCTATCATTTCCGCGATGCTGGTGTAGCCCCGGAGGCCAAAATGCGCCGCGCGAGCTTGGACTTTTGCCGGGGTTCGCCCCACGACGGCACAAAACTCGACATCCGGCCGCCGGGACAGAATCCGGGCGTGTTGCAGACCCCAGTTGCCAGCCCCCACCACCGCCACTTTAATTTTGTTTTGCGGGCTCATTGCTCAATGATGACTTTGCCCGTCTCACCGGCAAAAAATAAGTCAAAGGCCTTTTGGATATCACTCACCCCGAAGCGATGTGTGATGATTTGGTTGAGATAATTGCGGTGTTGTTGCAGCCGGCTGAGATTGGCCGCCAATTCGTTGTAACGGAAGTATTCGCTGCCGACCACACTGCGTTCTGGAGCGATAATATCCGGCGAAATCTTCAGGGAGATGCCTTCACCGTGGCCCACGCAAATCAGCGACCCGCGCTGGGCCAGCGCGTTGAGACCATCCTGCCGCACCGCCTGCTTTCCGCTGGTATCGACCGCCATATCCACGCGATCCAAGTCGTGGGCTTTAAGTCCCTGGCTCAACGTCGTGTTCGCAACGTGAATGGGCTCTCCACCCATTTGCAGCGCGAGATTAAGCCGGTAAGGTACAATGTCGGTCAAAAAGACACGAACCGATTGCCCCAAAATGATCTTGGCCATCGCCAGAACACCCAGTCCAATTGGCCCTGCGCCCAGAATTAGGATGGATCCGATGTCCGGGCGCATTAACTGACAGCGTTCAATCGCATGACCGCCCGTGCCCATGATGTCCAGAAGCAAAGTGGCCTCGGTGGCCGAGAATTCCGCCGGCACCGGGAAGAAAATGCTTTCATGAACCAACTCAAACTGGCCATAGCCTCCGTCCCGGTTGAATCCCATGTCCCCGCGCTTTTGCAGACATTGGTTGGTGAATCCCAACCGGCAGGAACGACACTCTCCGCAAAAATCCATCAGATAAACCGCCCCTTTTGTGCCAGCCGGAGTCGCCGTATTGCTGCCGGCGGCAACCACGGTCCCGGCTGCTTCATGCCCTGGGACAACAGTGGTGCCCTCAAAAAACTGCGGCCTTTCGGAACCGCAAAGCGCGTTGGCCCGGACTCGCAACAACAGTTGACCGGGACCCGGTTCCGGAACCGTTTTCTCGACGAACTGGATTTGTTTGTTCCCCGTAAAAACGGGAACGCGGCACTTGGAAGGTATGGCAGTGTTCATATAATGCACAAATGGAGGGGCGCGCGACGATTAGTCATATCCACGAAACGAGCATTTAATAAGGGATTGATGGCGCAGTCGTCGGGGGTGTTGGGCCATGATTAATCATGCATCATATCTTCCACAACGAGCTGTCTTCATCCATGAGCTTTAGCGGCTGCTCTTTTGAGATCCTTTGCTATAGGCAAATGGAATTTTCGAGGTGGACTTCACGTCTGCGTTCGGGTACATTGAGAAAAAGTGTGCGAGCGGGTTTCCCATGAACAAGCCACCTCAAGTTGCGTTGATCATCGAATCATCGTCCAGCTACGGCCGTAGCATTCTACAGGGCATCGCCCGCTACATTTCCTCCCATCATCGCTGGTCCGTGTATTTTGAACAGCACGAACTGGGGACTGCTCCACCAATCTGGTTGGCTTCCAGCCACTGGGATGGCATTCTTAGCCGCCCCACGGATCCTGCCCTCGCGCGTCGTCTGCGGCGCATGAATGTGCCGGTGGTGGACTTAAATGATCTTTACGAAAATTTGAAATTGCCGTGGGTTGGCTCCAATCACAGGGCCATTGGTTGTCTGGGTGCTCATCATTTTGTCGAACGCGGTTTTCACCACTTCGCCTTTTGCGGATTTAGCAGGGAATTGTGGGCGGCGCAACGGCGCGACGGCTTTCGCGCCGTCGTCGAAAAAGAAATCATGTCCATCCCTGTTTACGAATCCCCTTGGCGAGGTCCGTCTGTGTCCAGATGGGATTTGGAAATAGGGCGTCTGGGGCGGTGGTTGAATGACCTGCCCAAACCCATTGGTGTCATGGCGTGCAACGATGCCCGCGCTTTGCACTTGCTGGATGCTTGTCACCAGGCCGGCCTGCTGGTGCCGGAGGAAGTCGCGGTCGTCGGCGTGGACAACGAGGAGATATTTTGCGAACTCTGCAATCCGGAGCTGTCAAGCGTGGCGCCCGACACGGAGCGCATCGGCTATCAAGCGGCGGAACTGCTGGATAATCTCATGTCCGGCCAAAGCCCTCCTTGCCAGCGGTTTCTCGTGGATCCCGTGCGCGTCGTGACACGCCGCTCGTCGGATACGCTGGCCATCAAGGATCCGATCATGACCGCCGCCCTTAGATACATCCGCGAACAAGCCCTGCATGGTTGCACCGTGACTGAAGTCATGAAGCATGTTCGAGTCTCGCGCAGCTTTTTGGAGCGGAGATTCCGCCAGCATCTGGAGCGCACCCCACAGGCGGAGATTCGAAGGATACAAACCAGCCGCATCAAACAACTGCTGACGGAAACAGATTTTACTTTGGAAAGAATTGCCGAGCTTTCAGGTTTTGAGCACCCCGAATATATGAGTGTGTTTTTTAAACGCTCCTTCGGTCAAACACCTGGCGAATATCGGAAACTCATGCGAGCCAGTTTCAACAAGTCATTAGTTCCCGGAAAATAGCTCAATAATAGAAATACGGAATGTCGGCGGCGTTGTCGCGGTCCATCATCTGGTTGAGGGGGCGCCACTCCACGTGGCCGTCCAACATCCCAATATTTCCCCCGGCGGGTGTCTTCGGACTTTTCAGGTGCGCGCTGATATGGCCTTTTGTTTTGCCATCATATTGAAAGCCACCGTCAACGTCAACCCAATTGTAGCCTAGCATGGTGGCAAAGACATCGCTACCGCCCGTATTGTTGAGGGTGGCGCAGGCCATGAGAGGGCGCTTGGAGATGGATCCTATCGGGACACTGCCTTCCAATCCAGGTGGAGTCGAGGTTGAGCTCAGTTTTTGGTTGGTGTTGGTGGCGAAATTGCCCGAGTAACTCGCCGTCCCATAAAAAGTCTGGGCGTATCCGATCACCCGATAAGCCCCGTCGCCGAACTTGGCCGTGGGATCGGGATAAGGCGCATTGGCCCAAATCCACAGGCTTGGCGTGCCACCCGGCACATTGCCATAGGGCACCGTGCCGAACCAGTCGGTGGGGCCAAACTTGGGCGCGGTGCCGGGGTCATACCACGTCCTAGGCGTTGTTCCATAGGCAATCAATTGATTTGCAAGAGCGGCGTCCATATCCCAGACCCAATACCCACCCGAGCCATCAGGCAGGTAATCCTTGTTTTCCCCCGCGTACATGTTCAACGCCACAAGCTGCTGTTTTTCATTGTTGACACACTGGGTCTTAATGGCTTGTACCTTGGCCTTCGCCAGCGCCGGGAGCAGCATGGCCGCCAAAATGCCGATGATGGCGATGACGACCAACAATTCAATCAGGGTGAAGGCAGCCCGCCCGCACCGCATGGTTGTTTTCCATTTCATGCAATGTCACTCCGAAAATTCCGAAACAATCTCACGAAAATGGGCCTCCTTTTCAAATCGTGCGTGCTATTCCGTGCCTGCTCCGAGGCGTCAAGAACGGCCGAAGCCAAAACCCCGGCCGCCTGGCATGCTGTGGAGTCAATACACATTCGGCATGGTGACTTTAGGGAGACACGAGAATCTTGTAGAATTGGCTCCCGTTCGTCGCCGCCACCGTGTGGGGCGAGACAGCCGCGCTGTTCGTCGTCCACGGGCCGAGCACGGTCGGGGCCTGCAAGAGGGTTCCGGCCGACCAAGTTAGCACGACACTTGTGCCGGAGGGTGCGATTCCCAGACTCAACGGGACGAAGATGGCAGCGCTGGTCCCGGTGGTGCCTGCTACTGTGGCGCTGATCGTGGCGCTGCCGCCGCCGACCGCGGTGATCAAACCACTGGCATTCACCGTGAGAACATTCGTATCGCTGCTGGTCCAGTTGGTGACCGAGCCGGTGACTGTCACACCGGATGCCGCCGCAAAATTTCCAACCACACTGGCTTGTTGGGTCTGCGCGGCACCCATATTGGTGGCGACCGCGACAGCAACGGACACCGGCTTCAGCACTGTCACCACATTACTCGGGCCGGCGGCGGCGCTTACTGCTACGTATAATGGCGAAACAGCGCCATTCCATATCCGAAACTCGTAGATCGTGCCGTCAAACTGCCAGTCACCATACACGTCGTTCCCTAACATGTTTTGGGTCGTGCCGCCCGCCCCTCCAATGCTGCCAGGAGAATAAACCGTGCTGCCAGGAGCAAAAACGGCATTGGGATACACTTGCGAGGCGTCCAAAACGCCGTTGGTATAGAGACTCCCTATAAGCGTGGAATTGTTGTATGTCAAGCAAACGTATTGCTCTGAATTATTCGGGAACGCAGCGGCCGAAGCTGTATAAATGTCATCATTGTTGGGGTTGAAGGCCACTTCCATGTTGCCGTTATTGTTGTCGGGATCCGGGATCAGCGCGAAGTTCTCATTGCCATTGTTGCCGAAGTCCCAAATCTCCGCCCACCCATTGCCTTGATTCTGCGTCACCCAGCATTCAACGGTAAGCGACGTGGTATTGGTTAGTATTCCGCCTGGCAAAGCCACATAACCTGAAAATCCAAATCCACCGTTCCGGTTTCCCGGCAGGATGAGGCCGTTGCTGATGGTGGCGGAGGCTCCGCCGTTTGGCGCCACCAGCGTCCCGTCATCCCCGCCCACTGAATCGGTCGCATCGCTGACAAAGCTGTAACGATGCTCCAGGGTCACGGGCGTGACAGTGATGGGGCCGCTGCTGCCGGTGGGGACGCCGGCGACCATGGCGCTGACCGTCGCGGTGCCGACGCCAACCCCCGTAATCAAACCGCTGCTATCGACCGTGAGAACGCTCGGCCTGCTGCTGGTCCAGTTGGTGGC
>Ga0326727_10006893_pt1 | contig 30639 bp, 22 predicted proteins | sample MB2enrmetagenome_FD_207643 | JGI IMG/M metagenome (GOLD analysis project Ga0326727, IMG submission 207643) | Lab enriched peat soil microbial communities from McLean, Ithaca, NY, United States - MB29MY | ecosystem: Environmental > Terrestrial > Soil > Wetlands > Peat | place: USA: New York... | reverse complement strand
GCGCCGCGCCACTCAACTGCGCCAGGGTTTGCTTCCAGACCGTTCTTAGTTCAGCCGTGATTTTCAATTCCATCCCTAAGAGTAGCACCGCTCAAGTAATTGGCGAGTTATTAGTGGCCGAGTCCCTTAGGTCGTCCGGAGCGCTTAAGCCGGCAGCATGCCGGCGCTCCGGGCCAAAAGCTTACAGCCTCAGAAACTCCGGCCGCATTCCACGAGCACCGCAGTGCAGGATGGCGACGGAGCGCTCCAGCCCGAACCGCGACTTCCCGGCATAGCCCGGGTTGAAGAAGAGCGTGCCGCCGATGGTCTCCGAGAACGGCTTGTGGGTGTGACCGAATACCACGACATCAAAGCGTTCGCACGCGAGGCGCGCCTTGAGCGGGTCGGCGGGCGCGTGCGGATTCACGATGTGCTGGACGAGGAACTTGCGGCCAGCCAGCATCACTGCTTGCATGGCCCGGTAGTGGTGGCCGGGGTCATCGGTGTTGCCACCCACCGCGGTCACGGGCGCGATTTGCTGCAGCTCCAGGAGAATCATCGGCGCGCCAATATCGCCCCCGTGCAGAATATGGTCCACGCCAGCGAAGAGCTTCGGGAGCTTCAGGTCGAGGAAGTCATGCGTGTCCGAGATGACGCCTACGCGCATGAGGAGTGATCGGTGAGCCGCCACGTTTCACGTTTCACGCCTTCCCCTCTTCCGGCACCTCCTCGCCCTCCGGCGCTTCCGCAGGTTCTTCTTCCGTCTCCTTCTCTTTGGCGGATTCGGCGGCTTCGCTGAGCTTGAGGGCGCCGGCGAAGAGGCCGGTGAAGAGGCCGCCGCTTAGCAGCGTGCGCCAAAAGAACTCCAGTGTGGGCGGGTAGCCGTGCGTTCCCTGAGTCAGGGCGATCAGCCAGCCGGCCAGGTCTTTGGTGTATTCCGGGTTGCCGAAGGGATTGAAGAGCCACGCCGCGGTATTGGTGACCAGGTAGAAGAGAATCGCCCCCACGATGCCGCCTGCGAGCAGCCGCGTGAAAGATGTCCTGGCACTGAACCTGGTGCCGAACCAAATCATGCCGACGAAGCAGGCGTAGTTGATCAACTGGGTCACCTTGAAGGCATTGACCCCCAGGGCGAAGTAGTAATAGAGGTTCAGTGCGAGGTCGGAGGCCACCAGCGTTCCCAACGGCAGCCACCACTTGATGTGGCGGGGGAAAAACGCTCCGGCGCAAAACGCCAAGGCATAGAAGGCGCTGAAGTTGGGCGGGAACAATCCCGGCCAGCGCGATAAGGCTGCCACCAGCATGAAGAGGTAGGGCAGCCACTTGCTCCATTTGCCGTTCACAGCCCCGAGCATACGCCGACAGCCTGCATTGACAAGTGGCAACCCGGCTGCGGCTGACATGAGGAACTGCAACGTTGCGAAGCACGGAGCAACGGTTGCGGAACTACCGCAGAGCAAAAAGCGGCTTTCGTACGAAAGCCGCTAAGAATGTACTGCTACCAAGAAGGGGAGGAGTCCCTACTCCGCCTTGGGAGCTTTGGAAGCTTTCTCGGTTGGGGCGGGCTTTTCGGCGGCGGCCGCCTTTTCTGGTTTGGCGCCCTTCTCGGGCTTGTGCGCCCCTTCCGGTCGCGGACGGCGCTCTGGCCTTTGAGGCTTCTTCTCGGCGGCTTCGGCTTTGCCGGGGGCACCTTCAGGACGGCGTCCGCGCTTTTCAGTCCTGGCGTCTTCCCTCCTGGCTCCGGCGGGCGGCACGGTGGGCAGCGCCGGCAACGGTGTCGTGCTCTCGACATGGACCTTGAGGGAGGTTATTACGTCCGCGTGCAGCCGTAATTCGACCTCGTGGTCGCCCAATGCGCGGATCGGCTGTTCCAGGTGAATCTTCTTCTTGTCCAGCGTGACGTCGAACTGCGTCTTGAGCTGGTCGGCAATCATGCCGGAGGTCACGGTGCCGAACATCTTGCCGTCCTCGCCCGTCTTGACCGTGAGCAGGCAGATAAGCTTCGACACGCTCTTGGCGAGGTCGGTCATGGTGTTCAGCTCATGCGCCTCGCGCTCGGCCCGGCGCTGGCGGAGGACCTCCAGGCGGCGCTTGTTGGCCCCGGTGAGCGGAATAGCCAGGCCCTGCGGGAATAGATAGTTGCGGGCATAGCCGGCGGCGACTTTGACCTGGTCAGATTCGCCGCCCAGGCCGACGATATTGTGAGTGAGGATGACTTCAGTTTTGGCCATGTTGAGAAAGTGCGTGTTGCGTGTTGTGTGAAGGGGTCAGCCCCCCAAGCACAGTATCAGAAAGGAACGTCGTCTTGTTCGGGTTCAGGCGCTTCGGCTTCGGCGGGAGCGCTAGGGGCAGCGGCCGGGGCGGCTGCGGGGCGGGGGCTGGCGGGCGCTGCATTGTCGCCGCCTTTGCTATCAATGAAGGAGAAGCCCTCCAGGACAACCTTCAGCTTGCTTTGCTTCTGGTGGGTATTCTTGTCCTCCCAGGTGTCCTGCTTAAGGCGGCCTTCCACAAGAAAAGGCCGGCCCTTCTTCAGGTATTGTGCGATAACCTCGGCTTGTCGGCCAAAGGCATCCACGTCAATGAAGGACACTTCTTCCTTCATTTCGCCAGTCTCGGCCTTCCATTTCCGGTTGACCGCCAGGGTAAAGGCGGCGACGGCAGTACCCTTGGGCGTGTACCGCATTTCCGGGTCGCGGGTCAGGTTGCCCGCAAGGATGACTTTATTGAAACTGGCCATATTGCTCCCTTTATTTAGCTGTTGCTATAGTTTCTGCTTTCGGCGCCGGGGCGTTCGTAAACAGCACCCGGAAAACGTCTTCGCTCATGGCGAAGCGGTGCTTCAACTGCTCCACGATGGACGGCTGGCCTTCGAAGATGATGTTCACATAGAAGCCGGCGGCGTGCTTCTTGTTGGCCACGCGGGCGAAGCTCTTCTTGTCCATCTTCTGCACGGTTTCGATCTTGCCGCCCAGAGTGGTTATCTCCGCGGAGATCTTGTCAATGGCGTCTTTGACGCCTTCTTCTTTGGCTGCCGTGTCCAGGATGAACAGGCCTTCGTATCGTTTCACTGCTCGTTGCTTTCGTTGGCGGAGCTGTCCACGGCTCCGTTAAACAGACTCATTGCTTTCTGTATTCCGGCGTCCAGCCAGGTTTCCACCTGGTCCGACGCCACGGTTAAAACTTTATCCATCAACTCGGCTTCCGTCGAACTAAATCGGCCCAGCACGTAGCCGGTAATCTCTCTCGCCCCGGCCTGCCGCCCGATGCCGATCCGCAGCCGGGCATACTCGCGCGTGCCCAAATGCTGCTCGACGGATTCCAGCCCGTGGTGCCCGCCGCTGCTGCCTGCGGGGCGCATCCGAATCTCGCCCAGCGGCAGATCCGCGTCGTCCACCACGACAACCAACCGGCCCAGCGGGACATCGTAAAAGCCGGCCACCGCGCTCACCGCTTCGCCGCTCGCATTCATATACGTCTGCGGCTCGCAGAGGAGCACCCGCCGCGGGCCGCGCTCGGCGCGAGCCAGGCGCGCCTTAAACTTCTTCTCGTAGTGCCAGCCTGCGCGCCAGCGCCGGGCCAACTGCTCGGCCACGAGGAAACCCGCATTATGCCGGGTCCGGGCGTAATCCTCGCCCGGGTTCCCCAAGCCCACGATGAGATACAAGTTCTCCATACGCGGGGCCAAAGGTCCAGCGGCCCAGCCATGCTCGGGCCGCCGCCCAAACTATTTCTTCTTTCGGGCGCCCGGCGCGGCCTTCTTCTCGGCGGCCGCGGGAGCGCCCTTTGCAGAGGCACCCTTTGTCTCGGCGCCGGGTGCAGCGGCCTTCTCGGCCCCAGGAGCAATCTTCTCGCCAGGCTTGGCGGGGGCGGCGCCTTTGGCCGCGCCCTTCTCCGCACCTTTTGCGGGCGGGGCGCCTTCTTCGCCCTCTTCCTTCTTCTCTTTGATCATCTCGACCTCGCCCGGCGCAGCTTCGGCTGCTGCCGCTGCTTCGGCCGCTTCCTCTTCCTCCGTGCGCGGCGCGGCAACGGCGATGACCGGAATGCCCTTGTCGCCGACAAGCTCCACGGTGCTGGGCACCTTGAGCTCGCCCAGATGAATGGCCTGGCCGATCTTGAGATGGCTCACATCCGCCGTGATCACCTCGGGAATATCTTTGGGAAAGCCCTTCACCTTGACCTTGAACAGCACGTGTTCGAGCACGCCGCCATCGGTCTTCACGCCCTCAGCCTCGCCAAGGGTCTCCACCGGCACCTGAACGATTACCTTCTCGTTCTCGGCGACCTCGTGGAAATCCACGTGCAGCACGTTGCCGCTCAGCGGGTGGTGCTGGATTTCCTGCACCAGGGCCAGCCGTTTGGGCCGGGCATCGTCTTTGACTTCCAGGTCCACCAGCAGGTTCTCAGAGGCTGAATGGTGAATCAGGTCCTCCATTTCCTTGGCCTGGACCTCAATGTTTTGGGTTTGGGCCTGCCGGCCATAAATGACCGCGGGGATGCGGCCTTTCTCGCGCAGGGCTTTGGCTCCCGCGCGGCGGGTCAGCGCCCGTGGGGTTGCGTTCAGTGCTACAGATTTCATTGTCTTTAAATGGTTCGACCGGCGCGCAACGGCTAGCTCGTGCGCCCGCCTTTAAACTCAAACAGCGAAGTGACTGACGAATTGCTATGGATTCGCTTAATCGCTTCGCCCAAAAGCGCCGCCACCGACAACGTGGTAATCTTCACGCCGCTGATGGCAGGGCGCAGGACAGTATCAGTTGTCACCAATTCGTCAATAGGTGATTTTCGCAATCTTTCGATCCCCACCCGGTTCAGGATCGCGTGCGAAACGCACGCCATGATCTTGCGCGCCCCCTTCCGTTTTATCAGGTTTGCCGCCTCGGTCAGCGTCCCCGCCGTTTCCGTCAGATCGTCCACCAGCAGCGCGTTCTTGCCCCGGATTTCGCCGATCACCGCCAGGGATTCCACCTCCGTGGCGCTCTTGCGCCGTTTGGCCACGATGGCCAACGCGCCCCCCAGCACCTGCGAATAGGCATACGCCATTTTCAACCCGCCCACATCCGGACTGACCACCACCAAGTCACGCAAATGCTTCTTCTTCAGGTATTCATACATCACGGGCGCCGCATACAGGTGGTCCACGGGAATATCAAAGAAGCCCTGGATCTGTTGCGCGTGGAGGTCCATCGTCAGGATGCGGTTCACGCCCGCAGCCACGAGCAGGTTGGCCACCAACTTGGCGGTAATTGGCACGCGCGGTTGGTCTTTGCGGTCCTGCCGCGCGTAACCGTAGAACGGCAGCACTGCCGTAATCCGGGCCGCGCTGGCCCGCCGCAGCGCGTCTATCATGATGAACATCTCCATCAAATGATGGTTCGTCGGGGGGCTGGTGGACTGCACCACGAACACATCCTCCCCGCGGACGTTCTCCTCGACTTTCACGAACGTCTCGCCGTCTGGGAAGGCCTTAATAGTAGATTTGCCCAGCTCGATGCCAATGTAGGCGCAGATAGACTGAGCCAGGGGCTGATTGGAACTGCCGCTAAAAATCTTCACCGGACGTAAATTATGAGCGCTAAGTTAAATGGAAAAAAAGCGAGGCGGACTCTAGCAGGCAGAAACCTCGGCGCAAGCTGAATTTCCGCCTTAAACCGCTTCGCGCTCGCGAGAACCGCCCCGGTCGTGCCTGGGAATGCTTTATGTGGGACCCGGGACGCTTGGGGGCAGGCAGAAAAAGTGAACTTATTGGCGGGCTGGCGTTATTAACGGGCAGCAGTGAACAGCCGGATCACGAACATACTATGAAAGCTCTCAATTCGATCTTCCTTGCCTCTCTTATCATCACAGCAACCTGCGTGGGGGCAGGCGGACAAACCGCCACCAACAACCTCAATCCCGCCCAGCTCTACTATCAGGCGTTTCTCGTTACGGCGGACATCTCCGAGGCCGACTACGATTATATATGGACCAATGAGTGGCAAGGCCAGCACCTCCCGGACCGGTTCGGGCAGGTCGTCGCGGCCTATGACAGCGAGTTCAAGTTGCTGCGCGAGGCGGCCCGCTCCACCACCCCCTGCGATTGGGGCATTGATATGAGCGACGGCCCCGCGACCCTCCTCCCGCACCTGGCGCGCACCAAGGGGGCAGTCCTGACGGCGAAATTCCGGGCGCTCTGGGAGCTCCAGCAGGGCCGGCAGGCCGATGCCCGCGACGATGTGCTCGCCGCGTTCGTCCTCGCAAGAAACGTCACGCGGGACGGCACGTTGTTTTCCACCCTTGTCCAGAGAGCGAACGAGATGATCACTTGCTGGAATGTCGCGGAGCTTTTCGGCCGGTTTTCCAATGACAACTTGCAGCAACTGCTGGATGGGATGGAGTCCGCTCCGGCTCGGCGGATGGTGGCGGACTGCGTCGCGACGGAGGGGGCTTTCTTCCAGAATTGGACCCTGCGCAGGATCCAGGACTTGCAGCAAGCCAACCCGGGAAACGACGCCCAGGTCATGGCTGGGATTCGTGAGATGTTCGCCAGCTTGCTGGAGCCACAGAAAGCAGTCCAGGACGCCCAGCCGAGTCAGACCCGGATGTCGGGCAGCACCGTGCGAGCTCAGGCCAATGTGCTGCGCGATGACCAGGGGCCGCCAGCCGACTGGTGGGCGCGGTTGAGCCAGGCCGCGGGGGGAACCAGCACCGGTATCGTGCAGCTCATCAACGATCTGGGGCCCTTCCAGCAGAAGCTGGCCTCCATTCTGGCGCTGCCCGCCGGCGAGTACCAGGCCCCGATGGCCCAGTTCAAGGCCGACTTGCAACAGGCCTCCAATCCCCTGCCCTCCCTGCTGCTCCCACCCTGGGAAGACGTGCGCAGAGGCGAGCTGAGGGCACTTGCAAACCTGGCCATGCTCCGCGCCGCCATTGAGTTTGAGCTGCACGGCCAGGCCGCAATGCAGAGCGTGACCGATCCCTGGTCGCAAGGTCCGTTTGCTTTCCAGCGGTTTGTCTTCCAGGGAGTGGACCGCGGGTTCGCGCTCACCTCGGCCTACCCGGGGAACTCCTGGCCGGAAACCATCATCTTCGTCGAGAAGGACGGCCCGCCGTTCTACGTTGACGGCAGGAACGTCGGCCAGCCCAGACCCCGCGCCTACCCGAAGTGACAGAGTGAGCACCCCGGACCAAACTGGTCTAACCCGAAGATGATCAGCTTGAATCCAGCGCTTGCGGAGATCGCACCGCCAGAGCCCCGCGACTTGCTCGCGCGGGCCCTGGCGGGCGACGCGGAAGCGTTCGGCGAGCTGTGCCGCGCTTACGAGACCCGGCTGGTGCGGCAGGCAATGACACTTTGCGCCGATGCCGCCCTGGCCGAGGAGCTGGCCCAGGACACGCTGGTGGAGGCCTGGAAATGCCTGCGCCGGTACAATGGCCGCTGCCAGTTCTTCACCTGGCTGTGCGCGATCCTGCTCAACCGCTACCGCAACACGGTCCGCCAGAAACGGCCACTGCTGTTCTCAGCCCTCATAGCGCAGGGCGACGGTGAATCCGCAGGTGCGCTGAATGAGTTGCGCGCCGGCGAGTCGCTGCCGGATGAAGCCGCCCAACGGCAGGACGAAGCGGCGTTGCTGCAGAAGTGCGTGGCCGCGTTGCCCGCGAAGCATCAGCAGGTGATTCACCTCCGCTTCTACGTGGACCATTCGTTGGAAGGCATTTCTGCCGCGCTGGGCTGTTCGGTTGGCACCGTCAAGTCCCGGCTCTTCCACGCGCTGGACAAGCTCCGCGCCATGAACGCGCTGCGAGAGCAACGCGCGCCCGGGAGGCAGATGATTGAAGTCTTATGAAAGCTTGCTTTAGCAAACGAAAGCTCATTGCCTGGCTGGCGCTGGGCGAACTGGATGAGCGCCAGGCGCAGGCCCTACGGTCGCATATCCAGACCTGCGAAGGCTGCCGCCGCTACCTGGAAGAGTTCTCCGCCGTGCGGGAAAGGCTCGCTGCTGTGGACATGAGCCCGTCGTCCGAAGTCTCAGAGTCCTTCCACCGTGAATGGGTTGGCCGATTGAAAGCAGAGCGGCCGATTTCCCTCCGGCAGGTTCTGGCGGAGCGGCTCAACTGGCGAGTGGCCCTGCCGGCCCTGGGAGCCGCGGCAGTGCTGGCGGTCATTGTGCTCTCCCTGTCGCCAAGGCAGCGAGAAGTTATTCCACTAGCGCGCGCCAATCACGCAGTGACGGCGTCTGTGCGTGCCGCGCCTGATCTGTCCCCCTCGGTTGGCAACTACCTGCGCGCAACGGTCCGATCTCTCGATGAGTTCGACGACCTTCTGACCGCGCAGGCCAACCAAAGAACGTTGCACGCTCCGATCTTTACGGCGTCGGTCTTCGCCGCAGCGGCATCGCAGAACTGAGCCAGCTCATCCGGTAGCCAGGGTGCCTGCCGCGACATCACGCAGGCGACCGGATTCTCACGCCAGCGCGTCCGCGAGCACCTCAGCCATGTGGCGTGGCCGTGGTGTCGCCAAGTGCTCTATTTGGTGCCGGCAACTCGTGCCGGAGGCGACGATGACGGTGCCGAAGGGCTGGTTGCGCACCTTCTGTGCAAGCGGTTCGGCTACCTGCAGAGACAGCTCATACTTTGAGGCCAGCGCTCCGAAGGCCCCGGCCATGCCGCAACATCCGGTGTCCAGCAGCGTCGCGTCGCACTGCGGCAGCCGCTCGGCCAGCTTCACCATGTAGGCGGGGTTGGTTAGCGCGTTGGCGTGGCAATGGGCGTGGATAGCGATGTGGGCGGCCCGGGGCTGGAACTGCAGCGCGTCGGGTTCCTGGCTGAGCAGCGCCTCCACGAATTGCTCGAAGAGGAAGCACCGCCGGGCCACGCTGTCCATGCCCTCCAGCTTCAGCTCGCGGTAGTCCTCGACAAACATGGAGTAGCACGACGGCTCCAGGAAGAGGATGGGCGCGGCGTCGGTATCGAGGTTGAGCAATGCAAGGTTGTGCCGGCCCAGGCGCGCGGCCTTCTCCAGGTTCCCCTGGCTGAACGCCGGACGGCCACAGCACTGGCGCCCAAACGGCAACGCCACGTCGAACCCGGCGGCTTCGAGCACCTTCACCGCGGCCATGCCGATGTGCGGCTCGTGGTAGCGCACAAAGGTATCATCCCAGAGCACGACCCGCCCGCGCCGGTGCGAGGGCGAGGCGGCGCGCGAGGTGAACCAATGGTCGAAACGCTGGTTCGCGTAGTGAGGCAACGGGCGCTGCGGCGCGATGCCCAGGGTTTTGGCCAGCACGCTGCGCACGAGCGAGGAGTCTAGGGCGCGGTTGGCCAGCCAGGGCATCCGGCAACCCATCCTGCCCAGGAAGTCCACCGAGCTGAGCAGCCGTTGCCTCAGGGACAGGCCGTCGCGCCGAATGCGGGCGTGCATAAGCTCGGCCTTGAGCAGCGACATGTTGACGTTGGACGGGCATTCGGTGGTGCAGGCTTTGCAGGACAAGCAGTTGCTCAAGGCGGCGTCGAGCTCGGCGCTGCGCAGCGGGTCGCCGCCCGGGATGCCGCGCAACTCCAGCGCCGCCCGGATCGCATTGGCCCGCCCGCGTGTGCTCATGATTTCCTCCCCCGTGGCGAGGAAGGTGGGGCACATGGTGGGCGTTTCCTTGCGGCAGCCTCCGCAGCCGTTGCACTGCTCGAGGTTGCGGGTGAACGAGCCGTCCTTGGCCGCAAACGCCAGCACCGGCTCGAAAGGCAGCTTCAACGCATAGTCGGCGCCCAGGCGCAGGTTGTCGTCAATGTGGAACCGCCCGTCCCCGACGATCTTGCCGGGGTTGAACAGGTTGTTGGGATCAAACGACGCCTTGATTTCGAGCATCACGCCCGCCAAACCGTCGCCTAGCTGCTCATCCATGAATTCCGTCCGCGCGATGCCCACGCCGTGCTCACCCGCCAGCGACCCGTTGAACCGGCGGACCAGCGCGGACACTTCATCCGCAAGCTGACGGAGCTTGATCAGGTCCTCCGCCGAGTGCAAATCCAGCACGGGCCGCACGTGGAGCAACCCCGCCGCGGCGTGCCCATAATACGAAGCTCGCAGGTGAAGAGAGGCCATGAGCGATTCCAAGGCGGCCACGTACTCCGGCAGTTCCTGGGGCCGGACAGCCGTGTCTTCGATGCACGTCACCGGCTTGGCGTCCCCCTTGCAACCCGTTAGCAACGACAAGCCCGCCTTCCGCAGCGCCCAAACCAGGCTCGCCTCCTTCTGGCGCTTGAGGATGGTCTGGCGCAGCCCGAGCTTGCGCCGGGACAGCGCGGCCAGGCGCTCCTCGGCGTCCTCGAAGAACTCGACTACCAGGAGTGACTGGCATGGCTTGAAATCGAGCTCGAGCAGATCACGCGCGGCCTGGAATTCCAGTTGCCCGCGCGTTTGGTCGAGCAGCACACGGTCAATATGCTCGATGGCGGCCGGCTTCAGGTCTAGGAGGGCCACCGTCGCCTGCATCGCCTCCGCCACGGAAGCGAAGAAGATCAGCCCCAGGCCCTTCTTCTCCGGCAGAGGAACGATCTTCAGTTCCGCCGAGGTGATGGCCGCCAGAGTGCCTTCGCTGCCACACAGCAGGGGGTTGAGGTTGGCCGGTTCCCGCACACAGCGGTCAATGGCGTAACCTGGCCGGCGTTTTGAGAAGCCGGGCGGGAAGCGTTCGGCAATCTCCAGGCTATGGAAATACACGAGGTCGGCCACCAGTTCGCGCTGCTTGCGCAAGGTGTCGTGCTCCGGTCCGACCGCCACGGCCCGCCCGTCCGCCAGCACTATTTCCAGCTCGCTGATATGGTCCGCCGTGGTGCCGTAGAAAGGCGTGTGCGAGCCGCTGGAATTATTGGCGATCATCCCCCCGAGCGTCGCGCGGGAACTCGTGGCCACGTCCGGTCCGAAGCAAAAGCCATGCGGGCGCAGAAAGCTGTTCAACTGGTCCAGCACGACGCCCGGGCCGACGCGCACGGTGCGGCGCTCGACGTCGAGCTCGGTGATCTGGCGGTTGTAGCGGGAAAAGTCTATCACCAGGCCCTCGCCGATGGCGCCGCCGACCAAGCCCGTGCCGGCACCGCGCGGGATAACGCTCACACCCGCCTGCCCCGCCGCCTCGATGGCCGCGCCTGCCTGCTTGGTATTGCGCGGGAAGGCGACCGCTACGGGTGTGAGCTGGTAGATCGAGGCATCCGTCGAGTAAAGCTGGCGGGTCAGGTTGTCGAAGGCAATTTCGCAGTTCGAAGCTAAGAGGGTTGCCTGTTGTTGGGCCGAAATCATCGCGCAGGATCAGATTATCGGCAGACCGGAGGAATGACAACCAGCAACCCGAGACAGAGGCGCGGCTGGCACGCTCCAGTTCCTGAAAGGGGCGTGCCCTATCCGCGGACGGCAAACGTGGGATTCGACTTTTCCCCGGGAAGGTTTAGCATTCCCCGCAGAGCACCCGTAGCTCAACTGGATAGAGCATCTGACTTCGGATCAGAGGGTTGCAGGTTCAAGTCCTGCCGGGTGCGCCACTGTGCTGGGCAGGCACATGGTTGTGGAGAACTTGTCCCCTCCAGTTTTGGCGCACGCCGTTTCGAGCTGGTCGCGGCGCAGCGTCATGCGTCGTCAAAACTCACGACGCAGTTTCCTCTCGATACCCCTGGGCGCAGCCGCCACCCTGGCGCCGGTCACGCAACGATATGAAGCTGCATACCATAGACCTCGCCATCATCCTGGGCTACTTCCTGACCGTGATCCTCATCGGCCTGTGGGTTTCCCGGCGCGGGGCCAAGGACCTCAACTCCTATTTCCTCGGCAGCAAATCCCTGCCCTGGTACCTGCTCGGCATCTCGGACGCCTCCGGCATGTTCGACATCAGCGGCACGATGTGGATGGTCTATATCCTCTTCGTCTATGGGCTGAAGAGCATCTGGCTGCCGTTCGTCTGGCCGGTGTTCAACCAGATCTTCCTGATGATGTTCCTGAGCGGCTGGCTGCGGCGCTCGAACGTGCTGACGGGCGCGGAGTGGATTCAAACCCGTTTCGGGCGCGACACCGGCGCCAGCCTGGCCCACCTGAGCGTGGTATTCTTTGCGCTGGTCAACGTGATCGGCATGTTGGCCTACGCCTTCAAAGGCATCGGCAAGTTCGCCGTGGTCATGTTGCCCTGGCGCTTCACCGGGATGACCGAGGGTCTGCTTTCGGATGAGAACATCTACGCCATCATCATCCTGGGCCTGACTTCGCTCTATGCCATCAAGGGCGGCATGATCAGCGTGGTCCTCACCGAGGTGATGCAGTTCACCATCCTGACCGTGACTTCCATCACCATCGGCATCATCGCCATCTGCAAGGTCTCCCCTGCCCTCATTCACAACACTGTGCCCGCGGGCTGGGTAAACCCTTTCTTCGGCTGGAGGCTGGGACTCGACTGGACGGGCATCCTGGACAAAGCCAACGACGCCATCCGTCAGGACGGCAACGAGTTCTTCATGATCATCTTCGGCATGATGTTCTTCAAGGGCGTGCTGGCCAGCCTGGCCGGCCCCGCGCCGAACTACGACATGCAGCGGGTGCTGGCCACGCGCAATCCGCGCGAGGCCTGCATGATGAACGGCATGGTCAACGTCGTGCTCTACTTCCCGCGCTATATGATGATCACCGGCATCACGGTGCTGGCGCTGGCCTTCTGCATGCCGCAATTGCGGGGCATGGATAAGCCCGACTTCGAGAAGCTGCTGCCCATCGTCCTCAGCCAGTACGTGCCGGTCGGCGTCGTGGGCTTCCTGCTGGCCGGGCTGATGGCGGCGTTCATGTCGAACTTCGCGGCGACCATCAACGCGGCGCCTGCCTATATCGTCAACGACATCTACAAGCGCTTCATCAACCCCAACTCGACGGGGCGGCGGGAAGTGTATCTCAGCCGGGTGGCGTCGCTGGGCGTGCTGGCGGTGGGTATCCTGTTCGGGCTGCTGACCACACGCATCACCGGGGTGATGATGTGGATCGTCGGCGCGCTCTACAGCGGCTACGTGATGGCCAACGTGCTCAAGTGGTATTGGTGGCGTTTCAACGGCTACGGCTACTTTTGGGGCATGATGAGCGGTATCATCAGCGCTATGATCGTGCCCGCGCTGGCAGTGAAGCTCGTCGGGCATGACATCAACCCGCTCTACACGTTCCCGGTCATATTCGGCATCTCGGTTGTCGGCTGCCTGCTGGGCACGCTGCTGAGCCCGCCGGAGGAGGACGCCATCCTCATTCACTTCTACAAGTCGGTGAATCCGTGGGGCGCCTGGGGCCCGATCCGGGACAAGGTGCTGCGCGAAGACCCCGCGTTCCGGCCCAACCGCAACCTGGGCCGCGACTGGGCCAATGTCATGGTCGGGATCATCTGGCAGTTGTGCCTCACCGCGCTGCCCATCTTTGTGGTGTTGCAGAGCTGGTCGTGGGTGGGCGCAATCGCCGCCACGCTGGCGGTCACCAGCCTCTTCATCAAGTTCAACTGGTATGACAAGCTGGAGAAGGTCCAATGAAGATACTGACTTTGCTTCTCGCCGCCATGCTCGCGGCCCTTCCGTCCCTGGCCGCTCAACCGGAAGCCGGCTTCCGCGACTTCATCACCGCGCGCGGCAACCAACTGATCGAGGGGGACCAACCTTTCCGCTTCATCTCCTTCAACCTCCCCAACCTCACTTACACCGAGGACGACATGCGGTTCGAGCAGTTGAGCGGCTTCCGGCTGCCCACGGCCTACGAAATTGACGACGCCCTGGCCAGCATTCAGCAGATCGGCGGCCGCGTCGCGCGCACCTACGTGCTGTCCGTCCACAAGACCAACGACCCGCCCGAACTCCCGCGCCACATCCTGAGCCCGGACAAGCTCAACGAACCCGCCATGGTGGTGCTGGACCAGGTGCTGGCTACCGCGAACCGCCGGGGCGTGCGCCTGATCATTCCCTTCATTGACCAGGCAAGCTGGTGGGGCGGCATCCAGGAGTTCGCAAGCTGGCGCGGCAAGGCCAAGGGAGAGTTCTACACCGACCCGCAGCTCAAGGATGACTACCGCCGCCTGGTGAGCCTGGTCCTGCACCGCACCAACACGCTCACGGGCGTGCGCTATATGGACGACAAGGCGGTGCTGGCCTGGGAGCTGGGCAACGAACTGCAAGCGCCCGCGGCATGGGTGAGCGAAATGGCGCCGTATATCAAGCAGCTCGACCCGAACCATCTCGTGGCCGAAAGCTACTTCACCGACCCGGACAACGCGGGGGTGGATATTGTGCAGGACCACCTTTACCAGGGCGACCCGGTCAAGATGCTCGAACAGGTCCAGGCCAGCGTGAAGCGGGCCGCCGGGCGCAAGGTCTATATGGTGGGCGAGTTCGGCTTCGTCACCACCGAGGGCATGCGGGCCATCATGGACACGATCATTCAGGACCGAGCCATTACGGGCGGGCTAATCTGGTCGCTCCGGTTCCACGATCAGGACGGCGGCTACTATTGGCATCACGAGCCGCACGGAGGGGACTTCTTCAAAGCTTACCATTGGCCCGGCGGTCCGGCGGGGCAGCCCTATGACGAGGCGCGCTTTATGCGCATGGTGCGGGACAAGGCCTGGCAGATTCAGGGCCGGCCGGCGCCGCCGGAAGCGCCCGCGGCGCCGGACCTGTTCAGTGTTACCGACGGCGGCGTCATCACCTGGCGCGGATCGGCAGGCGCGACGGAGTACGAACTGCAACGCGCCGATCAGCCCACCGGCCCGTGGCAGACTATCGCCGCCCAGCTTACCGACGACGCGGCGCAATACCATCCCCTAGCCGTGGACGAGTCCGTGGTGCCGGGCCGCAGCTATTGCTATCGGCTGCTGGCCCGCAATGAAACAGGAAGCTCGGCCCCGTCAAAGGTCTTCGGCCCCGTGACGATGCGTTGCCGCACGCTCGTGGACGAGTTCCTGAATCTGTCGCGCACCTATCGCAAAGGCGGAAAGGGGGAACTGAGGAGCAACGACGCCCGCAATTACAAGGAAGACTGCCATCGCCTGTGGGGCGCTCCCGGCGGGTGGATTTCTTACCATGTGCCCGGGCACATCACTGCCGTGCGGGCGTATGTCTTCGGGGAGCAGGGAGAACCGGCCCTGGATTTCCTGACTGGCAGCGAACCCGGCCAGGGGCAGGCGCTCAAGGCGGAGGCGAAGGATTTCTACGCCGGCAAGGAGATGTATAACTTCCGCTGGCCGCGGCTGTACACACTAGGAGACCTGCCGAGGGACACCTCGACGCTCACCATCCGCTTCCGGACGGAATCCCAGCTTTCCCGGGTCGAAATCGAGTACTAACCCGGGTCATCCGGCCCTGCGCTGGCGGCCTCCTGGCTGCCGCAAGCCGATTTAGCGGCTTCCCCACCCTTATCCACCGGCTTGCCACTCCCCCTGGGGGAATGCCGCTTACATAAGGAACAGAACCGAGCTCTCCCGTAAGGTCGAAGTTTGGAATGAGAGGTGCTCACTTCAGGTGAAAATCAAAGTCTCACCTTTCCGCCAGCAGATCGGAGTCTGATTAGCTCGGTGGAAGCCAGCAGGCCCGCTTTTGGACTGACCAGCCAGCCCCAGCCTCCTCATCCCCCGTGGTCTCGCTGGATACTCGCCGGATACTCGCCGTATGCACACCGTAGATAACAATGTTATCTACGGTGTGCATACGGCGAGGCTACGGAGGGGTGACGGTGCGGTGCCGGTGGGATAGAGTGCGCAAGCGCAAGTACCTATGGCCCAGGAGCTTGCGGATCCGTGTCGCAGGAGGATTAGGGTTGCCAGACGGCGCGCCAGAAGCTGATGACGGGGGCGGCGGGCACGGGGTTGGTGAGATTGAGGGTGCTGCCGATGAGGCGGTTGGTTGAAACAGCGGTCCAGGCGCCCAGGTTCGTCGAGGTCTGGATGCAGTAGGGGACGCCGGGCTGGCCCTGGAGCTGGAAGATAAACTGGCCGCCGGGCTGCGGTCGTGGCGGCAGGATCACCAGCTTGGGGGCGGCGGGCGCCAGGGTGAAGAGCGTCAGCGACAAGGCCGGGAAGCTGCAACTGAAGTTGGTGCCGGCGCCGGTAAATGTGTTGGTGGCCAAGTCCTGCGCCACGGCGGGGGCGTTGTTTTCGGTGGCCTGGTCCTGCGGTATGCCGTAGGACAGGACGGTCGCTGCCGGGTTGGGGGTGAAGCCGGTAACGTTGATCTGCGCATTGAAGTTGGTGGTGGTGTCCTTGTTCAAGACCAGGACGGAGAGCGCGCCGTTGGTGCGGCGGGCGGCGTAGGCGGAGAGCAGGAGGTAATCGCTGGAGGCGCTGAAAATCGTGTCGCCGGGCTGGGCGAAGTACTGCATGAGCTTGAAGGCGTAGAAGGTCGGGTAGCAGTTCGTGAAGTTGCCGATGACTCCCTCGTCGCCATAGAGGCGCCAGCCATAGATTGTGGGGTCTATGTCGCCGTTGGTCCAGACGCCGTTGCGCAGGTCCCACCAGAGAAAGGAGTTGAACTCCGTTTGCGCCAGTTGGCCAAGGCTGTCGGCCAGGTAAACGCCATTGACCAGGCTGGCGAGCTGCTTGCCGCTGGAGCCGGTGTTGTTCTCGGTCACGCACAGTTCCACGTTGGTACCCGCGCTGCCGAGGTAGTCGGTCAGCATCTGGCGCAAGCTGGCGGCGTCGGAAGCCCAGCCGTTGACGCCCCCAGCGAACTGCAGGAGCAGCGGGTCGCTGTCGCCCGGCGGATAGCTGTGGTGAATGCCGAAGTCCGGGGTCGCGCCCAGCCGGGCCAGGTTGGTCAGCAGGACGGGGGTCCAGCCGTAATTGGTCGTGCCGGTGCGGGGGTTGATGGCGTAATGATTGGCGTTGTTGCTGTAGCTGCCCTCGCCGGGCGTGACCACGACGCCGATTTTGATCGTGCTGTCCACGGCCTTCATCAGGTGCAGGTAATCGCGTGCGCGCGTGGCGTAGGTGTAAGGGTCATGCGGCACGGCGTTGCTGTCGGTCTCCCAGGTGCCGTAGCACTCGTTGCCGATTTCCCAATATTTGAAGCCGAGCGGGGCGGTGCGGGCGATGCGGAGGAAGTTCTTGCCGTCGTCCTGGCCGAGCGGCGCAGCGGCCCGCAGGGAGGCCCAGTAGCCCACCGTCTGCCAATTGGTTCCGAACTGATCTTTACCCAGGGAGAGCGTGTTGGTGGTCGCGCCGTTGGCGTAGGCGACCCAGGCGGCGGCTTCGTTGGTCGAGCCGGTGCCGTAGTTGACGGTGGTGATGACCTGCGCGCCGATGTTGGTGGCGACGTGCAGGAGGTTGGCGAAGGAGGAGGCCCAGGTCCAGGTGTTGGTCAGGGAGGTGTCGGAGGCCCAGTGGTATTCATCCGAGGCCGAGCCGCCGAGGCAGCGCAGGGCGCGTGTTCCCATCTGCTGCAAGAGGGCAATGGTCTGCGGCGTGTCCAGGTAGCCGTCCCACATGGCGGTGTTGATGCCGAACCACCGGGCGTCCACGGTGCGCACGGCGGAGTTGGCATTGGCGCTCAAGTGGACGACCGCAGGGGCGGGTTTGGCTGTGAGGCTGATGTCATCGAAGTAGAAGGTGGTGGTGGTGCCGGACGCGGTCAGTTGCCACGTGAGCCGAGCCAGGTTGGGTTCGCTGTCCACGCCGAGGGAGGAGAGCGGAATGGTGATTTGCTGCCACGTGTTACTGGGCGGGAGAGCGGGCAAGGTGACGACCGGCAGCGAGGCGGTGTTGTCCAACTGCGCATAGACGTTGATGATCTGGCCGCCTGCCGGTCCGCCGTTGGCCCAGAAGCTCAGGTTGGCGTAGGGCGTGGTGTCGAAGTCGGAGTTGTGAAAGGAAAGGCCCTGCCAGGCCACGAAGCTGGCGCTGATGGAAGCCGAGCCGGAGTGGACCGGGTTCGTGTTGGCCAGGTTGCGCGCGCCCCAGCTCCAGTCCTGAAAGGAGTTGACCAGGTTGTCCGTGTAGATGGGGAGGCCGGCTTGGGCCAGCGCGCTGCTAGCGCAGGCTAAGGCAATGGCGGCCACAGCAGCAGCCAAGTGCCGCCGCAGCGGGAAGGGCAAGTCTGACATGAGGAAATGTGGTGTGGCGTGGGACTTGGGGTGCGTGGGGGGACCGCAGCGCCGACATGTTGTAGGCTTAGCCGCAGACATACGGAGCGAAATCGCACATTACCATAGCCCAGCACGGGCGCTGGCGCGAAAGGCGAATGGCAACTGGCAAATCCCAAACGGCATAGGCCGAGTGGCGATTGGCAGAATGGCATATGGCATATCGCCGGGGGGCATGGAACATCCGGTGTAGTTGCAAAAGAAAGGGGCGCCGAGTGTCGGCGCCCCTGTAATCCTGCTCAGTCGGTTAGGACAGCATTATGGGATTGTGATTGGCGTGCTGACGCCGGGGGAGACGCTGTTCGTGTCGGTCGCCGTAATAGTCCAAGTGCCGGAGGAACCGAAATAGGTATTTCCGACGATTGTTACGGTTCCCCTCACCAGGGTGGCGTTACCACTACCCAGCCAGGCACTGGCATCCGTGCTGGTGAGCGCCACGGTGTCATTGCACGACGTAGCGATGTGCCACCCGGTATCGCAGGCATTGATGGTAAGGTTAAAGGGATTGCCCACCGTTTGCGGATCCGGCGTACCGGTCTTGCCGGTGAGTGTGCCTGGGGCGTTGGTCTCGCCCGGCAGCAACACTTGCAGTTGGGTCGCGGTCCGCTTGACCATTTGGAAGTAGCCTGAGTTGGCTCCCAGGGCGCTTTGCGGGACGGGTGCCCAACCATACACGTCGAACGTCCAGGTATTAGTGGACGGATCGTCGGCCCACTGGGAAAGGTCCGGGCTGACGATGAGGCTGAAGCCGCTTGCAGGGAGGTACCATTTGGCATACCAGCCTGAACCCGGGGCCACGGTTTGGGCGCCATATTCCGGTCCAGCCAACGAGAAGGATGAGTCGGGGATGCCAGACGTGAAGTAGTCGTCTATCGAATATGGAGCACTGATGCCGGCGTGGCTGAGGATGGCGTATTGCCCCCCGTACGTATCCGTGTTCTGTTGGATGCCGAACGAGGCAAACACGTACTGGAAGTACGGCGGGTAGCTGGGATCCAGTGAGAAGTTCGTGGAAGTATTGTCGGGAGTAGTGATGGTAACGTTGGTATCGTTGCTGAATGTGAGTGACCACTTGCCGGTGACGGTGGTGCTGTTAATGAGGGCGAGTTGCCCAGTCCCATAGATCTGGCCGCCCCAGCCGTTGCCACCGTTTGCACCGGGTGAATTGGTCTTGATCATGAACACGGCGTAGGCGCTGCCATCCGCGTTATTCATAATCCGGAAGAAAATGGAGTTGGTGGAGTTCCATTCCGGGGCGCCCTCGCCATTGGCGGCATCGGAAGAGAGAAAGATATGGCTCTGGATGCCAGGATAAAGGGCAGAGTTGGGGTATTGAGCGATGGTCATGGTGTAGGTCACCGGAGTGGATGGAGTGGCCACGCCGACCCAGCTCACGCCATTACCGGTCGTGATTGGGGTATAAATGCTGTTGCGGGCGCCGCCTCCGCCCGCATACGTACCCAGCCATAAGCCTGTAGCTTTGATTGGCTCGGGATTCGCAAGGGTGGGCGGCGGAATCGGTACAACCTTTGCCTTGAACACGACGTTTTTCACTTCCCAGTTCAAGGTGCCGGTGTTGCCGGCCTGCTGCCAGCAATAGAAGCCGGCGGCGTAAATACCTGTCACTCCCGTTTCGGTGCCTTTGATGGGCAGGGAATAATGGTGCCAGGTGCCGTCCAGGACTGGGATGATATTACTCAGGGAGGTGAAGCTATATCCATGGTCGAATCCCATTTGGAAGGTCTGTACAAACGAGAGAGTGCTGCTGGAGGAAAACATGATGTCGAAGTCAAGTGAGGCGTATGCCGTGCCATCAAAGGTGGATCCGCACGTGAGCCAACCGTTACAGTCCGTTGCCGTGCCGTCAATATAACAATCCTCGCCGCCACCCGAGCTCGTCCACGTTGCCTGCACTTCGAGAGCGCTGTTGGCACTGTCATAGGACAAAGTCGGAGCCGGCGTGCCAGACCACCCGCACAGCCAAGCCGACAGCCCTGAATCGAGGACGATTGGTATGTCGCTGGCAGCCCGCAAGACGCTGGGCGAGGCGGCGAGCAGCAAGCCGAGGGCGGCCGCAGGGATCCATTTCTGCAATGTGTGTCTTAGTCTCATATGTTCTTTCTCTTTTATGGGTTATGGGTAGATGCCGGTTTGGCGGACGACAGGGGCCGCGAGCGTAGTCCGGGAGGATGCTGACGCAAGCGAGTGGTCAGATACAGAGAACCGAGCCGCGGCATCTGTCCTCCGCCAAAGGGTTTGGGTTTCATAAACGGCAAACGGTCAACTAGCACTCATCTTACCACGAACCGATGGTGTGGCATGTCATTAAAACTCATGACAGAGAGTGCTCATGCTACTTAACCCGCATGGGGCGGTCGGTTCCAAAGAGGAAGCTCTCAGAAGCTGAAAGGGGGGATCAGCCGCCGCTACTGGATCCTTGGCCGCTGCGGGCAACACTTGGCACAGCTACAGAATCCCGAGATGGCATCCACCGGGAAGCTCAAGCATGTCGAGTCACGGAAGGGCAGGCCTGAGCTGAACATACAGAGAGAGAGAGCACACATCGCCACAGCGCAGCACGGGCACCGCCGTGAAAGGCGAATCGCATATGGCAAATGGCAAATGGCATATCGCCGCAGGGCACAGAACATCCGGCGTGATGGCAAAAGAAGGGGCGCCGAGTGCCGGCGCCCCTGTGATCTTGCTCAGTCGGTTAGGACCGCGCTATTGAGAAATGGTGATTGGCGTGCTGACACCGGGCGAAAGTGTGCCCGGGGGCTGATCGGTCGCTGTGACCGTCCACGTGCCCGTATCACCGAAATAGAAATTCCCCACGACCGTTACGGTTCCGTTCACCAGGGTAGGGTTGATGGCAGGCACCCAGGCGCCGGTATCGCTGCTGGTGATCGCCACGGTATCGCTCGATGAAGAGCCGGAGGTCACGATGTCCCAGGTGGAATCGCAGGCATTGATGACCAGGTTAAAGGGATTGCCCACGGTTTGCGGAAGCGGCGTGCCGATCTTGCCGGTGGCGGCGCCCGGGGCGTTGGTCTCGCCCGGCAACAAGACTTGCAGTTGCGTCGCGACTCGTTTGACCAGTTGGTAATAGAGCTGGCCGGTGGGCGGGACGTCCACCAAAACGGTCTTGAAGGTGCCGATCTGGAAGACCTTCGCACCAAGGTTATTGGGGTCATTCCAGGCGGCGGCAGGGGCGGCAGCATTGGCGTTGTACGCGAGGGTGAAATTGACGTCCGGCAGCGTCCAAAGGAGCCAATACGGCGCATCGGAGCCAACCACCACCACGCCACTGGGGTCAGCCGCGTCAACCGCCCAGTTCGTCGTGTTCAGCGGGGCGGTGGCGAAGGTGTCGTCCAGGGTCGCCGACGGATTGCCGCTCCCGTCCACGCCGCCAGTGACCGAGGCTTCGGCCAAGACCACTTCTTGCCCCACGTTCGCCGAGTTATTGGGCTGCATCCCGAAGTAGGCATACATGCCGTTGGGATCGTTAAAGTAGGCTGCTGTCGCCGCGTCAATGCTGAAGTTAGTCGAAGCGCTGGGAGTAGTGAAGGTGATGTTCGTATTGTTCTTGATGTTCAGGCTCCAGGTGCCAAGAATTGTAGTACTGCCCGCATTGATGTTGTTGGCCCCAAAGATCTGAGTTCCCCAGCCGCCACCGGCAAGGTTAGTCTTCCACATAATATGAGCGTAAGCGGTGCCGTCGGCGTTATTGGCAATCTGGATGAAGAACATGTTGGTGCAGTTCCAATCAACCGAGGTGTCGTTTGGCCCCCATTGCATGCTGCTGGTCGGGACCAGGAACATGTGGGTCTGCAAATTGATGTAGCTGGCGCCGGTCGGGTACTTCTTGATGTTCACGGAGTAGGTTGTCCCGTTGGGGGAGTTGTAGAAAGAGTACCCGTTGGTGGCCGTGCGGATGCTCTGCCGGCCATTTCCCCCTGACGTAGTCGTGGAAAACAAATTCAGGCCCGGCGTCGCGGGTGTCAAAGACAGCGTTGGCGGAGGCGGAGGAGGAATGTTCGTCGGGGTGGCCTGCAGTTCCAGATTATCAATGTAAGCGTTCCAAGTGTTGGTCAGATGGCCGTTGGACCACATATCGAGGTACCACGCACACATGGCATTGATACCCGCCGTGGTCGGGTTAATGGGCATGACAACATGCTGCCAGGCGCTCGTTGCCGCTAAAGGGATTGTGTAGGACCCGATCTGCACGTCGGCGTTGTTATTCCAACCTGATGGCACGAAGCCCACGTTCAGTGTGCCGAAGTCGGTGCCATTGACCGCCGGGGCCGTCGAAGGGTCAATCATGATGTCAAAGATGATGTTGGTGTACTGGCGGCAATCCAGAACGGTGCTTCCGTCCCACTGCCAGCCATAGTGGAACCCGGCGAACCACATGAATTGTTCGCCCGAGGCACCCACGAATGGCTCTGTCAATTGCATGGAGCCCGAGCCCGCGACGTTCGTCGTATTGTTGTATGTGCTGTTCCAGCTTACACTTCCGATGCCCCACCAGAGATCCCAGGGGCCGGTGCTTCCGGAAGTGTCGAAGGTTTGTATCCAGTCGGTGGCCTGCGACAAGCCGACGCTGGTCGAGGCGGCCAGTGTTAAGCCGAATAAGGCTGAGAGGATCCATTGCTGCAGTTTTGTTTTCTGTTTCATGCTTAGTCCTATTGGGGATTGAGGTTTAGTCCGCTTTGACCGCACCGCCCAAGCCGCCGTGGCAAGACGGGGATGCATTGCCGTGAAGCGGTGCCTGCCCCAGTTGCGAGCCAGGACGTGGCGCAAGCTCCTTGCCGAGCGGATTGGGTGTTCATAGCGGCAATCGGTCAACTGGGCTGATATTACCATGAACGGAAAGCCTGACATGTCATTAAAACACATGACATAGAGGATTTAAGCGGGTTACTGGGGGGATGGGGCTCAGGGCAGGGCCAGTGACAGCGTAGCTCCGCAGGCTTCCTAACCTGCGCTACGTCCCACTACCGCCATTCGCTGTAGCGGCGGGCATCTTGCCTGCCGTAGAGCCGGGCATCCTGCCCGGCGGAATGGTCGTCGGCGTGGGAGGGGTCGTCTATCCGGGCGGCAAGATGCCGCCCTCTACGGCAGGCAAGATGCCCGCCGCTACTTGGTGGTTGTGTCAAGACATGCCCCCCCCCTCGAAGGAGGGGGTAAGAAAGGCTTGTTTGTCGTGCTTTTTGACGACATGATATGGTGACTGCCGAAGCCTATGCTTCGCCATCCTGCTGAAAGCAGTAGCCGCCATGAGCCACAAACATGAGTCCGGGAAAGGCCTTGGGTGTGCGGTCAAACGCACAGTTGCCTGCCAAGGATAAACAGGCCAGTATGATATACCAGTTAGCTTATATCAGTTAGCGTATGAAACACATAACTTCTAAAATGCCCGCACCGGCGCACGGCGTACAAGGCCGCGGTTGGAAGTGGGCCGGCGCCTGCTGGCCCGCCTTCACTCTGATCGAACTGCTGGTGGTCATCGCCATTATCGCGATCCTGGCGGCGTTGCTCCTGCCCGCCTTGGCGAAGTCTAAACAGAAGACGCAAGGCATTTACTGCATGAACAACACCAAGCAGGTCATGCTGTCCTGGATCATGTACGCGGATGACAACGCCGGGATTCTGTGTTACAACCACGATGGCAACAATGCGGGCAAGTTGACAAGCGAGCGCGCCTGGGTGGCTGGATGGCTGGTTAATGGGGGGAGCGGCTCGCCCGATAACACCAACATCAATTATCTGATTAACCCAGCGTCGGTGAGCTATTGCGGCGCCTTGCTGGGGCCGTACATTAAAAGTTACAAGGCTTTCAAGTGCCCTGCGGACATGTCGGTAGATACGGCCTCCAGTCTCCCCCGCGTTCGCAGCCTCTCCATGAATTGCTATGTGGGCTTGGAGACGCGCGCCTGGGACGCTTCGACCAAGTACCCACTCTTCAACAAGATGGCCGATATCACGTCACCGGTGAACCTGTTTGTCTGCCTGGACGAGCGTCAGGACAGCATCAACGATGGCTGGTTTGCGACCGTGCCGGATCAGCTTTACGGCATGGTTGACTGGCCCGCCTCCTACCATGGCCGGGCCGCCGGCTTCTCCTTCGCCGATGGCCATTCGGAGATTCACAAGTGGCTGTTTGACGCCACGATGCCTCCGATTCAAACCAGCGGGGACGTTTCGAGTGGCGTTGTGACTCTCAGCGGCGATAAAGACGTCTGGTGGCTCGCGCAACATTCCGCCGGCCTGCAATCGTACCCCTGACCAAGGCTGGCAGCCCATTCAAGAATCTCCGTATCCGCACCCGGATATCGAGGCTCTGATTTGCTCGTGGGACTGCGAGTGTCAGAGCCTCATTAGCTCGGTCGCCACTCTTTTGGCGGGTTACTATGCCAGGTGCGCGAATTTGGCGACGGCCTGGGCGCGGGAGCGGACATGGAGCTTCTCGTACATCCGCCGGATGTAGGTATTGACGGTGGGCCCGCTGATATTGAGCCGCTCGGCGATTTCCTTGTAGAGGTAGCCGCGCGCCAGCAACTCCAGCACTTCCTGTTCGCGTGGCGACAGGCCCTGCTCACTTGCCGCAGGTGTGTGCTTGAAGGACTGGACGACCTTGCGGGCGATGTTGCTCGTCATCGGTGAGCCGCCGTGGTGGACATCCTCGACCGCGCCGAGCAGTTCGGCCCGGGGGGTTTGTTTGAGCAAGTAGCCGGTGGCGCCTGCCGCCAAGGCGTTGTAGATGTGGTCGGCGTCCTCATAAACGGTGAGCATGACGAATTGCGTCTCGGGCAACAGGGGCTTCAATCGCTTCACCGCCTCCACGCCGCTCATGCCGGGCAGGTTGATGTCCATCAACACCACATTGGGCTTTTTGGCCGGCAATGCCCCGAGCGCCTTTTCCGCGTCGCCCCAATCTCCCGCCAGGCGGAACCCGGACGCGCCGGTGATCCAGTTCGCGAATATCTTTCGCGTCTGGGCGTCGTCTTCGACTATGGAGACCGCTATAGCCACGCCTACCTTATACACCCTGAATCAAAGAATGGGATGTCCTATGTTTTGATGACACGCGCCGGACGGCGCGGTCCGAGACGCGCAAGGAGAATATTCGCGCTCGAGTCTTTATGGGTTGACGCTTGCAAGTCATGTCTTAACTGAGACAGCAAGCTTTGCCCGCGTTCCTTCCCCCGGCGCGGTGTCCCAGCCGCAGCAGCCGCCAACTTCCTCGAGGCGCTTCTGCATGTTGGCCAGCCCGTTGCCCCCGCCTGGACGGAACCCCTCCGCGCCGAGAGCGCCTGCGTGGTTGTCCCATGCAAACCCGCGTCCATTGTCCGCCACGACAAGCACGAATCCGCCGGGTTTCAGCTCCAGCGAGACGCGGACCTCGGAAGCCTTGGCGTGCTTGACGACGTTGTTCAGAGCTTCCTTGAAGGCCAGGAAGGTATTGTGACGGACCTCGGCCGTCAGCGGCCAATGGGGGAGTTGCAGCGGCACATCCAGGCGGCAGCGGATTCCCGCAGGGCTCAGGAAGTTCTGGGCAAAGCGCCCCAGGTAGGCCACCAGGCTGTCCAGGGTATCGTGTTTAGGGTTGACGGCCCAGACGATCTCATCCATCGCGCGCGTGAGTTCGCGAGCTGTGCTGTAAATCTGGTCGGCGTCGGCCGCCGCGGCCTGGTTGCCGTCCAGCTCCGCGCGGACGCCCTGACTCAGCAGGCTAATACGCGTCAGGCTCGCCCCGAGGTCATCGTGGATATCGCGGGCGATGCGGGAGCGTTCTCGTTCCAGCGCGCGCTGGCGTTCGAGTTGCTCCAGGCGCTGACGCACCCGCCGACGCGCCGCCCACACCGCCACCGCGGCCACGCCGGCGCCAGCCACAGCCAGCAGCGCTGTTCTGAGCCACCAGGTTTGCCAAACATGAGGCAAGACCGTGAATGACAAGGAAGCCCCATCGTCGTTCCAGACGTCGTCATTGTTGCAAGCGGTGACGCGGAAGGTGTATGGGCCCGGCGGCAGGTAGCTGTACTGGGCGAAGCGCTTTGCCCCGACATCCATCCAATCCTTCTCCAGCCCCTCCAGCTTGTACTTGAATCGCACCTTGTCCGGGGCGGCGAAGCTCAAGCCCGTGTAACGCAACTCAAACCGCTGTTTGCCAGCCGGGATTTGCAGGCCGGACTTGGAGCCGGTTGAGCGATCCGCAGCCGGCCCGGCCTGGAATGGGACAGGCTCGCCCTCTACCACGAGCTCCTCGATCACCACGGGGGGCGGGACCGTGTTGGTAGTGAAGCTGCGCGGGTCAATGATGGCCAGGCCTTTGGCAGTCGGGAACCACAGGCGCCCGTCGGCGGTTTGGCAGACGCCGGGCTGGAACCCTCCCGAGCATTTCTGAGAAGCCAGTCCTTCGGCCTTGCCGTAGCTCAGGCAGCGCACCGTTTTTGCCTCCCCATTCGCGCAGCGGTTCAAGTCGGCCTTGCTGACGCGCAGGATGCCGTGGTGCGAGCCAAGCCAGAAATTACCCTCGCCGTCGTCAGCAATCTGGCTGATGATGCTGGCCAGCATTCCCTGGGGCGAGCTGATGGTCGCGAATTTGCCGTCGCGCAGCCGGCACAAGCCGTTGTCCGAGGTCCCGACCCACAGCGTGCCGTCGGCCTCGGCATAGAGAGCCAGGACGAAGTCGCTGCTCAATCCATCCTGCTTGCGGAACTGTTTGAGGGCGCCGTCCTTCAAACACCCCAGGCCGCCGCCCAGCATGCCGAACCAAAGTGCGCCGTCCGGCGTTTCCGCGATGGCGCGCACGTCCGGCGACCCCAGCTTCTCCTTGCCTGCAAACCAAGTCTGCTTGCCGCCCTCGAACCGGTGTAGGCCGAGCGTGGTCCCAACCCACAGCTCTCCCCCTCGTCCTTCGTACAACGCCACTACCGGAGCCGTCACCCGGCCAAACTCGCCTCGTGCTTCAAAACGGTCGCCGCTCTTCACCAGCAACCCTCCGCCCCACGTGCCCACGAAAAGGTCGCCGGGCTTGGTCTTCAGGACGGCCCAGACAAAGAGATTGGACAGGCCGTTAGCCTCGGTAAAGTTGGTCCATTGGCTCCCCTGGAGATGGTACAAACCGGCGCCTTCCGTCCCGACCCAGGCATCGCCCCCCTGGCCGACCACAAACGAGAGCACCGCCCTGCCCTGCCAATCGTCCGGCGGATTGAGCATTTGCACCTTGCGCGGACGCAAGGCGTCGAGACCGGCCCCGGTACCGACCCAGATGTTGCCTTCATGATCCTCGCACAAGGAGCGAACCCAGTCGTGCGACAGCCCGCTAGTGCGCGTGAAATGCAATGGCTGGGCGCCCGGCGTCAGCAGGTAGAGCCCGTCCCGGACCGTCCCGGCCAGCACCTTGCCTGAACGCGTCTCCCGCAACTCCGTCACATACCCCCCTTCACAAGGGCACACGCCCAGGTCCATGACCCAGCGGCCTTCCCGCCATTTTCTCAGCCCGCCGCTGTCCATTACCCACAGCCCGCCGTCCTGCGCCGGGACCACGCGCTCAAAGAAGTTAGTCCCTGCGGCATCGTCGAAGGGAAAGGGAACCCATTCGCCGCGCACGAGCGTTGCAACCTTCCCGTTTCCAGCCACCCACACCTTGCCGCTCGGTTCCCGGCTCACGCCGACCTTGCGGCTGGGGGAACCGCCCCCGGGCGGCTGAAGAGCGTGGCCGTCGCGCATCCGGACCAGAATCCCAACGTCGTTTAGCAACCACAGGTCGCCGCTCTCGTCCGTCGTGATGGTCTCGACGGCGCCCCCCGGCCAGCCCGGCACACGCCCTACCGGCTGGAATTCGCCCGCGCTATAACGCGTGACCTCTCCCGTCTCGTGCCCAACCCACAGGACGCCTTCCGGGTCCTGGTACAGGCTCGTGACCCGGCTGTTGCGCAGCCCGGGCGTGTTGGCCGAGTCGAACACGGTGACGCGCACACCATCGAACCGCATCAAGCCCGTGTAGGTCCCCACCCATAGGTAGCCGTCGCGGGTCTGCATTACTGCGGTGATGGGATTTTGCTCCAGACCCTCCTCCACCTGCCAGACATCGAAAGGCAGGCTTGGGGCGTCCGCGCCGTAGGCCGTTGCCAGTCCGGCGCTGCCTGCTTGCGCATAAAACCACAAGATCGCGAGCAGGAACCCGGCCCGACCCTGACCTTCCCAGCGTGCCACTAGCGGGAACACGCGTGCGAGGATAACCGGTTGGGACGCCGGTGGCAAGGTGCCGTCTTCCGGGTCCGCACCGCCCTGCTTGGAATCTCACAGCGCGAATTCCCAGCCTGACTTCCATAAGCACCCATTGGGTAGCCAGTGGCGGGTCTGCCCTTCCCCTGGCCTCAGTCCGTGACGGACAAGCAGCGTTCGGCAGTGGAAACGGCAGCGCACGCGGTGCTGGGCGCGCGAAGCAAATACCCGACCTCGACGCAGGCCGATCTTCACGATCCGTTGACGATGCCCGCGCCGCTGCTCAAGGCGCACCAGGACCTGGACCGCACCGTGGACCGCTGAGCTGGTCAGAAGGCCAACTGGAAACGGGTGAACAAGACGCTCTCGCTCTTTCGCGTCACCGTGGCCGGAGCGGTGGTTCCCGCTCCGCCGCCGCCTTCGAACCAGGTATGCGAGAAGCTCACCTTCCAGAGTATGTTCCGGTTCCAATACCAGTTGAGCCCGACCGACCAGGCGTCTGCCGAACGGGCTGATGTTAGCGGGTCCGAGAACATGGGAAACGCGGCAGGATCAACGTTGAGTTCCATGTAGCGGCCAACAAGCTGCAACGCGCCCCAGGTTCCGTTGACCGGATTGAAGGGCCTTCGCGGCGTTACGTCCTCATTGTATGATGCCTCTTCACCGGTCAACACCCACGAGCCGGTGACTTCCCAGCCTGTGTTCCACAGGTGGGCCGAGGAGAAGGGTGCCACGACCGTCCGGGCAACTTCCTGATCGGAGATGACGTATTCGCCCATCAAGCCGAACGGGCCGACGTAGTAATAGGCCTGCGGAGAGAGCCGGGAATGCTGGCCGCTCGCCACCACCACGGCCTTGTCGGCCGGGTTGTAGGCGAAGAACTGTTCCTGCCCGTCCGTGAAGTACCCCGGCAGCGTGCCGCCGGTGTTGGAGGGCAGCCCTGAAGTGTTGGGAATGGACAAGCTCTCATAGCTGCCGCTCAGCCCGAAACCGAACTTCTGCAAGACCGTCACGGAGGATCTGACGAAGGGCAGCACAAAGAGGCGCCCGGCAAATGCCACGTCGTCCGCGAAATCGGCGTTGGGGGAGTTTCCCCCGTCAACCGTTCCGCTGAATATGCCCGCGGCGTAGCGCAGGCCTCCACCCAGCAGGTGGCCATGGAGAGCAAAGCCGATGTCGCGGTTGGGCACCAGGTCCGTCGCCAGAGAGCGCTCATTGAAGATCACATTGCGGTCCAGGATCAGTTGCTCCAACCCGACGGGCACCTTGAATTTGCCTGCCAGCAACTGCAAAGCCGGGCTATAGCGATAGTTGACGAACGCGTCGAAGATGGTAGGGCCGGCGGTGGGAGCAAAGTCGGGGACGAACAGGAAATCAAAGTCCTGGAAGACCGTCCCTTGCAGGTAAGGGCGCGCCCGCCGCAGAAGCAGCCCGCCGGCGCCGTCGGTTGCGGGATTGTCGAAGAAGGTGCGGGAGTCAACTTGCAGCACACCGCCCAGCCGCAGGGCAAAATCTCCATTAGCCGTGGCAAATGAAAAGCCCTCCTCCCCGATGCTGATCTTCGGAGCTTGTATTGCCCGCGCTTCGTCGGCTTCCTGTTGAAACTCCTTCTCGCGCTCCAGCATTTGCACTTTTTGATCCAGCGCTTCGATGTGCTGCGTGGCTTTAAGGTCATTGGTTGCCGCCCCGGATTGTTGGCCTTGCTCCAGGATCTTGACCTTCTGTTCCAGCTCCTCGATGCGCTTCTGAAGATGCTTGATCAGTTCGACGGTGTTTGTGTCCTGCGCGCGCAGCGCTGTCGTAGCCGCCTGCGCGGCAAGGATACCGCTCAGCAGCAGCGCCGTTGGATGCCTAGCGTTCCTGTGCCGCATATACGGTTTCCGTTTGCATGCGTATCGCCTGGGTCATTCTCAGAGCCACCATTCCCCACCAGCGCTCCAAATTCAACCCGCTCGTCGCACGAGGCGCGTTCGGGCTGCCGTTCGGGGACCACCCGCTATTCCTGGTGCCGGTGGTGCTGGCCCTGGCCGCGGTCGCAGGATGCCTGAGCCTTCTGGTGGGCGTCCTCTGCAACACGGAAAAGCAGGTCATCCTGCCGGCGATATTCGGAGCGATGGGCCTCTCCGCGTTGGGCGGCTGCTGGTGGCCGATCGAGACCGTGCCCGAGACCTTCAAGACCATCGCCACGCTGAAGAGCCTCAGACCTCCTGACCTTGTGGAAGTTGACTGAGCCGAGATTCCGATTTTTCTGACCTGGCCTTAGCCGAGCCTTTAGCCGGGTGGGTCTGGTTGCGGGCGGTCCTCAGTTCCGGCCGTTTTGC
>Ga0326727_10006892_pt1 | contig 30646 bp, 23 predicted proteins | sample MB2enrmetagenome_FD_207643 | JGI IMG/M metagenome (GOLD analysis project Ga0326727, IMG submission 207643) | Lab enriched peat soil microbial communities from McLean, Ithaca, NY, United States - MB29MY | ecosystem: Environmental > Terrestrial > Soil > Wetlands > Peat | place: USA: New York... | reverse complement strand
GCTGGATGGAATCGTCGATCTGGATGAGCGGTGCGCCTTTGTTTACCTGCTGACCCTCGGTAACGAGGATTTGTTTCACCGTGCCGGAGACTTCCGGATACACATTGATGTTCTCGCCGCTAGTCTGCTCGCTTTCCAGAATGCCGCTGGCATAGATTCCATTCGGATAAGGATTGGTAGCCGGGTTAAACGCGGGGGGCAGCGGCGGCTGCGTTATGCCCGATAAGTACGCGACGAACCCTCCGGCGACCAGGCCGAAAAACGAAAGAATGAAAATCAGCTTTCTCATTCGTTCACTCCTTTCTCTGCGCTTGTGAGCCGGCCATCTTCCATTTTGAGAATCCGGGTGGCGAATTCGTTGATCCGGCTATCGTGCGTGACGATCAGGATGCAGCGCTTGTCATTCAGAATGGTCTTCTTCACAAAGCCCACAATGGCTTGTCCGGTGTCGCCATCGAGCGATGCGGTGGGTTCATCCATGATGAGGATGTCCGGTTGCCCGGCAATGGCGCGGGCGATGGCGACGCGCTGCTGCTCACCCCCGCTCAGCTTCACCGGCGGCAGGTTGGCGCGGTTCTTCAGGCCCACGATCTCCAGGTACTTGATGGCCTCGGCAATTGCTTCTTCCCAGTCTGTCCCTTTGAGGATGAGGGGAATCGCTACATTTTCCGCCGTCGTCAATCTGGGAAACAGATGATAGTCCTGGAAAACGAAGCCAATGCGGTGCAGCCGGAAATCCGCCAGCTTGTCGCTGCTGAGTTTCCAGATGTCCTCGCCTTCCACCGCGACGGCGCCGGAATCCGGTCTGAGAATGCCGGATAGTACGCTGAGCAGGGTTGTTTTCCCACTGCCGGACGGACCGACGATGTAAAGCATCTCGCCGAAGTTCGCGTCGACGCTGACGTCCTTGAGGGCAGCGGTTCGGGCCTCACCTTCGCCGAACCATTTGCCTAATCCCGTTGCGTGAATTGCTACTCGGGGCATGTCACATCACCCCCGGAAGATATCGAAAGGCTCGATGCGCAATACTTTTCTGATTCCGAAATAGCTGGAAAGCGCCGCGATGATGACCACCATTGCGAAGGCCAAGCCAAGATTCCAGTAAGTGATGGTGGCGGCATAGTCGGGCAGCCGCAACTTGGCTAAAGTGATCAGGAGGGCGCATAACCCGATGCCCAGGCCGTATCCGGTTAACGCTGTAAAGCTCGCCTGGAACAGAATCATGAGAATCAACTCCCGGCTCTTGGCGCCGATGGCCTTGAGCGCCCCGAACTTCTCGAGGTTCTCCAAAACGAACGTATAGAAAGTCTGACCGGATATAGAGAGCCCTACGATGAAGCTCATCACCGTCATGATGAGGATGTTTGTGCCGACGCCGGTCTGGTATTTGTAGAAGTTCGAAATCCGCTCAATGAATTCGTCTTTGGTAAGGGCAAGATAGCCGAGCGCCTGCACTTCCCGTTTAATGCCCGCTATGTCCGCCGGTCTCTTGGGTTCCACTAACACATACGAGATTGTGAAGCGGGGATTTGGAATATACTCGAGCGCTCGCGAGTAAGTGGTATAGAGTGTCGGGACGCCGAAAAGCCCGGGGCTCGCCACGTTGGCGATACCCACGATGACACCCCGGTGGTCGTTGACTTCGAACTCCGTCCCCACGTGGGGATTTCCCAGTTTTGGAAACTCAGGATCTTTCACCACGATGAAAGCGTTCTCTCCATAGATGTCCTCGATTTTGCCTTGCAAGAGCCGCGGCCGTCCGAACAAGCTTGTGTCATCGAGGCCCATGATGGTTACCGACTGATAGGTACCGTTGTCCAGCTTGACCAGAGCGCCGCCGGAATAAAGAGGCACGGCGTAATTGACGCCGCGCATGCTGCGGACGGCATCCAGCACGTAGTCGGGCATGCCGATCGTGTTCGCAGAGGTCTGCACCGCGGGATCCATGATCCACACTGACGCGCCGAGATTCAACACGGTAGCGGAGGCACGGTTGAGTATGCCCGCAAACAGCGCCGTCATCTGGATCATCAGGAATACCGCGAACGTGATTCCCACTAAAAGAGCGGTGAACTTGGCCTTGTCATTTACAAGCAGCTTGTAGGCGAGTTTGAGGACGCCGATCATTTGCGGCTTCCCGGGACCCAAACCTGATAAGGCGCCATCAATTCGAGATCGGAATGTTTCGTTTGCAGGGTAACGGACTGTAGGGAACCGGGCCGACCGGTATCGGGCGCGAGGAATTCCAGCAGGTATTGGTTATTCAGGTGCTCACCGATATCGCTCAGGAAGGGCGCCAACGACGCCAGCGGGCCATCGTTTAGAAAGTAACCTTCCCCGCCTGTCTCGGTACCAACGTGCGCCAGTTGCACCTGGCCTGAATAGATCCGGGAAGGGTCGGCCGTCTGATAGTCGGCACTCGGGTGGTAGACCGTGTAGACGGTTACCTGCCCGCGCTGAGCAGCGGCGATGGCGGCTTCCGCGGTGGGATCCTGCAAATTGTCTTTGGCATTCGGGTTGATACCCGTGGAGATCATGAGCACGACACGGCGAGGCGCGCCAGTCTTCCAGTTTGTGATGAGGTCTGCCAGCGCGGTGTAGGGACCCGATAGTCTGGTTCCGGCGGGAACGCTCAGGGCTTTCACCGCGCGCTCTCGATCGGTAGTTGGTTTCTCCGCGATCTTTAGCGTTCCATCCTGTATATAGGCTACGCCGATGGATGTGGTGGAGGGCTGGGATGCGATGAAGCGGCTGAGTTCCTCGAGCTTCGGTCCTGGTTCGCAAGTGGAACAACTGTCGACAAGGATGTAGAGTTCGAGCGAGCCGCGCAAAGGCGCCAAGCTGACGATGGGGAGCGGATCGAACTGTAGCGCGACGGTGAGGTCATCCGGCGTGAGCAAAGGCGATGGACGCCCGTAATTGAGCACCATCCGGACCGGCACGGAGGGAACGGTTTGACGATCGGAACCAAATAATAGCGGGGCTACGGTGAGCCATGCAATTGCGGTGATTGCGCGCATCTGTTTTCGCCTTCTACAAGCTCGAATGGCAATCGATCCACCAATCAGCCGGGGAGGCGAAGTAGTTGAACGGAAGCGAGTTTGTTCGAGTGCCGCAGAAGAGCAGCCTCTTCATGTGAGCGAAATGACGCACTGGAGGCCGTGAGAGCGCGCTTAAGAACGGCGGTTTCGTTCGACTGGCTCGCCCGCATCGCCGAAGACTTCCTCCCGGATGATCCGTTCGGTGGCCTCGTTGAGATACGCGTGCAGAGCGGCCTGCAATTCGCGGTATTCCGGCCACAGGGTGTTTTCGATGAAGGATCGCGGCGCGCGCACGATGATGGTGGTGTGGCGCTGCCGTTTATAACGATACGGTTGGAGTCCATATCTGCGGCAGAGCGCCGTAAACAGCCGCCGCTGCCACAGGTCCGGCATGGAGAACTTCGTTTCGGGGAGTACTTCCTGTTTGACCGATGCCTGAAGGGCCTGCCGGATGCGAGCGATGGCGGCCGCCGCGGCCTGACGTTCGCCGGCGGTGGTGGCGCCTTCAAACAGCGCGGTGATCTTGCGGAGTTTTTCGCGGAGTTGGTCTTCGGTGGTCACTGATTGTCATTGTCAACGGCAACGGCAAGGCGAAGATGGATAGGGACACCTCGCTCTGAAGAGGGCCATCAGAGTTTTCTGGGGCTGATACGGCGACCTATGCTTTTGCGGAAGGCGGCCGAGCAACGCTACAAGCGGACCATTGTAACCTGACACCACCACGATCAAGCCGACCTCCCGCGCACACGACAATGTCGCCGGGCGTCAGCAGGCTTCCTGATCCCGATCATCAGGGACCCGGACGCCGGCTCCCTTGCGTCCGCAGATTGTCGACGGGCAGGCGAAAGCGCCTGCCCCACATCTCGAAGAAAATCTGCTGACAACGTTGTCAAGTCCAATTGTGAAATTTAAGCTGTTCCTTTTCAGTAGATTACAGGAAAACTTTATCACTCTCGCCAGGAGTGTGCTAATAATGGACACGGGAACGAAAAACCAGGTTCCAAACCAAAAACAGTTAACGGAGGTAACGATTTCCATGAAGATTCGTCCGCTTTACGACCGCATTGTGGTCAAGCGTATTGAAGAGACCGAGAAGATGCAGGGGGGTCTCTATATCCCGGATTCCGCGAAGGAGAAGCCGCAGGAAGGTGAAGTTGTGGCGGTCGGAAAGGGCAAACGTCTGGAGGACGGCAAGGTTGTGCCGCTCGACGTGGCGGTTGGCGATCGCATCCTTTTCGGCAAGTATTCGGGCTCGGACATCAAGCTCGATGGCGAAGAAGTGCTGATCATGCGTGAGGATGAAGTTCTCGGCATCCTCGATTCCAAACCGGTAGCCGCCAAGAAGGCCAGCTAAAGCAGTTTCAGGAAATAGGAGTTAGGAGACTAATCAATGGCAAAACAAATTGTTTATGCAGAAAATTCCCGGCAGGCGATCCTGCGCGGTGTGAATCAATTGGCAGATGCCGTGAAGGTAACGCTCGGCCCCAAGGGCCGCAATGTGGTCCTCGAGAAAAAGTTCGGCGGTCCGAACATCACCAAGGACGGCGTGACCGTAGCGAAAGAGATTGAGCTCAAAGATCCGCTAGAGAACATGGGCGCGCAGATGGTGCGTGAAGTTGCTTCAAAGACTTCCGATGTTGCCGGCGACGGCACCACTACTGCCACCATTCTGGCGCAGGCCATTTTCCGCGAAGGCGTGAAGGCTGTTGCCGCCGGTGCGAATCCGATGGCGTTGAAGCGCGGTATCGACAAGGCCGTGCAGGTTTGCGTGGATGAGATCAAGGCCAACAAGAAGGACATTGGCGGCGACATGATTGCCCAGGTAGGAACCATTTCCGCCAACAGCGATCACCACATCGGCGAGATCATCGCGGAAGCCATGAAGAAGGTTGGCAAGGACGGCGTGATCACCGTCGAAGAGTCCAAGACCATGTCCACCGAACTGCAAACAGTTGACGGTATGCAATTCGATCGCGGATATCTCTCGCCCTACTTCGTCACCGATCCGGACCGGATGGAAGTGGCGCTGGAAGATCCTTATATCCTGATCCACGAGAAGAAGATCAGCAACATGAAGGACCTGCTGCCGGTACTGGAGCAGATCGCTCGGGCGGGCAAGCCGCTTCTGATCATTGCAGAAGAGGTGGAAGGCGAAGCGCTGGCAACTCTGGTTGTGAACAAGCTGCGCGGCACTTTGAACGCTTGCGCCGTGAAGGCTCCGGGCTTCGGCGATCGCCGCAAGGCCATGCTGGAGGACATTGCTGTCCTGACCGGCGGTAAGGCCATCTTTGAAGAGACCGGCATCAAGCTGGAAGGCGTACGGCTGGAAGACCTGGGCCGCGCCAAGCGCGTCACCGTGGACAAGGACAACACCACGCTGGTGGATGGCAACGGCAGCCAGAAGAGCATCGAAGGCCGCATCAAGCAGCTGCGCACGCAGATCGACGAAACCACGTCGGACTATGATCGCGAGAAGCTGCAGGAGCGGTTGGCGAAGCTCGCGGGCGGCGTCGCTGTGATCAAGGTTGGCGCGGCCACCGAGACCGAGATGAAGGAAAAGAAGGCTCGTGTCGAGGATGCCCTGCATGCTACGCGCGCCGCGGTTGAGGAAGGCATCGTTCCGGGCGGCGGCGTGGCTCTGCTGCGCGCGGCTGTCAAGCTGGATGGCCTGAAGCTGGAAGGCGATGAAAAGATCGGCGTCGACATCATCAAGCGCGCTTGCGAAGAGCCGGTTCGCCAGATTGTGAACAACGCCGGCCGAGAAGGTTCCATCGTGATCGAGAAGATCCGCGAGAACAGCAACCACAACTTCGGCTACAACGCCGCTACCGAGAAGTATGAAGATCTGGTGGCGTCGGGTGTGATCGATCCGGCCAAGGTGACGCGCTCTGCCCTGCAGAATGCGGCTTCGATCGCCGGGCTGATGCTCACCACGGAAGCCATGGTGTGCGAGATTCCTGAGAAGAAAGCTGCTCCGGCGGGGCCTGGGGCGCACGGGCCTGAAGGCATGGATTACTAAGCACTATCGACCGTAAGGAAATGGGGCCGCGCTTTTCGCAAGGGAAGCGCGGCCTTTTTATTGCGGTAGGGTAGCCCAAGCGAACGCTTCCTTCTGGCGCGGAACCGGAACGTGTGCGGTTTTAAATCCACCTGAACGTCCTCGAACCCAGCGGCACTCATCCGCTCGGGCAAGCGATCCGGATCCACGACCACCATCGTGTCAAAGCTATGCAATCGCGCGAATGGAAAGCTGTATCGGCTATCCGTCCCAGCAAATACTCCAGCGGGGCAACACGCGCGCGACCTCGGCAAACAAGCGTCCTGTAACGCCACGGAGGCTACATGATTTAGAAGGTTCATGTCAGAATTGCGTGATGCTCAGCGTATTTCCATCCGGATCTTTGAACCAGGCCACCTTGGCACCACCCGCTGGAGAGTTCCAAATCCCAAACTCATCCTGCGCGATGCCGGGATAGCGTTCGGTCAGGATGCCCGACGCTTGCAGTTCGCGGGCGGCCGCTTCGATATCGGGAACACGCCAGCCCAGTACTGTATATCGGCCAACCGCAACTTCCTTCACCGGAGTCACGCGGAGCATGGTTCCATGGGCATCGAACACAACAGCGAACGGGGTTTCCTCCAACAAGCGGAGCCCCAGCGTGACGCCATAGAATTCCTTCGCGCGCTGCGCGTCTCGGGTGGCGATAAACGCGATGATTGGATACTTGTTGAAGTCTGCCATAGATGCCAGCGTATCCCATCTGAGGACGGGCCAAGGGCTTGCCCCACCGCTAGCGACGTGATGCCTGAACGGGGGCGGATTTGGGGGAAATGTTCCCAGCGGCGTCATAGGCGGCCACGGTATAAGCGTAGGGCACGCCAAATTTCGCGGTGAAATCGGTGAAGGTGAGCCCCGCCGTGGTCCCCAGCACCTTTCCATTTCTGTAAATCGTGTAGCCGCCGACTCCGACATTATCGGTGGTGGCAAGCCACGAAACGTTCACGCCCAAAACGCCGGAGGAAGTGTTGGGGATGCCGGGTACCTTTGGCGCGGTGGTATCAGGCGCCACAAGAATGCTGTTCTCCCAGGCCGTGGCCGCTGAAGTAAACAGACCCTGGTTCATCGACGTGACAGACGACTGGAGCGCCAGCGGAACGCTGGAAGAATTTGCCGCATCGTAGTTCACGTAGGAGAAGAAATAGCTCACCCAAAAGGGAGAGATAAAATCGAACTTCTCGTAATTCGCGAGGGTCGTCATCGTGGTGAGGAACTGAGTATCCAGAGGCTCCCAGAAGCTCCAGTTATTGCGGCTTTCCGTGGCGCTCTCACTGAGAGTGGCGAGTTCGCTGTCCAGAATTTTCTCGAGCCACGCTTCACTCATCGCGATCGTTTTCCCCGCGGCGTGAGCGGTGGTGGCCGCTGTTATGGCGTTCTGCAAGAAAGCTCCGTTGATGGGATAGACATGGAGATCGATGTACTGCATGGGTAGCGCGGCAAACGCTGTGATGAAAGAGGTGAATGACTTCTGCCAGGTTCCCGTGCCGGCGCCAACTTGTATCCCGGTGGTGTTAACGGCTTTCACGGCGGCGAGAATCTGGTTGAGGATTTGAACACTCCCGTTGACTGTATCCACTTGCGACTGTCCACTCATGGCAGCTTCGGTATCGGGCTCGGTGAGCACGCTCATGTAATCCGGCTTCACGTACTGGGCGATCACGGCGGCGTTCTGCGCGCGCCCCGCCTGGTAGGCCGTCCAGGATAATCCCTGCACGTAGGGATTCAACCCGGAACCGGAGGCTGGATTGGGCTGATCGACCTGCGTTTCGACGATCACTTTTAGCCCGCGTGCGTGCGCTTCGGAAGCCACCTGTTCATAAAAGCTAAGCATCTGCTGATACTCGGTCGCATTCGAATAATAGGGCTCATACAGCGTCGGGAAGTTAATCTTCACCGTTACAGCCTTGATCCCGAGAGCTTGAAGCTGGGTCATTTGGGTCCAGACCGTTTCGATGTAACCCACATTGAGGACGTTGGTTTCATTTTCAGATGAGGCGGCGAGTAGCTGGGCGGAGTAATTGACGGGAGAAACAACTCCGTTCCAGTTTGAGCTGAGAGTCTGGTCGAAAGTGTTCAGGTCGTTCTGGATTTGAGTGTAGAGGGGCTGGTAGGAAGCCGGCACGGTTTGGGCCGGGGACAGGGAAGCCGCCAGGAGAATGGCGGCGGCTAGGCTGAATGCCTTAGCACCATACGCTTTGGCGATACGCGAATCAATGGGGAACATAGTCGATGACCTCATGTAGGGTCTATCGACGATCCCCGCTAGGAAGTTTAGGGTACTACCCCAGGAATCCTAGTTTGCCTGTACTGAAATTAGGTAAATTCGGAAAAACCGTAGAGAGGGCGGATTGAGGGATCCCGAACCACGCACAGAGCGTAGCGCCGTATTGATCGATGGAGGTAGTAGGAATCCAGCGGCCGCGCGTGTCGGCATCGTCTGGTCCACCGAGAGCAAATGTGGGGAATTGGCCGAAGACCTGGCCACCTTGCACCGCACCGCCGAGAACCAGATGGTGACTGCCCCATGCGTGATCGCTGCCGTCACCGGAAGTGGGTTGAAGGGTGCGGCTGAAATCCGATTCGGTGAACGTGGTGACGTTCTGCGCCATACCGAGTTCCTGGGTGGCTTCATAGAAGGCAGCGATGGCTGGGCTGATTTGCGGATAAAGGTTGTTGTGCGTATTCAGTTCGTTGGTGTGGGTGTCGAAGCCGCCGAGGGAGCAAAAGAAAATCTGGCGGCGCATGCCGAGCGTCGACTGCACCTGAATGATCTGGGCAACCTGCTGAAGCTGTTGGGCAATGCTGGTTTTCGGGAATACGGTCTTGAGGGCGGGGGCTTTGGAGAGCGCCGTACCGAGGGCGGTGGCATCGGCGACAGTGGCGGCGAGCGTGTCATTGGCGGCCTGGGCAAGGGAAATTCCCGTATCCAGCGTGAGCAGGTTGTTCATGGCGTTCCAGCGGGCCTGGGATTCCGCGGACGAGTTGAAGCCTTTGAGCTGGAGGGACTGGCCCGGAGTCAGTTCCACGGGCTGCGTCTGCGCGCCGGTACCCAGCATGGAGTTTCCCGCGACCGAAAGAAACGACGGGAAGGCGGGGGAGTTGTATCCCTGGGTGGCGATGTAATCGGCGGCGCGTCCGGCCCAACCCGTGGGACTGGACCCCTGGGCGATGGATGTCTGCCATTGAAGCTGTTGATCCGAATGGGAGAACAGGTTGGCGGGGACCGGCGCCTGCTGCGCCTGGTAAAGCGCGCGCGTCAGCGGCTGCACCAGCGAACCTACGTTGGCCACCACGGCGAGTTCCTTGCTGGAAAACAGACTGGCCAGTTCGGCCAGCTTGGCGTGAAATGCCACCGGATTTCCTGAAACCGTTGTAAGGGTGGAGGTGAGATCGGCCGAGGTGAGGGCGAGCGGGCCGCGGATGGTGGTGTAGGCGTTGAAGCTGGCGTCATCCATCGGCAGAACGGTGTTATTGGAATCGTTTCCTCCAAACAGGAAGATGCAGACCAAGGCACGGTAATCCGGGGTGCTGCTCTGCGCGAGTGCCGGAAGCAGGCCAAACGGCCGGAGGGCGAGCGATCCAACGGTCGCGGCGCCCAGGCGAACAAATCCACGTCGTGAGAACATTTTCGGATTCCTTTAGTGAACGATCTGGTATTCGCCCGAAGTGAGGGCCACGTAGAGCGCCGCCTGCGCCGCTTTCTGCGGGGAAGTCGCGGCCGATGCCGCTTTGGTGACGGCTTGCTGGAGATTGCTCGACATGCCGTGATAGAAGAACGTGTAGCTGATGTCGTCCACTAGTGCGGCGGTGTTGGCGCTGAAAGCGTTAAACCCGGAAAGGTCGAACTGCGTGCTCTTATCGAGCGTTCCATAGAGGATGCTGTTGACGATGTCGGCGCGGGCAGCGGCTGTGGCCGTGGAATAGATCTGGAATTCAGGCCCCAGCAACCCTGGCGTGGCGCCTGCCTGGGTACGGTACTGCGGCGAGAAGTAGCTGAACACGCTGGCAGGATAGAACAGCTTCTGGCCCATTTGATTGGTCTGGTTGTAAATGGCGCTGCTGGAGCCCAGTGTGGCGTTGAGCCCGCGAAGCAGATTGGCCATGAACAGAACCGGCTCGCGCATGTGGCCGAAGTTGGGGTTGGGCGGCGCATTGAGGTCGTCGCCGGCACGGGCTTCGGGATCGGTGAGAATCGCCGTGATCACGGCCTGCATGTTGCCTGTGGTTCCCGTGCCATCGTTCGTAAACACGCTGGAGACGCGCTGAATGTATTGGGGGCTGGGGTTGCTGGTGACCAGATGCTGGATCAGCTGGGAGGAAACGAACGGGGCCATGGTGGTCTGTTGCATCAGGGCGTCGAGCAGCGAATCCAGATCCTGCTCAGCGGTTTGGCCGGCGGGGATTTGGATGCCTCCGATCACCGTCTTGGCGGTGGTGTCGTGCTCGGATTCGACGGGAATCATCTGGCCGAAGTAATACGCGGGGTTATTGTTCTTGGCGGTGGCTCCGGGTGCGGTGGGATAAGTCCAACCGGTGAGAGCGCGCGCAGTGTTGGTAACTTCCGCCTGATTATAAGTGGGGACGGGGTTGTTATTGGAATCTAGTACTTGAGAACCATCCGGATTTAGTTGAACCAGGCCGATGGTAAAGAGTTGCTGTAGTTCACGGGCGTAATTCTCATTCGCGGCAGTACCTTTTTTTGTATTGGCCTTGTTGTTGTTGGCCATATTGAGGTAATTACCCATGGCCGGGCTTAGAGTAACGGCCTTGATAATGTCGCGATAATTGCCGAACGCGTTATCGCGGAATATGCGCCAGTAGGGCGGAAACGCGTAGGCGGGCCGGACCGAGACGGCGGACGCCACCCAGATCTCGCTGAGAGCGAACGCAACGCGCTGGCGGAGTTGGTCTTGTCCGGTGAGAGTGTTTTGAAAAAAGGCGCTCTGGACGGGGGTGAGATCGGTGTTGGTCTTACCGGCTGAATCGAGCTGGGGCTGATCGGGGAGGTCGGAAACGGGCGCAGAGAACTGGCTTTGCAGCCAGGCGTTGATGCCCAGACCTTGAAGTTGCTGGATGGATGCTGGTGTGGGTCCCCAGGTGGCTTGATCGAGCAATCGCGCGGCGGCCCGGTCGGACATCACGGGAGCGGGTGAGGACTGGCTCCACGCGGGAACGACGGCTGGAATGGCGAACAAAGCGGACGCAATTCCTAACTGCCAGAGGAAGGTTTTCATGAATGCGACTCTCTTAGTATCGTACTTTTTGGACTTAGTAGAGTAAACACTTTTCAGTTACGAGAGTAGTGATGTGAAGCAGAAGTAATATTCGCGACCTAATGCGGTGCAATTGAAGCAACTCAAGTGGTGGAAAAGAAGCGAAGTTACGATGAAGCGGACTGGTGAAGCGGTTGCAGGAAGTCACCGAAGTGTTCCGGCTTGACGCTTTCTCCGGCCTTGAGTCCGATGGCGAGCAGGGTCTCAATGTTCTCGACGGCGTCCATCTTCTGGATGGAGGCGGGATTTATTTGCGGAAACCCGATGGCATCGAGACCGTTGCGGCTGAGATCGGCGTTGTAGCGGGCATAGAGGAAATTGCGGCCCTGATCCTCGGCGAGGGGGATCTCCTGCAGCTTACCGTCGGAGATTTCGCGGCGCAGCACCAGATCGGAAATCTCGCGGTCGAGGTGGCCGCCGTGGGAACAGCGCCCCACGGTGCGGCAGCAGATGTCCTGTTCCACCTGGATGCTGTACATGAGTTCACCGGGCAAGCCGGTGAGGGTGGAGACGATGTTCTTGTTCGGCGCGGCAGCCGTGGCGCCTAAGGACTCGGACGCGCCGGTGCCCACCGACACTAGCTGAAGATTCTTCTCGCCGGTTTTCCAATTCAACCGGTAAGCCGGCTCCGTAGCCATGCGGTAGAGCAGGAAGGCCGGGTTGTTGTGCGGAGTGACGCCGCCATCCGCAAAAACGAACGTTTTGGATTGGTCAGCGGGGTTCCATTGCAGAATCTCCGGCGGGAAATAGACCGGCGCGGCCGTGCTGGCGCGAACCAGTTGCCAAAGGGGAATTTTCAGATTGCAGTCGAGGCGGTCTCGGTCGTTGTATTTCGCTTCTGGATTGCTGCTGATGGGCCAGGGAGAATCGGTGGTGACGTTTTTGGTGACGATCAGCAGGAGGCATTTCAGATTGTCCGGATCGAGGGTTGTCTGGGCGCCAAAGACTTTCTGCAATTGTTCACGCAAGGGGTCGGCTGTATAGAAGTACTTAACCCGTTCGATGAGGCGGGATGGTTCAAACATCTGCTCTCCGGAAGAGCGGTAGAAATCAATGAGTTGCGCGGTGGTCATGCCGGTGGCAAGGCCGGCGGCGATGATGGCGCCGGTGCTGGTTCCGGCGATGTAATCGAAATAGTCACAGAGTTTCCCGCCGGAGTGTTCGGCGACAAGGGTTTCGATTTTCTGAAGGATTCCCAGGGTGACGAGGCCGCGGATGCCGCCGCCGTCGAGAGCCAGCATGCGATGCGGGCGGTCCTGCTGGTAGCGGGTGCGCAAGCTCTTCCACAGGTGAGGTTTATTCACGGATTTCTCCTTACCGATTTGTGCGAAGTTAAAGAGGAAAGTTGCTGACTAATGATATTAGCTCTCGCGGGGCGCCGGGTGGACGCCGCGGATGCGAAAATTTCTCGATTTCCAGAGGCAAATGTAGAGATGGTGCGGGAGCGCGTTCGGGAGCTGCTGGCAGGGAAGGGCGCGAGCGCGGTGGTATCCTCGGCCGCGTGTGGCGCGGACTTGATCGGGCTGGGTGAAGCCGGGACGCTGGGAATTCGGCGACGCGTGGTTTTGCCGTTCGGGCGGGGGCGATTCCGGGAAACTTCGGTGATGGATCGTCCGGGCGATTGGGGGGCGGTCTACGACCGGATTCTGGATCAAGTGGAAGCGGTGGGCGATCTGCTGGTTCTCGATATTGCATCGGAGGATGATCCGTACGCGGCGGCGAATTCCGTGATTCTTGACGACGCTGTTGCGTTGGCAAAGGCGGCGGATGAGCCTGCCGGCGCGGTCCTGGTGTGGGATGGTGTTTCGCGCGGCGATGGCGATCTGACGGAAGATTTCGGAGTGCAAGCCCGGAAGCGCGGACTTCCGGTGATGGAAGTGCTTACGATTTAAGCCACTCCGCCGCGTCGGTGGAGTGTAACAGTAGCCGGTTGCCTCGGCGAAGCGAACGTGAGATGATTCCGCCGATGGCGCCAACAACCAACGCAAGCTGCGCCCCGTTGTCGATCCAATCCTTCATCGTTTCCCGCAGCGCGCGCCAGCGATCGGTCTGGGAGCGGAATTCAATGACGAAAGCCGGGATCTGCTTTTACGGCTTGGCGCGCCGGCTTTCGGGGCCTCTGCTGCATTTCATCAGAACTGTAGCTAAAGGACGTCGGCGAAGCCGCGCTTCATGTAGCGGAAGAAAAGGCCGCCTAAAAAGAAAGTAAGCACGCCCCAAATGGCGGACGGGACAAGATCCGTGAGGTGCGGCCATGTGCCCCCTAGCAGCATTTGCCGGTAGGCGCGCACCACAGGAGTTAGCGGGTTCATTGTCAATAGGAACCTGAGGCGCGGCGGGAATTTCTGTTCGGAAAGGAAAATGGGTGTGATCCAGAACCAGAGCGTGAGAACCACCATCAGGATTTGGGCGGTATCCCGCAGATAAACTTGAAGACTGGCAATGATCCAGGCCAGTCCGACTGCGAATAGGCCGAGCAGAACTACGATCAAAGGGAACATAGCCAGTGCCGGGCTTGCCCGATGCAGTACGGCAAGGGCGCCGACCAGGGCCAGCGCTACCGCGATCAGATGACTGACTAGCGAGGAGAGGAAGATGGCGATGGGCACCATTTCCGACGGGAATACGGTTTTCGTGATGAGCGTGGATTGGTCGATCAGGGAGGTTGCGGACCGCTGCAGGGTTTCACTGAAGAGCAGCCAGGGAAGCATTCCGGCGAAGAGGAACAACGGGAAGTTTTGGGTTACCTCGCCGGGTCCCGGTGATTGCTTGAGGCACACGCTAAATACGAACGTGTAACTGATGAGTAAGACGATGGGATGCACCACTCCCCAGATCCACCCTGCAACGGAACCTTTGTACCGCAGCTCGAAGTCGCGCTTCACCAGGCCCATGAGAAGCTCACGGCGATCCACCAAATTGCGAAGGAATTGGCGGCCGGGAAGTTGTTGTTTCAAAACGAGATGGTATCAAGTTACAAATCCTGAATAACCGGGAGGGTTGGGGTACTGCAAAACCATACAAAAAGCGGCGTTTCGTGTTAGTCTCCTAAGGAAACAGAGGAGAATTTTATTGCGATACGCATGGGCTGCTCTTAGTGTGTTTGGACTCAGCAGCGCTCTCAATGCGCAGCTTCAGGTGCAGGTAACGCCGTCTATTCCGGCCCCTCAACCGGTGGGGACGGAGGTGGTATTCACGTTCAGCGCGACGGATTCTTTTTCGAACCCCGGCATTCTGAATTTCAAGCTGGAAGTGGCGCCGCCACAGAGCAGCACGTTCACCACGGTGCGCGATTTCGAAGTCGCGAACACATTCGCGTGGGCCCGCGATTTGACGGAAGGAAGTTATCAGATCCGTGTCACCGCGCGGGATAGCAACTACCTCACCGAGACATCGCAGACAGTGATTGTTTATAAAATCACCAGCCGCGTCACAGGTTCCAGTCCGGTGGTCAACGGGACCACGCACCCCCTGGTGGCTTTATTCAGCGCGCCTTCCTGTCCGGTTGGCAGTTCGATGGAAGTGGTGTTTCAGGCGGTCGGCGCGACGGGATCTCCCTACAAAACGAACTTCTCGGCGTGCAACGGCAAAACCAGCATGAACTTTCTGATCGCGGGCATGTTGCCGACAACCAGCTATTCGATGTACGACGAAGTGGGCAAGGCGGGCGGTGCTTTACAATCGAGCGCTTCTGTCATGTGGACCACTGGGGCGGTACCGAGTTCGGTGCTTTCCGTGCCGATGACGTTCCCGATCTCGTTTGGGCCGACTGCGTCGCAGGCCGAACGCATATTGTTGCTGAGCTTCAGTACCACGGCGACCGTTGATGCCAGAAACAATCAAGGGAAAGTGGTTTGGTATTACGCCGGCGACGGCGCATATACGCCGGGCGCCGCCGCTACGGTGCAGGTGGACCGGCTCCTTGTTGGGGGCTTGCAATTAACCAGCTGCGGGTATCCGGGGGATTATACAGGCACGGGTTTGTACGGGAATCAGACGGGCGGGGGCGAGTCGCTCCAACTGGTCGATCTCACCGGGCATGTTGTTCAAGAGACCAATGTCGATCGCGTGAACGAGCAGTTGCTGGCGATGGGGACTGATCCGATTTCGACCTTCAATCACGATACGAGGCTGCTACCGAACGGCCACATCATGGCCATCGCCAACACGCAGAAAGTATTTCCGGCCGGGACGCAGGGGAGTGCGGCGCCGATCGATATCCTTGGTACGACGCTGGTGGAACTCGACCAGAATTTTCAAGTTTACTGGTTCTGGGATTCCTTCGATCATGATGGCGGCAATGGCCAGTTGGATATTACGCGGACGGCGCCACTCAACGAGCAGTGCACCACATCGGTGGCCGGCATCAATGGGTGCCCACCCGTTTTGTTGACGAGCCCGGCGAACGATTGGCTGCACACCAACACCGTGCAGTATCAACCGCTTGATGGCTCACTCGTCATCTCGATTCGAAATCAGGATTGGGTGGCGAAAATCGACTATAACAACGGGACCGGGACGGGGAACATCTTGTGGATCATGGGACAAGGCGGTTCGTTTGCGATGAATAATTTAACCGGCGATCCGTGGCCCTGGTTCTCCCACCAGCACGATGTGGAATACCAGAATAACGGCAACGTGCTGATGACTATGTTTGATAACGGGAACACGCGGATCACGGCCAATGGCGGAGATAGCCGGGGCTATGTTCTCAATGTCAACGAGAGCGGGTTACAAGTTACTCCCCAAGTATTGTTCGACACCGGCTACTATGCCGTGGCGCAGGGCAGCGCGCAGATACTTTCGAATGGCGACTATGAGTTCATGGGCGGACAGATTCTAGGGCACGCTCCCGGAAGCGGCGCCAAATCGCCGACCTTCTATGAACAGGGCGCCGATATAACGCCAGCCGGGGCTACTACTTTCAGCGAAGTAGCGCAGTCACAGGCGTACCGCCTTTGGAGACTGACCGACTTTTATAACGTGCCGACGAATTAAGTCACTGGTTAGCCATAGCAGGCATCGGTTGGAAAACCAGCTCTTCGCTTGCGGGGTCATAATCGACCACCACTTCTTCGCCGTCGTGCACTTTCCCCGCGATGATCAACCGGCCCAGCCGCGTTTCCACCTGCCTTTGCATCGCACGCTTTAACGGGCGCGCGCCATACGCCGGGTCATAGCCAGTCTTGACCAGATGCGTGCGGGCCGCGTCTGTCAGCGTGAGTTGGATGTGGCGATCGGCCAAGCGAGCACGCAGATTGGCGAGTTGTATCTCGACGATCCCTTTCAACTGTTCCTCATTCAGCGCGTGGAACACGATGATTTCGTCGATGCGATTTAGGAATTCCGGTCGGAAGCCGGCGCGCAGTTCGTTCATCACCGCATTCTTCATGTCCTCATAAGGGCGTCCGACAAACGCTCCTTTGTATTCCAGGATGCGATGGCTGCCCACGTTCGAAGTCATGATCAGGATGGTGTTCTTGAAATTGACCGTGCGGCCCTGTCCATCGGTCAGGCGGCCGTCATCCAGAATCTGCAGCATGACGTTGAACACGTCGGGGTGGGCTTTTTCAATCTCGTCGAACAAGATCACTGAATACGGTTTGCGGCGGATGGCCTCAGTCAATTGGCCGCCCTCTTCGAAGCCGACATATCCAGGAGGCGCGCCCAGCAGCCGGGCTACGGTGTGCTTCTCCTGATACTCGGACATGTCGATGCGAACCATGTTGTGTTCGTCGTCGAAGAGATACTCCGCTAATGCACGGGCCAGTTCTGTTTTTCCGACGCCGGTTGGCCCCAGGAAGATGAAGCTGCCGATGGGGCGATTGGGGTCCTTCAACCCGGCGCGAGCCCGGATCACGGCTTCCGATACGGCCGTCACAGCCTCATCCTGTCCAATCACGCGGTGGTGGAGTTCTTCTTCGAGGTGCGTCAGCTTTTCCATCTCACCTTCCAGCAGACGCGACACGGGGACGCCGGTCCACCGGCTCACGACGGCCGCGATATCTTCTTCGCCCACCTCTTCCTTCAGCAGCTTATTCGGGTTGGCGGCGACGGATTGCATCTGCTCCAGCTTCGTTGTCAGATCCCGCAGCTTGCCGTATTTCAACTCGGCCGCCCTGTTCAAATCATAAGCGCGTTCGGCTTGATCGATCTCGATTTTCACCTGGTCGATCTGTTCGCGCAGGGTGCGCAGACCTTGAACCGATTCCTTCTCTAGCTGCCACCGGGCTTTCAGGGCGTCCCCTTCGGCGCGCAGGTTGCCGATCTCAGCTTCGATCTTGCCGAGGCGCTCGCGCGAAGCGGGATCTTTCTCTTTCTTCAGGGCCTGGCGCTCAATTTCGAGCTGCATGGTGCGCCGCAGAATCTCATCCAGCTCCGCAGGCATGGAATCGATTTCGACACGCAGCTTGGCGGCGGCTTCGTCCACCAGGTCGATGGCTTTGTCAGGCAGGAAACGATCGGAGATATAGCGGTCCGATAGAACCGCGGCGCTCACCAGAGCAGCGTCCTTGATTCGAACGCCGTGATGGAGTTCATAGCGGTCTTTGAGCCCGCGCAGAATCGAGATGGTGTCTTCAACTGTCGGCTGATCGACCATCACGGGCTGGAAGCGGCGTTCCAGCGCGGCGTCTTTCTCGATGTATTTGCGAAACTCGTCGAGCGTGGTCGCGCCGATACAATGCAGTTCACCCCTGGCCAGCATGGGCTTCAATAAGTTGCCGGCGTCCATGGACCCTTCCGCTTTGCCGGCGCCTACCACTAAGTGCAGTTCGTCGATGAACAAAATAATGTCGCCGTTGGAAGTCTGGACCTCCTTGAGAACGGCCTTGAGCCGTTCCTCAAACTCACCGCGAAACTTGGCGCCGGCAATCAGGGCGCCCATGTCGAGCGAAACGATGTGCTTGTCCTTTAGGCCCTCGGTGACGTCACCGCGCACGATGCGTTGCGCCAGACCCTCCACGATGGCGGTTTTTCCAACTCCGGGTTCGCCGATGAGGACGGGGTTATTCTTGGTGCGGCGGGAGAGAACCTGAATGACGCGGCGAATTTCTTCGTCACGCCCGATCACCGGATCGAGCTTGCCGTCAGAAGCCATCTTGGTCAAGTCGCGGCCGTACTTCTCCAGCGCCTCGTAAGTTGCTTCGGGGTTCTTGGTGGTGACCCGCTGGCTGCCTCGAACCTCACGGAGAGCCTGCATGAGGCGGTCGCGCGTAATGCCGAGTTCCTGCATGGCTTTCGAATCGCCGGTAGCGGCCAGGAGAAAGTGCTCCACCGAGATGAAGTCGTCCTTCAGTTGCTTGGCTTCATCTTCCGCTCGCGTGAACAGCTTATTCAGGCGCGCGGTGACGTAGATCTGGTCCGGCGCCGTGGAAACCCCGGTCACTTTGGGGAGCCGATCCAGGTCCTGATTCAGCCGCGACGCGAGCGCTTCCACGTTGACTCCGGCCCGGGTCAGAATTGAGCGGGCCAAGCCGCCTTCCTGGGAAAGAAGGGCCGCCAGTAGGTGCTCGACGTCGATCTGCTGGTTGCCGCGCCGCGATGCGTCGCTTTGGGCGGAACGCAACGCCTCCTGGGTTTTCTCGGTGAGCCTGTTCGTATCCATATGCCTATCTCCTGCAAGTGTTCGACCAGTTAGCATAGCGCGTGATCCCGCGCGCCCTGGCGTCATTTCGCGCAACCGAACCGGTTTCCTCGCCAAAAGGCACGGCCCATCAACGACTTGCGCGTGGTTCTCCGATTGCACTTCGGTGATGCAGAAGGAGTCAAGAGCATGACCACTTTCCATCACATACTTTTTCCGGTTGATTTTTCCGAGCGGTGCCGCGCGGCGCGGCCTTACGTGGTGTCGGTAGCTCGACAGTTCAAAGCAAAGCTGACGCTGCTGAACGTGATTCAAAACCCTGTTGAGTGGTATGGGGGCGTCGATGGACTCTATCCCATTCCGGCCGACGTTCCGATGATGATGGAAGCTGCAAAGAAGGAGCTCGACGCATTCTTCGAGGCGCCGAACGCAACGCTGGACGTGGATACCCGAGTGGAAGAGGGCGACCCGGCTTACTGCATTATTTCCTGTGCAGAGCAATTGGGAGTGGATCTGATCATGATGCCCACGCATGGCTACGGAGTGTTCCGCAATCTGCTGATCGGTTCGGTGACGGCGAAGGTGCTCCACGACGCGAAATGCGCTGTTTGGACAGCCGCGCATACGCCGGACCCGGATCAAGCCGACCCGACGGCCCACAAGAGCATGCTCTGCGCCATCGATCTGAAGCCGGAGAGCGTAAACCTGATTCGCTTTGCGAACGATCTGGCGGGCCAATATGAAGCGAAACTCCGCCTGGTGAACGCCGTGCCGGTGGCGGAGAGCCGTCCCGAGAAATATCTCGAAACCGATTTCCGCGAGTTTCTGTTTCGGGCGGCGCGCGAGGAAGTCGCCAAGCTGCAGAAAGAAGCCGGGACCCATCTCGACGTTTGCATGGAGGGCGGCAGTGTTTCTTCGGTGATCCGGGCTGCCGCGTTCCACCATGACGCGGACCTGCTGATCATCGGACGCGGTGCACACCACAATCCATTCGGGCGGCTTCGCTCGAATTCTTACGCCATTATCCGCGATTCTCCGTGCCCGGTTTTGAGTGTGTGAGGAGGTGTAGAAATGTTTGCCGATCTTGAACTCAAACAGCATGTGGAGGACGAACTGGGCTGGGAGCCGAGCGTTGACGACGCGGCAATCGGGGTGAGCGTCAAAGATGCCGTTGTAACGCTGGCCGGGCGGGTAGGGAGCTATCCGGAGAAGGCGGCGGCAGAGACAGCGGTGCTGCGGGTGCGAGGCGTAAAAGCGCTTGCGAGCGAACTGGAAGTGGAACTGTTAGGACATCATGAGCGGTCTGACGAGGACATCGCTCGGAATGCTGCGAACACTCTGGGTTGGTACAGCGCGCTGCCTACCGGCGCACTCAAGGTGAAGGTTTCGAAAGGCTGGCTGACCATCAGCGGCAATGTGGACTGGCACTACCAAAGGGCCATGGCCGAGGGCGCTGTCTCCCACCTGATTGGGGTACGCGGCGTCATCAATGATATTCAGGTGAAGCCCGTCAAAACGCCTACCGCCGAGGATGTGAAGTTGGGGATTGAAGCCGCTTTGAGGCGCAGCGCCGAGATGGAAGCGCGCCGTATTCATGTGGCCATGCGCGGGGAAACCGTGGTTTTGAGCGGAACCGTAGATACTTGGGCCGAGCGCACGGCCGCTGAAAGAGCAGCCTGGGGCGCGGCTGGAGTATCCAGGGTGGAAAACGACATCGCGGTGGGAGAGCCGGTCTGCGCTTTGTGAAAAAGCATCTGTGAAAAATAGCGCCCAGTGAAAAATATCCAAGAAAAGGTCCGCAGCCTCGGTGCCGGCTGGACCGTTCCAAAGATATATTAGCTGAAGTCTGATTTGTTTTGTCACCTCAGCCCGGGGATTGCGCATTCTAGGCGTGCTTGTCGCCAGAGTGATGATGCTGGCTGCCGTTCTTTCGCGAATCGCCATCGGCCAGCAATACCCCTTCGTGGCGATCCAGAACGGACCGCGCATGTCATCTCGAAGTATCGTGTTTCCGGACCGGTCCCAGCGAGTATGGGTTGGGTCCGAGGATGGGCTCTACTACTTCGACGGCTCCCGCTTCTTTTCCTTGAGTCGAATCGGCTATCCGAAGACGCTTGTACACGCCCTCGCGGAGGACGATGAAGGCGGTGTTTGGATCGCCTCCGACGCGGGCCTGCATCGGTTCTCCGGGGGTGCGCTTGAGCGCGTCGTGGAAGGCGTGACCGAAAGCGTGGTCGCCATTTCCCCCGGGTTTCTGGTTGCGGCGATCGCACCTGCCGGCGGGGGTGTCACCCTCCGCTTGTATCGGGTGAGCAGAGTGCAAAGCCGATGGAGCGCGAAGCCTCTCGCCGGCTTCCAAAGCCGCGGTAATCTCACGGTGGATTCCAAGGGATTTCTCGTCTATCCGTGCAACGACGAATCGTGGTGCGAGGTCGCGGCCTCGGACATCGTGCGGTGGCCGGAGGGGACCACGCTAACCGCCACGGCACATCCCTACAACCTGCCCGCAGTTCGGGCATTCCAAACAGTCCTGCGAGACCGCTTCGGTTGCCTTTGGTTTCGAAATGCACTCGTCGCTGCCTATCGTTGTCCGGGTGATACCCGCATAGAAGAATTGCCTACAACGATTGCCGGCGGGTTTTCGTTGATGCTGCTTCACGAGGCTCCCGATGGCTCGATCGTGTTACCGGGCAACACTTTGCTCGCAGTCGGGCGTCCCGGCAAATTTCGCGTCGCCAGGGCAGCGAACGGGCTGCCGTTCGTGGGCGATGCCGCTCCCGGCCGGGATGGCACGATTTGGATCTCTACCGTGAAGGGCTTGTTGCGTTTTATGTACCCGTTCCGCATGGAGTTCTGGACAGGGAGCGACGGGCTTGAAACGGTATCGGACACGCTGCGTTTGTCCAAGACTACCCTAGTGGCTTCCGCGGGCATCCGTAAGCTGAGCCGGGATCGAGCGCGATGGACTGTCCTGCCGGGGACAGCACGGCTCGGCGGTGTCTTACATTTCTTAGCCGGGCCGGATGAGACGGTCTATGCCGCTCTCGTCAAACGGACAGTTGCGCAGATACGGCTAGATGGGTCCGTCGTTCGCCAAAGCACAATTCCTGGCGCACATGTGAAGCTGGCACAAACTCCCGATGGACGCCTTTGGATTTCGTCCGGCTGGGGTGCGGAGCGTGTGATTGCGAAGGGCCACGACTTCGAAACAATCAAGTCGAATCTGCCGGCACCGCATACGTTAGGGCTCGATATCGAGGTTGACAGCAAAGGAATCCTGTGGTCCTGCTACGCGGCTGGCCTTGTGCGCCTGGAGCCGGACGGGTGGCACCGAATTAGCAAGGACGACGGTTTGTTGCAGAACGAATGCCGCTCGTTCGCCGTCCATCCCGATGGGGATGTCTGGTATGGGTACAACTCCCTTCCAGGATTCTCCCGCATCCGTTTTGGGCCCGGCGGCAAGATCCAAATGCGCCACTTCCTTGAAGCGGAGGTTGAAGGCGGAGCGGTGATGTTCCTGAAGGCGGACCGGCGCGGGTGGCTGTGGCGGGGCACCACCGACGGTTGGTATATCGCTGACCCAAACCAAGCGGAATCGGGCTCCTGGCTGCACATGGATGCGTCCGATGGATTACCTGATATCGACACTAATCAGCAAGCCTTCTACGACGACCCGGACGGCTCGGTCTGGATCGGCGCCGGCACGACGCCTACCCACTTTTACCCGCCCGTCAATTTCCTGCACCCGGAGAGTACTCCCGGAATATCTATCGCGGCGTTCTCCTGGAACCATGGAGAACCCCAAATGGCCGAGATGGTCGGCGCTCTGCCCTACCGCCGCGACATCGAAGTTCACCTCGGCTCGCTTCAGTTCGATCGCCGGAACGCTCTGCGAACACGCTACCGGCTCCTTCCAGCGGATACTTCGTGGCACGAGGGAAAAACACTCGATATCGCAATCCGGCCTACGTCATGGGGCAACCATATTATGGAGGTCCAGGCGCGGCTAGGCAACGGTCCCTGGTCCCCGGTTGTGCGCCGATCCATTACTGTTGAGCGGCCGCTCTGGCTATCGTGGCAGGCATTCGCGGTGTTCGCGACCATCCTGCTCCTGTTGACGACCCAGGCGCGGGCATTGTTGGAGCGGCGGTCGCGCGCCAGGAGACCGCTGCCGGAAATCGGCCTTTGGCGCCAGGCGGCGGGCATCCCGGAAGTTCGCGATCTCGTCGGGGGTATGCTGGGTTCGCGCTATCAAGTCGGGCGCGTGATTGCGCAGGGAGGTTTTGCGACGGTCTTGCAAGCTAACGACCTCGAACACGGCGGCCGGCATTGCGCCATCAAGGTGTTTCGGCACGACCTGCTCGCTGAAGAGGCGATTTTGCGTCGATTCGATCAGGAGGTCGCGGCGCTGGAGAGTGTGGACCACGCAAACGTCGTACCGATCTTCGATCACGGTTGCACGCCGGATGGCACTCCTTATCTCGCAATGGAATTCGTCGAGGGCCAGACCCTCCGGGAAGTGCTTGAGGATGGACCGCTTACCCGGAATCGGACAGCTAGTTTTCTTCGCCAGGCAGGTTCCGCTCTCGACGCCATCCACGCTCGCAACATATTCCACCGCGATCTGAAACCGGAGAACATCATGATTCGTTCGCACAGCCGACCCGACGAGGAGCTGGTGATCATCGATTTCTCGATCGCGATCATCAAAGAGCCGAACGAGTCCCTCCGGGGACTGACCCGCGCCGCCGGAACCACCAATTATATGGCTCCGGAACATTCCATCGGCTATGCGGATGCAAGCACGGATGTCTACAACCTGGCCAAATTGATCATCGAGATGTTGACGGCGCGCCCTTTTTCGTCGCTTCTGGCGTCGGCGGCATTGGATCTCCCGGCGCGAGTGCGCGCATTGCTGGGGACGCTGCCGCTTGGGCTGTCGCCGCCGGCAATCGATCTAATCGCGACGGCTCTGGAGTTCCATCCTTCGATGCGTTTGCAACGCGCCGGGGATTTCGCGAATGCGATCGCGGCCGACCTGCAGGCGGTTCGTCATGGCTAATACTTGAAGCGCTTTTTTAGCCAGTCGTTTGCTTTGTCCCAACGGTGGCGCACCTGTCTGACCCGAAGATCCCGAAGCTCGGCGATCTCCTCGAAGGTAAATCCGCCGAAGTACTTCATTTCGAATACCATCGCTGCGGCGGGATCGGCGCGGGTTAGATTCGTCAGAATTTCGTCGATGGCCACAATCTGTTCGGGAGTGGCGGCGCCGCCTCGTGCGGTTTCGGTCCATAGGTCCAAAGGGATGTCCCTGGTGCCGTCACCTCTCTTCTGTGCAGTTCGCCGGCGGGCCAGATCCACCAGAATCAGGCGCATCGCCTTGGCGGCGATCGCGAAGAACTCTCCGCGATCGCGGATGTGCCACTGGCCCTTATTCAGACGCGTTACCCAAGCCTCATTGATGAGTTCCGTCGGGGTCAACGGTTTTAGCTTGGACTCCCGACTAAGCGTTCCCGCAGCAATTTGACGCAGGACCGGCTGCACTTCTTGCAGAATAATCTCTGCAACCTCGCGGTCACGCGTGATCGAGAAATTCTGTAGCAACTCGGTAACGGAAAGTTGCCCGTGCATAAGGAAACTCATTGAGGGTAACACGACCGATTAATCCTGCGGCGATCGGGTTATTGGCGCGAGTTTCTTCAAAAGGGGTTGTCAGTTCCCGCCAGAAGTTGCGCCTATAGCAATGACTGAAGGGGTTCTGCGACAGAAACGCTGGATCAAATTATCCGATAAGAGGAGCACATCGATGCGACGAATTGTTGACGTTTTGGGCAAACCAGGCCGGACGAAGCGGGCGTACTCCGTTTTCGTGCTGTGCGCAATGGCGGCGCTTGACCTGTCAGCGCAAACTTTCACCACGCTGTTCAGTTTGGACGTCACGGACGGCGCGGAGCCAGCGGCGGGGCTGGTTCAAGCCACCAATGGCGACCTCTACGGAACGACGTTCCTCGGCGGAGCCGGCACCGGCTCCTGCATATTCGGTGGGCTCGGCTGTGGAACGATACTCCAAATAATGCCGACAGGAACGCTGGTGGCGCTCCATAGCTTCTGCTCGCTAAGCGACTGCTCCGATGGCGTTGCTCCCTTCGGTGGGTTGGTCCAAGCCGCCAATGGCGACCTCTACGGAACCACGACGGAAGGGGGGGCCAACGGCGGCGGCACGGTCTTCAAGATCACCCCGAGTGGCACACTAACGACGCTCTATAGTTTCGCCCGCGGCTCTTATCCTTCGGCGGGGCTCGTCCAGGCAGCCAATGGGGACCTTTATGGGACAACGTCCTACGGCGGTGCCATAGCACCCTACGGCACGGTCTTCAAAATCACCCCGAGCGGCACACTGACAACGTTATACAGCTTCTGCTCTCAACCGGGGTGCACGGACGGCGCTTTCCCTTACGCTGGACTAGTCCAAGGCAGCGATGGAAGTCTATACGGGGCAGCTGCCGGTGGCGGGGTCGATAACTGCCCCGATTCTTTAGTCCCACCCGGCTGTGGGACGATCTTCAAAATCACCCCGAGTGGCGAACTGACAACGCTATACAGCTTCTGCTCCCAAACTGGGTGCACGGACGGCACGTACCCCCACGGTGGGCTGGTCCAGGCAACCAACGGCGACTTCTACGGAACAACCGGTTTTGGCGGGGCCTCCGGCTACGGTACGGTCTTTAAGGTCACACCAGTTGGCTCGCTGACCACGCTATACAGCTTTTGCTCCCAAAGCAACTGCACGGATGGCTCGGTCCCGGAGTCGTCGCTGCTCCAGGCCACTAATGGGAACTTCTACGGAACAACATCGGCTGGCGGGGACGAGGGCGCCGGGACGATCTTCAGCCTGTCCGTAGGTCTCGGACCATTTGTGGAAACACAGACTAACTCCGGCCGCGTGGGAGCGGCCGTCAAGATTCTGGGAAGCGATCTGACGGGCGCGACGAGCGTGACCTTTAACGGCACGCCAGCTGCGTTTACCGTGGCATCGAGATATTCAATCACGACGACCGTACCCTCTGGCGCAACTACGGGAAAAGTTGAGGTCGTGACCCCCAGCGGTACGCTTTCGAGTAACGTCGCCTTCCAGGTGCTGCCTTAGCGCGGATACCTGCCGAATTGCGATCGCGGAATTATTGGTGCGAACTTTTCAAAATTGTTTGTCAGTTCCCGCGAGAAGTTGCGCCCACAGGTAAAAGCGCGAATCCGGATGACGCGGCTCTTCCAGCTAACATTCGGATTCGCGATTTCTTGGTGCGTGGAGGCAATCACATGATCGGCAAACGGAATCTGCTGAACATATTTTTTCGATTGCCGGGCTTGCTGACGTCCACATGGCCGGACCCAGTTCGGTGGCGCGGCGTCATGGCCCCAACAGCTCTCGTCATTGGCCTGCCTTACTTAGTACAGGCGCAACAGACGCCAGCAAGCGCTGTTGTGCAAACTAAGAACTCGGTTGCCACGGCTGACCCGAATATGAGGTTCTATCGGAAATACGCGATACAGCCCATCGGCAACGGCGAAAAAGTCCTCATTACTCTGGATGGAGACGACGGCAAGCAATACAATATCGTCGCCGAGCCTGTGGCGCCGAAGGAGGGCGGCGCCGTCACCCAATATGTGTTCTACTCGGCCGCAGGCGGCGCCTTGTACACCAAAACCACCGTTGCACCGCCGGACTCGAACGGCTCGGGGTCGACGCCTGTCGAGGGAATTTCGGTGACCTGGCTGCCCGGCAGTAGCGGCGGCAGCCAGCAAGCGGCTCCGGCAAGAAGCGCGATACACCAGTCATCCAGCATCTACACGACGGTGCCGCGCCACGACAGAGACTTCAAGATACCGATACGCTTCGACAAGCCAGGATTTGGTATGGGGCGGCCCCGGCTCTGGATCATATGGGACGGTCAGCACGAAATCCAGGTTGAACCCGTGCAGACCAAGTTCAGAGGCCTTAAGGATTACATGCCGATTGCGAACCTTGAGGAATGGCTTTCTGGTAACCTGAACCACTTGAAGATCATGTCGAACGTGTATACCGAAGGATCGCCGGCTCCGCGTTACTTCTACATGAGGAAGAACCCGGATGACAGCATCACGATCTACGGCGACGACGATATCAGCAAGCTCAAAGCGAAAGAGAAAGGAAAGAACTGACTCCAGAGGGCCTGTGAGAAATAGCACCGGAGAGGGAGGCCCTCGATGGTTTATTCTGCATCATAGGTGAGAGATGCCGAACGCCTCCTTCTTTTCTAGCTGGCCCCTCCTGAACCAAATCCGGAATGGTGACTTGCTCGGTCTGGGTGAGACTGCCAAGTCAACCCGGACCCGGCAGCTCTCTCCGCGAACCAAGACCGCCGACCGCATAGTGAAATCCATTTGCCCCTATTGCGCGGTTGGTTGCGGGCAGAACGTTTATGTGAAGAACGAACGGATCATCGATATCGAGGGCGATCCGGATTCGCCGATCTCCGGTGGGCGGCTATGCCCCAAGGGGTCGGCGAGTTTTCAGTTGGTGACTGGCAATCAGCGCGAGCAGAAGGTGCTTTACCGCCGTCCCCACGCCGGCGACTGGGAAACCATTCCGCTTGATCGCGCTTTGGACATGGTGGCGGAACGCGTGAAGGCCGCGCGGGATTGCAACTGGCAGCACACAACAGAAGACGGAAAGCCGCTGAACCGGACGCTCAGCATCGCGCATCTCGGTGGGGCCACGCTCGACAACGAAGAGAACTATCTCATCAAGAAGCTGTGCTGCGGACTCGGCGTCGTACAGGTCGAAAACCAGGCCAGGATTTGACACTCCTCCACCGTCCCCGGTCTGGGGGCAAGTTTTGGAAGAGGCGGCGCAACCACGTTTCTGCAGGATTTGCAGAATGCGGATTGCATCCTCATTGAAGGCTCGAACATGGCCGAAAATCACCCCGTGGGTTTTCAATGGGTGATGAAGGCCAAGGAGCGCGGCGCGAAGATTATTCACGTGGATCCGCGGTTTACGCGCACCAGCGCGGTGGCCGATATCCATGCGAGTATACGCCCAGGGTCCGATATCGCATTTCTCGGGGGACTGATTCGTTTCATTATTGAGAACAACCGCCATTTCCACGAGTACGTTCTCCATTACACGAACGCGGCCTCGATCGCGGAAGACAGCTTTCAGGACACCGAGGATCTGGACGGGTTGTTCAGTGGTTGGGACGCCGAAAAAGCGGAGTACTCCCCCAGCAGTTGGAAGCTCACCGGCCAGCGCGACCCTACTCTGCAAGATCCAAAGTGCGTCTTTCAGATCCTGAAGCGCCACTACCAGCGATACACCCCGGAAATGGTGTATGAGGTTTCCGGCATCCCGCCTGATAAGTTCCTGCTGATCGCCGAAACGCTTTGCGCCAACTCCGGGCGCGAGCGAACGACCGCCTTCTGCTACGCCGTGGGTTGGACGCACCATCTTACAGGGGCGCAGATTATTCGGGCGGCTTCTATTGTGCAAACCTTGCTGGGTAACATCGGGCGGCCTGGTGGAGGAATCCTTGCGCTCCGCGGCCACGCGTCGATTCAAGGGTCTACCGATGTCCCGACCCTGTTTAATCTTTTGCCCGGGTATTTGCCCATGCCGCGGGCCAGGGAAGACGCGGACTTTGAAGCGTATTGCAGGAAAGAAATCGGCGTGTCCGGCTGGTGGGGGGAAGGGAAGAAGTATCTCGTTTCGATGCTGAAGGCCTGGTATGGGGAGCGGGCGACGTCGGAAAACGGATGGGCGTTCGACTATCTTCCGCGCCTTACCGGAGATCATTCGCATATGACTTCGGTGGTCAACATGATCGACCGCACCGTGAAGGGCTACTTTGTGATTGGTGAAAACCCGACAGTGGGATCGCCGCACGCACGCATGCAGCGCGAGGGCCTGCGCAATCTGGAATGGCTGGTAGTGCGCGACATCGCTATGATCGAGACCGCCGAGTTCTGGAAAAAATCACCGGAACATGATCGCGGGGAAGTCAGGACTGCCGATATTGCCACGGAAGTGTTCTTTTTCCCAGCGGCCGCGCATACGGAAAAAGCAGGCAGCTTCACCAACACCCAGCGCCTGTTGCAGTGGCGGCATAAGGCCATGGAACCGCCCGGAGACGCCCGCAGCGAACTTCACTTCTTCTTCCACCTGGGCAAGCGGCTTCGTACCTTATACGCCGGGTCGACGGAACCGAGGGACCGAGCGCTGCTGGACTTGACATGGGATTATCCGACGGAAGGCGAGCACGAAGAACCCGTGGTGGAAGCGGTTCTGAAAGAGGTCAACGGCTTCACTATCGCCGACGGAAAGGCCGTTACGAGTTTTGCGGACTTGAAGGACGATGGATCCACGGCCTGCGGTTGCTGGATCTACTCAGGCGTCTACGCTCATGAAAAAAACCAAGCTGCCAATCGCAAGCCCGCCTCGGAACAGGACTGGGTAGCTGCCGATTGGGGCTGGGCGTGGCCGCGCAACCGCCGGACGCTCTACAACCGCGCCTCGGCGGACCCCGAAGGCAAGCCGTGGTCCGAACGCAAGAAGTTTATCTGGTGGGATGAAGACAAGCGGAAATGGACCGGCTACGATGTTCCGGACTTCATCGAAACACTGCCGCCTTCGCATCGTCCCGCGCCTGGCGCCACGGGCAAAGACACCATTTCCGGCGTTGATCCGTTCATCATGCAGCCCGATGGGAAGGCGTGGCTCTTTGCTCCGACAGGCTTGCAGGAAGGGCCGCTGCCGACGCATTATGAAGCGCTGGAATCGGTGGTGAAGAACGCGCTCTACGGGCAGCAATGCAATCCGGCGCGTATGGATTACGACCGCGCGCAGAACCCCATGCACCGCCCCTATGATGACCAGCGCTTCCCCTACTTACTGACCACTTACCGGCTGACCGAGCATCACACCGCCGGCGCGATGTCGCGCTGGCTTTCGTGGCTGAGTGAACTGCAGCCGGAAATGTTCTGCGAAGTTTCGCGGGACCTGGCCGCGCACAAAGGCCTGAAGAATGGAGATTGGGCGACCATCGTAACGGCTCGCGCGGCCATTGAAGCACGCGTGCTGGTGACAGATCGCATTGTTCCGCTCAGAATCGGCAAGCGGGTTTTCGAGCAGATCGGCGTTCCGTACCATTGGGGCGGAACCGGATTAGTCCGCGGGGATTCGGCCAATGAGTTGAGCGCCTTCGCGGCCGACCCCAACGTGAGTATCATGAACTCCAAAGCGCATACTGCCGATATCGAGCCGGGTCGCGTAGCGTGGCGTCTGCACCCCAAGCGAAATGGGAATCGTTTGCCCGGGGGCGATCTGCGGGATCTTCCAATAGCTGTCGGACAGGCTCGTCCCGAGGGCAGGCATCACGTGATCAGCGGCTTCGACAAGCAAGGGGACCAAACCTAAATGCCCAAAGGCTTCTTTACCGATACCAGCATCTGTATCGGCTGCAAAGCGTGCGAGGTGGCGTGCAAGCAATGGAACCAACTGCCGGAAGACGGATTCTTCTTCAGCGGCATGTCTTATGACAACACGATGCAGCTGGATGCTTCTACCTGGCGTCACGTGAGCTTTATCGAACGCCCGGTCGCGTTATCCGGCCAGGACGCAGGAGCTTTCTCGTGGCTAATGTCTTCGGATGTC